>JGI24770J26754_10001236_pt1 | contig 18271 bp, 15 predicted proteins | sample LakOneMetagenome_FD_26754 | JGI IMG/M metagenome (IMG submission 26754) | reverse complement strand
GCGCCCGATCAGGGCCGGCGAGGTCCCGTTGTCTCACCGCTCGTACGTCGTCTCGCCCGTGAGAACGGATTCGATGCCAGTCGGCTCCCAGGCACCGGACCCGACGGCTTGGTCACCCGTGCAGACGTGCAGTCCCATATTCGACTTCTCGGCGCGCCCACGGTACCCGCCCCGCACGTGTCCCCCTCCGCGCCGGCGGCTCCAGCGGCCCGCGCGGCAGTGGCATCCTCACCGGCACAGAACGTGCGTATACCGATCACCGGCTTACGCAAGGTCGTGGCGCAGCGCCTGGCCACGTCTCGACGGGAGATCCCCGAAGCCACCATTTGGCTCGATGTCGACGCGACCGAACTTTTCGTGGCCCGGGACCGGTTGCTCACCGCAACCGGGCAACGATTCAGCGTGACGGCACTGATCGCCCGCTTCGTGGTCGCGGGCCTGGGCCGATTCCCGCTGCTCAATTCCTCGGTCGATACGGCAAGCCAGGAGATCCTGCAGTACGGGGCCGTCAACCTGGGGATTGCCGCACAGACCTCGCGCGGTCTCATGGTTCCCGTCGTGCACGGTGCGCACGCGATGACAACCCGCCAGTTGCGTGATGCCATCGCCGACNTGGTCGTCANTGCCGTCGATGGCACCTTCGCTCCCGCGTCGCTCTCCGGCGGCACGTTCACCCTGAACAATTTCGGGGCCCTCGGCGTGGACGGCTCGGCGGCGATCATCAACCACCCTGAAGCCGCCATTCTGGGAATCGGACGCATGATCGAGCGCCCCTGGGTGGTCAACCATCAGCTCGCTGTACGCACCGTCGTGGAACTCTCGATGGTCTTTGACCATCGCGTGTGCGACGGCGGAACGGCTGCCGGTTTCCTCACGTTCGTGGCTCAGTGCATCGAGAACCCCGTGGCCCTGCTCGCCGAGGTCTGAGCCCCCGGTTTGTTCACCGAACTTTCACGTGATCGCTCAACCGGGGTGCGGAGGCACCGCTAGGCTTTATTCAGCCGTGAGGGATGTGTCACACCGACCGCGGCCCGAACCCTCCCCTGGAAAGACACAGCCGTGATCGAGAAACCCGCGCTCGCCCGGCGGCTCGGTACCGCGGATGCCGTTGTGATCGGCATGGGGTCCATGATCGGGGCGGGAATATTCTCGGCCTTCGCCCCGGCAGCAGCAGCGGCCGGAGCAGGATTGCTGATTGGNCTGGCCATCGCGGCCGTGGTGGCCTTCTGCAATGCCANGTCATCCGCGCAGCTTGCCGCCCAGTACCCGACGTCCGGCGGCACCTACGTGTACGGTCGCGAACGCCTGGGAGAATGGCNCGGTTTTCTGGCCGGCTGGAGCTTCATCATCGGCAAAACGGCCAGCTGTGCCGCGATGGCACTCACCTTCGCCGCCTATGCGGCGCCGAGCGGCTGGGAGAAACCCGCAGCTGTTGCGGCCATCCTGGCCATCACCGCCGTGAACTATTCCGGAATCACACGAACGTCGGCTGTAACGAAGATGATCGTGACGTTCGTGATGGTCGTTCTGGCGGTCGTCCTGATCGCAGGCCTCACGGGCGGGTATCCCGTGCGCGCTGGCCTGGTTGATGACACGGCGACCACCGGCTGGTACGGAATCCTGCAATCGGCGGGCCTGATGTTCTTTGCCTTCGCCGGCTACGCCCGTATCGCCACACTCGGTGAAGAAGTCCGGGATCCCGCGCGAACCATCCCACGAGCCATCGTCACCGCACTGTCCATTGTGCTCGTGATGTACGCCGCGCTGGCGGTCACCGTGCTGCTCACCATCGGCNCGAAACTCTTGTCGGAGTCAGCGGCTCCCTTGGCCGATGTCGTCGCCGTGGCCGGCTGGGATTGGGCATCACCGCTCGTTCGANCCGGGGCGGCTGCGGCAGCACTCGGGGCACTCCTCGGTCTCGTCGCCGGGGTCGGTCGAACCGGACTGGCCATGGCTCGCAACAAAGACCTCCCAGCCTGGCTCGGCGCCGTGCACCCCACCCACCGGGTGCCGCATCATGCCGAGCTGGCCCTCGCCGTGGTCGTGAGTGTGCTGGTAGTGACCGTGGACCTGCGGGGCGCGATCGGATTCTCATCATTNGGCGTGCTGCTGTATTACGTGGTGGCCAACGTTGCGGCACACACCCAANCCCGTGAGCACCGTCGATACCCCAAGCCCCTCCAAATTCTCGGTACGGGCGGATGCCTCGTGCTCGTGGCCACGCTGCCGCCACTGTCCATCGCTCTCGGAACACTCGTGCTGGCCGCCGGGGTGGTGTATCGGATGATTCGCGTGAAGCGAGCTACCACACAGCGGGGATGAGCCCCACGAACATCGACGCGAAAACCACGCAGCACACGGTGACAACGAGAAATACGCCCACCCAGATCAGGCCCGGAATGTGCGTGAGCCGCGCCAGNTGGTCGGCGTCCGACGCGGTCGCCGCATGGTGCGATCGGGACTGNTGCAATTCCAACACGGCCCGCACCGAGCCCAGCACGAGGAAGGCGGTGAGCAGCAGGGCGAAAATGCTCTGAACGGGCGGTGTTNCCAACCAGGACACCGCAAAGATGATCGTGCCGGTGACCGCAACCGACCACAACCCGAACCAGTTCCGCACCTGCACGAGAACCAACACGAGTGCCACGAGCAGCGCCCATAACAGCGCCACGTCATAGCCCAGGCCCAGCAGCCACGATGCCCCCAGCCCCAGCACGGCAGGGGCCGTGTAACCCGACACCAGGGTGAAAACCATGCCGGGTCCCCGCGGCCGCCCACGGCTCACCGTAGACCGGATGTGTCCGAATGCAAGCGGATGCCGCTGAGCCGGCGCCCGCTCACCGTGGCGGCAAAACCGTGCCCGCCTTCGTGCACGATCGTGATCCCATGGCGGCTCACACGCCAGAGGGGCGGCACGAGCACGACCAACGCCGCGGCCGCGATGGTGAGCCAGGCCGTTGCCGGCGGCAGGGAGTCATGCCGTTCGATCAACCCGTGCCAGAGAGAGACCAGAACGTCCATGTTTCTCACCATATGTCACCGGAACGGGACTGCTCCCAAAGTATCGCTGGTTTGCATGGACTTTCGGCCCTAGCGACCGATCCGCCATCGGGAGAAAATCAAGTCGGCGCTGAGCGCGTCGACGGAAGGAGCCCCGCGGGATGATGCACGGAGACCAGGTGTCGCCCTCCCCCGCGCGGATTCGAGTGTTCATTCTGAACGGTCATGCGCTCGTTCGCCAGGGACTGCGAGAGCTGCTCGAAAGCGAGGGTTTCGACATCGTGGGCGCTTCCGGCTTGGCCGCCGACGCAACGTTACGTATACCGGCCCTGCACCCCGATGTGAGCCTTCTCGACGCTCGCCTGCCCGACGGCACGGGAATCGAGGTGTGTCGCGACGTGCGCTCCGCCGATCCCACGCTCGCGTGCCTCATTCTCACCAGCGCCCCGGACGACCAAGCCCAGTTGGGCGCCGCGCTGGCGGGAGCGGCCGGGTTTGTGCCCACGGTCACGCTGAACCCGCACCTGCTCCGAAGAATTCGGTGTGCGGCATCCGGTCAGTCGCTGACGAACTCTCGCACCACGACTCGGCGCATCGCTGACCTGGTCACCAGCAGCCTCCTCGATTCTCGGCACGCCCAACTCACCCTTCAGGAACGCCGCATCCTCAGTCTGATCAGCGACGGCATGACCAATCGCCAGATCGGCGGCACCCTGTTCCTCACGGAAGCCACGGTCAGGGAATCCGTGGGGTCTCTGCTGGCAAAACTGGGGTTTCAGCGACGAACTCCTGTTGCTGGCGCCGCGGTGACGGACCCGGACGGCCGGAGCCGACGGCACCGGTGACGATGGGCACCGGAGCAGTCCAGGAAAGCCTGGCGCCGTCGCCGGGCGCGCTTTTCACGTCGAATCGCCCCCCACACATTCTGGCCCGCTCCCGCATATTTTCGAGACCGCTACTCCGGACCGGCTCCGTGAAGCCGCGTCCATTGTCGACGATGGCGAGCCTAACCCGACCATGCTCTGCGTTGACGGAGACCTTGATGGACGTGGCACCCGAGTGCCGGGTCGCGTTACTGAGGCCCTCGGTGATCACGGCAAGCAGGTTTTCCGTCAGTGCCTCGCCGAGATCCGCNTCGATGGGGCCNGACAGGCGAATATTCGGTGCGAAATCCAGCGACCCGGTGCCTTCCGCGATCGCCGCTAAGATTCGGCTGCTCATNGTCGAGTTGTCGTCGGCCGCGCCACGCAGGGAATAGATCGTGTCCCGAAGCTCATGGATCGTGCTGTCCAACTCCACGGTGACCGCCGCGATACGCTCCAGAGCTATCGGGTCCTGCGTGAACCTCCGCAGGCTCTGCATGCTCAGACCGGCTGCGAAGAGCCGTTGGATGACGAGATCGTGCAGGTCACGGGCGATCCGATCCCGGTCGCCGAAGACTGCCTGCTGCTCACGCATTCGGTGTACATTCGCTAGTTCGAGNCCNAGGGCCACATAGGACCCGAAAACAGCGCTCATCTCGATATCCGTNCCGCTGAATACGGGTTCGCCCACGGCACGGGAGAGNAACAGGACGCCCTGACCGACCCCCGGCGGACCGAGAGCGACGATCAGGGTTGGGCCGAGTGCCGGCCAAGCGCCGCTCTCGATCATTGCCGCCGGATCCATCACGTCCGACAACTCCGCCAGCATCCTCGATTCGCCCGTTCTCCGCACGTCAGCGAGGGCCGAGTGGCTCATACTCACGCTGCGGCCGACCAGCGCGGCGGCACCGTTCCCGGCTCCGGCGGCGCAGAACACTATATCGATTTCGTCCGTGGGCAGCCCGATCAGGGCCAGACAGGCCGCCGACTCAGTCATGGCCCGGTGGGCCACGGCGTCCAGTCCGCTTTCCCCTTCATCGTCAAAAGACCGCAGCAAGTCCCGCGCCATATCGGCACAGGCCTCGAGCCACGTACCCCGGCGCCGCGCCTCGTCAAAAAGCCGGGCGTTCTCGATGGCAACACCAGCGGCCGCGGCCAAAGCCACGGCGAGCTCCTGGTCCTCGGGGGTGAAATCTCCCCCGCCCTCTTTCTGAGTCAGGTAAAGATTTCCGAAAGCCACGTCCCGCACCCGAACCGGAACCCCCAGGAAAGAGACCATGGGTGGGTGATTGGCCGGAAAACCGGTCGCGGAGGGGTGCTTGCTCAAATCGTGCAGGCGGATGGGCCGCGGGTCCTCAATCAGCATGCCCAGCACACCCTTGCCCACCGGCAGCGGCCGATCTTCTGCACAGTTTGATCATCGATGCCGACGGTGATGAAGTGGCTGAGCGTCTGATCCTGCGCGATAACACCGAGCGCGCCGTATTGGGCACGCAACAGCCGACACGCTGACTCCACTACCCGCTTCAACACGGCATCCAGGCTGAGGTCCTCGGCGATTGAGACCACGGCATCGACCAGCCCACGCATGCGTTCCTGCGTCAGCAGCAGCTCTTCCGCACCTTCCACGGAGCCGTTCAGCGACTCATCGGTCCGTGCGCCCCCGGGCAGGAACCCTTCTGATATCGGTGTTTCGCGAATCTGATCTACCATGGCAAGATTTTCACACTCTCATCGTGCTGCGGCCCATCCCCCTGCCACAGTCCGGGCTGACATCCAATCTGCTAACTGTGGCATGAAAACCGCGAGGGCGAGACGCTATCTCTTCAGTGATTCGCCCCCGAGAACGGCCGAAACAGGGCCAATAGTCATCTAGCGGCGGCTGCGTCCACTTATGGGGGTGGCGTTCTGCCTTCTCGGTCGTTTCACCGTTTCTTCCGAGCCAGGAAGGCGTCCATCCGGGCGAATTTCTCCGCCGACTCAAAGAGGACGGCCTGCGCTTCGTTGTCGGCGCGAGGGTGTGAGTCCAGCGGCGCGTGAAAGAGCTCCTTCGCGAGCCGGGTGGCCTGCGGGTCCTGGGCGGCGATTCGATCCGCGAGGGCATGCGCCGCCGCGAGCAGGTCGGCCGGAGCATGGATCTCGGTGACGAGATGCACGGCGAGCGCCTCCTCGGCGTTCAGCACGCGTCCGGCCAGGATGATTTCCTTGGCCACCGGCTCTCCCACAAGTTGGGCCAGTCGCCACAGGGCACCGGCCGCCGGAAGAATGCCCAGGGCCGTTTCGGGATTGCCCAGCCGCACGGTTGTCGACGCGATGCGGAAGTCTGCGGCGTAGGCCAATTCGGCTCCCCCGCCCAGCGCCCAACCGTCGAGAGCCGCGATCACGGGCATGGGGAGTCGGGCGACGCGCGAGAAGAGAGCGGAGTTGATGCCCTTCAGCGCATCGGCACTGCGCCGCTCACGAAGCTCGGCAATATCGGCGCCGGAGGCGAAAACGCCGTTACTGCCGGACAGGATGAGCACCCGGGGTGTCGCCTCAAGTTCAGCGCACACCGCGTGCAGTTCATCGACCATCGTCTGATCAATAGCATTGCGCACGTCGGGACGGTTCAGCTGCACGTGCACCCGATCTGCGGTGCGCTGGATCAGCAGCGTGGCGGGTTCGGTGAGGGGCTTCGGCTCGGACGCGACGGACTTAGAAGAAGTCATCGGGTGTCCCCGCGGCTTTGGTGACTTCATCCGTGCCGATACGTGCCGACGTGAGCTTGGCCATGGCGACCCGGAGACCGGATTCCATCTGGGCGGACCACACCTCGATTTCCCGACGCGCGACATCCGCTTGGTCGGCTCGTGCCAGCGCCTTCTCTTTCTCCTCCCGCTCGTTCCGGACCTGCTGGATACTGAGGGTGATTCCGTAATAGGCCGCCACCATGGAGGCGATCGGCGTGGCGATCACGGCAAGCGCATTGATACTCTCGCCGGTTACCCCGACGATGATCATCACGATGAAGGCCAGCGCAAGGGCGCCCATACCGGCGAGAACGACCAGGGCTATGTTCGGTCGCTTNAGGCCCCGCCCACCAGTGGTATCCGGGGTATCGACCGGCTGATCCGGCAACGGTGTCGTGGTCGTAGACGGCCCCGAGCCGACGGTAGACGAGCCGAGGCTCATCACCGTGGTCTCGGCGTCGGACGGGGCAAGCGGCGGCTTCGCTGTGGGTAGGTCAGTCATGAATTTCTCCGTCATCGGTCGGGGTGTCCGTCGCACCAGTGTGGTGCGCGGTGACGTCCTGGGTCAAGAAACGGGCGGAGCTGCGGCGTTCAGGAATACCCGTTTGTAGGAACGGCCGTCCGGTAGCTGCACGGTCTGACTGGACAGCTTGCCGCGGGACACCTGCAGGTAGACGGCCTGCGCGCTCACGCCGAGCCGAGCCGCGGCCTCAGCCACCGACAGCCCGGGCAGATCTGTCGGCACGCTGCTCGGCCGGGCCGAGCGCTTGCGCCCAGCCACCAATCGCGCTTCGATCTCGTCGTCGGTTCCCGACCAGCGCCAGCGGGCTGCGGCCGGTTTCAGCCCGGATGCTTCGGCGATGTCATCCCAACCCGCCCCGTCGACGAGGGCTTTCCGCACGCTCGTGAGCGTCACCGCATCGGCCTCAAGCTCCTGCAGCAGCCGGCGCACGGCACGTAGCCGCTCGAGCGGCGTCGATTCCGTCGGACCGGCCGACCCCGCCGGGTTCGTCAGCCCGGCGAGGCTGCTCACCGCAGCGAGCGCTGAAAGCGTATCGGGAGCGAGGAAATCGTCGAGGACCGACGTTGGCTCAGCGGAATGGACCATATGATGTCCCACCTTTCACAGCACGTGATCCCATCTTGGCAGACTGGCCCGATGACGGCATTGACTTACCTGAGTGCCCTGAACACAATTCACGCAGGACAACCAGAAAGTGACTCAACCTCAGCGAGGAGATTCCATCGTTCAGACACGTGTCCGCACAGAGTCCTTCCCACAACTTACCGATCCCCTCTTCGGCAATCTCGCCCTGTCGGCCGTNTGCGCGGCCCTGCCCCTGCTGCTTCTGTTCGTGCTGTTGGGNGTCTTTCGGGTGAAGGCCCACAAAGCCGCACTGGCCGGCTTGGCCCTGTCGATACTGCTCGCCATCGTCATCTGGCGAATGCCGGTCGGCCAGACTTTCAGCGCCGCGGTCGAGGGCGCCTTCTACGGACTCTTCCCCATCCTGTGGATCCTCATCAACGCCCTGTGGATCTACAAGCTCACCGTGGCCACNCNGTGGTTCGAGGTTCTCGGCCGCNCCATCCGTTCCATCTCCAACGACCTGCGCATCCTTGCCATTCTGATNGCGTTCTGCTTCGGGGCCTTGCTGGAATCCCTGGCCGGCTTCGGCGCCCCCGTCGCCATCTCCGCAGCGATGCTGATGGCCGCCGGCATGAAGCCGCTCACGTCCGCCATCGTGTCCCTCCTCGCGAACACAGCCCCGGTGGCCTTTGGCGCCATGGCCGCGCCGATCATCGCGCTCAACGGCGTGACGGGACTTGCCGTGCATGACCTCTCGCGGATGCTGGGCCGCCAGACCCCGTTCATCGCCGTGCTGGTTCCGCTGATCCTCGTGTTCATCGTTGATGGTCGGCGCGGCCTCAGACAAACCTGGCCCGTTGCCGTCGTCGCCGGGNTCGTCTTCGCCCTGGCGCAGTTCTTCACCTCCAACTTCTTCGCCATGGAACTCACCGATGTCGTGGCAGCTGTCNCGACCGTCATCGCGGTGCTGGTGATGCTGAGGTTTTGGCAACCGGCCNAAATTGTGGGCCTCTCCCCCGAAACTGTTCCCGACGGTGTNGGTCCGATGCACGCCGACGGCTCCCNCGAACGATCTGTTCCTGCTCCGGTCGTTCTGGATGCAACCGTCCGCGGCGCCACGGTCGACCGCCCTCCGCGCCGTCAGGTTCTGCTGTCCATCGCCCCGTACCTGATCATCATGGCGATATTCTCGATAGCCCAGATTCCGGCGATCAAGGCCTGGCTCGGCGTCGTCGGCACTGTCACGTTCCAGTGGCCAGGACTCGATGTTGCGGATGCCGCCGGCGGCCCGGTTCCCGCCCAGACGTTCAGACTCGATCACGTNAAAGCNACGGGAACGCTGCTCTTCTTCTCCGGCCTGCTCACCATGGTGCTNTACCGCATCTCCATCCGAGAGGGCCTTGGCATCTACCGGGCNANCCTCGTGCAGCTGCGCTGGACGATCGTCACGGTGACCGCCGTTCTCGCCCTGTCATTCGTGATGAATCTGTCCGGCCAGACCAACACGCTCGGCGTGGCCCTGGCCACAACCGGTGGTTTCTTTGTCATCCTGTCGCCCGTGCTCGGCTGGATCGGTGTCGCGTTGACCGGTTCGGACACCTCCTCCAACTCCCTTTTCGGTCAGCTCCAGGTGACCGCAGCAGCCAAGACCGGGCTATCTCCCCTGCTGATGGCCGCCGCGAACTCCTCAGCCGGAGTTCTGGGCAAGATGCTCTCCCTGCAGAATCTGGCCGTGGCCGCTGCCGCGGTGGGCATCGCCGGGTCGGAGGGCATACTGTTCCGCAAGCTGATCGGTTGGAGCCTCGGCCTGCTGGTGGTCATCGCGACGCTCATCCTCTTACAGTCGATGCCGATACTCGGCTGGATGGTGCCCTGATCAGGACGTTGTCGCCGTTGTCGCCGATGTCCCCTAGGCGGGAACGACGTCCTCGACCTGCGATTCTTCCTCCAGCTCCATGGCCCGTTCGGCGTCTGCCTTATGGGCAGCAACCTGATCGACGCTCGGCAGCAGAAAACTGGCGACGGCGGCTAGCCCCAGGGCGCTGATCGGAACCCAGATTCCACCGAGGAAGGCGTCCCGGAGCACAGCGGGCGTGAAGTCAGTCCCGATGATGCCGAAGAACACGACGCCGATAACAGCAACCCCAATGGCGGAGCCGACCTGCTGGAATGTACCCAGAACGCCCGACGCCGCTCCGGCATTGGCGATGGATGTTTGGGCCAGGGAGACATCAGTCAGGGGCACCACGAGCAGGGTCAGCCCGAGGCCAGCCAGCGCCATCGGGGCGATCAGGTCAGGACCGACGAGGGAGTTGGCCTGGACCGCGATGATGTTTGCGATCCAGAGGTAACCGATGATCTGCGCCACGGCGCCGATCAGGATCAGGCGTTTGCCGAGCCGCGGGCCCAGAGGCACGGCCACTCCGCTGCCGACCAGGGCGCCGATGCTGAACGGAAGAGTTGCGAGAGCAGCCGTGATGGCCGAAAATCCCAGACCGATCTGCAGGTACAGCACCAGAATCAGGAAGAACCCGCCGATGGAGGCGCTGAAAGAGAATGAGGTGATCACGCCAGCCGAGTACCCCCGGCTGTGGAAGAGCGAGGTCGGGACCAGCGCCGATCCGGAGATCCTGTCGCGGCGGCTCTGGTACCAAATGAACACTCCCAGCAACACCGGGCTCGCGCCGATCATGACCCAAATCCCGACGGGCCAGCCCAGCTCGCGGCCCTCGATCAGACCATAGACCAGCAAGAACAGGGTGGCCGAAATCAAGACGACCCCGAGCAGGTCGAGACTCGCTCGTTTGGCCGTGCGGGACTCGGGAATGCAGATCGCTGCGGCGATGAACAGCAACAGTCCCACAGGAACGTTGATGATGAAGACGCTCCGCCAGCCGAGATCGAAGGCGTTTTGGGTCACCAGGATGCCACCGATCAGCGGCCCGGCCACGGCAGCGAGGCCGGAGATGGCCCCGAGGGCGCCGAACACCCCGGCGCGCTCCTTCGGAGCGAACAGAACCTGGATGATCGAGAGCACTTGCGGGATCATCATGGCCCCGAAGGCCCCCTGAATCAGCCGGGACACCACGAGCATGTCGCCGCTGGTCGCTGCCGCGCAGGACGCGGATGCCAGGGTGAACCCCGTGACGCCGATCAGGAACATGCGCTTTCTCCCGAAAATGTCGCCGAGGCGGCCTCCCGTGATGAGCAGCACCGCGAAGGACAGCACGTACCCGGAGACGATCCATTCCAGCTGGGCGGCAGTGGCGTTCAGTTCTTTCTCGATGGACGGCAGGGCCACGTTGACAATGGTGGTGTCCAGCAAGTCCATGAACGCGGCGAACAGAAGGACGATGACAGCAAGCCAGCGCAGGCGCATAGGAGACCTATCTGATGAGGTTGGGGACACAGCAGTCCAGGCGTCCGAAGGAGCGACAGATCTTGTCTGAAGAATGNAATAATAACGTCCGAGTCACGCATCAACCCGAATTGTGGGCTATCTCCCAGAACCGCGGCGCTGCGCCTTGTCGCTGGCTGCGCCCCTGCGCTGTCGCTAGTTCTGCTTGCGGAGAACGGCGCGAATCCGGAGAGAGGCCAGCGCGGAAAAAACGATGAACAGTGCCCCGAGCACGAGCGCCGCGGTGGACGCGCTGATGGCCCAGTCGTTCACGGTCAGGGAGATGCCGTAGAACTCCGACAGGGCATCCATTGCCGGCTCCTGCCTCCCCGTGAGGGCCAGGAGCGCCCCGTCGGTCAGAGGCAACCGCACGAGCATGGCCGCTTGAGAGAAAGGAAGCGCATTGATGGTGTTGACGACGTTGGACGGCAGGGACCCCAACGGCAGGTAGGCCCCCGCCAGGAAGCCGACCAGGGTTCCCACAACGGTGCCTAAAGCGCTGAAGGCACCCGTAGATCTGATCATTGTGACAGCGAACGACGACATACCCGCGAAGGTGAAGCTCAACAGCACTATTGTTCCCAGTGTCTGGGCCATCTTGACCGGTTCGACCGCGTCGTAGCCCCGGAGCAGCAGATAGGACTGTCCGACGATGAGCACGATGGTCGTCATGAGCACAGCGATCAGGGCACTCGCAATCATGTATCCGGCCACGAGCTGCCAGCTCCGAACCGGCGCGACCAGGAAATCCCTGTAGCCGCCGGAGGAACGGTCCTGCACGAACGTTTCCAGCCCCGAAAGTCCGGTGGTGAGGGTCGTGATCATGATGATTCCGGACAAAACCCAGGTGCTGACAAACCAGTCGATGTCCGCCGGCGCTGCCGCGGGGAACCTGTCCTGAAGCGCCGAGACCTGGAGTCCNCCGAGGAATGCGACGTACAGTACGAAGAGCACGAGCGAACCCATCAATGACAGGCATACTCCGCCCACATCCCGGAAATACAGNCGCAGATTCCGCTGAACAAGACTCGCGACCGTTCTCATCGGTTCATCTCTTCGCCGGTCACGTTCAGGAAGACCTGATCCATGGTGCCGTTGCGGATCTCCACATCCTGGATGCGCGAACGAAGAGCATCCACAACCTGCAGCGCCTGCTCGGCGCCGGAAACGGACACCGAAACCCAGAGCCCCTCCCGCCGGAAAATGACGGACAGGGATTCCAGGGCCGAATCCACGTCGTGGAGATTCCCCGCGGAGGTGAGCTGGATCGTCACCTGCGTGCTGGCATGCCGACCGCGCAATTCCAAAGGCGTTCCCTCGGCAACCGATTTTCCCCGGTCGATGATCAGCACCTGACTCGCATTCTCGGCTTCCTGCATGTAGTGCGTGGTGAGCAACACCGTCAAGCCGGTGGTTTGCCGGAGCGTGGCGATCGCGCTCCACACGCTTTCCCGGCTGCGCGGGTCCAGTCCGGCTGTCGGTTCGTCCAGAAAGAGCACGGACGGACGGTGCAGGAGGGCTCGCGCGATATCCGTGCGTCTTTTCTGCCCACCTGACAGATTCCCGTACCGACGATTCAGGAACTCCTCCAGATCGAGGATGTGGACGAGCTCGTCGAGGCGCGCGCGCAGGTCCTTCTCGGAGAACACGCCGTATAGTCCCGCCCGCAGTCGCAGGTTCTCCAACGGAGTAAGCAGCGGGTCCAAGACGGAGTCCTGAAAGACAACACCGATATCGGCTTTGATCCGGTTGTCCTGAGCGCCAATGCGGTTTCCGTTGATCAGGATCGTGCCGGAGTCCGGAGTCAGAGTCGTGGTCATGCACGCGATGGTCGTGGATTTGCCCGCACCATTCGCTCCGAGGAACGCGAATGCACTGCCGGCCTCCACCTCGAAGGACAGGTCATCGACGGCTACCGTGCGCCCGTAGCGTTTGACGAGGTTCTTGACGCTCAGCACATTTTCCCCTGACAGCTCATCTTCACAAACGCGACATGTTCGATTCACCGCCGACTCAGGCTATCGGGTCCGGGCGACAAACTTCCCGCACCAACCAATGTGAGCGGGCAGGTGCGGTGAAAGTGACATGAGGACTATGGTGATCGCGTGTTCAGTCCTGCGATCGACGCGCGGAACGCCCACACCATCGGTGTGGAGCGAATCCTCGAGAGCTATCGGGCGGTGCCGTCCTCGGCATCCGTTCGACTCGCCAAGCCCACGTCGAATCTGTTCCGGTCGCGCACGAGGTCACGCGTCCCCGGACTCGACACGTCGGGTCTGGTGCACGTCATCACCGTTGACCCGCACGCGCGCACGGCAGATGTTGACGGCATGTGCACCTACGAGAATCTCGTTGCCGCGACGCTACCGCTCGGGCTTGCGCCGCTGGTGGTGCCGCAACTGAAGACGATCACCCTCGGTGGCGCGGTCACCGGCCTCGGCATCGAATCGACGTCCTTCCGCAACGGCATGCCGCACGAGTCTGTTCTGGAGATGGATATCCTCACCGGCTCGGGGCAGATACTCACCGTTTCACCCCGTGAGCACGAGGACCTCTTCCGCGCCTTCCCCAATTCGTACGGCACGCTCGGCTACGCGCTGCGTCTGCGAATCGAGCTGGAACCGGTGGAACCGTTCGTTGCATTGCGCCATGTGCGGTTCCAGTCGCTCGGCGATCTGGTTGTGGCCATGGACGGCATCATCAGCACCGGTGGTTTCGATGGTGAGCGGGTGGACTTCCTCGACGGGGTGGTGTTCAGCGCCGAGGAGAGCTACCTCTGTCTGGGGCGGGAGACCGCCGCCGCCGGCCCGGTGAGCGACTACACCGGAGCGCAGATCTACTACCGCTCCATCCAGCACGACGACGGCATCAGAACCGATCGGCTCACGATTCACGACTATTTGTGGCGGTGGGACACCGACTGGTTCTGGTGCTCGGAGGCGTTCGGCACGCAGAGACCCTGGATCCGCCGTCTGTGGCCGCGGATGCTTAGACGCAGCAGCTTCTACTCGAAGCTGATGCACTATGAACAGCGTTTCCGCATCGGTGATCGCCTGGAGCGACTGCACGGTCGGGGGCCCCGGGAGCGCGTGGTGCAGGACATCGAGGTTCCGATCAAGCACTGTGCGGAATTCCTGAACTGGTTTCTGGAGCATATTCCAATTGAGCCGATCTGGCTGTGCCCGCTCCGATTGCGCGACGGCGGCTGGCCGCTCTACCCGATCCGCCCCGGTCAGACCTACGTCAACGTCGGATTCTGGTCGACGGTGCCTGCGGGCTCTTCCGACGGCGAAACGAATCGTCTGATCGAACGCACGGTGAGCCAGTTCCACGGGCACAAGTCGTTGTATTCCGACTCGTACTACTCCCCCAAAGAATTCGGGGAGCTCTATGGCGAAGAAACGTATCGAACTGTGAAGAGGCGGTACGACCCCGATTCACGTCTGCTTGATCTCTATGCGAAGGCGGTACAGCGACGATGACCACATTCCAGGAACGCCGATCCGACGACGTGGACAGGGCAGAACGGCCGCACTCGGAGCGCAAGCTCACCCTCGCTGAGGTTTTGGAGGTGCTCACCGGCGGACGGCTCCCCCTGAGATTCACCGCCTATGACGGCAGTTCAACCGGCCCGACAGACGCGCCGTTCGGGCTGCAGCTGAAGGCGCCGAGAGGCACGACCTATTTGGCCACCGGTCGCGGCGATCTCGGTCTGGCCCGCGCATACATCGCCGGTGACCTCGAGATTCACGGAGTGCACCCCGGAGACCCCTACGAGCTCCTGAAGGCGCTCTCCAGCGATCTGGTCTTCACGCTTCCGTCTCCGCGAATGGCGGCCACCATCATCCGTTCCATAGGGGCCCAGCACCTGCGGCCGATCGCCCCGCCGCCGCTGGAAGCGGCGCCTCGGTGGCGCCGCGTGGCCGGGGGCCTCCGGCACGGCAAGACCCGCGACGCTGAGGCGATCCACCACCACTATGACGTGTCGAACACCTTCTATGAGTGGGTGCTCGGGCCGTCGATGACCTACACGTGTGCGTGCTACCCGCACCCCGAGGTGTCCCTGGACGAGGCGCAGGAGAACAAGTACCGTCTCGTGTTCGAGAAGCTGCGACTCCAGGCGGGCGACCGGCTGCTCGATGTGGGGTGCGGCTGGGGAGGCATGGTGCGCTATGCCGCCCGCCGGGGTGTGATCGCCACCGGTGTGACTCTGTCGAAGGAGCAGTCCTTCTGGGCGCAGCGGGCGATCGCCGCGGAAGGCCTGATCGATCTCGCCGAGGTTCGCTTTGGCGACTACCGCGACATCACAGAAACCGATTTCGACGCCGTGTCATCGATCGGGCTGCTCGAACACATCGGGGTGCGCAACTACCCCTCCTATTTCTCCTTCCTCCAGGCGAGGCTGCGCCCCGGTGGGCTGCTGCTGAATCACTGCATCACCCGGCCCGACAACCAGGCCGAAGCGCGCACCCGCGGCTTCATCGACCGCTACGTCTTCCCGGATGGCGAACTCACCGGATCCGGCCGCATCATCGAAGCAGCCCAGGATGCCGGGTGGGAAGTGCTGCACGAGGAAAACCTGCGCCAGCACTATGCGATGACTCTGCGCGACTGGTGCGCCAACCTCGTCGAGCACTGGGATGAGGCGGTGCTCGAGGTGGGGCTGCAGACGGCGAAGGTCTGGGGCCTGTACATGGCCGGGTCACGGCTGGCTTTCGAGAACGGGGGAATTCAGCTGCATCAGATACTGATGGTCAAGCCCGTTGGCCCTCGCAGCGTCGGCGATCTCCCGCTGAGACCGTGGTGGACTCCCTGATTCGAGTGCTCCGGCAGAGATGACCGCACCACACGAGAGGCGCACTGACCGAAACGGCTCAGTTGCCGTGCGCCTCGATCGAGACCGGCTGCCACTCGTTCCACGTCGCGAGGCGCGATTCGTAGTCCTTCTTCGCGATCCCCAGGGGCGCGGGGGTCAGGAACAGGATATTGCTCATGGCAATGTTCCTTTCCATGACGTACGTGCAGGGTCAACGTTCGGGGGCGGCACAGCATTCCCCGCCTCACCGTGCTGGACACCCGCGTCGTGAGGAACCGGAGTATGTTCTGGGCATGCTGAGCAGCCGGCATCCGTCATCCCGTTGCTCACCATCGGAGAGGTCCACCACCATGTCTCGTACCTACGTCGTCACCGGTTCCGCCAGTGGCATTGGCAAAGCGACCAAAGAGCTGCTTGAGGAACGAGGTGAAAAGGTCATCGGCGTCGATATCCACGACGCCGATGTTGTCGTCGACCTGTGCACGGCATCCGGTCGCACCGAGCTCGTGGAGAAGGTGTCCGCGGTCCGCTGCCTATCTGCTGGCGTGGCTCACCAGCGAGGAGAACGCACATCTCTGCGGGCAGATCGTGTTCATCGACGGCGGGTCCGACGTGGTGATTCGCGGCGACAGCACCTGGTGACGCCCGGGCGGGCCGCCGTCAGGACCGACCCAGCACCACCACCGAGTGGGTCGCCAGCACCATCGATTCAGCGTCCCGCCGAACGACCGCAGCGCCCGTAGTGGCGAAAGACAGCAGGACGGTCCCCGTCCCCACCGGAAGGCACCTCTCCACGGCACTGAAGTTGACCAGAATGCTGGTCTGGCCGCGTCTCAGCACCAGCCACCCATCCGTCTCACTGAATTCCACACGCGTGCGGTCGAATCGGGGATCGGTGACGTCGGGGGTGCCCCGGCGCAGGGCAGCGAGGGCGCGATAGAACTCCAGCATGCGCGCATGACCCGGACGCGTGACCTGCAGCCAGTCCAGCCTGGAGCGTTCGAAAGTGGCCGCGTCCTGCGGGTCGGGCACCACGGACGGATCCCAGCCCATGCGGGCAAATTCCGCGATGCGACCGCGGGCAGTGGCCGCTCCGAGTTCGGGCTCGGGGTGCGAGGTGAAGAACTGCCAGGGCGTGGTCGCGCCCCATTCCTCGCCCATGAACAGCATCGGGGTGTACGGACCGAGCAGGGTGAGCGCAGCCGCGATCGCGAGCTGCCCCGCGTCCAACTGCGCCGTGAGTCGATCGCCGATGGCCCGGTTGCCGATCTGGTCGTGGTTCTGGGAGGCGACGACGAGCCGCCAGGTCGGCATCCGTTCAGTGTCGATCGCCCGTCCGTGCACCCGACCCCGGAAGCTCGAATAGNTTCCGTTGTGGAAGAAGCCCTCGCTCAGCACCTTGGCGAGCGCCCCCAAGGGTTCGAAGTCGGTGTAATAGCCGGTGATCTCCCCGGTGAGGGCAACGTGGACCGCGTGGTGGAAGTCATCGCTCCACTGCGCATCGAGGCCNTAGCCGTTGGCATCTCGACTCGTGANCAGCCGCGGGTCATTGAGGTCGGACTCGGCCACGAGACTGAGTGGCCGGCCGGTAGCGGCACTGAGGGCAGCCACCTCCACTGCAAGTTCCTCGAGCAGGTGGACGGCGCTGTTGTCCCGCAGGGCGTGCACGGCATCCAGGCGCAGGCCGTCCACGTGGTATTCCCCCAGCCACATCAGTGCGTTGTCGATGATGTANCGCCGCACGGGTCCGGAGTCTGCCCCGTCGAGGTTGAGCGACGATCCCCAGGTGTTGCCGGCCTCGGTGCTCAGGTATGGACCGAACTGCGGCAGATAGTTGCCGCTCGGTCCGAGGTGGTTGTAGACCACGTCCTGGATCACGCCGATGTTGGCGGCGTGGCAGGCGTCGACGAAACGTCGGTAGGCGGCGGGACCGCCGTAGCCCTCGTGCACGGCATACCAGAGCACGCCGTCGTAGCCCCAGTTGTGTGTGCCGTTGAAGGCGTTCACCGGGAGTACCTCGATGAAGTCCACGCCGATCGACGCNAGGTGCGGCANCCGGGTGATGGCCGNGTCNAGGGTTCCCTCGGGCGTGAANGTGCCCACGTGCAGCTCATAGATGGTGCTTCCGGCGAGCTGTCGACCGGTCCAGGCGGTGTCCGACCAGACATGCTCAGACTCGTTGACGNNGCGAGAGAGAGCGTGCACGCCGAACGGCTGCCGCCGCGAGCGTGGGTCGGGGAACGGACCGCGGCCGTCAACCCGAAANCCGTAGTCGGCGTCGGGGGGTGTCACGACGGATGCCCCCGGTCGCCACCAGTCGTCGTCGCCCCGCCGCAGCTCGAGCGCGGTCTCCTGCCCGTGCTCGCGCAGAATGAGCTG
>JGI24770J26754_10001226_pt1 | contig 18336 bp, 31 predicted proteins | sample LakOneMetagenome_FD_26754 | JGI IMG/M metagenome (IMG submission 26754) | reverse complement strand
GGGAGCCAGTCCAGGCGGCGCTTTCGCTCACCTCGTGGTCGACCGCGCTGCGCAGCTCGTCGTCGGTCATTTTGGTCATACGATTCCCAGTGATTGATAGTTGAGGCTGCCGCCCCATTCCTCGTTGCGCATGTCGTCGGCGTTGATGGCCACGTAGCGCAGGTTGTCGGCGCCGTGGCTCCACTCGTCGTGCAGCGGCGCGCCAGGCTCGTTCGTCTGCTTGTTGATCGAGCGGCGGTAGCGCTTGGCGCATTGCACCAGGCGGGCTGTCCGCTCCTTGTCGAAGTAAATGCGGCCGAACGCCATGCGGGTGACGCGGATGCCGTCCTCGACGGGCATGTTCGGCGTGATGCGCACCGTCCAGCCGAGCGCTTCCATGATTTCCTTGGCGCTCTTGCCGGTCTGGATGTTCTTGTGCTCGCCATCGTGGGGCAGGTAGACGTTGCCCCAGTTGTAGCCCTTCATCTTCAGGTCGGCGCTGTAGCTGTCGAGCGTGCGGCGGTTGTCCTCGATGTACTCGATGACGCGCAGCTCCGACGCGTGCTTCTGCACCAAGCTAATGGCCATGGCGTCGTTCCAGCCCAGGTCGAACACCACGTGGACCTTCAGCATCGGGTCGTATGGCACGTTGCAGATGCGCTTTTGCGTCTCCACAGCGGTCATTTCGTCGTAGTAGATCGCCCCGGCCACCGCCGGCTTGCAGACGCCGCCCCAGATGTTGTCGTAGTCCTTCGGCTGGGTGCGCAGGCAGTCCAGACGCTCCTGCTCGAGCTTGTCGGTGAACCACGGGTTGTCGCTGAAGTTCACCTGCTCGACCACGGTGCCTGTGGGTGGGTCCACGACGAACATCTGGTAGGTGACGTCGGTCTCCAGCTCAGGGTTGAACGTGATCCAGATTTCCGAGCCGGGCTTGCGAATGGTCGGACGCAGCACGTCCCAGGACTTCTTGCTGACGGCCTGCGCTTCCTCGACCCAGCAAATGTCCACGCCCTCAAATGACTTGATCGTGGTCACGGTGTGCTGCGCCAGGCCCGAATAGGCGAACGTCGTGCCGTTCTTGCCCCTGATCTCGTAGGCCAGCACCTCGTAGAACTCGGACAGGCCAAGCTCGGCGATCTGGTCCTTCAGCAGCGTGTGCACCGAATCCTCGATGGATTTCTGCACCTCACGCGCGCACAGGATGCGCAGGGGTCGCTGAGCACCCAGGATCAGCAGCGCGCGGGCAAAGCCCCAACTCTTGCCGGAACCGCGCCCACCGTGCGCGACCTTGTACGGCGCCGGCTCGAACAGGAAGGAGAGCTTTTCGGGGAAGTCGGCGAAGTCATCGGTTTCCATCGGGCTTCACGAATCTGACGGTAATGCCGGTGAACAAGCCAGTGCCGTCCGGGTTGGCGTGCTCTTGGGTAATCTTGTCGCCGTAGCGCTTCGGGTCCCACTTGGCCAGCAGCTTCAGGCGCGTCTCGATGCGCAGCTTGGATCGGCTGATCCATTCGCTGTTGGCGCGCGCACCGCTCTCGCCGTAGACCGTGTCGTTGCTGGTCTCGTCGGCGATGTCCAGGCAGTCGGCCGCGATCTGGTCAAAGCCTTCCTCGCGCGCACGCACGAAGTCGGCGGAAAAGGCCTCGCTGGCTTTTTTCCAGTCGCTCACGGTGCGCACGGCAGGCATGTTGTCGTCTCGGCAAATCTGCGCGAGTGGTTCGCCCTGTGCGAGGCGGCGGCAAATCTCGTCCGCCACTTCCTGCGTGAACGAACTCGGCCGCCCTGGCGCCTTGGCCTCAGCCGGCGCCGCAGTCTTGCGGGTCTTCTTGGCTTTGGTGTCGCTCATGGTGGCTCGGGAATAAAAAAAGCCCGGCTGCGATTTGCGCAAGCCGGGCGAAGTGATCGCTGTCCAGGCGATCAGAGGAGACAGGTAGTGGTGAGACGCAACGCATGTGCGCCACTCGGGCGCGGTTGGTTGGTCGTGCGTTCACCACACGGAAGCCTCGGCGTGCGGCCTGGCTTTCGTGTGCGGAATGCAAAAAGCCCGCTACCTTTCGGCGCGGGCTTCGTGTGCTCCAGGGCTATCTGCCAAGTGAGCGATCTGGTTGGTATTCCGCAGTCGCAATATTGACTGCTAGCACGAATATCCTAATGGAAATATCGTCTAGTGGCAACATTTTTCAACATTTTGTAGGTCAGAATCGCCTCAGCCGCGAGCATAGCATCGACGAACGAGACTTCGGGGAACCGCCATGCGGTCGTCAGCCCGTAAGCTTTGCGGATCGCCCATCGCTGGTGCATGGGAAGCTCGGTCACCATGACGTCGATCGCCTCGCCGCAAGCCATGAATTCTTTCACGTCTTGAGGGTGCGACAGCCCAGCGGAGCGCCGGGGATCATCGACCAAGGTCATCCAGCGCGCCCAAGTTTTCATTACGGTGTTGAACGGGGTATCTGCTTCTGGCGCGGAGCCTGGTTCTTGTGCTGGCTGGTTCATGCATTCTCCTTCGAATTTCCAAACAGTGCGGCCACCAGCGGATCGCGGCGCGGTGCGGCCTCGGCTTCAGGCTTCACGCCGGGAAGCGCCCACACCCGCGAGGGGCCATCGGAGGTCCGGCGCCTGTCCGCGAAGCTCTTCACCTGGCCGGCCTGCTCCAGGCCTACCAGCGCGCGGTACGCGATCTGGCGTTCGACGCCCAGCTGCACGGCCAAAGTAAGGGTGGCGCGCGGCTTGTCCTTCAGCGCATCGAGCAGGTTGGCGCGCAGGGCGGCGGCCACTTCGGGGGCGGTGTGCTTCGTCATGGCTGTCCTTTCTTCAGTTTCTTGAGCTTGTCGGCGTACTCGGCTTTCATGGCCTTCAGGTCGTCGATGGTGTAGTGGCGCGGCGCCTGGTCGGCTTCCAGGGCCTCGACGGCGGCCAGGCCGATGCGCGCGATCAGGCCGATGCGGTAGTCGGCTGCGTTGCCGGCGCGGTAGCGGTTGCACTTCTTGCACTGGCCATGGGCGTTGCGCAGGTCAAAGCGCAGGTGCGGCGCGCTGCCCCGGCTGCGGTAGTGGCCGCAGTCGTAGCCGCCGCCGGGCTGGTCGGCGAGCGTGGCCAGGACCGTGGGGCAGCTGATGCACACCTGATCCCGGTCGCGGTAGCGCACGAGGGCGTTGAACGCCACCTGCGTGTCGGCGATGTGGTCGCCGCGCGTCTTCACGGCCTGGCGCCGCTCGCGGGTCTGCTTGGCGTCCAGGCGCTTGCGCTCCTTGGCCGTGTGGACGATTGCGCATTCAGGGCTGCAGGCTTTGTGCATCATGCTGCGCGGCTGGAAGCGGTTGGCGCAGCCCTTGACCGCGCACTTGCGGGTGCGCGCGGGCTTCAAGGTGCCGGTGCGGGCGATGGGGGAGCGGATCATGCGGCCTCCATCACGGCTTCGACGAAGACGCGCGCCGCTTCGGCGTTGATCGCGTTGCCTTCGTGTGCTGCGCCAGATACGCCTTCCTCTCGCCGATCTGCCCAGCCGGCGCCGGCTTGAACAGCACGGTCGGCGGGTTGTCGGCGCGGACGTAGACCTCGTAGCCGGTGCAGAAGCCGAGGCCGGCGGCGGCCTGCTGCTCGTGGCCCTTGGTCGTGAATCGGGCGCGCAGGGCGCAGGGCTGGCGGGCTTCGTTTTTCATGCCATGGCCTCTTGCGCAAACTTGATCTGGATCGGCAGCAGGGTCTTGTCGCCGCGCGCGGCGCGCTCAAGGATCGCTTTCGCCCAGCGTTTGGCATCGCGGCCGGCGCCATCGTTGACGACCGTAGCCGCGCCGAGCTGGCGCAGCCGTTTGGCCGCCTCCTCTCGGCTCAGCTGCGTCTTGCCTGGCGCCGGCAGCGCAACCATCGGCTGCGGAATTTCCGGCCATTCGCCCTTGTCGAGCTGCTCGTTCAGCGCCGCCTCCCAGCGCGGCTTGATCTGGCTGAACGTCTGGCTGCCCAGGTCGAACGACAGCGGCATGGCGGCCCAGTAGATCGCGGGGTGCGACCACTTGCCATATTCGCCGGCGGCGCGCGCCTGGACGCCGGCCACGGCCTCGTAGTACGCCTTCATCGGGTCGAGCGGTGCGCGGCACAGCTTCTTGAACTCGGGCAGAGTCGGCGGCCAGTCGCGCGTTTCCAGCGCCTTCAGGCCGCGCGCGATCTCCAGCGGCTGGTAGCCGGCCAGCTCCTGGCCCCAGTGTTCGATCAGCTCGTCGGTGCTGGTGGCGCCCCATTGGTCGGTGAACTTCTTGCCGTAGCTGAGCAGCATCTTGTGCAGCAGCTTCTCAACCCAGCTTGCGGGCAGGGGCGTCGTTGAGGTCGATGATGGTGCGGTGGTCAGGTTCATGGCTTCGGTTCTTTCCGGTGAGGCTGTCGGCCCAGGCTTTCGCTTTGTCGTTGGCGGTCTGGTAGCCCGGCGAGGCGCGCGGCTGTGCGGCGCCGCCGGCCTGGACCTTGGCTGCGTCGGCAGCCCAGCGTTGCAGGATGGCCAGCACGTAGCCCAGGCCGATGCTTTCGCTCGGCTTTGCGGCCCGAGCTTCAGCGCAGGCAGCGGCCACGGTCTGCGGCGTAATGCCCTGTTCGGCAAGGGTGAGCAGGCGAGGGTCGGCGGGCTGCGTGCGGATGCCGGCGGCGTTGAACTCGATGCTCAGCAGCGTTGCCGGGGCAGGGGCAGGGCGCGCGTTTTGCTCGTCCTCGCGCAACTCCGGTTGAGTAGCTGCGCTGTAACCCGTCGAGGTATCAGGAATCGGAGAATCAGGAATCAGAGAATCAGCCGGATTAGCACCGTGTTCGCATGGTGCTTGCACAGTGCTTGCACTGTGCCCGCCTACTGGCGGTATCAGACTAGCCTTCTCGTCCCTGTGCGGATTCTGGTGCTTCCTGAATGCGAGCACCTGGATAAAGCGTTCGCCATCAACCTCATAACGTGTGAGGAAGCCGGATGCCTGGAGTTCGGACAGGGCGGCATCGACGTCTACGCTGTCGGCCGGGAAAAGGTTCATCTTGATGCGCTTCGGCTTGTCTTCCATGCGGCCCTCGCGGTCAGCCAGGGTCCACAGGCCGATGAACAGCAGGCGGGTGGAGAAGGGGAGTTCGACCAGCTCCTCGTTGGTGAAGAAGCCAGGTTTGATGTTGCGTGCGCGTGCCACGTTAATGCCCCTTCTCGATCAGCGGCATCTGGCGCGGATCGGACTTGTCGAGCACGTAGATGACGGTGCGGCGGCCGGGCAGCACTTGGTCGCAGTCAGGATCGCCGGCGGCCATGGCAATGGCGTTGGCGCGGTTGCAGACGTCGGCGCGCTGGCCGATGAACAGGCAGCCGTCCCAGTTGCCAAAGTTCGGCGCCTGGACGGCCTTGATGCGGATGGTGTCGGGGTCGATGGGCGCGGCGGTTTCGCCTTCCCATTTGGGGGAGAGGATGTTGGTCGTCATGGCTGGCCCGCTTCGTCGCAAACCTTGCGAAGCTGCTGCCGGGCCCAGTATTCCGCACGTTGTTTCTCGGGGTTGCTTTTGTCGGCAATGGCCGCTTTGTCCGCTGGGCGCCAGATGTGTTTCGCGTGGTATGCGATCTTCTCGTCGGGCGTTGCGGGTCGGATTTGGTCGTTCATATTTTCGTGCCTCAGTTTGACTGCATGACTTGGTCGATTTCCCATGCGCCTCCTGCATCAAAGACGCATACGAAGGTGCGAGCGTGCGCCGTAGTTCGCGCGGCCCGGCAGCAACATGGCCATGTTCTGGCCAGCGCCGGGACGTTCCCCCTGCTGAGGTCGGCGGCTACCATTGCGTTCAGCAAGCCAGCCCTTCATGAGGTCTCGCAGCTTCTTGCTCTGCGGGATGTCCTCTGCCTGGCACTCGGCGCTGAACTGCACGAACTCATCAGCGTTGAGCAGGGTCTTCACTACGATGTCGCGTGGGGTTTTCATGGTTTTTCCTTTTAGTTCGTGAATCAGGATTTCGGGTGCTGCTAATAAATGGACTACAAGCAACTTTTCGGGCAAACGAAAAGCCGCCGGATCAGGGCGGGGACACCGCGCGGCGCTTGCCGGGGTGAGCTGTCGAACGGATGAAGGCCCAGTCGGTCGCCGGGCACAGTTCTTCGCAGGTCAGCATCCGGCCGCTTTCGCGCTCCAGATTGATGGCCAGCTTCTCGGAACAGGCCCGATTCCCGTAGCCGACCTGGCGCAGGTAATCGAACGACGTGCCGCAGCGGGCCGCGAAGGATTCCCGGGCTTCCACCGGGATTGCGTTCAGGTAGTCGATGAGCTTCATGGCTTCAACTGTATCAAACGATAAAGTCAAAGTCAATCAAATGATAATTTATCAGATGCTAAAAGTGCGGGATAATTTCCGGATGAACATGTATCAGCACCGCCAACAGCGTCTGCTCGCCCTGATCGACTCCGACTACGGTGGCGAGCGGGTGCGCTTTTGCGACAAAACCAACCTCAGCGAGTCCAGGCTCGCGCAGCTGCTGTCGAAGACCTTCCGCGACGGCACTGCCTTCACAGAAAAGACCGCCAGGAAGCTGGAGATTCTGGCGAATCTGCCGCCGTTGTATTTCGACCAGGGCGTGTTCGATTCAGGTGAGGCGCCGGCCGCCAGCCCATTCCTCAAGGTAGAGCCGGTCGAGGACTCCGATCCTGCGCTGATCCAGATTCCGAAAGTCAGCCTGCGCCTGTCCGCTGGCATCAGTGGGTTCGACGTCGAGCCGGAGCCATATGACGGAACCACGACGATGGTTCCCGCCGACTGGGTGCGACGCCGTGGGTTCGACCGTTCGAAGCTCCTGGCGATCCGCGTGCGCGGCGAGAGCATGGAGAGCACGTTCTATGAAGGCGACCTGGTGATCATCAACGTGGCGGACAAGGAGCCAACCGACGGCGGCGTGTTCGCTGTGAACTACGAAGGCGCGCCAGTGGTCAAGCGCATGGAGCGCGACGCCGGCCAGTGGTGGCTGAAGTCCGACAATCCGAATCAGCACAAGTATGGCCGGAAGATTTGCCAGGGTGACGACTGCCTCATCATCGGGCGCGTGGTGCGCCGGGAAGGTGAGCGTTTCTAATGCATTACGCGGTGGTGGGCCTGCGCGGCGTGCGCATGGCTGTGGTGTTGGTCGAGAAATCGCGCCTCGCGGCCGAGTTCGCGGAGCCTTTGCTGGTCCAGTTGCAGGCGCAGTTCCGCATGGGCGTGATGCTGGTGGCGCGCGACCCGGCGGCGGTGAATGGCCTGCGGGCCTATGCGCAGTTCGACGAGGCGCCGTACCTGTTCGCGTTGCTGGCCGGCGAGAACATCGAGTGGGAAGAAGTGCCGGTGCTGGCTGAGCCGGAATTGCCGTTCTAGGGAGAGGCGATGAGGAAGATAATTTCTGCTGTGCTGGCCTGCGTATTGGCTGCTGGGTGCGCATCGCCGCGTGATGCGACCAGGGCGTTCATTGCTCAGGAAACGCAGGTCACGCACATGTGTCTCGACCCAGTGCTACAACTGCCGTTTGAGGCCCGGGTCACAGTCGACCCGCGCACCGGGCGCTCGCCGTTCTCCAACGCGGCTTGGTGCTACTCGAACCAGATCAAGTCCGTGGCCAGGATGACTAGCTATCCCCACGCGGCCCTCGTGGGAGACTTTGCCGACTACCTGACGCGACTGACTGCCGCCCGCGACCAGGGCATCGTGGCGACGCCGGTTGCTTTGGCTGCGTACCAGCAGGCCGCCGGCCTGTTCCGGCAGTCGATCATCGACGCCGACGCTCGCCTGGAGGCGCAAGCTCGCCGACAGCTCGCAAACCAGGTCGCTACTTTCGGCCTGCTGATGGCCGCCGTATCGGCCGAGCAGGACCGCCAGCGTGCGGCGAATCGGCCGGTCGTGTGCACGCTCACCGGCGTCTATGTGCAAAACACGGTGGTGTGTAATTGAAGCTGCCGCCAGGTCGCGCATGCGTATTGCTTGCGTTGCTCCTGGCGCTGTCGGGCTGCGCCCGCCATTACGTCGATGTGCCATACGATGATCCTTACGGCTTTTTCTCTGGCTTCTGGCATGGCCTGATTTTCCCGCTCACCGTCTGCGTAAATCTCCTGTCTTGGCTTCTCTCGCTATTCGGGGTTAGCTTCCTTCAAGGGATCGAAATCATCGGTCGGCCAAATACCGGGTTCTTTTACTACCTTGGATTCTTTTTCGGCCTGAGCGCGGCCGCCAGCTCAACCCCAAGCTGACGCCAAACCACTCCATACAGCCCGCCGCGCGCGGGCTTTTTTTCGTCCCTGCCTTCCACGCTCCGCGTTTTTGATAAATTTCTTTATCAAACGCTTGACCTCTACTTTATCAATTGATATAGTATCTCCAACGAAACGAGCTCAGCACCTGAGCGAACTGGAGAGCGAAATGATCAGCAACAGCAAACAGCAGTGGACGGTAGGGCAGATCGTCAAGGTTGGCTTCGTGGCCGGCCTGGAAGTGGTCGCAGCAGTGGCAACCCCAGGCGATTACGCCCCGGATGCCTACGTGCTGTCGCGCAAGGAGCAGTTCTACTCGTTCGTGCCGCACAAGGGCCTTGCCAAGATCACCGCCGCCGAAGCGCGCGTGATGGTCGAGGCCGGCAAGCAGCACGCTGAGCGCCTGGCCACCGCTGCCGTCGCCAAAGCTGCCGCCTCGGCGCGCCATGCTGAGCTGGTCCGCGAACTGGCGATTGCCTGATCGGAGCGCGCCATGAACCGCATCCCCATCCACCAACAGCCCCGCGTTGCGCCGGACCTGCAGCTGCTGACCAGCTACCTGATTGAGGGCCGCATGTTCGACCTCTACGGCACGAACACCGAAGAAGACGGCTACACGGTTCTCGACGTCGCGCTGACTGGCACGAACATCAGCCTGCACCCAGTGATCCACCTCCAGCTGTTCGACGACCTGACGAAGTGGTGCAACGCGAAGCTGCCGAGCGCCGCCGAACTGCGCCGCGCATCGGAGCGCGAGGGCAGGGTAGAGCGCGCCATCTGGCACCGACAAGCAGCCTGACCGAACGCCGAGCGCCGCGCCCGGCAGCACAACGCGCGGCTTGCCCTGAATCTCGGGTCAGGAAATTGAGGGAGCGGGATCTCGAATGCCCTGACGGCCTGGAACAGACAGGCACTACAGCAGAGCGCCCCAACTGGACATTCATTCAACCAGTGTTTCGGGGGAAACCGGGGTGCTCTGCTGTAGTCCACGAATAACACAACAGGAGAAACCATGGATGTGCTGGAAAAGGAAGTGAGCGCGGTCGCCGAATACCGGCCGTTCTACGCGCAGCTGGTCGAGCTGGAGCAGAAGAACGCCACGCTGGTGTTCGACTACGAATCGCCGAAGGGGAACAAGGAGGCGCGCAGCCACGTGCACGCTCTGCGCCAGACCAAGGGCGCGTTGGAACGCACCCGCAAGGAAGCCAAGGCCGAATCGCTGCGCATCGGCCGCGCCATCGACGCCGAAGCGGCCGAGATCAACGCTCGCATCGAAGCGATGATCGGCGTGCACCAGGAAGCGCTGGAAGCTATCGAGCAGCGCGAAAAACAGCGCGTCGCCGACCTGGCCGAGCGCCTGGCAAACCTGCGCAACACCGGCGCAGCCGCGGTGGATTCGGTCGACCTGTCCAAGGCAGTCGCCGACCTGGAGCCGCTGGTGATCGGCACGGACTGGGAAGAGTTCAAGCCCCAGGCGCTGGAAGCGAAGGACGAAGTTCTGCAGGCGCTGCGCCGTCGACTGGCCGAGCGGGTGGAGTTCGAGCTGCGCGAGGCTGAGCTGGCCCGCCTGCGCGCCGAAGCCGCCGAGCGTGAGCGCCTGGAGCGCGAGGCCGCAATCGTTCGCGCCGCTGAAGAACGTGCCCGCGCTGAAGCTGCTCGCGCCGCCGAAGAGGCCGAAGCCCGCGCCGCCGCCGAGCGCGAAGCCGCCGCCCGCCGCGAACTGGAACTGAAGCTGGCCGCCGAGACCGCCGAGCGCCGCCGCGTCGAAGCCGAGCAGCGCGCCGAGCAGGAACGCATCGACGCCGCCGCCCGCGCCGAGCGCCAGGAGCAGGAAGCCAAGGATCGCGCCGAGCGCCAAGCCAAGGAAGCTGCTGCCGCCGCTGAACGCCAGGCCGCCGAAGCCGTGCGCCGCGAGCAGGAGCGCGTGGCCGCCGAGCAGACCGCTGCCGCTGCCGAGCTGGCGCGCCGCGAAGCGAACAAGGCACATAAGGGGCGCGTGAACCGTGCCGCGCTGGCCGCGCTGGTTGCCGGCGGCCTGACCGAAGAATGCGCCAAACAGTGCATCACCCTGATCGCGTCCGGCAAGGTGCCGGCCGTCAGCATCGCTTACTAAGGACCGCCATGACCGCCCTGACCCTCTACCGCATCCCGCGCCGCTTCGTGCGCAAGCTGCTCAAGCCGCTGGCCCTGTGCCTCAACGCCTGGCGCATGAAAGGCTCGGAAAGCGAAGCCTACCGCCTGCTGGTGACGCGCGAAGCCCTGGCCCGCGCCGAGGCGCGCGAGTACCGCCACCAGGTCAAGCTGCTCCGCCAGCGCGACGCGATCAGGGGGTGGTGATGATCCGCCACCTTTACACCCAGTACCGCCTGTCCCTGCGCGCCGGCTTCGGCCCGCGCAAGGCAATGACCCGCGCAGTGCGCACCTATTTGCAAGGATTTTGAGACTGCCATGAGCAACGCATTGACCCTGATTACCGGCGAGATCAACGCCATCAAGGACGACTTCATGACGCTGTTGTCCGACCGCTCGATCAAGTTCGAGCAGGAAGCCGGCTTCGCCGTGCAGATCCTGGGCGCCAACGACTTCGCCCTGAGCGTCGCTACCAGCAACCGCGCGTCGGTGATCAACGCGGTCAAGAACATCGCCGCCATCGGCATCAGCCTGAACCCGGCTAAGAAGCAGGCGTACCTGGTGCCGCGCCGCGTCGGCCAGCAGCAGGCCATCTGCCTCGACATCAGCTATATGGGCCTGATGGACCTGGCCATGGCCACCGGCTCGATCAAGTGGGCGCAGGCCGAGCTGGTGCGCGCCAACGACGGCTTCTCGCGTGGCCGCTTCGACGAGCCGCCGACCCACACCTTCAACCCGTTCTCGAAGGACCGGGGCGACATCATCGGCGTGTACGTGGTCGTGAAGACTGCCGACGGCGACTACCTGACCCATGCCATGCAAATCGGCGACGTGTACGACATCCGCGACCGTTCGGAGGCCTGGAAGTCCTACCAGGCGAAGAAAATCAAGTCGTGCCCATGGGTGACCGACGCCGGCGAAATGATCAAGAAGACGTGCGTGAAGCAGGCCTACAAATACTGGCCGAAGACCGAGCGCCTGGAAACCGCCATCCACCACCTGAACACCGACGGCGGGGAAGGGCTGGTCGACATCAACGCGCGGTCCGAAGGTCTGGTCGATGTCGCCCCGGTCATCGCCGCCGCGCTGCGCACCACCACCGACGCCGAAGCTCTGAAGTTCTGGCGCGAGAACAACGGCACGTTCGCCAAGCAGCCAGCCGACCACGCGAAGCTGAAGGAAGCCATCGCCGGCCACCGCGCCCGCATGAAAGCCGCCGACGAGGCGCGCACCGTCGAAATGGAAGCGCCGGCGCCGGCCGCGTCGCCAGAGGAAGCCGATTACCAACGCACTGCAGGAGCCGAGGCATGAAGTTCATCGAATGCCAGCAAGGGACACCGGAGTGGCACGCGGCGCGCGCTGGCCTTATCACTGCGTCGTGCTTCGCGGACGCGATAAGCACCATCGGCGGGCTGACCGAACAACAGGCCACCTACGTCGGTCTGATCCGCGATGGGTTCACCCCCAAGGCGGCCGCAATCGGTGCGGGCTATAAGGCCGCCCCAACTGCCGACTGTATCCGCCGCGCCCTGGCTGGCGAGCGTATTGAGCAGCCGTCGGATACCGCGCGCCGTTACGCTGCCGACCTGGCGTTTGAGCGGGTCAGCGGCGAGCCATTGGGCGAGCCAGCCAAAGCGTGGATGCTCGAGCGTGGCCACCAGATGGAAGGGGCTGCGCGCATCGAGTACGAGGCCCGCACCGGCGCCCTTGTGACCGAAGCCGGCATCTGCGTCGATAGCGACCACGTTTTCGGCTACAGCAGCGACGGCCTGGTCGACGATGACGGCCTCATTGAGATCAAAGCGCCGATCGACAGCGTGAAGATCATGGCCATGTGGGCGACTGGCGACACATCCGAGTATGACCATCAAATGCAAGGAGGCATGTGGCTGACTGGCCGCCAGTACTGCGACTTCATCATGTACGTTCCGGCCCTGGCCGCCGTCGGCAAAGACCTGTACGTGAAGCGCGTGCACCGCGATGACGCCTTCATCGACGCGATGGTGCTGCAGCTGGTGAAGTTCGACAGCCTGGTACAGGCCAACGTGGCGATCCTGCGCGCCGGCGCGCCAGCACTCGCGGAGGCCGCATGATCCTCGACATCGAACACGGCCAGCTGGTAGACCTGGCCGACGCTTTCCACGCCGAGCCGACCGACGTCCAGATTGTCGACGCCCTGGTCGAGGCTTTCGAGCTGGCGCCGCGCCAGATCATCGAGCGCCTGATCTGCGTGGACTTCGTGACCGTGCGCCAAGAGGTGACGCCGTGAAAGAGATCGTGCTGACCAAGATGCCGGGCGGCGTGCTGGCCCCGATCGATCCGCAGGCGGCCGAGTACATCGCCAAGCTGAAGACCGGCGCCGCCGTGCGCGCCACGGTGAAGCAGCAGCGCAATCCGAAGTTCCACCGGAAATACTTCGCGCTGCTGAACCTGGCCTTCGACCACTGGGAGCCGGCCGCCAACACGTACAAGGGCCGGGTCGTCGGCAAAAACTTCGACCAGTTTCGCAACGACGTGGTGTGCCTGGCCGGGTTTTACGAGATGGCCGTAAATCTCCGCGGCGAGACACGGCTGACGGCCAAGTCGATCAGCTTCGCCAGCATGGATCAGGCCGAGTTCGACGATCTCTACAACGCCACCGTGAACGTGATCCTGAAGCACATTTTGACCAACTACAGCCGCGACGACCTGGACAGCGTGATGGACCAGCTCCAGGGCTTTTTCTAAGAATAGGGGAGAGACCATGAACGACGACATCAACACGAAGCGCACCGAGCTGGCGAACCAGATGGCCGCCGCCGGCGCCGCGCTGCTGGACTTCACCGGCACCGCCTGCGCGATGGCTGCAATCCCCGACACCGAGCCGCAGCAGTACGTTGCCGCTGGCACGCCGGAGAACATCGCCGCGATCCTGCCGGCGACGATCTCGCCGCAGCGCCGCCAGAAGCACGGCGAGCGCCCGAGCGCCGACAGCCTGGAGTTCGACGAGCCTGCCGCTACCTCGGGCGATGCCCCGGCCGACGACCAGTGGATGTTTGACCTCGCGGCCGAGTATGAATCGCGTGGCGCCGGCCTGTACGGTCCCATCACGTTCACGGCACAGCAACTGCCGAATTTCGTTCAGGCTGTCATCGCCCGCATCGAGCGCGCCGCAGCTCCTGCCAATACGGGTGGGACCATGCTGGGCGTTGGCGACGGTTCGGGCAAGTTGTTCGTTCGTGGCGACTACGACTCGATCAAGGCTGTGCAGGCCATCATCTTCGAAAACGAGCGACTGCGCGCCGCCTCCACTATTGGAGCGGCACAGACTGCCGACCAGGTGCGGGCCGCCGTGGCGCGCGCGATTTGGAATATTCGCCGCGAAGAAGAGGATCGCTGCGACATGGAGCTGGAAGACATGGGCGACGAACATGCAGTTTGGCAGGAAGCGGATGCGGCCATCCAAGCCATGGCGCGCCCCACCACTACCCATAACTCGGAGGCAGGGGAATGAAGATCCTCATCGGCTGCGAATACTCGGGGCGCGTACGCGATGCATTCGCCCGGCTTGGTCACACTGCGGTCTCGTGCGACCTGCGCGCTACCGAGGCTCCGAACGGCTGGCATATCCAGGGCGATCTGCTGGAAGTCATCAAGTCGGGTGCCGAGAGCTTCGACATGATGATCGCGCACCCCTACTGCACGTTCAACACGCTGGCCGGCATCCGCTGGATGTACCACCCGGAGGATACGCACCTGCCCGCCGAAGAACGCCGCCGACACCCGGCGTACCCGAACCGAATGGACGATTTCCTGAAAGGCGTCGAGTTCTTCAATGCCCTCAAGAACTGCGACATTCCCAAGATCGTGCTGGAAAACTCGATGCCGCACGGGCTTGCGATGCAGCACATCGGGAAGTACGACCAGATCGTCCAGCCGTGGATGTTCGGCTCGCCGTTCACGAAAGCCGCTGCGCTGTGGATCAAAGGATTGCCGCTGCTGAAAACGACGCACCGCAAAACCGATTACGCCCCGGGCGAGATCAAGGCGGCATGTCACCTGATGCCACCGGGACCGAACCGCGAGCGCGAGCGCAGCCGCACCGACCCAGCTATCGCCGAAGCATTCGCCCTGCAGTGGGGCGGCCAAATCATCGAACAAAGGAAAGTAGCATGACCACCACCCTCACGAACGACCAGATCACCGCAGGCGCAGCCGTGCTGGGCCTCGACAACATCAAGACTCGCAGAATGTTCGCGTCAACGTTCTTCGATGGCTTTGGCCGCGAAGTTGCTTTGATGACTGCCGATAAATCATTGCTTGCTGAGAAAGCTGACGATTTCCTTGGAGTCGATAAATTAGACGAAGCCCGCGTCTATGAAGTAGTTGCGCTGAACGCGTCAAATTTCGATGCGTTGATCGCCCTCGCTCGTCGTGCTCCATCCCCGCAGGTAGCGGATATTGCAGAACTGCCGCCGCTGAAGCCAATGCCGAAGCCCCACATGCGCCTGTCGGAAGCCGAAGGCAGCGAGGATTACCCTGCACCTGCCAGCGCAGGGCAAACCGCGTCACACTGCTGCTACTGTTCGAGTATGGGCTACGAATCCTGCCATCATCTTGCCGAGGTCAGCGCAGGGCAAGCCGGTCAGGTGGCGAAGGGCGCGCGCCTGAGCGAATCGGCGGTGCGTCAACTGGCCTTGACCCACGCCAACATGGCAAGCGGCGGCGAGTATTACGACTTCACCCAGCAAGGGCTGGACGCCTTCGCCATCGACATCATGGATGCTGTCTCCGAGCGCGCAGCGGCACCGGCAGACCGCAAGCCGCGCAGCGAAAAACAGATTGTCTGGGAAACCGAATCACTAGCAGCGGCGCTGGCCAAGATGGACGGCTTTGCCATCACTGCCGGAACGTGGCGCGACAGCCCATCGCCGACCGCGCAGCAATACTGGAAGCGCGCGTGCTTGGCTCAAGAGCTGCTGACGAAGACTGACCCAAATGACGCCGTTGCGAATTTGGACGAAAGCGCGTGACCCGCCCCGGCCTCGCCCTGTGGCTGCTGGCGGCGCTGATCCTCTGGTTCGGCCCGCCGGTCTACCTGCACCTGTACCCGCCGAAGCCTACGCAGTGCCCACCCGAGTGCGCCGACTGCGGCCACTCTTGGGCGAGCAATAAGCCGTGGTGCACACCGAAGAATTTGAAAGGAATGAAATAATGGCAGCAGCAGATTACCGGCTTTGTGACGTATGCGATCAAAAAGCATTCTACGATTCTGAGCTTGGCTACGAATGGAGTAAGCCGGAATACCGCGACACGCCGCCGTTCAGGATCGCGGGCAAGGAGCAGTTTGAAGACCCCGCAATCAACGAGCGCAGTGGTATGCGCCTTGGCTACTTAGGCGATTGGGCGGTGCTGTGCGAGAACTGCTCCAAGACTCACCGGACGCGGATCGAACCAATTGTCGCCGCACGCGAGCTGGACGTAGAGGCCGAGCGCCTTCTCCGCGCCGCAAAGGTGTACGCCTTCAACTACATGCAGGACGAGGCGGAGGACGAAGAAGACTGCGTTTGTGGCCCGAAACAACATGCCGAGGCAAAGGAAGTCTTTGAGGCGATCCGAGAGTTCGAGGAGGCCCGCGCCGCTCGCAGCGCAGCCCAACCCACTGCACCAGTGAGCACCGAGCAGGCCGGGGATGCGTGGAGACTTGTTCCGATAAATCCGACCCCGGAAATGCTGAGTGCCGCCCGCAACGCTCCGCTGCCTATGGTGGCGCTCGACTCGATGAGTGCTCAGCAAGATTTGATGAACAAGTCGCGTTACTCAGCGATGCTGGTAGCTGCCCCATCCCCTAACAATTCGCCGGTAGGCGGGAAAGGTGAACAATAATGTCAGTAACGAAACAAACGATCCAGTCGCGGTACGTCACCTTGCAGGAATGGGCCGCAATGATGTTTTCTAAAGTCCCGCACGAGAACACGCTGCGCCGCTGGGTCCACGACGGGCACATCCAGCCGCAGCCGACGAAGGTGGGGAAGTCGTGGCAGGTGAGGCGCGACGCACGATACGTGAGCTGATATGGGGCGAGCAAGGCAAGCAAAAAATCGGGCGCTCCCGCCCAACCTGTACGTGAACACGGCGGGTTATTACTCCTACCGCGATCCGGAAAAGAAGACACAGAAGGGCGTCGGGCGGGACCGGGCCAAGGCCATCCAGGCGGCGCGGGCCGCAAACGCCGCGCTCGCCACCCGCGAGCCGTCGTCGCTCGTGGACTGGGTGCTGGGCCGCACCGATTACACCCTGGCCGGATGGCTGCCAGTGTACAAGGAGCTGTGGGCGGCGAAGACCGAGCCGACGGCGAACACCCTGAACGGCGCCAACCACCTGCTCAGCAGGCTGGAAAAGTCCGACATCGGGAAGATGCGCATGAAGGCCATCGAGACCGTCCACATCGCAACGTACCTGGCCGAGTTTGCGAAAGCGAGCGGACCGGCCATGGCGCGCAACATGCGGTCGAAACTCAGCGACATCTTCAGGTGGGCGGAAACCCAGGGGGTGATCGAGGTCGGAAAGAACCCGGTGGCGGCGACGTTCAACCCCGAATACAAGGTGAAGCGCGAGCGACTGAGCCTTGAGCAATTCTGGGCGATCCACGCGCAGGCGCCGACGTGGGCGAAGAACGCAATGATGTTGGCCCTCGTGACCGGCCAGCGGCGCGACGACATCGCCAACATGAAGTTCGCCGACTACAAGGACGGCCTCCTGCACGTCGCTCAAGGCAAGTCGGGCGGCGAGACGAAGCTGCAGATCGACGGCGCGATCCGGCTGGCGAAGGTGGGCATTTCAGTGGGGGAGGTCGTTACCGCGTGCCGTGACCTGATCGTGAGCCGCCACCTGGTGCATTACACCGAGCGATCGGTTGTGGCCAAGCCTGGCGACAAGGTGCAGGGCCCGCGCATAGCCGTAGCGTTCCAGAAGGCGCGAGAGAAGGCTGGCATCGAGGCCGAGGAGGGGCGTACGCCGCCATCATTCCACGAAATCCGCAGCTTGTCGGAACGGCTCTACCGGGAGGAGTTCGGCGCCGACTTCGCGCAGGCGATGCTGGGCCACAAGAGCGCGCAGATGACGCTCAAATATGATGACCTGCGGGGCGGCTGGAAGGCAATCAAGGCGAAGTGATTTGAGAATATTTTGAACGGATTTCTGTAAAAATCCGAGAAAGCCTTTATCTACGGGCGCGCTTCGGAGTGCACATATTTACATCTGAAACAGATTGCTGCTTCAGTGTGACAAGCTGGAGAAGAACGGGAGGGGAAAGGCGAGGGGAAGGAAAGACTTTACAGCGAAACCGCTGCCGGGCATGCCCCGATCAAGGCAGTGCCCGGCGCGCGCGGGACATCAAATCGTGCTCCCTGGAGCGCGGCGATCGGCCAGCAGCATTTGCTGTTTCTCGGCGGCGCTCGGACGCTTGCCCTTCACGACCACGACAGCCATCCTGGTTTCGGTGGCGATGCTCGAATCCTGGATGGCGGCGGGGCGGGCTTGCGCCGGCTTCACGCCATCGGCGAAGTAGCTGAACGAGCCGGCGGCGGCGAGTGCAACGACGAAAACGACTTCCATGTGCTTGGCGATCTTCACGGTGTTCTCCTTGCGGGTGGGGTTTCGATGGATGCACTGTATCCGAGGCCCGTCCAGGGTGACAGCGGATTGCGACGAGCCGCACAAAAGGCGGGATGACCTGCATAAAACAGCCTTCAACGTGCAGCTACTCGGCCGTATCTGCATGCTTTTCTCCTTCCCTCCGCTAGACCTGCGCGATAAGCGGCCACGGCGGCGCCGCGCGGAAGGAATGTCGATGCAGGGAATGATTGCCACGGTATTGGGCGGGCTGGCCTCCAGCCACCGGGCGCGGCGGCGTGCGCGCAACCTGCGGGCGGGCGGGCGCACGGTGCAGGGCCGCGCGGCTGCCGTCGAGGTAAGCGGACAGGCGCGTCCGCATGCCGGTCCCGGACTCTGGCTCGGCGTCGGCGCGCTGGCGCTG
>JGI24770J26754_10001207_pt1 | contig 18470 bp, 14 predicted proteins | sample LakOneMetagenome_FD_26754 | JGI IMG/M metagenome (IMG submission 26754) | reverse complement strand
CCACCCACCACGTTTCGGAGCGTCGTGGTGGTCAGCTGTTCAACGGCACCGAGGTAGTTGTTGATCTCATACGTTGCCGCCCGCGGATCGGTGACCTGGAAGTAGACCACCGTGTCAATGGACACAACAAGGTTGTCCTCGGTGATGACCGGCTGCGGAGGAAACGACACCACCTGCTCACGAATGTCGAGAAGGGGTCGAACTCGGTCGATGAACGGAATCAACAGGTTCAATCCCGGCATCAGCGTCTTGTGATACTTGCCCAGTCGTTCGACCACGCCCGCGTTGCCCTGCGGGATGATGCGGATCGCGCGGATCAGTACGATCACGACGAACACCAGGAGTACGACGAGGAGGGCGATCACGAAGATCTGCCCAAAGAATGGTCCAGGGTCAAGCATGCGTGGTCCTTTCGGGGGGTATGACAACAGCGGTGGAACCGTCGATGGTGGCCACGTGCACCACGTCACCCGGTTCAAGATCAATCGGGGGTACAGCGGGGGAGAGGCGGGCAGTCCAGGTTTCTCCGTTGGCAAGTTTCACCAGACCACCCTCGGTGGACACGGTGGAAAGCACGCGAGCGTTCATGCCGATGAGAGCATCTATGTTGCTCGGCGACGGGTCGCCGCCCTTGCGCAGGGATCGGAGCAGGGCGGGACGAAAGGCGTAGATCAGCAGAACAGACAGAATCGCCGAGATGCCGATCTGCACCCACCAATCCCAACCGAGCAGATTCGCGGCCAGGCCACCCAGACTGCCGACGGCCAACATCATGAACGACAGTGACAGCGTCAACAACTCGATGATGACGAAAATAAAGATGATGACCAGCCACACGATCCACAGATACGACGTCACATCGATCATGCTGCACACCCTCCCGGTTGACTACACATTCGAAACTAGCAGTTGAGTCAGGAAACCACCGGGGTGTTGGTAAGGTCGGATGCGAGATTGACGAGCATCAACCCAGAGGAGCACCCGTGACAAACCCACTTGCAGCAGGATCGTTGGACGGCAAGCGGGTGCTGGTGACCGGTTCGTCGCGCGGTATCGGCGCCGACACCGTGGCGTACTTCGCGGGGGCCGGCGCGCACGTCGTCATCAACTTTCGCAACAAAGAAGCGCGTGCAAACAAACTCGCGGATTCCATCCGGGCGGCGGGCGGAACCGCCATCACCGTCGGCGCAGACCTGACCGACCCGGCTTCGGTCGCCGCAATGTTTGCGCGGATCGACGCGGAATACGGGGGACTGGACGTCCTCGTGATGAATGCCTCCGGCGGCATGGAGAGCGGCATGGCGGCGGACTACGCGATGTTGCTCAACCGTGACGCTCAGGTGAACCTGCTCACCAACGCCCAGGCTGTTATGGCGGAGGATTCCCGCGTTGTTTTCGTGACGAGTCATCAGGCGCATTTCATCGAGACGACGCCGACCATGCCCGAGTACGAGCCGGTGGCGCGCAGCAAACGTGCCGGCGAAGACGCCCTTCGGGCCATGATCCCTCAACTCGAAGAGAGCGGGATCGGTTTCGTCGTCGTCTCGGGGGACATGATTGAAGGCACCATCACGGCAACGCTTCTGGAGCGTTCCAACCCCGGCGCACTGGGCCTGCGTAAGGAAGCTGCCGGACGCCTGTACAACGTGAGCGAGTTCGCTGCGGAAATCGTGCAGGCGGCCGTGGACCCGGTCCCGGCGAGCCACACCCGTTACGTCGGCGACGTCACGGGTTTCGCGACGGCCTAATGTTCGGGGCGGTTGCCGGTTCGGGCATCCGCGCGACGTGACGAATCATTGTGATGGTCGGCAGTTCCGTTCCTCGAGATGATCGTTCCTTTCCTGCTCGGGTGAAGCCTCATCGTGCCTGCCTGCCTGCCTAAGTTCGTCGCGCTGCAAAGCACGCCCGTCCTCGGCTGGACGGCTCCCAGCCGTCGGCCCCGCACACGTCGCGGCATCGGATTGGACTGGACTGGGACAGGCCGGTGCCGCATTGACAGCTGCGGTCGCGAGGACTAGTTTCACACCACCTCGCACGCGAGCTTCATCACGTCTCCGGCTCAGCTCACGCGCCCGTCTCGTTCAGTCACCGTCGTCACCTTTCAGGGGAGATCCGTTGTGAAGAAGTTCGCAGTATTCGCTGCCAGCGCAGCACTGATCGCATTGACGGCTGTGGCGGGTCCACCGGCAGCCGCTTCGGTCCCGAAGACCGACATCTCGACCCTCGCGGCCAAAGTCGCATCACTCAACGGGACCGCCGGCCTGCAAATCCGCTTCTCCTCCTACGTGGAGCAGGAGGCCAGCACCGAGGTTTCGGCGGCCCCTGGCGCTCCAATAACCCCGAACATCGTTCTCAGCAGTCCGCTGGACGCGAGCTCGGTGGCCTCACCGGCTGTCACAGTCAACCAAGACACCGCTGCCGCGCCCCAGAACGAGCCTGCGAGTGCCGTCGATCCGAACAACTCTAATCGGGTGGTGGCCAGTGCCAACGACTACGTCGCACGCACGTGGGCCTGCACCGTCTCAGGCACCCCGTGCAGCTCTCTGGGCGACGGGTACTCCGGTACCTATTATTCCAACGACGGCGGAACGACCTGGTGCTGCAACTCTTCCGATCCCGAGCACATCGGCACTCTCATCCCGGGTGTGACACGGCTGACCGGCGGGCCCTATGACGCTGGCGGCGACCCGGCCCTTGCTTTCGACAGTCGAGGCAGCGTGTACTACGCGGGGCTCGGCTTCAACCGTGGCAGTGCTCCGAACACGGTCACTGTGAACAAGGGTACGTTCGCCGCTGCCGACGGCCGCCTCAGCTGGAGCGCCCCGACGTTCATCAATGCGACGACGTCCCCGGCAATCTTCAATGACAAGGAGTGGATCGCCGCCGATGCAAATGCGGCGAGCCCCTTCCGTGACCGCGTTTATGTCTCCTGGACACGCTTTGTCTTCAACCCGACTACTGGGGCCTACGTGCAGTCACCGATCTTTTTCGCGTCTTCCAGCGACGGCGGCCGGAGCTTCACTGAGCCCAAGTCGATCTCGGCCAATGTGCTGTACGACCAGGGTTCTCGCCCGGTGGTGGGCCCGGACGGCTCCCTCTACGTGTTCTTCGAGGGTTCGACTCGCTTGGCTACGGCGAATTCCACCTACGTGGTGAAGTCGACAGATGGAGGAGCAAGCTGGGGCAAACCAGCGGCGATTTCGACTCTCGTTGAGAGCGAGGTTCTGGCCGACACCGCCTTCCGGGTCAACAGCTTCCCCGCCGCCGCGGCCGCTCCGAACGGCGACCTCTATGCGACGTGGACGACGATGCTGAACGGAGCATCCACGTCCGTCTACAGCAGGTCAACGAACGGTGGCGCAACCTGGTCGGCGCCGCTTCGAGTGTTCCTCGCCGCGACACGGACGGCGGAAGGATATCCCGCCGGCGGCCTGATTGCCCCGGCGCCGGCTGGGCCGGTCGAGGATGTCTTCCCAGCCGTGGACGTGTCCGCCGATGGGAGCGTCTACATGGGCTCCTACCGCGGCGCCACGGTGTCGCCGTGGCAGACCTGTGCATCCGCACTTCCGCCGCCGGTGGGGCGTATCTCCTGTGACGTACTCGGCGCCTCCATCCACAACACCCGCCTCGACTATGTCGTCACCAACCTGACAACAAGCCAGACTCGAACCGTGAGCACCCACCCGATCAACACTCGATATGGGTTCGGGGGCGGGTTCTTCGGTGACTATACCGACCTCTCGGCCGGGAGCGACGGAACGTTCCACGCTGTCTGGACGGATACCAACAACACGCAAAGCGTTCAGTGGTTCTACGGCGCCCAGTTCGTGCCATCGTCTGTTCACCAACAGGACATCGTCACGGCACAAGGGCGTTTCTGAGCGGAATCTATGCCGGGGCCCCTGACATGGCTGTGGTCCGGCCGCGCGAAGCGAACCGGACCACAGCGGTGAGTGCGCTGATCAGACCGTGCGCGGTGCTCTTGCCAGGTTGGCTTCGAGTTCGGCTGCGTTCTGTCGGATGCCATAGGCGGGACGGTCGCGCTCGACGCGCCAGCTCTCGGCAAGCGGCCCGATGTTCACGGTGTCGAAACCGAATTCGCCATAGAGCTTCGTGACGAATTCGGCCGCGTCGGCAAAGTCCGACGCTGTGGCGAGCGCACGCCGATCGGGATCACCGATCGGAAGCGAAGTCGCGGTGATGTCGGAGGCCGTGATGTGGTTGAAGCCCTTGGCAACGCGCGAGGTGGGCAAATGTGCCTGCAGCATGCCGGTCACGGTCGCCTCACCGTTGTCGAGGGCGTCGATGTGGCCGTCACGCTCGAAATAGTAGTTGTTGGTGTCGATCACGATTTTGCCGGCGAGCTGCTCTACAGGTACGTCCCGGTACGCCTTGAGGGGCACGGTGACTACGGCGATGTCCGCTGCGTCTGCGGCCTGTGCTGCCGTACCGGCGGTTGCCTTCGAACCGAGCTCCGCAACGAGGTCCGTGAGCGTCTCCGGGCCACGCGAATTGCTGATCACCACGTCATAGCCGCTCGCCACCGCCTTACGGGCGATCTGACTTCCAATGTTTCCTGCACCGATGATTCCAAGAGTAGTCATGGTGGGTGTAACGGTCACGGCACCAAAATTGTTCCGCGTTCTCTGCACAAGCAGCAGGGGTCCCGGTCAGCCCTCGCCCGGACGGGGGGCTGGCAGCAGATTCTGCTCCCTTCTAATCTTCTTTCATTCTCTCTTGCCGACAGGCTGGATCCGCAATGCTGGATGAATGGTCGAGCGGTGAAGATCATGTCCTGTGCCAGGTCAGGGTTGTGGCACGAATCTCGATTACGAAGGAGTAATTGCAATGACGACTGGAAAGCTCAGCGCATTTGGCTCGATCGCAAATATCCAGGTAGACCGGCGCCTTGTGTTGACCGGGGCGATGAGCATGGCGGCCATCTCCCTGCTTGCGGCCTGCACGCCCGGAGGGACGACGTCGTCCACAGCCGGCGCTCAAACGCTCACGTTCGGTTCGGCCGCGTCCGATGATGTACCGAAGCGGGCCTATCAGGCGGCCGTTGCCGCATTCCAGAAATCCTCGAACGGCACAGTTACCACCAACACCGTCTCTCACAACGATTTTCAGAACAACATCAACACGTACCTTCAGGGCAGTCCTGATGACTCCTTCACCTGGTTCGCCGGTTATCGAATGCGCTACTACGCCGACAAGGGCCTGGTCGCGCCGATTGACGACGTGTGGGACAAGATCGGTGGCGACTTCAGTACCGGGCTAGCCAGCGCCTCAACGGGCGACGATGGCAAGAAGTACTTCGTACCCAACTACAACTATCCCTGGGGATTCTTCTACCGCAAGAGCGTCTTCACGGAGAAGGGCTATACGGTTCCGAAGACGTTCGATCAGCTGGTCGCCCTGGCCAAGCAGATGCAGTCGGATGGCCTCACTCCGATCGCCTTTGCCGACAAGGACGGTTGGCCCGCGATGGGCACGTTCGATTACATCAACATGCGCACGAACGGCTACCAGTTCCACATGGATCTCACCGCGCATAAGGAATCCTGGGACCAGAAGAAAGTCCAGGACGTCTTCGACAACTGGAAGCAGCTGCTTCCGTACCAGTCGGCCAATGCTCTCGGTCTCACGTGGCAGGAAGCCGCCCAGCTTCTGGGCACCGGAAAGGCCGGCATGTACCTGCTCGGCTCCTTCGTTACTCAGCAGTTCACCGACCCGGCCGTGCTCGCGGATATCGACTTCTTCCCCTTCCCAGAGATGGCCATGGAAGGCCAGGATGCGGTTGAGGCACCCATCGACGGGCTCATGCTCTCGAAAAAGGGTGGCACCAACCCCGCCGCCCGCGATTTCCTGGCCTTCATGGGTACCCCGGCAGGTCAGGAGGCGTATTTCTCGGTCGACAAGTCGAACCTGATGACGGTCAAGGGCGCTGATACCTCCGGGTACAGCGACTTCAACAAGAAGTTGGCCGACGTGATCGCCAACGCGAAATCCATCAGCCAATTCTTCGACCGGGACGCGTTGCCGGCCATGGCGAACAACGTGATGATCCCCGCTCTGCAGGGGTTCTTGCAGGACGGCACGGTTGACACCGCGAATCTCGAAGCGCAGGCCAAAGCGCTCTACGCCGCCCAGTAGGACGAGAACAGACAGTGGCCAACACGGCTCAGTCGACGGCGCCGACCGGAAGGCGTTCCTCCGTTCGGCGCCGCCGGTACAGCATGCTTTCCCGCGGCGACAAAGTTGTTCTGGTAGCGATGGTGCTTGTGCCGACGGTGATCCAGCTGGTTCTGATCTGGATTCCCACGTTGATCTCGGTGGTGTTGTCGTTTGTTCGTTGGAACGGGCTGGCGTTCTCCGATATCCGGCCGGCCGGCNTGGCGAACTANGCNTTCGTTTTCAACGACTATCCGCCGTTCTGGCCGGCGCTCCAGCACAATGTGCTGTGGTTGGCGTTCTTGGCGCTGATTGCGACCCCNCTCGGGCTGCTGCTGGCGATTCTCCTCGATCANAACATTCGCGGAACGCGCATCTACCAGAGCATCTTCTTCGCTCCGGTGATGCTNTCGCTGGTACTGATCGGAGTGATCTGGCAGTTGTTCTACTCCCAGAACAACGGCCTGCTGAATTTTCTGTTGGGAACTTCGGGAACGCCGCAGGCTGTGGACTGGTTCGGCAACCCNGACGTCAACATTTGGGCNGCACTCATCGCTGCGACCTGGCGACATGCCGGTTACGTGATGATTCTNTACTTAGCCGGGCTCAAAGGGGTCGATCCCGCGCTGCGGGAGGCCGCTTCCCTGGACGGCGCCAATGCGGTCCAGACATTTTTTCAGGTTGTATTCCCGGTGATGAGGCCGATCAACATTGTGATCGTCGTCATCACCATCATTGAATCGTTGCGTGCGTTCGACATCGTCTACGTCATCAACCGCGGAACGAATGGCCTGGAACTCATCAGCGCCCTNGTGGTCCAGAATCTGGTGGGCGAAGGGCAGGTCATCGGGGTCGGTTCGGCTCTNGCGGCCATCCTGCTCGTCGTGTCGCTGGTGCCCATCATCGTGTACCTCAACCGCACCTTCAAAAAGGAGGCATGAATGTCCCGCCTCGACACCCGAACATCGCCTGAGCAGACGGGGGGTGCACCGACGGGTTCCGACGCATCCCGCCCTCGCAACCGCAAGACCGGATCACTCTCGCGGCCGCGGTACGGCGTGCACGCCTTCCTGATCATCATGGCGGTCCTGTGGCTGATTCCGCTGGGCTGGGCCGTCTTCACTGCCCTGCGCTCCAAGGAGAACACCGATAAGTATGGCTACTTCAGTTTCGGGGGCGGATTCAATCTCGACAACTTCGTGCTGGCCTGGAACCAGGGCGGTTTTGCGGGGCTGCTCACCAACTCGGTGATCATCGTGGTCCCCAGCGTGATTTTCACCTTGTTCTTCGCGTCGATGATGGCCTTCGCCGTGAGCAGATTCAGTTGGAAGCTCAACATCACCCTGCTGATCATGTTCACGGCGGGAAACCTTCTGCCACCACAGGTGCTCGCGGCGCCGCTCTTCCAGCTGTTCAAAAACGTTGAACTGCCCTACTCCGTGAGCGGATCGGGAACCCTGCTCAATACGTACTTTGCGGTGATTGCCGTCGACACGGCGTTCCAAATCGGCTTCTGCACGTTTGTGCTGTCGAACTATATGAAGGCACTGCCGAACGATATCACCGAGGCTGCGTTCGTTGACGGTGCCGGACTGTGGCGGCAGTATTGGGAGATCATCATGCCACTGACGCGTCCGGCCCTGGCGGCACTGGGTACCTTGGAAATCATCTGGATTTACAACGATTTCTTCTGGCCGTTGCTCTTCATCCAGAGTGGCAACATGCTGCCCGTCACGACCGGGCTGAACAACCTTCAGGGTCAGTTCCTCTCCAACTACAACCTGCTGGCAGCGGGAGCGATCATCACGCTGATCCCGACCCTGATCATCTACATCGCGCTGCAGCGGCAATTTGTCGCCGGGCTCACCCTCGGCGCCAGTAAGGGATGACCATGAAACGAATAACCTCCCGGCTGAGCGATGACGGCACTCCCGCGTTCGGGTTCGGAGCGGACTACAACCCCGAACAGTGGGATCCATCCGTCTGGCAGGAAGACGTACAGCTCATGCAATCCGCCGGTGTCAACCTCGTGAGCGTGGGAATCTTCAGCTGGGCACTGCTTGAACCTAGCGAAGGCACCTACGAGTTCGGGTGGCTTGATGCCGTTTTGGATCTTCTGTTTGAATCGGGTATCCGGGTGGACTTGGCCAACGCGAGCGCGTCCCCTCCGCCCTGGTTCTCCGCCACCTACCCCCAGTCGCTGCCGATGACCGCGTCGGGCATCCGACTCGGTTACGGTTCCCGCCAGGCCTTCTGCGGGTCAAGCCCGGAATACCGCAGGGCAGCGGCAGCGCTGACCACGGCGATCGTCGAGCGCTACTCGGGCCACCCCGCCGTGATCATGTGGCATGTGCACAACGAATACGGATGTCACAACCAGCCCTGCTACTGCGAGGTGTCAGCGAGGGCGTTCTGTGTGTGGCTTCAGAAGAAATACGACACGGTCGAAGCCTTGAATCACGCGTGGGGGACCGCTTTCTGGTCGCAGCACTACGAAAGCTTCGCCGATATCACGCCGCCGAGGCAGTCGGGCACGTTCATCAATCCGACTCAAACACTCGACTTCGCCCGGTTCTCCTCCGACGAACTCCTGGCCTGTTACGACGCCGAAGCGGACATCCTCCGTTCCCATTCAACCCTCCCGGTCACGACCAATTTCATGGGCTTCCAGATGGGGCTGGACAAACCGGTTGATTATTGGACGTGGTGCGGTCACATGGACGTGGTGTCCAACGATCATTACCTCATCGCCGAGGATGAGCGTAATTTCCAGGACCTGGCCATGACATCGGACTTCGTTCGTGGGCTGTCCCAGGGCGAGCCGTGGTTACTGATGGAACACTCCACGTCTTCCGTGAACTGGCAGGCACGCAATGTCGCCAAGGCGCCGGGGGAGCTGCTGCGCAACTCCCTGCAGCACATCGCCCGCGGCGCCGATGCCGCCCTGTTCTTTCAGTGGCGGGCCGCGAAGGCGGGATCGGAGAAGTTCCACTCCGCCATGCTGCCGCACGCCGGCGTCGACTCCAGGATCTGGCGCGAGGTCGTTGAACTCGGCACGGTCCTGGGCCAGATCTCCGAAGTCGTCGGCTCCACGGTGTCCCACGCCGACGTCGCCATCATCCACGACACGGATGCCCGGTGGGCGAGCGAGTTGGACGCCCACCCGAGCGTCGACATCAACATGATGGCCGAGACCCGCCTCTGGCATGATGCCTTCTATCGACTCGGGTACACGACGGACTTCCGCCGTTCCATCGACGACCTGAGCGGTTATCGCGTGGTGATCGTGCCGATGCAGTACCTGATGACGGAGCTGGCGGCCAGCAATCTGCATGACTACACGAACGCGGGCGGCACGGTCATCGTCACCTACTTCTCGGGAATCGTGGACGAAAACGACCACGTGCGTCTCGGCGGTTACCCGGGCGCTCTCCTGGACCTGACCGGGGTGCGCATCGAGGAGTTCCACCCGTTGCGAGCCGGCGCCGAGGTGGGACTGAGCCGTTTCGGCTTCGGACGACTCTTCAGCGAACTCGGCCGGACGGAGAACGCAGAAATCCTGGCCAAGTACACGACCGGGCCGACCACTGGTTCACCGGCCCTGACGCGAAACCGGGTGGGCACGGGTTCGGCCTATTATGTCGGAACGACCCTCGGCAGCCTCGGGATCGGTGAGCTGCTCACCGAGGTGCTCGCTGACATCACGCTCACCCCGGCCCACCTCCGAAGCGGTGACATGGAAGTGGTCCACCGCTCCGACGGCACGCGAACATGGATCTTCGCGATCAATCACAGCGACACCGATGCGCTCGTGCACGTCGATGGCCTGAACCTCCTGACCGGGAACCACACGCAGGGTCACCTCACTGTCGCCGCTGGCGGCGTGGCGGTCGTGCGGGAAGACTCCCGGACCGGGTGACTGACATTCGCCCGCGAATTTGCTTCAGCCCCGGATATTGAACGGAAAGCGCAGCACATGAGTCAGATCGTCAACCTGCGTGGCGGGGGAGTCGCCTTCGTGCTGGACATGTCCGGGTCGACGCCCGTTGTCGTGCACTGGGGCGCGGACCTCGGCGAACGGGTGGAGTGGGGACTGACGGATAACCCCGTTCCCCACTCGTCCCTGGCCACCGGAGCCAAGCAGCACCTTCTGCCGCAGGCCTCCAGCGGTTGGCGCGGCCGGCCGGCACTTGAAGGCCATCGCGCCGGTGGCACCGCCTTCTCGTCGTCGCTCGTGACGACCGGATCGCGACACAGCGCCGACGGCGGTTACGAGATCACCATGGCCGATGCGGCAACGGGGATCGAACTGGCCATCGAGATTCACCTCTCGGAGCAGGGAATGCTGCGACTTCGGAGCACCGTGTCGAACAGAGCAGATTCCAACTACTGCCTGGTGGCCCTCACGACACCGGTTCCGACGGGGCTCGGTGCCGCGGAAGTGCTCGATCTCACCGGCCGGTGGTGCCGTGAGCAGCATCCCCAACGACAGCCGCTGCGGCAGGGAACGTGGCTGCGCGAGTTCCGGCACGGCCGAACCGGGCACGACTCATCACTGTTCACCGCAGTCGGTTCAACCGGCTTCAACAATCGAGCGGGATCCGTCTGGGCGACGCACTTCGGCTTCAGCGGCAACCACTCCACCTACGTCGAGCAGACCCCGTCCGGTTCCGCACTGATCGGCAACGCCGAACTCTTCTCACCGGGCGAGGTGACGCTCGCGCCGGGGGAGTCCTATACGACTCCCTGGACGTACGCTGTGTACTCGGCACGCGGTCTCGACGGCGTCACGCAGACCTTCCACCGGTGGCTTCGGTCGCGATCGTCGCATCCTCGAACTGCGCGCCCGGTTGTGCTGAACACCTGGGAAGCGGTGTACTTCAACCACGATCTCACCAGTCTGAGGGAGCTGGCCGAAAGCGCCGAAAAGCTCGGCGTTGAACGCTTCGTGCTTGATGACGGCTGGTTCGCCCATCGACGCGACGACACGGCCGGACTCGGCGACTGGTTTGTCGACACGGATGTGTGGCCCGGTGGGCTGACCGAGCTCATTCGTGAGGTTCGCTCGCGCGGCATGCAGTTCGGTCTGTGGGTCGAGCCCGAAATGGTCAACGTGGACTCCGACGTCATCCGCTCCCATCCGGACTGGATCAGTGGCCCCGGAGCGGGCCGCACACCCGTGCCCTGGCGCAATCAACAGGTGATCGACCTCGTCAATCCGGAGGCGTGGGAGTACATTTTTGCCCGAATCGACGCGCTGCTCACCGAGAATGACATTTCCTACCTGAAATGGGACCAGAATCGGGACCTGACGGAGATGGGTCATGCCGGGGCACCGTCCGCGCATGAGCAGACTCGTGCCGCTTACCGCCTCATCGATGCCGTGCGGCGAGCCCACCCGACCGTGGAGATAGAAAGTTGTTCGTCCGGCGGAGCACGCGTCGACCTGGGGATCCTCGAACGGACCGATCGTGTCTGGGCGTCGGATTGCAACGATGCGCTGGAGCGTCACACCATTCAGCGGTGGACCGAAGCGGTGCTCCCGCCGGAGCTTGTGGGCACCCATGTCGGGCCGACCACCGCTCATACGACGGCCCGCACGCATTCGCTGTCGTTTCGGGCGATCGTCGCCCTGTTCGGACATTTCGGGATNGAGTGGGACGTTCGTAACCTCGACGAGGGGGAGTTCGCGGAACTGGCCCAGGCGGTGGCGCTGTACAAGGCACACCGCGGACTCATCCACTCCGGTACGGCTGTGCACGCGGACGTCACCGACCCCGCCCACACGCTCAGCGGTGTCGTTGCCGAGGACGGCTCAGAGGCGCTGTTCGCGTTCGTGAGTGTTGCCACGTCTTTCGCGGAGCTCCCCGGGAGGGTGGGTTTTCCCGGCCTGAATCAGCAGGCGGACTATGCCGTGACGGTGATCTTTCCCACTCTGTCCTTGCCGTATCGAAGCGTCGAGAACGTGGGCTGGATTCCCGGCGGCATCACGGTATCCGGCATCTTCCTGGCCGAAGTGGGACTGCCGATGCCCATCCTCAATCCCGAATCCGGGGTGCTGATCCGCCTCGTGCGAGTCTGACTATCGGCGGGACGATCTTCCCCGTCGTGCCCGGCGGGGTCCATACTGAAATGCATGACACGTGCACTTCTTGTAATAGATATCCAACGCGATTACTTCCCCGGCGGGGCCTTGCCTCTCGTCGGTCCAGAGGAAGCGGCAGCGAACGCCGCTCGGGTTGTTGAAAACTTCCGGTCCCGTGGGGAGCCGATCGTGCATATTTTCCATGTCCAGACGGACCCCGGGGCCAGCTTCCTGAAGCCGGGAACACCGGGAATCGAGATCCACGACCTGGTCGCCCCGTTGCCCGGTGAAACGACCATTCAGAAGTCCCAGCCGAACAGCTTCCTGGGTACGCCGCTGCTCGAGCATCTCCGTAGCCTCGACGTGAGCGAGCTCGTGATCACCGGCATGATGAGCAGCATGTGTGTGGATTCGACCACCCGCGCTGCCGCCGAAAACGGCTTCAGCAACGTTGTGATCCAGGACGCGTGCGCCGCGCCCGACCTCACACTCGGCGACATCGCCGTCCCGGGTGAAACCGTTCACGCTGCCTTCATGGCCGCCATGAACGGAAGCTTCGCCGAGGTGGTCGGCGTTGAGGACTTTCTCACCCGCGAGGTGCTCACCACCCACAAGTGACCTGCGGCTGACGGATGGGGCGATCACCGGGTAACGCCCCACCCGCCACGGCTCAGAACCCGAACGGCTCAGAACCCGAACGGCTCAGAACCCGAACGGCTCAGAACCCGAACGGCTCAGACCTTCGCGGTGATGGCGGCGATGATCGCGCCGGCGAGAACGCCGGATGATGCCGGGTTCTGCCCCGTGTACAGATTGCGGTCGATTTCCATGTGCTCGGCCCAGGGAGCGCCGGCCACGAAGTCGGCACCGAGTTCCTCCAGACGACTCTGCACCAGCCACGGCGCCTTCGGGGCGAGGCCGCCCACGGTCTCCTCCTCGTCGGTGAAGCCGGTCATCCGGTAGCCGGTGAACGGCCAGCTGCCGTCGGCGCGCTTGGCCGCGAGCAGGGCGGCCGGTGCGTGGCACAGCACTCCGACGATGCGTCCCGAGTCCAACGCCTCGGTCAGGATGCGTCCGGAGACGGCGTCGACAGCGAGGTCTTCCATCGGGCCGTGCCCGCCCGGGTAAAAGACGATGTCATATTCGGACACGTCGATGTCGGCGATCGAGTGCGGGGCATCCAGCACGCTGCGGATGCTGTCGAGATACGCGGCGATGGCCGCGGCCCGGTCTTCACCGCCAGCGGCCTGCGGCGCGATGCTGGACGCGTCAAGCGTGGGCGCGACGCCGTTCGGCGTCGCCAGGGTGATCTGCCAGCCCGCTTCGGTGAACAAGCGATGCGGCTCGGCGAGTTCCTCGGCCCAATAGCCGGTGGGGTGCAGTGTGCCGTCGTTGAGAGTCCAGTGGTCAGCGGCGGTGACAACGAAGAGTACGGAAGTCATGGTTTCTCCTAATCAAGCAGGCAAGCGGGGGATAGGGACGACAGATTACTCGCGAGGGAGGTGAACTGGCTGTGCGCACGACGATTGTGCCGGTGTTCTGCTCATTCGTTCGGCTGGTCATGAGATCGATCGCCTAGCATGGTGACGACCGACGACCGATCCGTTGAACCGCCTTCGGGCGGCGCAGCACGGGAAAAGAGAGATCCATGGCACTGATCCAGGTCGACGACAATCTCACCGCCTACCGCAGCGGCCCGTCCGGTCCCGTCAAGGGCGGGCTCATCCTCATCCACGAGATCTGGGGTCTGGTGGACCACATCCGCGACGTTGCGGATCGGTTTGCTGCGGAAGGCTACCTGGTGATCGCTCCCGATCTGCTCAGCGGCATCGGGATCGTTCCCGAAGTCGGGCTGGAGCTCCAGTCACTGGTCTTCAACGCCGATCAAGCGACCCGCACGGCCGCCCAGCCGCTGCTGCGGGATCGCCTTGTGCCAGCCCGCGCGCCGGAGTTTGCGGTCTGGGCCGTCGATGCCCTCACCAAGACCGTTGACTACCTCATCGAGCAGCCGGGCGTAGCCGGGCGCGTCGCCGTCAGCGGATTCTGCTTCGGCGGTGGGTACGCCTTCGCACTTGCCGCAGCGGACACCCGTGTTCGAGCCGCGGTTCCGTTCTACGGTCATGCCCCCGCCGGAACGGGAGTCGAGGATATCTCGTGCCCCGTCCTCGCGTTCTATGGCGATCAGGACGCGTCACTCATGGAAACCTTGCCCGCGGTTTCGGCGGCACTCACGGGCGCCTCAGTCGACTTCACGGCCGAGGTTTACCCGGGCGTCGGACACGCCTTCTTCAACGACACCAACAGCATGACCTACGACGCAGACGCGGCGACCGATGCGTGGACCCGCACGCTGTCTTTCCTGAATAAGCAACTCGCCAACGAGAAGACCCTGACAGACATTCCCTGATCAGCTCGATATTAAGCCTTTTTCTGCCGATGAGTATTTGTGACCGATAATGCACATTATGTCAATACACGTCTATCGGAGCCCCGCTTGGACCACTGGCCACGTAATCGCTGATTGCCGGGCTCGGCAATGAGAAAAGCGCTCCCTGCCCGTACCGGCAGCCCAGAGACAGCAGGAATTCCCTCTGGAAGGTCGTGGTGATGCCCTCGGCCACGACGCTGAGCTCCAGCGCATCGGCCAGCCGCACGATCCCTTCCACGACAGCGCAATCCTTGGCCGAATGTTCCAGTTCGGCAATAAAGGACATGTCGATCTTCAGGCTGTCTACGGTCAGCGCCCGCAGGTGGGCGAATGAAGAATAGCCGGTTCCAAAATCATCAATGGCCAGGTGTACGCCCATTTCGCGCAACGAATCGAACATTCTCACCGTCGAGACGGTGGCGTCAATGATGCAACTTTCCGTCAGCTCGAGCCAGAGCCGTGACGCAGGCAGTCCGGAATGGTGCACCGCGTCCCGCACGACGTCACCGAAATCATCGCGCGAGAACTGACGAGGTGAAACATTGACGCTCACGCAGGGTCCGTCGGGGATCTCCGCGGCGGCCTGGCAGGCCTGCCGAAGGACCTCTCCCCCGATATTCTTGATCAGGCCGGTCTCTTCGGCCACTGAAATGAAATGAACCGGCAGGATCAAGCCCATTTCAGGGCGCCGCCACCGGGCGAGGGCCTCCGTTGCCACCAGATCGAGTGTTTTCAGGTTGACGATCGGCTGATACCAGGTTTCGATTTGGCCGCGTTCGACCGCCGTTCGTAGCGCGGTTTCGGTGTCGTAGCGCCGCTCGATTCGACCGCGTAGATCGTCGTCGAAGACCTGAGACCGCGCTTTACCGCTCTTTTTGGCTTGATACATGGCCTGATCCGCGTTTTGCAGGAGGGTTTCTGGTTCGTCGTGGCCCACTCCGAAGGCGATTCCAACGCTGGCGCAGACGGAGATGGTTTGTCCCCCGATCAGCATCGGTTGTGCGATGGCGTTCTGCACCGTATCGGCAATCCTGAGAACGTCGGCGCTGTTGGACACTCCTGCGCAGACGAGCACGAACTCATCTCCCCCCATTCTGGACACGGTATCCGTTGCCCGGGAGTTGGCCTGGATCCGGTTGGCCACGTCGATGAGGACGGCGTCGCCGGCCGCGTGGCCGAGCGTGTCGTTGATGAGTTTGAAACCGTCGAGGTCGAGGAACAGCACGCCGACCCCGGTTCCCTGCCGGGCGGCGAGGAGCAGGGCCTGCCGGAGGCGATCGATGAGCAAGAGTCGGTTGGGGAGGTGCGTGAGTGGGTCGTGGAAGGCCAGATGTTCCACGCGCTCTTCCGCACGGCGTCGTGCGCTGATGTCTTCAAGTTGGTACAGCAGGGAGCCGGCTGTGGTCGAACTGCGAATCTCGGCAACGCCGACGGTGACCCAGGTCTGCAGCCCGTCAGAACGACGGATGAGCCGATCCATTCGCCGCGGGGCGTTCGGACTGGACGAGGGCTCCGTGATCGGTGCTACTCCCCCGCCGTCGCCAAGGGGTATGAAGATGTCCTCAATCGATTGATCGCTCAAACTGGCCGTGGTGAGACCCGCGAGTTCGACAAAGCGCTCATTGACGGCCACCAGGAATCCGTCGGCGCGCACGATGGCCGAGCCGAAGGGCGAGGACGTGAATGCGGCTTCAAACAGTCCTTGGGCTGCGTCCGCCGACTGTTCGGCAGCTCGAAGCAAGGTCACGTCCGTGAGCGCGCTCAGCGCTCCCGTCATCTCGGCACCATCCATCACGAACGCCGTGTTCATGTGAACCCAGCTGATCTGTCCGTCGGGGCGACGCAATCGCAGGGTCGCGTCAAAGCCGTGCTGTGCCCGGAAATGAGCCTGCCATTCGGTGTCCACCCGGTCACGGTCATCGGGATGTACCACGACTGACCACCCGAGACGTTGCGTTTCCGCCGCCGTGAGGCCGGACAACAGTGTCCACTGTTCATTGGTCGACACGACTTCGCCGTGGATGTCGAACTGCATGATGCCGACCGGGGCGAGGCGAATGAGGGCCTGAAGCTGCGCAGCGCTGGCCTCGAGCTCCTGGGTTCGATTGGTCACCAGGACCTCAAGCTGGTCGTTGGTTTGCTGCAGCCGCTCGGCCGCGTGCTCGCGCACACGATCGAGTTCACGCAGGCGAAGCGATGCACGCCAGCCGAGGGCGCACCCGAGCAGCGTCATGACGATCACGAGTGCGGCGACTCCGAACGCGGCCGTGAATTCACCACGGGATTGGCCCCACAGCAGAAGAAACCCCAGTATGAACGGACCAATGATCATGGCGGGCACGATAGGGCGCAGGAGTCGCCCGGCGCTTCCCGTGTCGCGGAGCAGGCCGATGAGACCCTCGGTCGGTCGCAGGGAGAGCACGCACAGGGAGAGCACGGCGATGCACACGGCGGAAGGCAGCGCCATGCCGGTGCTCCCACCCAGCGTGTACAGCACCGGGGCACCGTACAGGTACCCGATCACCGCCATCAGACTCATGATGACGCTGGTGATGACCAGGGGCTGCACCACACGCTGAATTTTCGATTCTCTGGCCGCCGCGTGCGCGGCGACGGCCGTTCCCAGCAAAACCAGAGCGATCGCTGTTGTCGAGGGCATTCGCGCGGTCAGCCCTTGAACGTCCGTACCGGGCAGGAAGACGTCCAGACTCAACGACAGCCCGGTCGCCCATTCCGCAAGCGTGGTGATGCCGACCAGCACGATCGTGGCCCCGGTCGTGAGCATAACCAGTCGTCGGGGGTAAAAAAAGACACCCGCGGCTAAAAGCGCGCAGGCTATGGCGGTGGAGGGCCGCATGGGGGTGGCTCCGGGCAAGACGCTAGCCAGTACGTCGGTGCCAATAAGCCAACCAGCCACGACGACGATGCTGAACAACGCAACGGCACTTGCACCGACACGTCCGAGAGAACGCATGAAACTCCTGCTCCCGCAGGTATGCAGAACCAGCGGATACCGAAGATCATAGGTTCGTTCGCTGGATGATTCAAGTGAATCAGCGAGATCGACCCGGTTACGCAGTTCCTCAGGGAGTCTTTTTGCCCGATCTCGGTGCCGAGTGAATGACCATGCCCAACTCGTTGACCGGTTCAAAGGCGTCGCGGTCCCACGCGCCGGGGTGCGGAACAGGGCAGTTGAGAATTGTGTTTTTCGTGGAATGGTCGATGAAATGCGATCGCATGGGCTGACCGCATACGGGGCACGGCTGTGTTCCGAGTTCCTGTGCAAGCGAACGCAGACGCTGGTCGTCCCCTTCCATCCCCTTGTCTGTTGTCATGCGCATACTGTACTCCGGATTGGACAAACTGCACAGACCGTGCTAGGCGAAGGATACCGGAAAGTAGATGGTTAGGTCTCGCCGAATCCTGACTCCAGAAGTTCGGCAAGGGCGCGCACGGCGTCGTCGGCACCCTGTCCCGATGCGGAAATCTCGGCAGCCATGCCCTGGCTGAGCCCGAGCGACATGATTCCGAGCAGGCTGGTGGCCTCCATTCCGTTCACGGTGATTTGCACGTCGAAAGTACTCGCGAGCTTGGCGAACTCCGCTGCGGGCCGGGCATGCAGGCCGTCACGATTGATGAGCGTCACCGTTCGGGTCGCGACGGCGGCGGACCCGGGGCCCGGCACGGGAACCTGACCCGTGGCGGGCTGTGCCGTGGCGGGCTGTGCGGTCAGCCCCGCGGCGGACTGAGCCGCCGCCACGACGCCGTCAAGGTCTCCCCCGG
>JGI24770J26754_10001200_pt1 | contig 18534 bp, 16 predicted proteins | sample LakOneMetagenome_FD_26754 | JGI IMG/M metagenome (IMG submission 26754) | reverse complement strand
CCCACGACAGCATCCAACAACGAAATGCAACGGTATTTGAGTAAGATCTCAGGTCCACTTTTAGACCGTATTGATATTCATATCGAAGTAACTCCAGTGCCCTTCGAGAAATTATCGGATCATCGAAAATCAGAAAGCAGTTTTGAAATTAGAGAACGAGTTACCAAAGCCCGTGAAATCCAATCCGCTCGGTTTAGTGCGCAAGAATCAGTCAATTACAATGCGCAAATGACTACTCAATTGTTACGAACATTTTGTATTTTGGACGAAACGTCGCTCCAATTATTAAAAACGGCCATGGAACGTTTGAATCTATCGGCAAGAGCCTATGATCGAATCTTAAAAGTATCGCGCACCATTGCTGATTTGGAAGGTTCTGAAAACATAGGTTCCCAGCACATTGCAGAAGCGATTCAGTACCGAAGCCTAGACCGAGAAGGTTGGTTGGGGTGATTTTCTAAATATGTGAATTTTACTAGTTAACGCTTCGATTGTATAATGGATTTTGCTCATAAAGTCATGAATTTTATATAGTTGTAAAANGCATTTTTAGGAATAAAACCTTAAATGACAAGTACTTACTTCTTCACTTTATAAAAGANAATTATGAAAACAATTTTACTATTGGTGTTTTTCTTTGGAACAGCACTGCACTCCCAAACAATCAATTATGTGGCCAGTACTGAAAATTTTCCTAATCCGTGCAGAGGCTTGTACAAGTATACCATTGGCGTTAGCACCGGAACTTTCGTCCCGTTAAATCCCGCTTCAATTGCTGGATACCGTGCCAATAACAGCATTACGTTGGTACAAAGAAATTACATTTTGGATGCGTTTCGAACTACACCGATCTCACAGGATTTTTTAAACAAAATTCAGAATGATTTCAACATTATGAGAACTTCGGGCGTAAAATGTGTGTTGCGTTTTGCTTACACCGACGATTCGGATAACGATGCAACTAAAGCCCAAATTTTGGCACATATCGACCAATTAAAAACGGTTACTATTCCGAATCAAGATGTAATTTCATCCATATCCGGTGGCTTTATTGCCGAGTTTGGAGAATGGTACAACAGTGTAAATTTCGGNACTGAGAATTTAACAGCTCAAAATTTGACCGACAGAAGGGAAGTTGGACTAAAGATTATGGAATTGGCACCAAAACGCATGTTTGCTTTTAGAACGCCGGCGATTCAGCGATTAATTGGAGGCGATGCACCCATTACAGATGCGACGGCCTTTGATGGTAGTATCAACTCACGAATTGGTGCTCACAACGATTGTTTTTTGTCGGACGCAACGGATTACGGAACTTATACCGATATTCCGTCCGACTATGCCTATTTAGAACAACAATCAAAATATACCTTTGACGGTGGGGAAACCTGTGCGATCAGTGCCGATTCGAATTGTGCTAATGCGCTTCTTCGCATGGGGCAGTTTCACTTTAGTTATTTGAATTTCGATTACAATGTCGCCGTTCATNATTATTGGCAAGCCAACGGTTGCTTTGACGAAATTAAAAGACGACTAGGTTTTCGTTATGAAATGAAGCAATCCACAATTTTAAACAACACCTTGACGTTAGGGATACAAAATGTTGGGTTTGGTACTCTTTTTAATCCAAGAAAAGCGTATTTGATTATGAAGAATACGGTGAATGGAGTAGAATATTCTTTCCAATTGAACACCAACCCTCAATTTTGGTTGCCAGGGACTTCTACTCAAATTACGCAAAACCTCGATCAAGCGAGTTTGCCAGTCGGAAGTTATCAATTGTACTTGAATTTACCCGACATCGATCTCAACAATGTNCTGTTCGCGATTCAATGTGCCAATGTAGGAACCTGGTACGCGCTGAAAGGGTATAACGATTTGCAACAAGTGTATACAAAATCAAGTTTAAGTACCCACATTTTCATTCAAAATGACCAAATTGTGGTCACCGATTTGCAAGAGTACACGTTACAAGTTTTTGACCTAACAGGGAAATTGGTAGCAACAACAACAGATATTTCAAATTTGGCGAAAAGTGTCTATATCGTAAAGGTGGTTTCCGATAGTGTCGTGTATACGCAGAAGCTAGTGAAACGCTAGTGGCGTTCCTTTGGAATCCATTTCAAAAGAATTTTTTCCAATTCGCTTTCAATAATGGGTTTCGTTAGAAAATCATCCATTCCAAATTCAAGGCAACGCTCTTTTTCGCCAAGTAACGTTCCCGCTGTTAGTGCAATAATCGGAATGGATTTGTTATGGACTGATTTCTTAATTTCAACAGTAGTTTCATAACCATTCTTTTCAGGCATTTGAATGTCCATTAAAATTAAATCCAATGCCTCTTTTTGATAGATAGCAAGGGCTTCTTCACCATTACAAGCTTCAAAAATGATAGTGCTGGGGAAGAGTTTATGGACTAAAGTCTTGGCAAGTAACATGTTGATTTTATTGTCTTCGGCTATTAAAATGGAGATAGGATCCTGATTATTTATGGAATGCAAATCCAATGGCACCAATTCAGGGCTCACGGTNGCTTCTAAGATTTTTTTATTGGTNGCAACTTCGCAAGTGATTGAAAAATAGAATTCACTTCCGACACCGTACTCACTGACTAGTTCCAGTTTGGAGTTCATTAGTCCGAGAAGTCGGTTGGAAATCGCTAAACCCAAACCGGTNCCGCCAAAGCGTCTGGTAGTGGAGCTATCTTCTTGGACGAACGATTCGAATATTTTTTCTTGGTTTTCTGTCTTAATTCCGATTCCAGTATCTTTTACAGAGAACTTCAAAGTCACTTCTTTGGAATCGACTTTTGGCAGTGCAGCTACGTTCAATATAACTTGTCCAGCGTTGGTAAATTTTAAGGCATTACTGATTAAGTTGACAATGATTTGTTTGAGTCGGATGGAATCGGCGTAAATAAATTTTGGAACGTCTTTACTAGTAAGTACTTTTAAATCTATATTTTTTAAAACAGCTTGGTTCTTAAAAAGCTCAATGGCTTGGTGCGTTAATTCGTGTAAGTCTATTTCGTTGAAATGCAATTCCAATTTCCCTGCTTCAATTTTAGAAAAATCCAAAACATCGTTGACGATTTCCATCAGCGTATTGGCCGACTCGTTGATCGTCGACATAAACTCCATTTGATTTTTTTCCAATGAGGTATTCATCAGCAAATGGGTGAAACCGACAATACCATTCAAAGGGGTTCGAATTTCGTGGCTCATGTTGGCTAAGAATTCCGATTTGGCTTTGCTAGCCATTTCNGCCTGCTCTTTCGCTTTGGTTAGCTCCATTTCCGTTTCAATACGTTGCGTAATGTCGATGAAACTGATGACAATTTCTTGGAGGTTGTCTCCTTCATCAAAAACCGGAAAACCATTANTTAATACCCAAACGGTATCGTTCTTAAAGGATCTATTGACGCCACCAATATAGTTTTTTAATGGTTTTTTGGAGCGNATAATTTGCATCACAGGATATTTTTCAATGGGAAGCGGTTTTAGATCTTCGCCTACAAAATGCCATTCGGGATCAACGGCTAATTTTCCTTTCATTTGAGCTTCATTCAGCCCCAGCAATTCCATAGATTTGGCATTACACATAATGATGGAGGAATCGGGGGCATGTACCACAACTCCAGCATCGAGATTGTTCATAATCCCTCGATACCATTTTTCGTTTTGAATTATCGTATTTTCAATCGTTTTTGTATCAGTAACGTCTTTGCCGTAGCAGGCAATGCTTGAAATTGTANGTTGCACTTGAATCGGGTGGATGTTGATTTCAAAATACTTCAAAGGTGCATAGGCGGTCTTTGGCCCAGAAATTTCAATGCTAAAATTTTCGCCTTGCAATCCTCTTGTATATAAATTCTTCCAAAAAGTAATTAGTTCTTGCGAAAAAAAACTTGGATTTAGCAAAGAATCACCCGGTTTGAGTGGTAAATTGTACTTGTGCATCATATGATTTAAGAACGAAGTGTTTGCAGAAATCAATTTATAGTCCGCGTCAACGCTCCATAAAAGGTCAGGAGTACTGTTGATTAGGGCTTCGTAATCCTGAAGTTCGGTATTTTTTATTTGGCTTTNATGTTTCATAAGACAACCTGTATGAATGAACCCTCTAAATTAACGAAATATTCTGGTTATTGTTAAAAATTGTTTGTGATTCTATTTGTATTTTTGGTTTTTGATATTTTACACGCTTTAAATGCATTCGCTATGAAAATTGTTATATCGCCAGCAAAGTCGCTTGATTTTGAATCGGCTCTTCCTACAAATCTGTTCACTCGTTCCAAATTTACTAAAGAAAGCAAAATAGTTCACAAGGTGCTCAAACAGCAATCGCCAAAGGACTTAATGGAGCTGATGTCGATTTCCGATAAANTAGCGGATTTGAATTGGCAACGCAATAAAACTTGGAAAACTCCCTTTACACCTGAGAATGCGAGANCAGCAGTTTATGCTTTTGCTGGAGATGTCTATATAGGACTGGATGCCAAGTCAATTCCGTTAGAAAAACTGCCACTATTGCAAGACCGTTTGCGAATTCTCTCCGGATTGTACGGATTGTTGAAACCTTTTGATCTAATGCAACCGTACCGACTTGAAATGGGTACAAAAATCGCCATTGGAGAATCGAAAAATCTATATGATTTTTGGAAAAAGACCATCACAACGGCTTTGAATAAAGAATTAAAGAAAGGCGAATTGTTCGTTAATTTGGCCAGCAATGAGTATTTTTCTGCAGTCGACACCAAAGGGCTAAAAGTCCCGGTAATTACGCCAGAATTTCTGGATTCAAAAGATGGAAAACTAAAGATGATCAGTTTTTTTGCCAAGAAAGCCCGAGGCTTAATGGTGCGTTATATCATCGATACACAAGCAGAAACGGTGGAAGATTTAAAAGGATTTCACTATGAAGGGTATCGTTTTGATGCCAACCTAAGTAANGGCAATACATTAGTTTTTACGAGATAGATAATCACAAATTTATTGTTAATTAAGCTACTGTAATCTAGTATTTTATTACATTTACGTCNGCTAAAATAAAAAAAATCATGTTTAAAAGAAGTTTCATTTTCACAGGAATTCTGTGCTCTTTGAGTTTGTTTGCTCAAGATGAATTGATCAAGAAGGTTATCGGAAATGCCTCCGTTAATTCCAAATTTGAGTTTAAAGAGATTATAAATTTAGAAAATACTTCGGTAAAGAGCCAAGGTTCGGCGGGTACGTGTTGGAGCTATTCTGGGAATTCGTTCTTAGAATCGGAGATGATCAAAAACGGAAAAACTCCGGTTGATTTAGCCGAAATTTTTGCGGCTCGTCATGTCTATTTAAGCAAAGCCAGAAATTATATTCTTTTTAATGGAAATTTAGGATTAGGCGATGGAGGCGAAACGCACGATGTCATGAACATGTTGCGCAAATACGGAGCTATGCCACAACAAGCTTACAATTTGGAAGATTATGGTAAAGGTGCTCTGAAATCAGATGAATTTCAAGCTAAATTCAAATCAATTTTAGATGACTATATCAAAAACCCAAGCACTACAAAAGGAGCTTCTTGGGTGGCGGATATCAACAATTATATGGATGAAAAATTAGGGAAGCTTCCGGAAACTTTTACCTACGCTGGAAAAAACTATACACCACAAACTTTTGCGAAAGAAGTTGTCGGAATTAACCCTGAGGATTACATGGAATTTTCTTCTTATAAAGATAGTCCTTATTACCAAAAAATGGTTTTGCCGGTGCCTGATAATTGGAGTTATGAGCAGTTGTATAATGTTCCCATGAAAGAAATGACCGATATTATTGACTATGCATTAACTAAAGGCTATACCATCGCTTGGTCTTCAGACGTTTCTGAACCCTATTTTAGCTGGAAAAATGGAGTGGCTTTCGTTCCTAATGTGGATGATTTGGATAGTATTACTGCGGAGCAAAGAAAAACACTTTTCGACGGTCCAAGCCCTGAAAAAGTAGTAACAGAGGATTTGCGATTAAATGGACTTTATACCTTAAATACAACAGATGATCATGCGATGCAAATTGTCGGATTAGCCAAAGATCAAAATGGAAGAGAATACTACAAGGTGAAAAACTCGTGGGGACAAACTAACGACTATAAAGGCTACTTGTATGTTACCAAAGCGTTTGTTCAGTTAAAATCCACCGGGATTCTGTTGAACAAAGCCGGTGTTCCTAAAAATACTAAAGTGAAATTAAGAGCCTAAAAAAAAATCCTGTCAAGACTGACAGGATTTTTTTTTATTCAAACTCTTCAAAAAGCAATTGATTTTCTTTGGTTATTTTTTTCTGATGCAACGATAAACCTCGTAAGGCTTCTATACCATTTTTAGCACAGCGATTTACTTTATTCAGTTTAGAAGAGAATTCTTCTAGTTTTTGTGCTTCGGAGCTATTTAACTTAGATTTTAATGCGGAAGCAAATTCTAAAAACTCAGGAACAACTGAACTAAATTCTTCATAATCCGATTTTAGGTCTTCGAAGGATTCTTTAATATCCTTACTCAAATCTTCAGCATTGTAGTCACTTGTACTTTTGAATTCTTGAAGTATTCTTCGGGTATTGTTTCTAAAAAAGGCCATAATATATCCAGTAAGAATTAGTTAACCGATTTATTTTCAATCAAATATAGGAAATATTGTCTGAAAACAGATCTTTTTTGTTAAAAAAAAATACATTATTAGTGCATGGCATCTGCGGGATTTATTTTGGTTTTCCCCTTCTTAATTAATAAAATAATCGGAATGCAGCATAGGAACAAAATACCCAAATACAAAAAGATGTCCATATACGATAGTACAGTACTTTGCCTAAAAACGCCGTATTCAAGTACTTGATAAGCTTTGTTGAGCGATTCATTGGTGCTAAATCCTCTTGACTGAAATCCTCTTTGCAATTGCAGCACTCGTTGTTGCACTTCAACCCGAGTAACATCTAAGTGCGACACCAAATTCACCCGATGTTCCTGAGTAAAACGCGTAATAGCTGTGGTGATTATCGCAATTCCAAAAGAACCTCCCAATTGCCGGACCATCCCAGTAAAAGCTGCACCTTCACCAATGCTTCGCCCCTTTAGAGTGGAAAGAGATAAAGTAGTAATAGGCACAAACAAAAGGCCCAAACCAACTCCTCTTAAAATCAATGCCCAGTACATATTTTCAACACCTGTATCTGGCGTAATAACGTTGTACATCCAAAAAGTAAAACAAAAGAAAATCATAAAACCAACGGCAACCATATAGCCTTGTGGTACTCCTTTTTGAATTAGATTTCCAATAATAGGCATCATGAATGCAGTGGTGATAGAACCGGGAATTAAAAGCAATCCAGCATCGGTAGCCGACCAACCCAAAATTGACTGGGTGTAAATCGGGATGATTAACGTAGATCCATACAAACCAAACCCCATAATAAACGACATTACAATACCAATTCGAAGATTCCCATCTTTCAAAACATTTAGATTGACAATAGGGTGTTCGTAGGTCATTTCTCGCCAGATGAATAGCAACAATCCAACAATACTTACCACACTTAGCGTTACAATTAAGTCATCGTTGAACCAATCGTCTTGCTGCCCGTGTTCTAATACAAATTGCAACGAACCGATGAAGGATGCTAGGAAAACAATACCCCACCAATCAACTTGATTGGCTTTTAATTTCTCTCCGTATTTTGGACTTCGTACATAAGTTAAGGTCAAGAAGGTAGCCACAATTCCGATCGGAATATTAATGTAAAAAATATAAGGCCAAGAAAAATGATCCACCAAATAGCCTCCCAAAGGCGGCCCTAAGGTGGGTCCAACAATAACGCCCATTCCGTAAATCGCTTGAGCCATTCCTCGTTTAGCAATGGGATAACTTTCCGTAATTATGGTTTGAGCCGTGACCAATAACGCACCACCTCCAAGGCCTTGAATGAATCGAAAGGCAACCAATTCCCATATGTTATCCGCATTACCACATAAAAAAGAAGCAGTTGTAAAAATAATAATGGATACAGCAAAATAATTCCTTCTCCCAAATTGCTGCGACAGCCAACTCGTCATCGGAATCACAATAACATTTGCAATCGCGTAAGCAGTAATTACCCACGCAACATCGGTTAATGTGGCGCCAAGACTTCCACGCATGTTTGTTAATGCTACGTTTACAATGGTAGTATCGACAATTTCCAACAAGGCACAAAGCACTGCGGTTATGGTAATAATGGCTCGTCTGAAACCGTATTCTACTAAATCATCTTCTCCGACTGTCATGTGATTTATGCTATTTGATTCACGATATACGATTTACTATTTTGGATAGTGTAAATCGTTACTCTAAAATGGTTTCTATTTTAAATGAACGTCTACGTCCACATTCATTCCTGGTCGCAACAATTTAATTTTTTCCACATCATTACTCGCATCTAAACTTATTTTAACAGGCAAACGTTGAATGGTTTTTACGAAATTCCCGGTAGCATTATCGGGTGGCAATAATGAAAATCTAGCACCTGTTGCTGGAGAAAAAGAAGTAATCGTTCCTTCAAATTTACTATCGGGATAAGCATCTACTTTTAAAGTTACTTTCTGACCAATAACCATTTTATTCAATTGCGTCTCTTTAAAATTGGCAATCACCCAAGCATCGGCATTATTGATAATGTAAAACAACGATTGTCCCGGTTGTAAATATTGCCCCGGTTGAATACTAATCTTAGAAACTTGTCCATCAATAGCAGCCGTAACTACCGTATAATCTAAATTTAGAATGGCAGCATCTAACATAGCTTGGGCGCGCTTAATATTGGCCGCAGCGACTTCCGTTTGTTTGTTGGAAACATTCGATTTAGCAATAATCACCGATTTTTGATAAGCACTAGCTTTTTGTTGTTCTTTTAAAATACGCAACTGGCTTTCTGCTTCTTGTTTCGCTGCCAAAGCTTGTTCGAATTGTTGTTTAGTGATCGAATGGTTTTTGTATAGATTGTTGTAACGATCAAAATCACTACTAACACGACCCAATCGAATTTTAGCGGTTTCAATATTACCACCGGCCGATTGCACATTGGCATCCGAAACAGCAACGCTAGCCGAAGCACTTTCGATATCTGCTTTCGAAGCCGCAAAATTGCCCTCGGCAGCTATCAGCGCCGCTTTAGCATCTTCGACTTTTACCAAGTAATCTTTGTTGTCAATGGTAAACAAAGTATCGCCTTTTTTTACAAAATCGTTGTCTTTCACATAAACTTTAGTAACATATCCAGCCACTCTCGGGATAATCGGATTCATGTTCTTCTCAATTTGAGCATCATCCGTAGTTTCGTGAGAAAGGGAATGCACATATTTGTAAACACCGTATGTTACGCCTAACAAGAGTAAAACAGTGAAAATAATAAGGAATTTTTTATTGGTCTTTTTCTTTTCCATGATTGGTTTCGATTTAGTTTTTGGTAAGATTGAAGGATTGTAGCACTTGCCCGGAAGCATTTAATAATTCATAATATTTTAAAGCCACATTGGCTTTGGCGTAGGCTTGATTGATTTTAGAACCCAATTGCTCTACATCGGCGTCCAACAAATCATTGGTATTGGAAAGCCCGTTGTCGTATTTGTCTTTGACGATGCGATAGTTCTCAGTCGCTTGAACCACGGCTTCACTGTAAACTTGATCTTGTTTGGTAGCGAGTTCGTACTCTTCTTTGGCTTTAACAATTTCTAATTTGATATAGTCGGTCAATATTGCTTCTTGCTGTTTGGCTTCCTGCGCTTTACTTTTAGCAGCGGCCACTTCTTTTCCATTCTTAAAAATCGAGCTGACGTTGTAGGAAAGTCCAATGCCAACATTAACAGCGTTGCTAACCGTAACCACATTTTGCAAATCCAAAGCCGTGTATCCCGCCACAAACGCTAGCGAAGGATAATAACCACTCTTAGCAACTTTAATTTGGGCATCACTGGCTTTACCTAAGAGGCGAACGGCTTCTAAATCTTTACGGTTTTGCAACGCTTCGGATTCAGATTTAGGAGAATTGGAGAATAGGTTCGGATCAATATTGTCGGGACTCACGACAATTAAAGTTTCGGGAGCTAATTTCAACAAAGTAATCAAATAGTAATTTAAAATTTTGACATTCTTTTCCGATTCTTCTAACGACAATTGGGTTTTCGAAAGTTGCAATTGCGCTTTAAGCAAATCGTTGCGGGCAATGACACCATTTTCTTCTAGCGATTTAAAATCGGTTACGCGCTGTTCGCTACTTTTCAAACTTTCTTTCAAAAGTTCTACTGATTTCTGCGCTTTGTACAAATCAGCATAATATTCTACCACTTTCATGGCAGTTTCTTCTTTAGTATAAGCACTATTCGAAACTTCGGCTTCATAAACATTTTCAGAGGCCGCAATGCTGTTTTTCAATTTAAAACCTGAAAACAGAGGCAAATTCAAATTGGCTTGACCAAGAATTAATTGATTTACTTTTGGGCTGTCGGAGCTTTGAGTGCTGGAAGTCGTAGTTGTGCTGGAACTCGATTTCCCAGCTTGTTTGATATTGGCATTGGTTAACCTCATGTATTGGCCGGAAACTTTGAAATCGGGGTAGCGATTGTTTTTCACCGCTTCGAATTCCAATTTCTTGGTCGTTGCTTTGGACGAAGCTAAACCGACTTCATTACTTTTTTCCAACGCCAAAGCCACGGCGTCGTGCAAGGACATGCTGGTTTTTTGTTGGGCTTGGCCGCTCACTATTCCAAAGAGGAAAAACAGGAGTGCCAAAAAGGAGTTACTTTTCATGGAGAATAAGTGATTTGATGGTTTGTTGAATGTGTTGTGTCAATTCGTTTTTGATGTACTGATCAAATTTTTCTTCGGTGTTCAAATTCAGGACTTCAACGAAAAAAGTCTTGTTGGTTTGAAAATGGAAAAAGGTTCCCAAAATAGTTGGGGTAATCAAGGGAATCGTGATGTCTTTTTTGAAAACGTTCAGATCTTGCCCTTCTTCGATAATTTTTGTTAGCGAGGCTAGGTTTCCTTTTTTTACGGATGTAAAAGCTTCTAAATCCATCGCTCGTTTTTTATACGAAACCTCAAAATGAAGGATTTGGTACATGTGGCGGTTGCAGTGGATTTTATCAACATAGAGTTCTATGAATTTCTCAATCTTTTGAACCGGAGTCAACGCTTCATTAAATAAATTTTCCAAACGCACCTTCAAATCTTGCGTTCTTAGAAAAATTAAACTTTCGAGTAACTTTTCTTTGGAACCAAAATAATACGACACCATGGCAATATTAATTTTAGCTTCTTTGGAAATGCTCCGGATGGAAGTGCCATCAAATCCTTTCTCTGCAAATAGCTTTTCGGCTACTTGGAGAATGTGAATTTGTTTGTCATTAAAATCGGTCATGGGAAGCCACGTTTAAAATCGAGTACAAAATTAAACGTTTGTTTAATTTAAACAAACGTTTAATTTTTTTTAACGCAATATTAACGTGGAGATAATGTTGATTGGAATGGCTTACGCACGGATAGTTCGAACAAAGTTTTCAATACTCTTGACGCCATTTTCAGTCAAGTTTTTGATGAAAGCGCTTCCTATGATGGCGCCGTTTGCGTGTTTTGTAGCTTGGCTAAAAGTGTTGCTATCGCTAATTCCGAAACCTATGATTTGTGGATTTTTCAACTTCATGGCGGCGATACGCGCAAAATACTGCTCCTGAACAGCTCCAAATCCAGTTTGATTTCCTGTAACATTAGCCGAGGAAACCATGTAAATGAAACCATCCGAAACGCTATCAATATAGCGAATGCGTTGCTCCGAAGTTTGAGGCGTAATCAGCAAGACATTGATTAAATGGTTTTTTTCAAAGAGGACTTTGTATTCTGAATCGTAGATGGCAACGGGCAAATCGGGGATGATGAGTCCGTCGATGCCAATCTCGGCGCACTTTTCACAAAACTCCTTGACACCATATTGCAAGATCGGATTAAAGTAGCCCATGATTAGTAGTGGAATAGCTACCGATTTCCGAATGTCCTGGAGTTGTTCGAAGAGCAAGTGTGTGGTCATTCCGTTTTGTAACGCTTTCGTAGAACTGGCTTGAATAGTAGGGCCGTCGGCCAAAGGATCGCTGAAGGGTAGTCCGATTTCAACCATATCGACACCACTTTTTTCTAACGCTTGAAGTATGGGTACCGTATCGTTAATAGTAGGGTAGCCTGCTGAAAAATAGATGGACAGTAGTTTTTTATCTTCTTGTAATTTTTGAGTAATTCGGTTCATAGGAGTGGTTTTTTGCGTTAGGGATAGCAGTGGAAATCCTCGAAGAGATTGCAACGGATAGCCCGACCTTTAGGGAACGCCCTAGGCCAATTTAAAATAATCAATATACGTATTCAAGTCTTTGTCGCCGCGCCCCGAAAGGTTAATGACCACAATATCGCTCGGTTTGAACTTCATTTTGTCGAGCACTGCAAAGGCGTGAGCCGATTCAATGGCCGGAATAATACCTTCTGTTTGCGAGACTTTCAAGCCCCATTGCATGGCTTCGACATCGGTAATGGAAATAAATTCGGCGCGTTTGCTTTCGAACAAATGGGCGTGCATGGGTCCAACACCGGGGTAATCCAAACCAGCAGAAATCGAATACGGTTCAGTGATTTGACCGTCTTCGCTTTGCATCAAAAGCGTTTTGCTCCCGTGGATGACACCAATTTTACCCAAAGCAGAAGTGGCGGCACTTTCTCCGGAATCGATTCCTTTTCCGGCGGCTTCTACCGCGATAATTTTGACTTTTTTCTCGTCTAAAAAATGGTAGAAAGTTCCTGCAGCATTGCTACCTCCACCAACACAGGCTATGACATAATCGGGGTTTTCACGGCCTTCTTTTTCATCTAGTTGTTGTTTGATTTCTTCGGAGATGACGGCTTGGAATCGGGCGACCATGTCGGGATAAGGGTGCGGACCTACCACCGATCCGATAATGTAGTACGTATTTTCAGGATGGTTGATCCAATCGCGAATCGCTTCGTTGGTGGCGTCTTTCAAGGTTTTGGACCCGGAAGCGGCGGGACGAACTTCGGCACCTAGCATTTTCATTCGGGCCACATTGGGTGCTTGCCGTTTGATATCGACTTCACCCATATAGACGATGCATTCCAAGCCCATTAGCGCGCAAACCGTCGCCGTTGCTACACCGTGTTGACCGGCTCCGGTTTCGGCAATGATACGTGTTTTGCCTAACCTTTTGGCGAGTAAAATTTGACCAATGGTATTGTTGATTTTATGCGCGCCGGTGTGGCACAAATCTTCTCGCTTGAGGTAAATTTTGGTTTGGTACTCTTCCGATAAGCGTTTGGCGAAATAGAGTGGAGTAGGGCGACCAACATAATCCACCAACAGTGCTAAAAACTCTTTTTTGAAAGAAGGTTCTGCGGTGATTTTGAGGTAGTTTTGGCGCAATTCTTCTACATTAGGGAAAAGCATTTCGGGAATGAACGCGCCTCCGAAATTGCCGTAAAATCCGTTTTCGTTTACATTATAACTCATGATAATTGCTTTAAAAGGTTTTGAAACTGGTGCACCATTAGGGTATTTTTTAATCCAGGCGCGGTTTCGAATTTACTGTTGATATCAATAGCGTGTATGGGTAAGCTTAATTCTTGAAGCGTGTTTATCGATTCGATTCCGATCCCGCCACTAAGGAAAAAGGGTTTTTTAGAAGGGTATTTTTCCAGATGATTCCAATCGAAAGTGACGCCATTACCGCCGGGTAGTTTTCCTTTGGTATCGAATAAATAGAAGTCGCAAACTGCTTCGTAAGGTTTTAGAATTTCAAAATCAAATTCGGAATCCACTGAAAAGACTTTGATGATTTTGATCGGAAATTTTTGCAATTCGGAGCAAAAGCCTACCGATTCGCTTCCGTGCAATTGAACAAAATCTAGTTGGTATTGTTTTATTTTTGCCGTTATTTCTTCTATACTCGCGTCCACAAAAACACCCACTTTTTGAATGGATTCTGGAAGTGGAGGAAGCGTTCCTTCGAAAAACCGACTTGATTTTTCCCAGAAAATAAAGCCCATAAAATCAGGAAGTAAAGTGCTTACTTCTTGAATGTTTTCGGGATACTTCATACCACAGACTTTGAGTTTCATAGCTTATAGATTAGTGAGGAATTGTTTCGCGGCTGCTCCGGGATTGTCGGTTTTCATAAAGTTTTCTCCAATTAAAAAACCTTGATAGCCGAAGGGTTGTAATTCTTTAATCGCTTCAATGGTGCTAATACCACTTTCGGAAATTTTCACAAAATCATTCGGGATTTGTATGGCTAATTCTTTGCTGGTGGTTAAGCTCACTTCAAACGTATTGAGGTTTCTGTTGTTAACTCCAATCATATCCAAACTCGGCATAATTGCTTTTTCAAGTTCTTCAGAATGGTGCACTTCTAATAGCACTTCAAGCCCTAATGATTGTGCAAATTCGGATAGTTTTTGAATTTCTTTCCGACTTAAAACGGCCGCAATTAAAAGTACAGCATCAGCGCCATGGGCTTTGGCTTCTAGGATTTGATATTCGTCGATGATAAATTCTTTTCGCAATAGTGGTACATGAACCGAAGCTCTCGCCAAAAGGAAATCGTCTAACGAACCACCAAAGTATTTTCCATCGGTTAATACAGAAATCCCGCAAACACCAGCGCTTTCGTAGCCCTTTACGACTTCTTCCACAGTGAAACTGTAGTTGATTTCTTTTTTGGAAGGCGACCGGCGTTTGTGCTCGGCAATGATTCCCGTACGACTGCTACGCAAGTTTTTGCTTAAGGAATAAGTCCGACTTCCGAAGAGCTCGGTCGCTTCCAATTGCGCATAAGAAACGATAGATTTTTTCAAAGCGACTTCTTGTTTTTTATCAGAAATGATCTGGTCTAAAATACTCATAGTGTGGCGCTTAAAGTTTGTAATTTTTTTAATGCTATTTTACCTTTTCCGGTCAGCAAACTCTCTTTGGCAAGTTCAAATCCTTCTTTTGGGGTTAGGAGATTTACGGTGGCGATAGCCATTCCAGCATTGGCACAAACGACATCGTTTTGGGCTTTGGTTCCTTTTCCTGCAATGATATTTTGAAAAATCATAGCCGATTCCTCAATCGTAGAACCTCCTTGTATCGAACTGGCGGATAAAGGCGCAACACCAAAATCCTCAGGTTTTAATAACGCTTCCATTTGATTGGTAATTGTCTTGGTATTGCCGGTCAATGAAATTTCGTCATAGCCATCCAAGCTGTGTAAAATGGTGAAGTTAGTACTCGTGTTTTGATACAAATAGCTGTACATTCTCGCCAATTCTAGATTGAAAACCCCAACCAGTTGATTCTTTGGAAAAGAAGGATTCACCATTGGTCCCAACATGTTGAAAAAAGTTTTAACTGCCAATTCTTTCCGAATGGGTGCTACATTTTTCATGGCGGGATGAAACAAAGGAGCATGCAAAATACAAATACCAGCTTCCTCGATGCATTTTTTCAAATAGTCAGCATTGTTGCTGAACTTCACTCCTAAATTTTCCATGACATTACTCGATCCTGAAATGGAAGAAACACCGTAATTACCGTGTTTAGCTACTTTAACGCCAGCTCCAGCGGTTACAAAAGAAGCCAAGGTCGAAATGTTGAAGGTGTCTTTTCCGTCGCCACCCGTTCCGCACAAATCAATGGTGTTGTAATCGGATAAATCGATAGCAACGCAAAGTTCTAATAGCGCTTCCCNAAATCCAGCCAATTCGTTAATAGTGATGTTTCGCATCATGTAAACCGTCAGAAAACTAGCAATTTGACTGGGATTGTAACTGCCATTCGAGATATGGACCAAAATAGTTTTGGCTTCTTCTTTCGAAAGAATTTCGTGATTGATGAGTCGGTTGAGGATATTTTTCATGCTATAGGCGTGCTAAATCGTAAATTTTTAAGTGACAAGGGCTAACGGAACATTAGTTCTTTAACCAGTTTTCTAATATTTTCTTGCCATGAGGCGTCAGCACACTTTCAGGATGAAACTGCACTCCTTTTACATCGTATGTTCGGTGGCGCAGCGACATGATTTGCCCGCTTTCATCGATAGAAGTAACTTCNAAAACATCTGGAAAATCATTGGCATTAACNACCCAGGAGTGATAACGACCNACTTCCAGTTGCTGTTCTAAACCATCAAAAAGGGGTTCATCGGCAACAGCAACTGTAATTTTTGTGGCGATACCATGATACACTTTTTCCAGATTAGTTANGCTTCCGCCGAAGACTTCTCCAATGGCTTGCTGACCCAAACAAACCCCTAGTATGGGCTTCGAAGNGGCATACGTTTGGATGACTGCTTTCAACAAACCCGCTTCATCCGGAATTCCAGGACCTGGTGAAAGCAGAATTTTATCAAAGGCTTGGAGTTCGTCCATTTCAAATTCATCATTTCTAAAAACAGTAACCTCGGCACCCAAGTCTTCCAAATAGTGAACCAGGTTGTAAGTAAAACTATCGTAATTATCAATAACAACTATTTTTTTCATATCAATTGTATTTCTTTTTTCTTTTTTCTTTTTTCTTTGCTCTTTCTTCTTTCTTCGTTAGATCGTTTCCGCCAAATCCAACGCTTTATTCAAAGCGCCCAGTTTATGATATACCTCCTGCAACTCGTTTTCTTCCAAAGAACTAGCTACAATGCCGGCTCCCGCTTGGTAATGCAATTCGTGATTCTTACTTAGAAAGGTTCGAATCATGATGGCGTGATTGAAATTGCCCTCAAAATCCATAAAACCAATCGCGCCACCGTAAAAAGTTCGGTTCGTATTTTCAATTTGCTCAATCAATTGAATGGCTTTGTGCTTCGGTGCACCCGATAACGTTCCGGCTGGAAACGTATCCGCGACTACTTGCATGGTTGGAATATCAGGATTGATTTGACCNGTAACTTTGGAAACCAAGTGAATCACATGCGAGAANAATTGNANTTCNCGGTAGTTTTCTACGGTGACTAGATTGCCGTGCCGACTCAAATCGTTCCGCGCTAAGTCGACCAGCATAATGTGTTCCGCATTCTCTTTTTGATCTTCCGATAATTGTTTGGCTAGCACCGCATCTTGTTCGTCGTTTCCGGTTCGTTTGAAAGTTCCGGCTATGGGATGGATTTCGGCTTTTCGATTTTTGATCACCAATTGGGCTTCCGGAGAAGAACCCATGATTTTGAAATCGCCGTAATCAAAAAAGAACAAGTAAGGCGAGGGGTTGATACTGCGCAAAGCTCTATAAACATTGAATTCATCGCCTTTAAAACCTTGTGTAAATCTTCTCGACAATACCAATTGAAAGACATCGCCTCGATAGCAGTGTTTTTTGGCTAAAGCTACGTTTGCTTTGAATTCAACATCGGTTAAATTAGAATGATTCTCACCATTTTTGGTAAAGGAATAAGAAGCAAAGTTCCGAGTTTGTAGCAATTGTTCCATCGCTTCAATATTGTTTTCTCCGGTAGTAGAGTGACAAAAAATGTACGCTTCATTCTTAAAATGATTGATGGCAATAATATTTTGATAAACCGCATAGTACAAGTCGGGAAGCTGCAAATCGGTTGTTTTTTTAGCGAGAGTAATTTTTTCGAAGTACCGAACGGCATCATAGGAAATATAGCCAAACAACCCATTGTTTATGAATTTAAAATCGTTCTTTTCCGATTCAAATTGTGAGGCAAATTCCTGAATGATATTGGGAATGGAAGTGGTGCCGTCAATTTTAGTCTTCAAAACAAGGCCATCGGGAAAAGATTGAAGGATGGTTTCGTTTTCAATCTTAATATAGGCAATCGGGTTGCAACAGATATACGAAAAACTGTTGTCATTCGCATGATAGTCACTACTTTCCAACAACAAACTATTGGGGAATTTATCCCGTATTTTTAGGTAAACACTAACCGGCGTGATCGTATCCGCCAGTATGGGTTTGTAGTGGGTTTGAAAGGAATATTTTTTCATGAGCATTTTACTTTTTAAGCAATAAAAAAAGGCTTGTCGTGATTGACAAGCCTTTTAGATATTTTGATTTTAAAATATACTTATAGTAGCCTAGTTCACGACGTTTGACGTAAGCTGTTCCACCACCAAGTATTGTTTAAAATAGTTTTCATATTGTTTTTCTTCTTCACAAATATACCAATGTTATTTTAGAATCCAAATAAAATTTTAAGGAAAGCCAAAAATAGTAAGCACAAAAAGAACCAAGCGATGCATTTTTGTTCCGACAGCTTTCAAGTTCAAAAAAAGGCAACACCAATTTGCAAAAAGTAATTCGTGTCAATTCGCGAAATTCGTGTTCAACTTGCNATCCCTCAGGAGAGATTCTGAGCTTTGTTCAAAAAAATAACATAATCAGCTANCATAAAAAAAACCCTGACAGATTAGTGTCAGGGTTTTTCAGGATAGCAATTTTCCCCTGATTAGAATTGAAGATTTACATTCAATTCAAATTCGTTATCGA
>JGI24770J26754_10001193_pt1 | contig 18623 bp, 14 predicted proteins | sample LakOneMetagenome_FD_26754 | JGI IMG/M metagenome (IMG submission 26754) | reverse complement strand
TTGTGTCCACTGTCGATTGCGCTCTACACGCTGGTGGGCGAAGTGTCGTCGAATGTCCGGATGGCCTATCGCTCGCCAGGTGACGCAAGCGCCGGCCGACANCATGCCGGACTGCTCTTGCAACGCATTGTCCGGCGAGCNGCCGGACTTGCCCAATTACGCTGACGGCTTCGTTCAGGCCCGGTGATTCATCAGGGCTTTCAGCCCGTTGACGTTGAGAATCCGGATGTGCTTTTGCTGTACGGCGATATGGCCTTCTTCCTGAAACTTCGAGAACGCGCGGGAGACGGTTTCCAGCTTCAGGCCGAGGTAACTGCCGATTTCTTCACGTGTCATGCGCAGGTAGAACTCGGCATGCGAGAAGCCGCGGGCGGTAAAGCGTTGGGATAAATTGAGCAGGAAGGCGGCAAGTCGCTCTTCGGCGCGCATGGTACCCAGCAACATCATGACTCCGTGGTCGCGAACGATTTCGCGGCTCATGACCTTGTGGAACTGATGTTGTAACGCGTGGATTTCACGTGACAGGCCTTCCAGGCGGGAAAACGGAATTGCGCAGATTTCGCTGTCTTCCAGCGCGATGGCATTGCAGGTGTGGTGTTCGGTACTGATGCCATCAAGACCGAGCAACTCACCGGCCATCTGGAAGCCGGTGACTTGGTCACGGCCATCTTCCAGCAGCACATCGGTCTTGAAAAAGCCGCTGCGAATGGCGTATATGGCATCAAATCCTTCNCCGGCNCGGTACAGGTGATCGCCCCGTTTGATGCGACGCCGGGTGGACACCAGATCGTCGAGTCGTTCAAGTTCCTCGACGCTGAGGCCAAAAGGNAGGCACAATTCGCGCAAATTGCAATTGGAGCAGGCTGTCTTGATCTCNGACAGCGACATATCCTGATTTAGCGTGCGTGTTTGAGGCATTGGCAACCTGAGTTAGCTTGATCCATGTCAACCGTAAAATTGCGCCATCCGAACATAATCAATTCACTTTTTGATGCCATGTCCAATGAATTTCGCGACTGAAAACCTCGTATTTGATCCTCAGATCATCCGCCGTTTCGATGTAAACGGCCCTCGCTACACGTCTTATCCAACCGCAGACCGCTTTGTCGAGGCTTTCGACTCGGAAGCAGCCAAACTATGGCTGGGCAAGCGGAACATTGGCGGGATAAGCCGACCGTTGTCATTATACTTCCACATACCTTTCTGCAACACTATTTGCTACTACTGCGCATGTAACAAGATCATTACCAAGGATCATGGGCGCAGTGCCAAGTACCTGAAATATCTGGCCAAGGAACTGGATATACAGGCGGCCGCGCTGGAAGGTCGCGACGGTGAGCATGAGGTGATCCAGTTGCATTGGGGTGGCGGTACGCCAACCTTCCTGTCGCACGATGAAATGCGGCAGTTGATGCGTGAGACCCGCAAGCATTTCAAGTTGCTCGATGGTGGCGAGTATTCAATCGAAGTGGATCCGCGCAAAGTGGATACCGCCACGGTTGCCTTGCTCGGTGAACTCGGATTCAACCGCATGAGCGTCGGCGTCCAGGATTTTGACGAGCGCGTTCAGGTCGCGGTTAACCGTGTGCAGAGCGAGGAAGAGACCTACAGCGTGATCCGGGACGCTCGGGCCAACGGATTCAAGTCAGTATCGGTCGATCTGATCTATGGTTTGCCGCACCAGACGGTGATGGGGTTCAATCGAACCATCGAACGGGTGTTGGCGATGGANCCGGATCGACTGTCGATCTATAACTACGCGCACATGCCCAGCATGTTCAAGCCGCANCGCCGGATCAATGACGCCGATTTGCCGTCGGCCGATACCAAGCTGCAGATTCTGGCGCTGGCGATCAAGAAGCTGACCGATGCCGGTTATGTCTTCATCGGCATGGATCACTTTGCCAAGCCCGATGACGAACTGGCGATTGCCCAGCGGCAGGGGCGTCTGCACCGGAATTTCCAGGGTTATTCGACCTATGCCGATTGCGACATGNTGTCTTTCGGTATTTCATCGATCAGTAAGGTCGGGCCAACCTATTACCAGAACGTCAAGACCGCAGACGAGTACTACGATCGCCTTGATGGTGCNGAGTTGCCCGTNTTCCGGGGTATCGAGCTGACGGCTGATGACATCCTGCGTCGCTCCATCATTCAGGCCCTGATGTGCCATTTCGAGCTTTCCATCGAGAGTATCGANAGTGCCCATNTGATCGACTTCCGCAAATATTTCGAGGCCGAACTGGNCGACATGAAAGAAATGGAGCGCGCGGGTTTGCTCAAGATCGATCCAGAGTGGATTACTGTCCTGCCCCCGGGGCGGTTGCTGGTTCGCATCATTTCCATGGTTTTTGACCGTTATTTGCGAGCCGGTCGCCAGCGCGCAACTTACTCCAAAGTGATCTGATTGCGTGCGTGGCACCGGGTGGGCAGAGTAAACTGCTCACCTTGGTGACTACTGGTTTGCACGATGCCTGATTCTGGCTATCTCGCCCTTTTTCTCGTTGGTTTGCTGGGGGGTACGCACTGCGTCGGCATGTGCGGCGGCATCGTAGGCGCCCTCTCCATGGGAGCGCCGGCCCGCTGGTCCATGCATATCGCTTACAACAGCGGGCGAATTCTCTCCTACGCGACGGCTGGCGCGATTGCGGGTGCGCTCGGCGCTGCCAGCCTGGGGTTGGAGGGGCAAGTTCCCGCCCGACTGATTCTTTATTTCATCGCCAACCTGATGCTGGTAGCGCTGGGTCTCTACTTGCTGGGTGTTACCCGGGCGCTGGCATTTACCGAACGGGCCGGCCAGACGCTGTGGCGACATGTGCAGCCATTGACCCGGCGTTTCATTCCGGCGCGCAATGTTGGCCAGGCTTTTCCCTTGGGCCTGCTGTGGGGCTGGTTGCCCTGTGGTCTGGTGTACAGCGCATTGGCCAGCGCGCTGACTGCAGGTTCGGCTGGCCGAGGTGCCTTGATGATGCTGGCNTTTGGCNTTGGTACGTTCCCCAATCTGTTGCTGGCGGGCATCGTTCTGGCCAGGCTGAACGAATTCGTGCGTCGCCCGGTCGTACGTATGATGTCCGGGCTGTTGGTGCTGGGCTTTGGTCTCTATGGTTTCGTCGGGCTGATGCGCCTGACCGGCCTGCTCTAGCCTGGAAAGGCGCAATGAAAATCCTGTTGAGGACTGAATGAACGAACCTGACAAAAGCCGGGTCGTTGAGTTTGCCATTGGTGGCATGACCTGCGCCGCCTGTTCGGCCCGCCTTGAAAAGGTACTGAATCGGCAGGCGGGCATGCAGGCCAACGTCAATCTGGCGGCTGAACGGGCGCGGGTTCGCCTGTCGGCGGAGGCGGATGAGGCCGCTGTGGTTGCAGCTGTTGCCAAGGCCGGATTCACCGCCGCTGTGGTCGACGGTCAGACACGTGCACGTGAAAAGCTGGCGAAGCAGCGTGTCTATCAACGTGAAATTCGCCGTTTCTGGATCGCCGTGGCGCTGACCCTGCCGCTGGTTGGCCAGATGATCTTCATGTTCGGNGAACACGGTCATCAAAACGAGTTGCCGCGNTGGTGGCAACTGGCGCTGGCGACGCCGGTACAGTTCTGGATCGGCTGGCGCTTTTATGATGGNGCCTATAAATCGCTGCAGGGTGGCGGTGCCAACATGGATGTGCTGGTTGCGCTGGGTACTACCATGGCGTGGGGGTTTTCGGCCGTGGTCACCGTGTTCGGGCTGGATCAGCACGTTTATTTCGAGGGTGGCGCAGCGGTGATTACGCTCGTCCTGCTCGGCAAGTTGCTGGAGGCAAGGGCCAAGGCACGCACCTCCGAGGCGATCGAGTCGCTGATCCGTTTGCAGCCAAAGACAGCGCGCGTGGCGCGCGACGGTGAATGGATCGACATGCCGGTCGAGGCCTTGATGCCGGGAGATGTCTTTCTGGTTCGTCCGGGAGAAAACGTACCGGTGGACGGCGAGCTGATTGAAGGCGAATCGAGCGTCGACGAGGCTATGTTGACGGGTGAGAGCATGCCCGTGGGCAAGCATGTTGGCGACAAGGTTTTTGCTGCGACGGCCAACGGGCAGGGAGTGATGCGTTGCCGGGCGACCGGCGTCGGCGAACATACCTTGCTGGCCGGCATTATTCGGATGGTGGGCGAGGCGCAGGGCTCCAAGGCGCCNGTGCANCGANTGGCCGACCGGATTTCGGCGATNTTCGTGCCGACGGTTTGCGCCCTTGCGCTGCTGACATTGGCNGGCTGGTGGTGGTATTCGGGCCAGTTTGCCGTGGCGCTGGTGAATGCGGTTGCCGTGCTGGTCATTGCCTGCCCATGTGCGCTTGGGTTGGCCACGCCGACGGCGATCATGGTCGGTACCGGCCAGGGGGCCAGGGCCGGCATTCTGGTCAAGAACGCCGAAGCGCTTGAGCGGGCAGAAAAAATTNCGNTACTGGCGCTGGATAAAACCGGGACCCTGACCTGTGGTACGCCGCAGGTCACGGATGTGGTGGCCCTTGCGGTCACACGCGAAGAGGCACTCGGGCTGGCTGGCGCGCTTGAGCAGAATTCGGCGCACCCGCTGGCGCAGGCCATCGTTTCAGCGGCTTCCGCGACCATGCTGGGGTCGGCGGTAGCAACGACGGAGGCAACGGGGACTCCCGCGGTCAACCGGGAAAACGTGGCAAATTTCCAATCGTTTGCCGGTCATGGTGTCGAGGGCGAAATCGCCGGGCGAATGTTGCGACTGGGGTCGCCAAGCTGGCTGGGGCTGGATGCCGATCCGGTGGTCGCCGCGTTGCAGCAGACCGGAAAGACCGTCGTGGTGCTGGCCGAGAACGGGCTGCCTCTGGCCCTGTTTGCCATCGCCGATGCTCTGCGGCCGACCTCACGGGAGGCGGTCAGGCGCTTGCGAGCGCGTGGTATTCGTGTCGTGATGCTGACAGGTGACAATGTGGCAACTGCAGCGGCGATTGCCGCCGAGGCAGGGATTGACGAATATCGGGCCGGCATTCTGCCCGGCGACAAGGCTTCTGCAATCAACGAGTTGAAGGCTGACGGCGGGCTGGTGGCGATGGTCGGCGATGGTGTCAATGATGCGCCAGCCTTGGCCGCAGCAGATGTCAGTTTTGCCATCGGGGCGGGATCCGATGCCGCGGTTGAAGCTGCCGATTTAACATTGATTCGTAGCGACCTGTGTGGTGTGGTCGATGCAATCGACCTATCGGCGGCCACTCTGGGGAAAATCCGCCAAAATCTTTTCTTTGCTTTCGTCTACAATGTATTGGGACTTCCGCTTGCAGCCTTGGGGTGGCTTAACCCGGTGGTGGCGGGCGCAGCGATGGCCATGAGTTCGGTGTCGGTGGTTTCGAACTCCCTGCTGCTGAAGCGCTGGCGAGCAGGGAAATGACCAGGAACGGGCGACAAGGGGTTTGAATGACCTTACGGGTCGGGGAAAAGACACTTGAACAGGAACGTACCGACGATGATGTCGGTAGTGCGGGGGGCACCGGTTGCCAGGCCGNGTCGACGGAACAGGAGGCCATGTTCCGGACCACCATGGAGGCTGCTCAGGTTGGCATCTTTGTCCTGCAGGATCAGCGTTTCAAATACGTCAATCCCTATCTGACCAAGCTGCTGGGGTATGCCGAGGAAGAAATGCTCGAGCACATGGGGCCGCTGGATGTCATCGTCGCGGACCAGCACGCCTATGTGGTCGAGCAGATGCGACTGCGTGCCGCAGGGGTGGCCGGCCACCGTTATGAATTGCAGATCGTTCGCAAGGACGGCTCAACATTCCCTGCCATGGTGGTGGGTTCTCCCTCGGTGTTCGGCGGGCGCGTGGCGTCAGTCGGGACCTTGACCGATATTTCGATGCAGAAGGCAGCGGAGCTGCGCATCCGTGAATTGGCCGATTACGATGTGTTGACCGGATTGCCGAATCGGCGCCTGTTGCGCGAACGTTTTGTGCAGATGCTGGCGGCTGCCGAGCGCGAGAAGACCGAAATCGCCGTCATTTTTCTGGACCTGGATCATTTCAAGCGCGTCAACGATTCGTTGGGTCACAGTGTCGGCGACGAGTTGTTGTGCGAGGTGGCGCGGCGACTGGATAGCGTCGTGCGGCGCATTGATACCCTGGCGCGGCTGGGCGGTGATGAATTCATTTTTGCCATGCCCGGATTTCATACGGCTGCGGCGGCCGAAGTGGCCCATCGGCTGATTGAGGTCTTCGGGCGCCCCTTCGAAATCGCGGGCCATGAACTCTCGATCACGCCATCGCTGGGCATCAGCATTTATCCGCACGATGGCCTGGATCTGGAAATGCTGCTCAAGAATGCCGATACCGCAATGTATCGAGCCAAGGAGATGGGACGGAATAACTTCCAGTTCTATGCCAGCGAAATGAATACCTCGACGCTCGATCGATTGCTGATGGAAAGCAACCTGCGTCGTGCGCTGGTCCAGCGGGAATTCATTCTCCATTATCAGCCGCTGGTCTGCCTGGAAAACGGATTGATCGTTGGTGTCGAGGCACTCATCCGCTGGCAACACCCGGAACTGGGCTTGATCATGCCGGATCGCTTCATTCATGTCGCGGAAGAAACCGGGCTGATCAACCCGATTGGCGACTGGGTGTTGTGCGAAGCCTGTCGGCAGGCGCAGGCCTGGAGCGAGTCAGGCTTGCCCTCTGTAGTGATGGCGGTCAATGTGGCCCCGGTCCAGTTTCGCCAGTCAGGATTCGTCGAGGTCGTGGCCGGAGCGCTGGCGGCCTCGGGGCTGGATGCCAGCCGCCTGGAGCTTGAATTGACCGAGCGCACGGTGATGCACGATGCGGATATCAATCTCGGCACCTTGTCCGCCCTGCATCGCATGGGCGTTGAACTGTCGCTCGACGATTTCGGTACGGGCTATTCGTCGCTGGCGTACCTGAAGCGCTTTCCGGTTGGTAAATTGAAGATTGACCGTTCATTTGTCCATGACTTGGAAACCGATCCGGACGACTGGGCGATTGCCTCGACCATCGTCAGCATGGGGCGCAGCTTGCGCTTGACCGTGCTGGCCGAAGGTGTGGAAACGAGTGAACAATTGGCACAACTGCGTAAAATGGGCTGCGACATGGCACAGGGCTACCATTTCAGCCGACCGCTGCTGGCGGCAGGGGTCGCCGATATGCTCCGTCTTCAACCATTTGCGAACAGGTAAAACATGGACAACACCATCATCAAGGTTGGCGGCATGAGCTGCCAGGGATGCGTCAAGAACATTACCGGTGTGCTGAACGGCATGGCCGGTGTCAGTACTGCCGAGGTCTCGCTGGAAGCCGGCGAGGCCAAGGTTGAGTTCGATGCGCAGCAAGTGACGCGCAACGCACTGATCGCTGCCATTGAAGATGCTGGTTTTGACGCCGAATAAGCATTCAGCGAATCAGCAGCAAAGAACTATCAGTAGCAGTCAATAATAAATTATCGAGAGAACAGTCGTGTCTAAAGAAAAAATCAGATTGACCCAGCTTTCCCATGGGGGGGGCTGTGGTTGCAAAATTGCACCTGCCGTATTGCAGCAAATTCTGGCCGGTGCGCCTTCCGGGATCATCCCGCCCCAACTGCTGGTCGGCACCGAAACCAGCGACGATGCCGCGGTCTACCAGATCAACCCGCAGCAGGCGATTGTCGCGACGACCGATTTCTTTATGCCCATCGTTGACGATCCCTACGATTTTGGCCGGATCGCTGCCACCAATGCCATCTCCGATGTTTACGCCATGGGCGGTACACCGCTGTTCGCGCTGGCCATCGTCGGCATGCCGGTCAATACGCTGCCGCTTGAAACCATCGGCAAGATTCTGCAAGGCGGCGAGGCGGTTTGCCGTGCTGCCTGCATCCCCATTGCCGGCGGCCATACCATCGACTCGGTCGAGCCGATCTACGGACTGGTCGCCATTGGTATCGTCAATCCGGCCCATCTCAAGCGCAATTCAGGTGCCAAGCCCGGTGACAAGCTCATCCTCGGCAAGCAGCTTGGTGTCGGGGTGTACAGTGCTGCGCTCAAGAAGGATCAACTCCATGCCAGTGACTATGAGGCGATGGTCGAGACCACGACACAATTGAATACCCCGGGGCCGATGCTGGCGTGCCTGGATGGGGTGCATGCGGTGACAGACGTGACCGGATTCGGTCTGGCGGGACATTTGCTGGAGGTCTGCAAGGGCAGCCATGTGCGGGCGACAGTGAATTATGCCGACCTGCCGCTGCTCACCCGTGCTCGCGAGTTTGTCGAAGCGGGCTACATGACGGGCGCCTCGGCGCGCAACTGGAGCAGCTATGGCGCCAGCGTGAATCTGGCGGCCGGCCTCGATGAATTGGCAAAGACACTGATCACCGATCCGCAGACCTCGGGTGGCCTGCTCGTGTCCTGCACGCCGGATGCGGTGACGGAAGTGTTGTCACTTTTCCTGCAACAGGGGTTTGACCACGTTTCAGTGATTGGCGACATCGTGGATGGCGCGCCAGGGATTGACGTAATTTAGCCGGTAGGCAAGCGACCCGGCCGTCAGCCGATCAGCGGGCCCGGCTGACCTGGGCCGCTCTGCCTTGGCATTGCTGGGCCTCGGCCAGGCAGGCACGGGCGCACGAGGCGCAGCGTCCGCAATCACTGGAAACACCCAGGTCGCGACGCAAATCCTTCAGCGTGCGGGCGCCACCTTGGGCGGCCTCGCGAATCTGGCGTTCGGTCACAGCTTGGCAAACGCAAACGTACATGACATGACTCCGATGCAATCGCATCAAATGAGAATGGTTCTTATTTTATACAAATGAGAATGGTTGTCAACAATGGGTGTGATCGGTCGTGCGCTGGTCCGTGATTCCCGTGATGGCTACGGTCAACCGGAAATTATGGCCAAAACCGAAATATTTCTTACGCCGGGGTCTTTGGCGTTTTACTCGTAAAAAATCAGCCGCCGGGCGCTAGAATTCGCGCTGCCGGTTTTTGCGGCAACCAACAGAATTAAGGAGAATTACATGTCTGGACACGGGTTTCACGTTCATGGCCCACACGATCACGAGGTTGAGCACGTAGCTCAGCACGGTGGTGACAGTTTTACCTCGCGCTTGGCGGTATTGACGGCCATTTTGTCCACCGTTGGTGCCATTTTTGGCTACATGGGCGGCCACTCGCAGAATGCGGCGCTGCTCTACAAGAATGAAGCGGCCATCCAGAAAACCTCCGCTTCCAATCAGTGGAATTACTACCAGGCCAAGAGTAACAAGCAGAATCTGGCCGAATTGTCGGTGGTACTGACCAGCGGCGAGGCGCAGGAGAAATTCAAGGAAGCCATCGAGCGCTACAAAAAAGAAAAGGATGACATCAAGGCCGAAGCCGAGAAACTGGAAGCAGAGGCCAAGGCGGCCGATCGCCACAGCGAGGCAGAAATGCATGTGCATGAGCGCTGGGCCCTGGCCACGACTTTGCTGCAGATCGCCATTGCCTTGTCGGCGATTACCCTGCTGACGCGCAAACGCTGGATGCTGGTGGGTGTTTTTGGTGCCACCGGACTGGGTGTGGTGGCAGGCGTGATGGGCTACCTGCACCTTTGATGCGCCTTCGTATCCTGGTCGGGCTGCTTTGTTGGGTCCTGGCCGCCGCGGCCATCGCCGGGGATCGCTGTCGTGTTGCCTTCGACATGGGTTCTTCCGGCATTCGGGCCGGGGCCTCGAACAGCAGCGTGATGGCCAGTGCCAATATTGATTATCTTGGTCCGCAGTGGGCCGGGCGCGGTCTCGAAGAAACGCTGGCGCCGACCATCGCCGCGCTGCATGATCTGCCGGAAAAAGCTGGCTTTGACGCGAACTGTGAACAGCTTGGCGGTGGCTTCTCGGCGTGGAGAATGGCATTGCNGGCCAACGGCCATGTGNTGGCAGCATTGCTTGAGCGACTTCATGCGGCGACAGGCGTTTCAGTGCTGGTCATTCCGCAGTCGCAAGAGGGGGCTTACGGCTATCTCGGTGCACGCCAAGCGCTGGGCGACGGACTGGAAACCAGCCATGTCCTCGATATTGGTGGCGGTAGCCTGCAGATTGCCGGCGGGACAAGCTCGTTCGGCGATCTGCTCGGGCAGAAAGTCTGGCAGCGCTACCTCTGTCAGGAAATCCGCAATTCCGAATCGGCGCCATGCCGTCTGCAGCCGATGACCGGCGACGAACTGGCCACGGCCCGAGCCCTGCTGGCCAACAAATTGAAGGATGTGGGCAGCACCTTGCCGGAGCCGATCAGCATGACCGCCATCAGCCGTCCGGTCAGTCGTGGCGTGCTGCCGGCAGTGCTCAAGCTGAATGGCGAACATGCGGGCCGCATGCGTTTCCAGCGACGTGATCTGAGCGCGGCAATCGAACAGGTCTCTCGGCTGACGATGGAGGAAACGGCCTTGCAACTGGGCGGTTCATCCGGTCATCTTGCCTGGCTGCTGTCCGACATGCTGTTGGTCGAAGGGCTGCTTGAGGCGACTCGCGGCGACNCGCTGATGGTGGCGGAAATCGACCTGACGAATATCCCCGGCCTCCTCGCCGATGAGCGTGCATTCGCCTGGCAGCGCCACTACGGCTGCTACCTTGACCGCTTGCGCGGCATGGGACTCGATGCTTATGCCAGTGATCCGGACAGTTGCCCCTGAGCGCCACGAAATACCGGCCCGTTAGGCCGGTATTGGTCGAGAGTGCCCATCAGCCGGCGATTCAGCTCAAGCCGCGAAGTTCGCGGAGGGCGACAGAAAGCATTGGCATGTCCGGGGTTGACGCGGCGCGAATTTCACCAAACAGCTGGCGGCATCGATCCAGCTGGAACCCTCGTTTGGCCTGCCAGGCGGCAACCAGTGCGGCGACATCGGTTTCGTCCGGGTTTTCGCGCAGGGCGTCGGCGCACAGCATGTAAGCCTGGGTGGACAGATCGTCCTGTAGTGCGGTCCGGGCCAGTCCTTGCCAGTGAGTATCGCCCGGCAATACTGAAATCTGGTGTCGCATCCAGCGAAGGTCGAGGAGACCGCCGAGGGTCAGATAGACGCGGGCAACCAATTCCACCGGACGATTCAGTGCGCCNGCGACTTCGACAATGTCCAGCGCCGAGTACAGTTCGTCGAGACAGGCGATACGCTGGACCAATGCTTCCGGTACCCCTTGCTGCAGATACTCGGCCGTGACGCTGTCGAGTTCCCTGCGATATTCGGGCGTGACCATGGTGTAAAGATTGCCGGACAGTTGCTCGACGCCGCCGGAAAAGTGGCCCAGTGTTTTCGCCAGATCCTGCAGGTGACTACGGTGGCGGAGGAACCACAAAGTGCCTCGCTGGACGAGATGCAGGCATTCCAGAATCATTTTTATCTGGGTCGCATTGGCAATTTTGTTGTCGAGTCCTTCGATCGTTTGCCAGAGCTGAACCAGGCCAAATATTTCGCGTGCGGCAAGGTAGGCGCGGACAATGTCAGGCAGGGTGGCGCCAGTTTCCTCGTGCAGACGGAAGGTGAAACTCGGCCCAACCCGGTTGACCATGCTGTTAACNACATGCGTGGCAATAATTTCGCGACGCAGCGGATGGTTCCGGATGGCGTCGATATAGCGCTCGCGCAACTGAANCGGGAAATAGCGCTCCAGTGCCGTGCGGATATATGGATCTTCCGGCACATCGGAAGCCAGCATGGCTTCGAATAGCTCCATCTTGTTGTACGCCAGNAGGACNGCCAGCTCAGGNGCGGTCAGACCGTGTCCGGCAGCCTTTCGTTCGACAATCTCTTCGTCGAACGGGAGGTATTCGATCTTGCGATTAAGCCGGCCGGCATTCGACAAATAGCGGATATAGCGTGACTGCGCATCGAGCAACTCGGTCCCGCGCGCACAGGTGACCGACAGCACCTGCGTCTGGAAATAATTGTCACGAAGCACCAGATGGGCAACGTCGTCGGTCATTTCGGTGAGTAGCTTGTTGCGTTGCTTTTCGGTTAATTCACCGTCTTCCATCGCGAAATTGAGCAGGATCTTGATATTGACTTCATGATCCGAGCAATCGACGCCAGCCGAGTTATCGATGGCATCGGTGCAGATGCGGCCACCCTGTCGCGCAAATTCGATGCGTCCCAGCTGGGTCAGGCCAAGATTGCCNCCTTCNCAGACCACCTTGCAGCGCAACTCGCAACCGTCGACCCGGACCGCGTCATTGGCCCGGTCGCCGACAGCAGCATGCGCCTCCTTGCTGGATTTCACATAGGTCCCGATGCCGCCGTTATAAAGCAGATCGACCGGGGCCAGCAGCAGGTTGCGGATCAGTTCCTGCGGGGTCAGGGTTTCGGCCTCGATGCCGAGACTGGCCCGGGCCTGGGGGGANAGGGTGATCGATTTGGCGCTGCGNGGGTAAACGCCGCCGCCCGTCGAAATCAGTCCCTCCTGATAATCNGCCCACGACGAGCGGGGCAAGTTGAACAGGCGTTCGCGCTCAACAAAGCTCTGCTCGCAATCCGGATTGGGGTCTATGAAGATATGGCGATGGTCGACGGCTGCCAGCAGCTTGATGTGGCGGGATAACAGCATCCCGTTGCCGAAGACATCCCCCGACATGTCGCCGATGCCGACCACCGTAAAATCGTTCTCCTGCGTGTTGACGCCCAGTTCGCGGAAATGCCGCTTGACCGACTCCCACGCGCCACGTGCCGTGATGCCCATCTTCTTGTGGTCGTAGCCGACCGAGCCACCCGAGGCAAAGGCATCGCCGAGCCAGAAGCCGTATTCCTTGGAGACGCCGTTGGCGTAATCGGAAAAACTGGCCGTGCCCTTGTCGGCGGCAACCACCAGATACGGGTCATCNTCGTCATGGCGAACGAGGTTCGGTGGCGGTACGATCTGGCCGCCTACCAGGTTGTCCGTGAGGTCGAGCAATCCGCGCAGGAAGGTGTGATAACAGGCGATGCCTTCTTTCAGCATGGCATCGCGGTCGCCGCCNGGTGGCGGGTTCTTGACCACGAAGCCGCCCTTGGAGCCGACCGGGACAATCACCGCGTTCTTGACCATCTGGGCCTTCATCANCCCGAGTACCTCGGTGCGGAAATCTTCCATGCGGTCCGACCACCGCAAGCCGCCTCGCGCGACNTTGCCGCCGCGCAAATGGATGCCTTCCACCAGCGGTGAATAAACAAAGATTTCCCACATCGGTTTCGGTTCGGGTAGCCCCGGTATGCCCTTGGAATTGATCTTGAATGAATGGTAGGGCTTCGGGGCATTGTCCTTGCGCTGGAAATAATTGCTGCGTACGGTAGCGAGGATGGCAGCCAGGAATTGACGCAGGATGCGGTCGTCATCGAGGTTGGCCACGTCGTCCAGTGCCTGCAGNATTTGCGCTTCAAGNGCACTGGCCTGNACCGCATTGTCGAGATTGCTTTGNGGGTCGAAGCGAGCGAGGAAGAGTTCGAGCAACTGGCGGGCAATGCCGGGATGGGCGGCCAGCGTTTGTTCAATATAGGGCTGGCTGAANGTNAAACCGGCCTGCCGCAAATATTTGGCATAGGCACGCAGGACGGCNACTTCGCGCCANTCGAGCTGGGCGGCCAGCACCAGCCGGTTGAAGTCGTCGCTCTCGGCTGCACCGGTCAGCACATGACGGAACGTGTCCTGGAAAATGCCGCGGACGCGCTCAATATCCAGTTCTTCGGCACCCTTGAAGATCAGGCCAAAGTCATGCAGCCATACCGTTGGCCGGTCAGATCGCTGGATTTCATACGGACGCTCTTCAATGACCCGGACGCCCATGTGTTCGAGCATGGGCAGCGATGCCGAGAGGGGGACGGGTGCCGTGTCACGCAGCACCTTGAACCGGAGGCTGCCGGCCGGTGCTTCGAGCGGCACATAGAGGCTCATCGCCAGGCCGCCGGCGTCGCTCAAGGATTCCATCAGTTCGATGTCGCCCACGGCTGCGCGTGCTTCGTAATCTTCGCGATAGCCGGCCGGGAAGGCGTTGAGGTAGCGGGCATGGAGCAGATTGCCGCGCTCCTCGCCGCAGCGCTCAGTCAGCGATTCGAACAGCTCGTCTTCCCAGCGACGGGCGGCCTGAACCAGGCGTCGCTCGATGCTGGGGACATCATAGTCGGGCACGTTCCCGGGTTTGGTATGGACCAGGATCAGGATACGGGCCAGCGCGGATTCGGATACCTGAACATTGAACTCGCTCGATGTGCCCTGAAAGGCATCGAGCAGCACGTTCTGCATGCGCTGACGGAGTGCCGTGTCGTAATTTTCCCGGGGGGCGTAGATCAGGCAGGAATAGAAGCGACCGAAGGTGTCATGGCGGACGAACAGGCGCGTCCGTTGCCGCTCTCCCAAGCCGAGAATGCCCATGGCCACGGTATAGAGCTGGTCCGAGGTGATCTGGAACAGTTCATCGCGCGGGTATTGCTCCAGGATAATCGACAGGGCGCGGCCACCATGGCTGTGGGGGCGAAGCTCGGCACGGTCGAGCACATTCCTGACCTTCTGGCGAAGAATCGGAATGGCTTCCGGGCTGGCGCTGTACGCGGTGGCTGTAAACAGGCCGAGAAAGCGATGTTCACCGATGACTTTGCCGTCCTTGTCCATTTTCTTGACGCCAACGTAATCGAGGTAACCCGGGCGATGAACGGTCGATCGGGCATTGGCTTTGGTCAAGACCAGCAGGCGCGGTTCGATGGCCACCTTTTTGACTTCAGGAGGCAGGGCGGAAAAGGATATGGAGCGCTCCTCCCCTGTCTCGCGCAGAATGCCGGCGCCCGTGCCGGGCACGATGCGCAGCACGCAGTCGCTGTCGCCGGTCTCTTCGCTGATTTCATCGACCAGGGCGTATTCCCGGTAGCCAAGCATGGTGAAATTGCCCGCCGCCAGCCACTTGAGGAAGGCGATGTCCTCTTCGACCTGGGTCACTTCGATCGGTGGTGGCGAGGCCTCCAATGAGGTGACCAGATCCGTGAGGTTTTGGCGCATGCCTGGCCAATCGGCGACGGCAGCATGGACGTCGGCCAGGATGCGGGCCAAGCCTTGCTGCAGGGCTTCCAGGTGGGCAGGGTCTGTGCGACGGTCCACCTCGACATGAATGATGGATTCCAGGGTGCCGGCTGCCTCGTCGTGAATCTCCACGATTGCCTGCAGATTACCGTCACTGTCCCGACGCATCCGCATCAACGGGTGAATGATCAGGTGCACCGTCAGACCCTGACGGTTGACTTCCATGGTGATGGAATCGACGAGGAAGGGCATGTCCTGGCTGATGATTTCGATGATCGTGTGCGTTGATTGCCAGCCATGTTCTTCCGGTCGCGGGTTGTACACGCGGAGCCTGGAGGCGCCAGGGGTGAAGCGGCTGGCGAAATGCCAATGCGACAGCGCGGCGCCGTAGAGGTCCTGCGTTGAACGTTCGGCCAGGTCCTCGGCGGAGACTCTTTCATAGAAATTTTTTGTGAAGTTGGTCGCCAGGTCGGCCACGTCAGCCGGCAAGCGCTTCTGAATCAGTTCAAAGACTGCCGTGAGTGGATTGGTGTCGTTGTGGTCGGTCTGCTTGAGCATGGTTGTCCTTTGGNGTCTTGCTGATTGATTTCGCCTTCTTCTGCGAGAAGGTGTGACGCGTCGGCCTGCGGCGCGATGACGGCATCGTTCCTGATGGCTGGAAGCAGCGGGGACTGAGCGTCAATGCTTCCAGTGGGCCGCAATGTGTTTGATGCCAAGGATTGAATTTCCCGATCAACGTCATTTGTTCGAGCATACGGTGTTGCGCCCGGGATCGCCGGTGTCGGCCGATTTCCTTTGGCAATAATGCAAGAATGCGCCGCGCTTGTCGATGAATGATCAATNGTGTCCGCGACCCGATTTTGATTTCAGGCGATTTTTGGTGTTGACCGCGGGATTGACAGGGCGCCCAGGCGCNNTGNGCCAGAACGGGCGNCNAGCGTGCGCGGCGGGTGCGCNCCGGTGATCCGGGGCGTGATGGATCGATNGGCCTTGCATCAGGATATGGCAGAGACCGCCAGGCGAAAAAAAGCCGCAGCAATGGCTGCGGCTGCTGCGAGTGCGAACGGTTTCAGTCCCCGCCNGGCTCCATGTAGGCTTGCAGGTAATTNGGNAGNGTNACGCTNTTGATCAGGCTGTGCTGCGTTTCCAGCCAGTCGATGGCTTCTTCGCAGTGTTCGAGCAATTCTTCCAGCAGATCGCGGCTGACGTAATCCTGCAATGTTTCGCACAAGGCGATGGATTCGACCAGCAGGGGGCGCTGGATTTCACGTTCGTATTTNAGATCGCACTGCAGGCACTCGACGACGTCTTCACCGATCATCAGCTTGCCNAGATTTTGCAGGTTGGGCAGGGCTTCCAGAAAGAGCACGCGCTCGATGATTTCGTCGGCCTCCTTCATGACGCGAATGGATTGCTTGTACTGGTAGTCGTTGAGCTTTTCGAGGCCCCAGTTGCGGAACATCCGGGCATGCAGAAAATACTGGTTGATCGAGGTCAGTTCGTTCTTCAGCACCTTGTTCAGGGCGTCGATGACTTTCTTGTCGCCTTTCATGATCGCTCCTTAAGCCGGGTTGCCAGAGCCCATCTGGCTCTGCTGGTAATTCTGCAGGCCGATCAGTTCGATCAGTTTGAGCTGCTTCTCGAGGTAGTAGGCGTGGTCCATCTCGGTGTCTTCGAGCTGGATGCCCAGCATGTCGCGACTGACGTAGTCCTGTGCCTTTTCGCAGGCGGCCATGGCTTTCTTCAAGTCGCCGACCACCTTGTATTCAACGGCAAGGTCAGACTTCAGCATGTCAGGGACGGTCTTGCCGACTTTGAGGGCTTCACGTTTGGCCAGATTGGGCGTGCCTTCGAGGAACAAAATGCGCTGGATCAGGGCGCGGGCATGCGTCAGCTCGTGCTGGGATTCATGGATCGCCTTGTCGGCCAGTTGCTGGAAGCCCATGTCGGCATACATCTCGCCGTGGATCAGGTATTGATCGACAGCGGTCAGCTCACCGGCGAGCAGATCGTTGAGGATGTCGATGATTTTCTTGTCGCCCTTCATTGCGTACTCCCTGGATGGTTGGAAAGTCACGGCTGGCTGGCGAAATTGGCTGGCTTGCCTGTGCGCCTATTTTAGGCGCCCGTGGCCAGCTTTTCCACCCAGATATAGCGTGCGACCGCATGCTCGAGGGCCAGTTCAACCTCGTCGGCAAGAATGACGGTCATGGGTCGTTGTTGCAGCACCCGGATCGGACGATTGGCCGCCAGTCCGTAGGCCGTCAGCTGCTCACGCTGGAGCGGATCAATTTCCTCGCCCAGCGCAGCCAGGCGCACCTCGGTGCCGGGTGGAATGAAGGCGAGCGGCAGGCGGACTTCGTGGGCGGGGCTCATGACCAGAGCGCCCGAAGCACAATATTGAACAAGCCGCCGATGAGGAAGGCAAACGGCACAATCACCGCCACCATGCCAAGCGCAACCTTGCTGCCCTGTTCCTTGACCATCATCATCAGGCTGGCAAAGCAGGGAATGAACAGGGTGATGGTGATCATGCCGACTACCGCCTGAATCGGGCTCAGGCTGTGCGCCATCGCAAACAGGCCGGTGGCCCCGAAGTCACGACGCAGAAATCCCATGACGAAGGCAGCGGACGCTTCCTTCGGTAGGCCGAGCCAGCCGGAGACCAGCGGCTCGCCGGCTTCGATGATGGCGGGCAGAACACCGCTCTTGTCCATCGCGTACATGATGAAGGTACCGAGCAGGAAGAGCGGGATGACTTCGACCAGATACCACTTGAGCCGGCCCCCCGTCTTTTTCAGCACGTTGGCGATGATCGGCAGGCGCATCGGCGGCAGTTCGGTGACCAGCGGGATGCGTCGGCCAGGGATCAGTTTGGCCGCAAGGAAGCCGGCCAGGAGCAGAACGCCGACCATGGCCAGCACCCAGATGAGCACGGCAGAGAACGATACCCCGCCGAGCATGCCAAGGACCACGCCCAATTGCGCCGAGCAGGGAATGGCCAGTGCAAGCAGGAAAATGGTGATCAGCCGTTCGCGACGGCTATGCAGAATGCGCGTGGTGAGCGTCGCCATGGTCACGCAGCCGAGCCCGAGAACCATTGGCAGCACGGCACGGCCGTTCAGTCCGATCATGGCAAACAGCCGGTTGGCGATCACGGTGAGACGCGGCAGATAGCCGGAATCCTCAAGGATGCCGAAGGCGAAGAAGAAAGTGCTGACGATAGGCAGGATGAGCGCCAGTGCATAGGTCATGCCCATCGTCCATAAGCCGTACTGGCCGACCAGCAATTCCTGCAGCCACACAGGGCTGATCGTGGCGGTGACGAAATCGGAGAAGGCCGGGTTCAGGATGCCTTCGAACAGGTCCTTCTCCATCAGGCCGACCAGCGTCGTGGCGCCAAAGACACCGACAAACTGATACACCGCATAAAGCACGGCGAGCAGGATAGGGATGCCCCAGACCGGATGCACGACATACTGCCCCATGCGCTGCGACAGCAGAGGGCTGCTCTTGATGGCGCGCTGGATGACGCTGGTCGCCAACGCATCGGCCGCTTCAGTGCGTTCGCGTGCCAGCAGGGCGGGGAGATCACCGTCGGCGCGGTCTGACGCGGCCTGGCGCAGGGCTTC
>JGI24770J26754_10001187_pt1 | contig 18660 bp, 23 predicted proteins | sample LakOneMetagenome_FD_26754 | JGI IMG/M metagenome (IMG submission 26754) | reverse complement strand
CTTCAGTTGTCGTCGTCGCGTGCAGGCGGGGCAGGCTGGTCCGGGTCGTCCATGATGACCCGGACGCGACCGGCCTGGTCCACCACCTTGATGCGGTTGACGTTGCGGCCATCGTACGGCACGCGCTCGGCGCTCAGCACGCGCCCCCGGGTATCGCGTTCGACCCGGCGCACGCTGTCCGACAATTCGTCCCGGCCCTGGCCACGTTCGGGCCCGACGAAGGGCGTGGCCGGCGGGGGGGCTTGGATCCTGCCCTGGCCGCCATGCGGCGGACCCGCCCACGCGGTCGCCGCGAGGCCCAGGGCCAGCGGGACGGCGAAGAACGAGGTGGCGAAGGACTTGCGGCTCATGGCGGAATACTGTGGAGACGACGAAGACGGCGAAACGCCGGGAGTGGGCGCATTCTCGTGACGAAGCGGTGAATCCGTCCTTAATTCGGCCGTTCCGCGGGCACTGCAGGCGCGCAACGGGTTCAGAAGATTTCGCCGATGCAGCAGCGCAGCGAGCCACCGGCGGCCTCGATCGCATCGAGTTCGACCGACGCGACGCGAAACCCCGCCGCGGCCAGTTGCGCGCGATGCACGGTGGACAGCGCGGCCTCGGCCCTCGCGCTCATCCAGGCCGCGTCGTCCGACAGGGCGATGCAGTTGCCGACGAAGAATGCATGCTCGCCTTCATCGCAGAGCACTGCATGCGGCGCATAGAACGCTGCGATCGCTTCCACCACTTGCGGATCGGCGAATCCGCGCGGGCAGACGACCGCCGCGCGGCCGGCGAGTATCGCCAGTACCACGTTGGCGTGGTACTCCCCGTGGGCGAGCTCGAACAGCAGGCTCGCGCGCAGGCCGAAGGCTTCGTGCATCGCGCGCGCGCCGGCTTCGTCGCAGCGTTCGGACAGGCCGCAGTAGCCGAGCCCGCGCGCGCGGTCGATCACCAGCGCGCCGGTCAGTTCGCACGGATGCGGCTGCTGCGACAAATCGATCTCGGCGTAGTCGAGCACGCCGCCGAAAAAGCCTCGGATGTCCGCGCGCCGCGCTTCCCGTTGCCGCACCTCGTGGCGCATGCGCCCGACCACGTAGCGTCCGGCCGTCGTACCGAACACATTGTTCGGGAACACCGCGTCGGGCGCGCCGGGGTCGCCGGCGAAACAGATCGTCGGGACCACCGACGAAATCGCGCGCTGCAGTTCGCGATGCTGGCTCGATGCGCGTGCGGGATCGAAACCGCCCGCGCCGGCCATGTAGCGGTTGTCCTGCGCCGACTGCAGCGCAAGCGCGAAACCATCCGGCGCCACCAGGAAGGCGGCGCGCGCGGTGGCGGGGCCGAAGTCGGGCGCGGCGTCGCGGGCGAAGGCGAAAAACCGCTGCGGATCGCGGGTGATCATGCCGCGGCCTCGCGGCGCGCGGTCAGGGCCAGCGCACGTTCGACCAGCGACCAGCCGGCGCCGGGCTTGTGTGCACCCTCGCTCAACACCTGCCGGAACGCGCGTCCGCCCGGCTGCCCGGCGTACAGGCCAAGCACGTGGCGAACGATGTGCTTGAGCTGCACGCCCTGCGCGAGTTGCGCTTCCACATAGGGCCGATAACCGCGCAGGAGCTCGTCGCGCGAACGCAGTCCGCCGCCGAACCATGCCGCATCGAGTTCGTGCAGCAGGTAGGGCGTGTGGTAGGCCGCGCGACCGAGCATCGCGCCATCGACGTGGCCGAGGTGCGCACGAGCCTCGGTCGCGTCGACGATGCCGCCGTTGACCACCACTTGCAAGGCCGGGCGTTCGGCCTTGAGGCGATACGCCCAGTCGTAGCGCAGCGGCGGCACTTCGCGGTTTTCCTTCGGCGAAAGTCCCTGCAGCCAGGCGTTGCGCGCGTGCACCACGAACATCGGGCAACCCGCGGCGGCGATCTCGTCCACGAATGCGGCGAAGCGATCCCAGTCGTGGTCGTCGTCGACGCCGAGCCGGCATTTCACCGTGACGGGCACATCGCAGGACCCGATCATCGCGGCCACGGATTCGGCCACCAGCCGCGGTTCGCGCATCAGGCAGGCCCCGAAGCGCCCGGCCTGCACACGGTCCGATGGGCAGCCGCAATTGAGGTTGATCTCGTCGAAACCGGCTTCTGCGCCGATCCGCGCGGCCTGCGCCAGCAGTGCCGGGTCGCTGCCTCCCAGTTGCAGGGCAACCGGATGCTCGGACGGATCCATCGCCAGCAGGCGCGCGCGGTCGCCGTGGATGACCGCGTTCGCATGCACCATTTCCGTGTACAGCCGCGCGTGCGGCGCAAGCGCGCGATGGAAGGCGCGGCAATGCGTGTCGGTCCAGTCCATCATCGGGGCGACGGACAGTTTCAATTGCTGGACCGGGATCGCGGACGCGGAAGGCATGCGGTCATTTTATCGTCCGGCGAGGGCGTAAAATCGGCGGATGAACCAAGCCATCGACAGCCGCGATTTCCGCAAGCCGCTCCCCGGCACGAACCTCGACTGGTACGACGCCCGCGCCGCGATCGAGGCGCTCGAACCCGGCGCCTGGGCCGGCCTGCCCTACGTCGCCCGCGTGCACGCGGAGAACATCGTGCGCCGCGCGGACCCGGCAATGCGCGATGCCTACCTCGCGCAGCTGGTCGAGCGCCGCCGCGACCTCGACTTCCCGTGGTTCCCCGCACGCGTGGTCTGCCACGACATCCTCGGCCAGACCGCGCTGGTCGACCTCGCCGGCCTGCGCGACGCCATCGCTGGACAGGGCGGCGACCCGGCGCAGGTGAATCCCGTCGTGCCGGTGCAATTGATCGTCGACCACTCGCTGGCGGTGGAATGCGGCGGGTCCGACCCGGATGCGTTCGCGAAGAACCGCGCGATCGAGGATCGCCGCAACGAGGACCGCTTCCATTTCATCGAATGGACGAAACATGCGTTCCGCAACGTCGACGTGATCCCGCCCGGCAACGGGATCATGCACCAGATCAACCTGGAGAAGATGTCGCCGGTGGTCTGCGTGCGGGATGGCGTCGCCTTCCCCGATACCTGCGTGGGCACCGATTCGCACACGCCGCACGTCGATGCGCTCGGCGTGATCGCGGTCGGCGTCGGCGGGCTGGAAGCCGAGAGCGTGATGCTCGGCCGTGCCTCGTGGATGCGCACGCCGGACATGGTCGGGGTCGAACTTTCCGGCAAGCCACGGCCCGGGATCACCGCCACGGACGTCGTGCTCGCGCTGACCGAATTCCTGCGCCAGCAGAAAGTCGTCGGCGCATACCTCGAATTCCGCGGCGAAGGCGCCTCCGCGCTGACCATCGGCGACCGCGCGACGATTTCCAACATGGCGCCCGAATACGGCGCGACCGCGGCCATGTTCTTCATCGACGACAACACCCTCGACTACCTGCGCCTGACCGGGCGCGAGGAAGCGCAGGTGCAACTGGTCGAGGCCTATGCCAGGGCCGCGGGCCTGTGGGCCGACGACCTCGCCGGCGCGCGGTACGAACGCACGCTGCACTTCGACCTCTCGAGCGTGGTGCGCAACATGGCCGGCCCGTCCAATCCGCATCGCCGGCTGCCTGTGAGCGAGCTGGCCGAACGCGGCATCGCCGACGAAGCCAAGCTCGAATTCGGCAAAGCCGAGGAAATGGCGGGACTCATGCCGGATGGCGCGGTGATCATCGCCGCGATCACCAGCTGCACGAATACGTCCAACCCGCGCAACGTCATCGCGGCCGGCTTGCTCGCGCGCAATGCGAATGCGAAGGGCCTGGCCCGCAAGCCTTGGGTCAAGACTTCGCTCGCGCCAGGATCGAGGGCGGTGCACCTGTACCTCGAGGAAGCGAACCTGCTTCCGGAACTGGAACGCCTCGGCTTCGGCATCGTCGGCTTCGCCTGCACCACCTGCAACGGCATGAGCGGCGCGCTGGATCCGGCGATCCAGCGGGAAATCGTCGATCGCGACCTGTACGCGACCGCCGTGCTCAGCGGCAACCGCAACTTCGACGGGCGCATCCACCCGTACGCGAAGCAGGCCTTCCTCGCCTCGCCGCCGCTGGTGATCGCCTATGCGATCGCCGGGACGGTGCGCTTCGACATCGAAAAGGACGTGCTCGGCCACGACGCGCAGGGCAACGAGGTGCGGCTCAGGGACATCTGGCCAAGCGACGAGGAAATCGACGCGGTGGTGCGCGCGAGCGTCAAGCCGGAGCAGTTCCGCAAGGTCTACGGCCCGATGTTCAACGTACGGGTCGAACGCGGCGAGCCGGTCGGCCCGCTGTACGACTGGCGCGAGGCGAGCACCTACATCCGGCGCCCGCCGTACTGGGAAGGCGCGCTGGCCGGCGAACGCACGCTGCGTGGCATGCGCCCGCTGGCGGTGCTCGGCGACAACATCACCACCGACCACCTGTCGCCGTCGAACGCGATCCTCGGCTCGAGCGCGGCCGGCGAGTACCTCGCCAAAATGGGCCTGCCGGAGGAGGACTTCAATTCCTACGCGACCCATCGTGGCGACCACCTGACCGCGCAGCGCGCGACCTTCGCCAACCCGAAGCTGCTCAACGAAATGGTGCGCAACGACGACGGCAGCGTGAAGCAGGGTTCCCTGGCGCGCGTGGAGCCCGAAGGCAAGGTCATGCGCATGTGGGAAGCGATCGAGACCTACATGCAGCGCAAGCAGCCGCTGGTCATCGTCGCCGGCGCCGACTACGGCCAGGGATCGTCGCGCGACTGGGCCGCTAAGGGCGTGCGCCTCGCGGGCGTCGAGGCCATCGTCGCGGAGGGTTTCGAACGCATCCACCGCACCAACCTCATCGGCATGGGCGTGCTGCCATTGCAGTTCCGGGCGGGAACGACGCGCAACACGCTCGGCATCGACGGCACCGAAACCTACGACGTCGTGGGCACGCCGGCGCACGGCGCGACGCTGACGCTGGTCATCCATCGCAAGGACGGCCAAACCATCGANGTGCCGGTGGCCTGCCGTCTGGATTCGGACGAGGAAGTCCTGATCTACGAAGCCGGTGGCGTGCTGCAGCGCTTTGCCCAGGATTTCCTCGCGGCGAACAAGGCGGCCTGAGCCGGCGACCGGCACGGTCGGTCCCCGCGCGTGGCGAGTTCATTGGAGGCGAACGATGTGCTATTCGGCGAAAGCGAAGCAGGACTACAAGCTTTTCGTCCGGGAATTCGGAGCGACGATCGACCTCCGGGAATACATCCGCCTTTTCTGGAACCGCAGCGAGAAGCCGGGCCAGTACCGGATTCCCAGGGCGATGGAAGATGCCTTCCTTCGCGACGAGAGTCCCGAGACCGCCGAGATCAGGGCCCTGGTCCACGGATTCCGGGACGCCGAGGCGAGCCGGGTCGAGGCGGAGCTCTTCGCGCAGAAGACCCGCCTCAACGCCGCCGAGCGTGCGCTGAGGACCAGGCCGACGAAAAAGGCCTCGTCCGACCAGCGGATCGCCACCGGCAAGATCGAGAAGTCCATGGCGAGACTGGCGGATCTTCGCCGCCGCGAAGGCCTGCCTCGCGATGCACGGATATTCCCGGGCAACTACTGCACGGTGCTGGTCTCGGAAGGAGGCCGGCGAACGGTCAGGCCGATGCGCTACCAGTGCCGGCCGCAAGGCAGGCCGGCCTCCAGCGACAAGCTGTACCCCGGGACCTACAATGCGCGCCGCGACAACCTGGACGGCTTCTGGAAGCCGCAGTTCGGTCGCTCCCACGCCATCATGATCGTGGAGACGTTCTACGAAAACGTGGCCGGCGCGGACGGCAGGAACCGGATCCTCGAATTCACGCCCCGCGACGGCGAGCCGATGTACGTGGCGTGCCTGTGGTCCCGCTGGAGCGACCCCGAAGGCGTCGAGCCCGACCTCCTGTCGTTCGCGGCGATCACGGACGAGCCCGAGCCGGAAGTCGCGGCGACCGGACACGACCGCACGATCGTCAACATCCGGCGCGAGCACGTCGACGCATGGCTGGAGCCCGATGCGTCCGACCCCGCGGCGCTGTTCGCGATCCTCGACGACAAGCGCCATCCCTACTATGAACATCGCGAGGCGGCCTGAGCGAGCGCGACGATGCGCTTTCCCGCCTTTTCACCTGCAAAGGAAAACACCCGCCGTGGCCAGTTTCGCTCCCCAACTCCGCATCCCCGCGACCTACATGCGCGGAGGCACGTCCAAGGGCGTGTTCTTCGAACGGGAGGACTTGCCACTCGATGCGCGGATGCCCGGCCGGGCGCGCGACGCGCTGCTGCTGCGCGTGATCGGCTCGCCCGATCCCTACGGCAAGCACACCGACGGGATGGGCGGCGCGACCTCGAGCACCAGCAAGGTGGTGATCGTGTCGAAGGCGACGGTGCCCGGCCACGACGTGGATTACCTCTACGGCCAGGTGCCGGTCGACGGCGACTTCATCGACTGGAGCGGCAACTGCGGCAACCTCTCGTCCGCGGTCGGGCCGTTCGCCATCGCGCACGGCCTGCTCGATCCCGCGCGCGTGCCGCGCGACGGCGACGCGACGGTGCGCATCTGGCAGGCGAACATCGGCAAGACCATCATCGCGCACGTGCCGATGGCGAATGGCGAGGTGCAGGAAACCGGCGATTTCGAACTCGACGGGGTGACCTTCCCCGCCGCCGAGATCGCGCTGGAATTCCTCGATCCGGCCGACGAAGGCGACGACGGCGGGGCGATGTTCCCGACCGGCAACCTGGTGGATGCGCTGGAGGTTCCCGGCGTCGGCAGCTTCCAGGCCACGCTGATCAACGCCGGGGTGCCGATGGTGTTCGTCGACGCCTCGGCGCTGGGATGCGACGGCACCGAACTGCAACCGGCGATCAACGAAAACCCGGCCCTGCTTGCGACGCTCGAGGCGATCCGGGCGGCCGGCGCCGTGCGCATGGGCCTGATCCGCGACGTGGCGGAAGCGGCGAAGCGGCCGCTGACGCCCAAGGTCGCCTTCGTCGCGCCGCCGCGCGATTACGTTTCGTCGAGCGGCAAGCCCGTGCGCGCGGCCGACATCGACCTGCTCGCGCGCGCGATCTCGATGGGCAAGCTGCACCACGCGATGATGGGCACCGCATCGGTCGCGATCGCGACCGCGGCGGCGGTCCCGGGAACCCTGGTCAATGCCGCGGCCGGGGGCGGGACGCGCGGCGCGGTGCGTTTCGGCCATCCCTCCGGCACGCTGCGCGTCGGTGCCGACGTCGCGCAGGTCGAAGGCCGGTGGATCGCGACCAAGGCGGTGATGTCGCGCTCGGCTCGCGTGCTGATGGAAGGCGCGGTGCGCGCTCCGCGCGATTGAGGCGTATCGACGCGACTCAGTGCGCGCTGATGATGAAATTGCCGAAGGCGACGCCGAGATCCCAACCCTCGCCCTTGCCCGAAAGCGCCAGCGAGATGTCGCCCTTGGTCACCACCTGCGCATGCGCGGACTTGCCGGCGCCGGCGTGCGCTTCGGCCGCGCCATAGGTCCCGGGGATGTCATGGATGTCGCGCACCCCGGAAAACTCGCCGATGCCGTTGTCGATCCGGGTCTTGCCGAAGGTCAGTCCGCCGCCCTTGCTGCGGATGTCGACCGCCATGTGCTGGCCGTTGTCGCAGCTGATCGTGCCCGAGCCGCTGTAGGTCTTGTAGAACACGGACCAGCCCGAGAGCCTGAAGTGGAGCTTGCAATCGACCGGGCCGACGGCACGCGCGGCCGGCGTGGCCGCGGCGAGCATGGCGGCGAGCAGCAGGGTGATCGGCAGGCGCATGCAATTTTTCTCTCGCTGTGGAATACCGCGAGCTTACACCGCGGCCGGCGACACGGATGCGGACAGGGGAACGGCGCCCGCAGGCGCCGTCCGTCCTTGTTTCCGCCGGGCGGAATGCTCAGTCGTCGTCGTGCCAGCGATGGCCATCCCACCAGCGGTGGTCGCGGTCGTGGCGCGTGTCGTAATAGGTGACCTTGCATTTGCCGTGCTTGTTGCAATCCACGTCGCGGTAGCCGCTGCCCGGCCCGTTGCGCCAGTAGCCGTTGGCATTGCCGTACGGCGGCGCATCATGTCGCGAGGACACACGCACCGGCACATAGCGGTAGTACACCGGGCGGCCGTAGCGGTCCGGCTGCACGACGAGGCGGTCGTAGCGGCCGTAATCCCCGTAGCGGTAGTAAGGCTGGCCCGACTGGAACACCACGTCGGCGATATCCACCAGTACGCGGGTCAGGTCGTCCTGCGCCTGCGCAGGCGCGGCCGGCATGGCGAAGCCCGCGCCCAGCGCGACGGCGAGCACGGACGGGGCGAGGATCCGGGAAATCGTGTTCACTGCCTTCATGGCGCACCTCGTTCGTCTTGGTCCGTTGCGGACGCCGACAGGGTCGCGCCCCTGCAATGAACCGACGGGGAATTCCCCGACCGCGATCAGCGCGCGTTCGGCGAGGTGAACGCAGACTGAGCCGAGGCGTGCAGTTCGCGCACTGCATGCGGCAATTCGCATGCATGCGCGACTTCCCGCATGCGCGACGGATCCGGCACGCCGCCGGCCTCCCGCTCGTGCGCCCAGGTCACGTGGTAGGGCATGTGCACGCCCCAGCCGCCGAGCGCGAGCACCGGCACGATGTCGGAACGCAGCGAGTTGCCGACCATCAGGAATTCCCGAGGCTCGACCGCGAATTCGCGGAACAGTCGGGCATACGTCGCGGCATCCTTCTCGCTCACGATCTCGATCCGGCCGAATGCATCGGCCAGGCCCGATTCGCGCACCTTCGCTTCCTGGTGGAACAGGTCGCCCTTGGTCACGAGCACCACCGGGAAATCGGTGGCGATGTCGGCGACCGCTTCGCGGATGCCGGGAATCAGTTCCACCGGATGCCGCAGCAATCCCTTGCCGAGGTCGATGATGCTGTGCATGTCGGCGGCGCTGATGCGCGCCTCGGTGATCGCCACGGCCGCTTCGAGCATCGACAGGGTCATGCCCTTCGCGCCATAGCCGAACAGCGCCAAGTTGCGCTTTTCGATCGCATGCATGCGGTCGCCGGCATCGTCCAGGTCCACGTAGCCGGCGACGATGCGCTCGAACTGCGCCTGCGCGTCGCGGTAGTAGTCCTCGCTGCGCCACAGCGTGTCGTCGGCGTCGAAACCGACCAGTCGGATGCTCATTTCACCGGCACGTCGTAGGCAGTGGCCGGGGTCGGTTCCGGCTTGAAGGTGAAGTGCCACCACTCCATCGGGTAATTCACGAAGCCGCGTCGCTTCATCGCATCGAGCAGCAGACGGCGATTCGCGCGTTGCTCGTCGGTGATCGCGGGCGAATCGGTATTGGCGCGCGGATCGAACAGGTCGAATTCCGCGCCCATATCGAGTGGTTCGCAGATCGCCTCATCGTTACGTGGCACACAGCGTATCAATCCGAGATCCACGGTCGCCCCGCGGCTGTGGCCCGAGGTTTCGGCGATGTAGGGCCCGAGCAAAGCGGACTTGTCGACGTTGGGATAGTGCCCGGCCTTGGTGGATTGATCGGACAGGTCGTGCGCCCATGCGACGAATGCCTTCACCGAACGCACCGGCCGGTAGCAGTCGTACAACACCAGCGACAGGCCTTGAGAAACCAGGTCGTCCTCCACCGCGACGAGTGCTTCGGCCGCAGGCTTGAGCAGCAGGCACTTCGGCGCTTCATAGCCGGGCACGACCGCGCCGGTGAAGTTGTCGGCGCCGGCATAGCGCATTTCCACCCGGAAGTCGGGTTCGAGCGTGGAGACATCGACCAGCCCCGCCTGTTCGGCCGTGCCCGCGGGCGAGATCCGCACGGTCGGCGTCGGAGGTGCCGGCGCGGTGACCTCCGCCGGCGTAGATGCGCAGGCGGTCGTGGCGACTGCGAGCAAGGGGACCAGGGCGATGCGCATGCGGATACCCGGCGAATGGAACGCGGATAGTATGCTGCGGCTTTCCATCGGGATGCGCCATGCCCGGCCTGCGTGCGATTTTCGCGAACCTGCTGTTGAGTTTGTCGCTCGCAACGGGAGTGGCATCCGGCGCCGATGCGTTGCCGATCGCTCCGGCGCAACTCGATGCCGCGTACTGGATCGCGAAACTGCCCGATGCCGAGCGCGTCGTGCTCGATGCAGACGCCATCGCGACGCGCAACGCCGCTTTGCCGCGCGTGGAACCCGGCTGGCACGACCTCGCCAGCCTGCCCGCGTCGCTGGATCGCGATGCGGTGCGCACGCGGATCGAAGCCCTGTCCGCGCCTCCAGCGCGCGAACTGTATGCCGTAGACGGCCATGCGCTGACGGCCAGCGAACTCGCGGCGTTGCAGGATTCGCTGGCGCTGGACGCCATTCCGGATGCGCCGACGGTGAACTTCGCGCTGGTCGTGCGTCGCGCCGCGCTCCGCACGTTCCCGACGATGCAGCGCGTGTTCTCCAAGCCGGGCGATTTCGACATCGACCGCTTCCAGGAAAGCGCGCTGTTCCCCGGCACGCCGGTGGCGATGCTGCACGCCAGCCGCGACGGAGCATGGCGCTTCGTGGTCGCGCCGAACTACGCAGCCTGGATCCGGATGGATGCGCTTGCGGCAGGTTCGCGCGACGAGGTGCTTGGCTACGCCGCGAAGCAGCCGCAACTGGTGGTCACTGGCGACGGCGTGCGAACCGCTTTCGATCCCGCGCGCCCCGCGCTGTCGCAACTCCCGCTGGACATGGGCACGCACGTGTCGCTGCTCGCGGACTGGCCACGCGACATGCCGGTCTCGGGGCAGGCGGCGTACTCGGCCTGGGTGGCGCGACTGCCCACGCGTGGCGTGGATGGCCGTCTGCAGTTCGTTCCCGCGCTGATCCCGCGCGGCCAGGATGTGCGCGCCGGAGAGTTGCCGTTGAGCCGGGCGAACCTGCTGCGGCAGGCGTTCAAGCTGCTGGGCGAACGCTACGGCTGGGGCCACGACTACGGCGGCCGCGACTGCAGCGGCTTCCTGTCAGATGTGTTCGCCACGTTCGGCGTGCGGATGCCGCGCAACACCGGGGACCAGGCGAGGACCCCGATCTTCGTGCACGAGGCGTTCGACGACGCGACTTCTCGCGCGGATCGCCTGCGCGCGGTCGACGCGCTGCAGGTCGGCGACCTGGTGTACGTCCCGGGCCACGTGCTGATGGTCGTCGGTTCCGAAGGCGGGGATCCGTGGGTGATCCACGACGTGCAGGGCGTATCGGTGCGCGACGCGGACGGCGGCTTGCGGCGCCTCCCGCTCAACGGGGTTTCGGTGACGCCGCTGCGGCCTCTGCAGTTCGACCCGGGCCACGACTACATCGACCGGATCGCGTCGATCGTGCATCCGCTCGCGCCGCTGCCTTCCGGCGCGCGCTGAGCGCGGGCCCGGCAAGGACATATCGCTTAACATCGGCACATGAGCCGACTCCGACACGCCTTCGCCGCCCTGCTCCTCCCGCTCGCGGCCTGCGCCTCGACCGCCGGTCCGCGGACGCATCCGTGGGGCGACGCACGGCAACTCGTGGTCGTGACCACCGCCGACTGGAACGCCTCGAGCGGCACCCTGCACGCGTTCGAGCGCGACGAGGCCGGGCGCTGGCGCGAAACGACGGCGGGCCTCACCGTCAACGTCGGCCGCAATGGCAGCGGCTGGGGTCTCGGGCTGCAAGATGCGCGCGACCAGGACGAGGGCCCGGTGAAGCGCGAAGGCGACGGCCGCGCGCCCGCCGGCGTGTTCGCCATCGGCATGGCGTTCGGCTACGCGCCGCGGCTGTCGACCGGCCTCGCCTACAAGGCCATGCAGGCCAACGACTGGTGCATCGACGTGCCGGACTCGCCGCTGTACAACCGCATCGTCGACCGCAGCCTGGCGAAGGCGCCCGGCCTCGACCAGGCGAGCGAGCCGATGCGGCGCGACCTGCAGGCCAAGCCCGACGACCTGTACAAGGTCGGCTTCGTGATCGAGCACAACGCACGCGCCGTGCCGCAAGGCGGGAGTTGCATCTTCGCCCATGTGCAGCGCGCGCCCGGTGCGTCGACCGCAGGCTGCACCTCGATGCCCGAGGACGCGCTGCGAAGCCTGCTCGCATGGCTGCGCGACGACGCGCATCCGGTCTTCGTACTGCTGCCGCAGGGCGAATATGCGCGGCTGCAGGCCGCGTGGCAGTTGCCCGCGCTCGCGGACATGCCGTTCACCAACAACCGCTGACCGGCGCCGGAGCCGCGCATGACCACCACGCAACGGGTACTGGCCGGGCTGGCCGCGGGCGCGATCCTCGGGCTCGCGCTCGCGTGGTGGGCACCGAACGCGGCCGCGACCGCCGCCGCCATCGCGCAACCGATCGGCAAGCTGTGGCTGTCCGCCCTGCAGATGACGGTGGTACCGCTGGTGTTCGCGCTGGTGGTGCTTGGGGTGAACAGCGCGCGCGACGCCGCCGCATCCGGCCGCACCGCACGGGTGGCGATCACGACCTTCCTGATCCTGCTGGCGCTGGCCGCGACGATCGCCGCCCTGCTCGCGCCGTTCCTGCTTTCGCTGCTGCCGCGCGATGCCGCCGCCGCCGAGGCGATGCGCAGCGCGCTCACCTCTGCCGCCGCGCCCGCCACCGCCCCGCCCGGGCCCGCCGACTGGCTCTCGAACATCGTGCCCAGCAACGCGATCGCCGCCGCGGCGCAGGGTGCGATGCTGCCGCTGGTGGTGTTCGCGCTGTTCCTCGGCTTCGCGTTGCCGAAGATCGACACCGAACGCCGCGCGCAGGTGCTCGGGCTGCTGCAGGGGATCGGGGACGCCATGATCGTCATCGTGCGCTGGGTGCTGTGGGCCGCGCCCATCGGCGTGTTCGCGCTGGTGCTGGCGGTGACCGCGAAGGTCGGCTTCGACCTGATCGGCGCCCTCGGCGCCTACATCGCCCTGCAGAGCGGCATCTACCTGCTGGTGACGTTGCTGGTGTACGTGGTCGCCGTCGTGTTCGGCGGCGAGAAGCTTCGGCATTTCGCCAGCGGCATCGCGCCGGCGCAGGGCATCGCCGCGAGCACCCAATCCTCGCTGGCTTCGCTGCCGGTGATGCTGCATTGCGCGCATGCCCGGCTCGGNTATCGCGACGAAACCAGTTCGCTGGTGCTGCCGATGGCCGCCTCGTTGTTCCGCATCACCAGCCCGGTCCAGTACGTCGTCGCCAGCGCGTTCATCGCCTGGGCCTCGGGCATCGAGCTCTCGACCTGGCACCTGCTGGCGGTGGTGCCGCTCACCGTGGTGGTGAGCATGGGTTCGGTCGGCTTGCCGGGGCAGGTCAGCTTCATGGCGACGAACGTGCCGGTCGCGCAGGCGCTGGGATTGCCGATAGAACCGCTGGGCCTGCTGCTCGCGGTCGACACGATCCCCGACGTGTTCTCGACCATCGGCAACGTTACCGCCGACCTCGGCGCGACCGCGGTGGTGGAGAAGCGCACGGCGCCGCGCGCGTGAGCGACTGGAGGCGACGGGTCCGCGAAATCCCGGACTTCCCGAAGCCCGGCATCGGGTTTCGGGACATCATGCCCGTGCTGGCGGATGCCGGCGCCTTCGCCTCGGCCATCGATGCGCTGGCAGCGCCCTGGCGCAACGCGGGGATCCATGCGGTGATGGCGATCGAGGCGCGCGGCTTCCTGCTCGGTGCCCCGCTGGCGCGCGTGCTCGGTTGTGGCGTCGTTCCCGTGCGCAAGCCCGGCAAGTTGCCCGGTGCGGTGCTGGAAACGGGTTACGCGCTCGAATACGGCGAGGACGCGCTGCAGGTGCAGGCCGATGCCCTGGCGCCCTGCGCGCGCGTGCTGCTGGTGGACGACGTGCTCGCCACCGGTGGCACGCTGGCCGCGGCGTATTCGCTCGCGGAGGGACTCGGTGCGGACATCGTCGGCGCCTCGGTGCTGATGGAACTCGGCTTCCTCGGTGGACGCGCGCGGTGGAACGGGGCCGCCCCGCTGCATGCGGCGTGGACGATTCCCGCTTGAATCACGCATCGTCCTCGCGCGAAGCGGCCACGCCCCAGTCGCCGGCGGCATCGCGCCAGACCTCGAACACGATCGGCCGGCAACAGACTTCGCAATCCTCGATGTAACGCTGCGCGTCGGCGCCTTCGTCAATCACGATGCGGATGCGTTCGCCGCAATACGGGCATGCGACGCGCACCATCGAATCGCCGTTCATTCCGCCGCCCGCAGGCCGACCTGCAAGGGCTTCAATCCCATCGCCGCGCGGTAGCGCGCATGCAGGGCGGTGACCTTGTCCACGTATTCGAGCGTTTCGCGGTAGGGCGGCACGCCGCCGTACTTCGCCACCGCGCCGATGCCGGCGTTGTAGGCCGCGGCCGCNCGCGCGTAGTCGCCGTGGTAGCGCGCGACCAGGCGCGCGAGCAGCCTGGCNCCGGCGCGGATCGACTGCGAATAGGCATACGGNTCGGTGACGCCGTTCTCGCGGGCCACGGCCGGCATCAGCTGCATCACGCCCTGGGCGCCCTTGGGCGAGGTCGCCTTCGGGTCGTAGCCGCTNTCGGCGTGNGCGATCGCGCGGACGAAGGCTTCGTCCACCTTGTTCGCCTTCGCCGCGGCGCGGAATTCCTTCGGATACAGATCCATGCGCGGTTTGCCGACCTGGCCGAGGCCGGCGTGCGCGCTCGAACCCGGCGGGGTGGCGACGGTGAAGCGCGTCACCACGACCGAGCCGGGCAACTTGCGCGTGCCGTACACCGGCTTGCCGTCCTGCATGCGCTCGTACAGAGTGCCGTGGATCACGCCGAGTTCGCCCCACAGGTTCGGCATCTTCGCCGCATCGTCGTCGATGTGCTTCGCGGTGCACTTCGAACCCGGCTCCGGCGCGGTGGACAGGCTCACCGTGCCGTCGCGCACGCAGCGATACACGGTGCGGGCCTGCGCCGCGGGAGGGCGGTGACCTTGTCCACGTATTCGAGCGTTTCGCGGTAGGGCGGCACGCCGCCGTACTTCGCCACCGCGCCGATGCCGGCGTTGTAGGCCGCGGCCGCNCGCGCGTAGTCGCCGTGGTAGCGCGCGACCAGGCGCGCGAGCAGCCTGGCNCCGGCGCGGATCGACTGCGAATAGGCATACGGNTCGGTGACGCCGTTCTCGCGGGCCACGGCCGGCATCAGCTGCATCACGCCCTGGGCGCCCTTGGGCGAGGTCGCCTTCGGGTCGTAGCCGCTCTCGGCGTGCGCGATCGCGCGGACGAAGGCTTCGTCCACCTTGTTCGCCTTCGCCGCGGCGCGGAATTCCTTCGGATACAGATCCATGCGCGGTTTGCCGACCTGGCCGAGGCCGGCGTGCGCGCTCGAACCCGGCGGGGTGGCGACGGTGAAGCGCGTCACCACGACCGAGCCGGGCAACTTGCGCGTGCCGTACACCGGCTTGCCGTCCTGCATGCGCTCGTACAGAGTGCCGTGGATCACGCCGAGTTCGCCCCACAGGTTCGGCATCTTCGCCGCATCGTCGTCGATGTGCTTCGCGGTGCACTTCGAACCCGGCTCCGGCGCGGTGGACAGGCTCACCGTGCCGTCGCGCACGCAGCGATACACGGTGCGGGCCTGCGCCGCGGGAACGGCCAGGGCGCAAGCCAGCAGCAGGGCGAGGGCGCGGGGCGCGGTCATGGCGCGCATTCTAGGCGCCGGAGCTGAACCGACGGACCTGCCATTGGCTGGCGAACTAGGGAACGACCCGTGCAACGGCGCGCGCCAGCCGCCAGGCCAGCGGGCGGAACAGGTAGGCGGCGGCGACGGCCGCCGGCAGCGCCAGGGCCCAGGCGAGCAGCCAACGCTGGGCATAACCGCCGTCGAAACCGGTATTGGCGAAGGTCACGACGGCNGCGACGAACGCGGACATGCAAGCCGCGAGGATGCCGGGCTGCAAGCGTTGCGCCCGGCGTTCGGCGGCGTCCGCNTNCATGNCCTCAGAGCGGCCCGATGAAATCGTCCTTGCCCAGCGCCACGCCTGCCTCGCGAAGGATCGCGTAGGCGATGCTGGCGTGGAAGAACAGGTTGGGGAGGATGAACTGCAGCAGGTAGGACTGGCCGTCCATGCGCTGCGGATCGCGACCGCGCCGCGGCACGTCGATCGCCCGGGACTCGCTGCCGTCGAACCCCGCCGCCTCGATTCCGCGCACCACGTCGAGCGCGCGGTCGATGCGCGCGTACAGGCCGGCGAAGTCGGTCTCGGTGTCGGGGAACGACGGCGGTTCCGCGCCGGCCAGGCGCGAGCTGCCGCGCACGGCCATGTCCGTGGCGATCTGCACCTGTTTGGTCAGCGGCAACATGTCCGCGATCAGCCGCGAGTTCAACAGCACCGCGGGCTCGAAACCCTTTTCGCCGGCGAAGGCTTCGCCCTTCTGCAGCACCGCGCGCAGGTTGCCGAGCACGCGCAGGAACACCGGCACCGAAGCCTGGTACATCGAGAACGCCATGGCGGGACTCCGCGGTTGGGGAGGCGCGATTATGCGCGCGTCGCGGGTCAGTGCGCGGAGGCCGCCGCGGGATCGAGTTCGTGCCCGTAGCTGACCACGCGCGACAGTTTCCAGGCGGCGCCGTCCAGCTTCCAGACATCGACGAAGCGGCTGGTTTCGGTGAGCCGGTCGGGGCCGCCGCGGCGCAACGCGTAGAAGCGGTGCACGCCGAGCTGGACCGCACCGTAGCCGTTCAAGGCATACGTCTGCAGCGTGCCCGGCACCAGTTCGCGGCGCGAACGGAAATCGGTGCCTGCCGCCTGCCGCTGGCAGCCCGCGGCGACATCCGAGACGAACTTCGCGCCCGAATCGGCGACCTTTCCGTATTTATCGTGCAGGAATTCGAAATCGTCGGCGATCATCGGCCGCAGGGCGTCGATGTCGCAGCCGAACACCGCCGCGAACAGGGCCTGGTCGCGCTCGGCCAGGGTCGCGACCAGTTCCGGCGACGTGGTCGCGCCCGGAGTCAGGTGGATCGGCGCTTCGGGAGCCGATTCGGCCGCGACGGCCATTCCGAACCAGGAAAGCGCGACGAGCAGGACGATGCGGTGCATGGCGGTTCTCCGGTGGGGCAGGACCGCACCGTATCCCTCTCGCGACGCCAGCGCCCGCTCAGTGCGACGCGCGCCGGAACAGCAGCGACGAAAGCAGCCATGGCGCGACGAACACCGCGCTGAACGCCGCGCCGCGCGAATCCGCATTGATGGCGAACGCCGTCGCGGCCACCAGCGCCTGCGCGCACCCCGCCGCGAGCATGGCCTTCGCCAGGCCCGGCGCCTGCGATCCGGCCAATACGGCGCCGACCAGGGCCACACCCGGCACGCCGGCAAAGGCGAGGTTGAGCGGATCGGCTTCGCTGCCCACCATCCCCACCGCCAGGTTCGCCCACGTGCCGAGGAACGCGGTCGCGACCGCGATCGCGGCGGCCGCGCGGTAGCCGATGTCGCGGCGCGCGCGGCGCGCCAGTTCGTACAGGCCGCAGGCAGCCACGAGCATGGCGCCGAACACGATGAAGTCCGCCGCGCTCCAGTCGATGCCCGCGACGCCGAAGCGCATCGCGAGCGCCGGCAGCGACAGCAACGCGACCGCGCCGCCCCAGGGCAGGAGCCGCATGCCGCGCGCTTCGATGCCGTCCTTCGCCGATCCGTTCATGCCGACCTCCGCTTTCCCCGCAGCATGCTCCGCGCCGGTGAACACGCGGTGCGGCGCAGGTGAAGCGGGCAAGAAGCGCGCGACTTGACTCCGCACNNGTAGTCCAATAACTTGACTATCAACCTGATTGCCGGAAATCGCGATGGCCGCCGAAGCGCCGTGGTACGAGGTCGTCTCCATCCCCGCCCTGCTGCGGCACGCGCGCTACACCTACGGCACCGCGATGCGCGAGGCGCTGGAGGGAGNGGGTTTCGACGATATTCCGAAGAGCGGGCTGTACGTCATCGGCGGGCTGGCGCTGGGCGCGGGCGACATGCCGCTGGCGGTACTGATCCGCGACCTGCGCATTTCCAAGCAGGCCGCGGGGCAACTCGTCGATGCGCTGGTCGATCGCGGCTACGTCGAGCGCATGCAGGATCCCGACGATCGTCGCCGTCAGGTCCTCGCGCTGACCGTGCGTGGCCGCGAGGCGGCGAAGGTGCAGTCCGCGGCCGCCGCGCGCATCGACAGCCTGCTCGCCGAACGCGTCGGCGCAGGCGGCCCCGGCAAGTTGCGCAAACTGCTCGCCGTGCTGGTCGCGGTCGGCCACGTCGAGAACCCGCGATGAGCCTCGCGACCGTGGAGATCAAGGCGTTCGTGCCGGCGCGCGACATGGCGTCGTCGCTGCGCTTCTACCGTGACCTCGGTTTCGAGGTCGCCTGGTCTTCGGACGAACTGGCCTACCTGCACGCCGGCGATTGCAGCTTCCTGCTGCAGCAGTTCTACGTGCCCGAACACGCCGGTAATTTCATGATGCACCTGCTGGTCGCCGACGTGGACGCCTGGTGGCGCCACGTCCAGGAACAGCGCCTGGTCGAACGCTACGGTGTGCGGGCGGTGCCGCCCGGCGACCGGCCGTGGGGAATCCGCGACTTCGTGATCGTCGATCCCACCGGCGTGCTGTGGCGGATCGGCCAGAACATCGGCGGGGCCGGGACAGGAGCGGCCTGAGCCTCGTCGGCCAATCGCGCATCGCGCGCCGCCGGCCCAGTTGCCCGTTCGGACGATGCGCCGGGGCCGAACCCGGCATGAACGCAGGCGGCCG
>JGI24770J26754_10001182_pt1 | contig 18691 bp, 17 predicted proteins | sample LakOneMetagenome_FD_26754 | JGI IMG/M metagenome (IMG submission 26754) | reverse complement strand
CTGAATGGGCTCGATGATGACCGCCGCCATGTTGCTCGCACCGATCTGCTTCTCTATCTGGTCGATCGTGCGGCGCGCTGCTTCCTCGCCGCTGAGCCCGCCATCGCGGTAGGGGTAGGACAGTGGAGCGCGATACACCTCAGGGGCGAAAGGACCGAAACCGTTCTTGTAGGGCTGGTTCTTGGCCGTGAGGGCCATAGTGAGCGTTGTCCGGCCGTGGTACGCGTGGTCGAACGCGACGACGGCCTGCTTGCCGGTGAAGAACCGTGCGAACTTGACCGCGTTCTCCACCGCTTCGGCGCCGGAGTTGAACAGGGCCGTGCGCTTGACGTGGTCACCGGGTGTGAGTCGATTGAGTGCCTCGGCCACCTCGATATAAGAGTCGTAGGGCGACACGGTGAAGCAGGTGTGGGTGAACTGGGCGAGCTGGGCGGCCACGGCGGCCACAACGCGCGGCGCACTGTTGCCCACTCCCGTCACCGCGATCCCGGAACCGAGATCGATCAGGGAATTTCCGTCCACGTCCACGAGCACTCCTCCGCCGGCCGCCACCACATAGGCGGGCAGGGTGACTCCGACGCCGGCGGACACCGCGGCGACCTTGCGTGCGGTCAGGGCCTGGGATTTCGGTCCGGGAATGCTCGTCACCAGGCGGCGTTCCTGGGTCAATGACGGGCCGCCGAGGGGCGGTGCACCGTTCAGGATGGTGGAAACCTGGCTGATTGGCATGGCTGCTCCTTTGCTGCGAACTCTGATTACTGAGGCTAGGCAGTCAGATCACCGAACCACCCTGCCACTGCGTATAGTCTGGGCATAGATTTTACCCGCCATGTACAATTCGCCCACTCTCCAATTGTGAGTCCGCTGCATGCTTCCCACCCTTCGTCGGCTCCTTTACCGCCCTGAACTGAGTCTGCGGCTGCTGACGCCCCAAGCCGAGTTGCCCGGCGACGCTCTTGATGCCCCCATCGAGTGGGCGCACAGTTCCGATTTGCTTGACCCGACGCCTTTTTTGTCTCCCGGGCAGATGCTGCTGACCACCGGCACACAGTTCGACCCGGAGCGGACCGTCGAAACCGACTACGCGGATTACGTCGGCCGGCTGAAGGAGCATGGGTTGGCCGGGCTCGGCTTCGGCACCGAAGTCATCCGCGACGGCACGCCGCCGGCGCTCAGGGCAGCCTGTCTTCGAGAAGGCCTGCCGTTGGTGGAGGTACCGTATCGCGTGCCCTTCATCGCTGTCGCCCGCACGATCGGAGACATGGTCGCCGAAGAACGTTATGCCCGCAGCACCTGGGCGCTCAGAGCGCAGCGCGCCATCTCTCTCGCTGCCCTTCGTCCGGACGGCCTGAGCGCCATCCTCGGTGAACTCTCCCGGCAATTGCAGCATTGGGTGGCACTGTTCGACGCGCGGGGCAGCCTGAATCGGGTGTTCCCCGCCGATGCCTTCGAGGCCACGACAAGCGCACGCGGTTCCTTCAACGTCGTGGAGCGAGAAGCAGCAGCACTCTTGCGCCGAGGACAGCGAGCCAGCGTTTTTGTCGTCGTCGACGGAGAAACCCTCACCCTGCAAACCCTCGGCAGCCGCGACCACCTGCGCGGCGTACTCGCCTTGGGAGGCAGGACCCAGTTGGACAAGGCCAGTCAGGAAGTCGTCACCAGCGTCATCGCGTTGGCCGGCCTCGCCCTCGAGCAGAGCAACGCACTCGACATCGCTCGTGGTCACCTCCGATCCGGGCTCTGGCGGACTCTGCTGGGAGGTGACACCGATCTCGTCGCCAGCATTGCCGAGGAGATGTGGGGTTCCCTTCCCTCCTCTCCGGTGCGGATCGCCGTGGCAGATCCACCGGCGGCAAGCCTCGGCAGGATCACCGAGTACCTGGAGCTGCAGGTGGCTGACCATCCCGGCCAACTGTTCTTTGCCCGTCAGGATGCGGAATTGACCCTCTGCGTCGGCCTGGGCGGCGAGGGCCTCTTCACCTCGCTGTGCAGCACCTTCGGCCTGCACGGCGGCATCTCAGATCCCTCCGACTACGCCACGTTGCCGCAGGCACTCAGCGAGGCCCGGCGCGCCCGAGATCGCTCCATCGAGGGTCCGAGTGGCGTCGTGGAATTCGAGACGGTCTCCCGGCAGGGAGTGCTCGCTTTCCTCGCCCGCACGGATGCCCGCGACGTGGCCCGGGCCGCCCTCGCTCCCGTCCGGGAATATGATCGCCTACACGGCTCAGACCTGCTCAGTACGCTGACGACGTGGCTGGAGAACAACGCGGAATTCGCCACTGCAGCGACGCTGCTCGGCGTTCACCGCCACACGGTGCGCAGCCGAATCAGACAGGCCGAAAGCGTTCTAGGCCGGGACCTGTCCACGTTTCCGGCTCGGGCCGACATCTGGGCGGCGCTGCTCGCCGCCGGGCCGACAACCCCCTGATCGGACGGTTTCGGTGCCGGCCCGATTCAAGGTTCGTCGGCGCCGTCAGCCTGTGCCCGGCCTGGAGCCGTCAGAGCAGGGCTGACCGCATCTGACGTCGCACCAGCACATGGCCACGGCTCGTACTCAATCGCACCCACGGCCCGACTTCATAGATGCGCACCGGTTCGTCGACAGCAAGAAAACCCAGGCTGAAAGCCGCGAAGGCCGCCCCGGTGGGCACGGTCTCCAGTCCCTCGATAGCCCGTCCCCAGACTTCGCTGCGCACGCGCTCAACAATCTGTTCCCCGGTTCCCACCGGAATAACGCTGGCGACTTCATCGATTCCGGCACGTGCCGCTATGTCCAGTCGCGCGGCATCCGTCTCCCCCAGCGCGGACCATCCGGTGACAGGCGGTGAGATCCCGGCCCAACTCGCGGTTCCCGTTTCCACCGGAACCGGTACGACGACCGGAGAGAGCAGAGTAAGACCCTCGCCCTGCAGCCGGGCAATCCGCTCGAGCAGGCCCCGGAGGGGAACGACAGCGTCAAGGCCGAGCGGTTCCGCCAATGCGAACGTGCGCAATCCCAGCACCGTCGGAGAGCGGTCAAGCAGTCCGCGAGGGTAGAGCACACCCGTGTAGACGGCGAGCACGCCGGGCGAGGCGATCAGACGCACCGATCCGTCGAGCACCCGGGCGGCACGGGAAAGGTAGACCTGAAGGTCACCCAGGGACAGGGTATCGGTAAGAGAAAATGACTGGCTCATCTCCTTCTAAACTAGCAAGGTACCCACATATCCACGACCGCGTCGCAGCGGATCCCTGAGGAGGCACCACTCATGCAGAATGCCATGGACGGTCTGCTGGCCGCACTCGAACTCACGGACACCGGCGCACGCACCGATGAAGACATCTTCACCGGACCGTCACAGTGGATGCCGCTCGGTCGGGTTTTCGGCGGCCAGGTTCTCGCCCAATCGCTGGTGGCCGCGATGCGAACCGTGCCCGACGGACGGAACGTGCACTCCATGCACGGATATTTCCTCCGCCCCGGGGATGTGAATCACCCGATCACATTCTCAGTGGAGCGCATTCACGACGGCCGCTCGTTCTCCACCCGCCGGACGCAGTGCTATCAGAACGGGCTGCCGATACTGTCGATGATCGCATCCTTCCAGGACGAGGATGACGGCCTCGAACACCACCTCCAAATGCCGGAGGGCATCCCGGATCCTGAGTCCTTGCCGTCGGCAGCGGAGTCGCTTGCCCATATCGACCACACGGTAGCCCGATCCTGGGCGAACGAGCGGCCCTTCGACATGCGACATGTACCATCTCCGATCTTCCTCACCGTCGAAGGAGAGCACACCTCTCGCCAGGCTGTCTGGATGAAGACGTTTGGAAAGCTTCCGGATGATCCGGATCTGCACCGAGCAGCCTTGGCCTATGCCAGCGATTACTCCATCATGGAACCGGTACTTCGTCGCCACGGCACGCCCTGGTCGACGCCGGGACTCAAAGTTGCCAGCCTTGACCATGCCATGTGGTGGCACCGCTTCGGCCGCGTTGACGAATGGATGCTCTATGTTCAGGACTCCCCCTCCGCCCAGGGCGGACGCGGACTTGCCACCGGCAGTATCTTCAGCCGCGACGGGATCCTGCTGGCCACTGTCGCCCAGGAGGGCATGCTTCGAGTTCCCAGCAATCAGGAGTAAGAATTCATCATGACTCCAGCCCTGAACCTGAGCAGCCGCGATGCTAACCCGCAAACACTGACCCGCCGCTCCATCATCGTTCTGGGCGGTGCCGGCGCCGCTGCGGCAGCGGCCGTAGCCTTGGTCGGATGCAGCTCCGGTGCCGCTTCGCCGAATGTGGTGACAGGCGGCAAGCCCACTGAAATCGCCAAGCTGGCCGATATTCCCGTCGGCGGTTCGATCATCGTGAGCCTCGACGGCCAACAGGTCGTGCTTTCCCAGCCCGAAGCGGGGACCGTGAAGGCCTTCAGTGCAGTCTGCCCGCATCAGGGCTGCATAGTGGCGCCGGACGCAAAGAAGGAGCTGAACTGCCCCTGCCACGGCTCCCGGTTCAATGCCGCAACCGGAGCAGTGCTCGCGGGCCCCGCCATGACCGCGCTGACCAGCATAGCCGTGACTGTCAACGGCAGTTCGGTTGTCTCAGCGTAGAAAGCAGTCGGCACCCTACTGACTGCGTCAGCGCCTGCTCAACGTCAGCGCCTGCTCAACGTCAGCGCCTGCTCAACGTCACCGCCTGCTGAAAACGATCCCGACGTCAAGATACGGCGTCCAGGCCGCGCGTTCGACATCGTTGATGCGTCGCGGCCTGCCGCTCGCCGAGTCAACCAGCACGATGGTCGTGTTGGCGCGGGCGTACAGCTGGGATTCGCCGATTCCCTCTGGACTCCACACTTCGTAGCAGACGTCCAGGCTTGCTCCACCGAGCTTGCCGATCCAGAGGCGCACATCGATCGGATCACGCAAGTACGGGATCGGCGCCAGGTACTCGATCTCCTGGCGCCCGATCAGAGTCAGCGTGGCCGCCCCGGGACGGCCGTCCAGCACGGCAGTGCTGGCGCCGACCGCGGTAGAACCGGTGTCATCGTTCACCCAGAAAGCCAGGATGCGGGCCTCTTCGAGCAGGCGCAGCATCTCGGCGTTGTTGACGTGCCCGTAGGCATCCAGGTCCGACCANCGCAGTCGGATCGGCACATGCAGCTTCAACCGGAGCCCTGCCTCAGTCGCGGGTCAGTTTGCGGTACGCGGAACGATGCGGCTTGGCCGCATCCGCCCCGAGACGCTCGATCTTGTTCTGCTCGTAGGACTCGAAGTTCCCCTCAAACCAGTACCAGTTGGACGGGTCCTCCTCCGTGCCCTCGTAGGAGAGGATGTGCGTGGCGACACGGTCCAAGAACCACCGGTCGTGGGTGATGACCACCGCACACCCGGGGAATTCGAGCAAGGCGTTCTCCAACGATCCGAGCGTTTCCACGTCCAGGTCGTTAGTGGGCTCGTCAAGGAGCAGCAGGTTGCCGCCCTGCTTGAGCGTGAGGGCCAGATTCAAGCGGTTACGCTCACCACCCGAGAGCACTCCCGCCTTCTTCTGCTGGTCAGGTCCCTTGAAACCGAAAGTCGAGACGTACGCCCGGGACGGGATCTCCGTCTTGCCGACCTGGATGTAGTCCTGGCCGTCGGAGACAACCTCCCACAGAGTCTTGTTCGGGTCGATGCCGCCACGGTCCTGGTCGACATAGGAGATGTTGACCGTTTCACCGATCTTGAGCTCGCCGTTGTCGAGCGGCTCCAACCCCACGATGCTCTTGAAGAGCGTGGTCTTGCCGACGCCGTTCGGGCCGATGATTCCGACGATTCCGTTCCGGGGCAAGGTGAAGCTCAGGTTGTCGATGAGCACGCGGCCATCGAAGCCCTTCTTGAGCTTCTTCGCGTCGATGACCTGCGCGCCGAGGCGAGGGCCGACCGGGATCTGGATTTCCTCGAAGTCAAGCTTGCGCGTGCTTTCGGCAGCGGCAGCCATTTCTTCGTAGCGGGCAAGCCGTGCCTTCGACTTGACCTGACGGCCCTTGGCGTTGGAGCGCACCCACTCGAGTTCGTCGGCCAGACGACGCGACAGCTTGGCGTCCTTCTTACCCTGCACCAGGAGTCGTTCCTGCTTCTTCTCGAGGTAGGTCGAGTAGTTTCCCTCATACGGGTAAAGGTGACCACGGTCGATTTCTGCGATCCACTCGGCAACGTGGTCGAGGAAGTACCGGTCGTGGGTGACGGCGAGCACGGCGCCGGGGTACTTGGCGAGGTGCTGCTCAAGCCAGAGCACGCTTTCGGCGTCGAGGTGGTTGGTGGGCTCATCGAGAAGAAGCAGATCGGGCTTTTGCAGCAGCAGCTTGCAGAGTGCCACTCGGCGCTTCTCACCTCCGGAGAGGTTGGCTACCGAGGCTTCTCCCGGCGGAGTGCGCAGGGCGTCCATGGCCTGCTCGAGCTGGGAATCGAGGTCCCATGCGTCGGCCGCATCGATGGACTCCTGCAGGTGACCCATTTCTTCGAGAAGACTGTCGAAGTCCGCGTCGGGCTCACCGAGGGCGAGACTGATCTCGTTGAAACGATCGACCTTGGCCTTGATCGGGCCCACGCCCTCCTGCACGTTCTCGAGGACCGTCTTGGTCTCGTCAAGCTGGGGCTCCTGCATGAGGATCCCAACGCTGTATCCAGGAGAGAGCCGGGCTTCTCCGTTGCTGGGGGTATCGAGGCCCGCCATGATCTTGAGGATTGTGGATTTTCCGGCACCGTTGGGACCCACGACGCCGATTTTGGCACCGGGAAAGAACGACATGGTGACGTCGTCGAGAATGAGCTTCTCTCCGATCGCCTTTCGAGCGCGGACCATTGAGTAGATAAATTCGGCCATAGTGTTTACCAGTCTATTTGGCGCGTGGCACCCAGCAAACACGTTCCGCTACTCAGCACCGGCGCCACGGAGCTCTGATAGCCGCCGGATGCCGGTCCGTACCGTCCGATCAGGCATTCGTCTGCGAACCGAAGCGAAAACTGAACGAAATCGGCCTCCAGATCGACATGTGTTCGATCGAAAGTCAGCTCCATGGCGGATTTGTCGAACCCGCCTGCTGCCAAGGCATCTGCATACGCTCGTCCATCCGCAGGTTCGGTGGCGTTACCGGGGCCGTGCTTCCGACCAGCGCCACCCCGCACAGCAGGACAGGGAGCGCGGAGTACAGCCGCGAATGCGGAGCGGATGCTGCCCTGCGCCTGAACGCCTTCCCCCGACCACGATCATGGACGTGCTACGNGTCTAGGACGGCCACGGCGTTCTCCTCAGAACGTTCGGCCTCGTCCGGGGGCAGAAACCCGTCGGCCCCAACGGTCGGCGGCTGATCAAGGTGTTCCTGCTCCAGGCCCTCATCCTGCGTCCAGGATGTTTGCTGAGACGCGTTGCGCATGACTGCGGCGCTGCGCACGTAACTGGACGTGCACCAGGTGAGATCGTGGCCGATGGACTCGGCGTCCACGTCAACGGCCGTGCCGCTGCGTTCGCCTTTGGTCCAGTCGCTGAGGCGAATTCTTCCCGAGAGCACGACGTGCTCCCCCTTGCGCAGAGACTGATGGGCGTTGAGTGCAGCCTGGCGGTACGTCGAAATGGTGTACCAGTTTGTCGACGTTTCCACCCAACGGTTCGAATCCCGGTCGAACCGGCTCTGCGACGACGCCAACCGGAACGAAGTGATCGGCACACCGGCAGCCGTGACGATATGCCGCGGTTCGGTTCCGATGATGCCGGTCAGTGTGATGGTGTCCAACATGAGTGCTCCTTCTTCGAGTGTCGGGCCGGGCGGACAGATGCAGACGGACCGGGAGACCGACTCGTGCCGTTCCCGGTCGTCCCGGTCCGTACACATCGACTATGCGGCGCACACACACGAAATGCCCGCGGTCATCCGTTTTAGTGGACAACCGCGGGCACGAGGGTGACGNTGAGGACTAGCCGACGAGGTACTGGGAGTACGACTTGCGGATCTTGTTCACCTTGGGAACGGCGACGGCCATGCAGTAGCCCTGGCCGGGGTTCTTGGCAAAGAAGTCCTGGTGATAGTCCTCTGCCTCGTGGTAGACCCCGAGCGGTTCGATCGTCGTGACGATGTCGTTGCCCCACCACTCGGTGGCGCGCTCGCGCGCCGTTTCGAAGAGTTCCCGCTGCTCGTCATCGGCGTAGAACATGGCCGAACGATACTGGGTGCCCGTGTCGTTGCCCTGCCGGTTCAGCTGAGTGGGGTCGTGCAGGGTGAAGAAGACGTCCAGGATCACGCTCGCCGGGATCACCTCGGGATCGAACGTGACGGCCACGGCTTCGGCATGTCCGGTTCGTCCGGTGCACACCGCCTCATATGACGGGTTCGCTGTGTCGCCGCCGGTGTAACCCGACACCACACTGCTCACTCCACGTAGGACTCGATACACAGCATCGAGACACCAGAAACATCCACCTGCGATCACAAAAGTTTGCACCTGACCAGCGTAACTCCATGACCTCCGACGCAGCTGACAACCGCACGCCGTGCACTGCAGGTCTTCCTGAGCGGGTTTTCTCCCGTGTCAGTGGCCACTCGTAGAGTCGGAAACACCACTCGCGGCCGGCTGAGACCAGGAGGAACCCATGTCTGAATTCGCGCCAGCTCCGTCGACGCCGTCGACCATTCGCGGCCTGAGCCTCGTGCCCGTCAAGCAAGACCTGTGGCGGGTCGCCAGCCGCTCGGGTGTTGTTCTCGGTCACATCCAACGCATAGCAGCTGACGACGGTGACCGTTTTGCCGCCCGTCGCCTGGTATTCGCGCTGCGCATGGTGGAGATCGGTGTGTTCTGCCTGATGGATGACGCCGCGGACTGCTTTCGTTCCTGAGCGTTTTTCGCCGTCGAGAACATATCCCGGACAGGGGCACGCCGAAAGCTTCCGCAGAATGGTCGTTCGGCTCAGGTAAAGTGCCGGTCATGGACTTCTGGAATAACTTCGTCATTTGGCTCACGGCCGTCAGCACCGAGCCCGTTGTTTTCAGCGCTGTGCTGTTCCTGCTGGCACTCATAGTCGCAAGTGCGGTCAGCGCGTTGATCTTCCGGGCGACACTGCGGCGCATGATCAATCAGCGTGACCGTGAGATTCGCACGGCGGCCATCGCCACCCTCGTTGACGCGGCAACCGAAGCATCCGTGTGGAATTCACTGACTCCTCAGGAACAGGTTATGAGCGACCGGGCCATCGGACAGGCCGACATTCAGGTACGCCTGCTTCCCGTCAAAGGTTCGGCGGTCGCAGCAAATTGGTCAGCGCATCAGCTCGCCGAACTCAAGCGCACCTCGGCCACCTTCGGTTACCAGCTGGAGCCTGCGTTGCTCGAGTTTCGCGACCGTCTGATCGACTGGCAAAAGCATCCTGCCCGCGCCCGAAAGATCTTCCAAGGCGACCTCGACCGTTGGATATTGCAGAATTCCCACTCCGACAAGAGCCTGCTGTCCGAACAGGAAGCCTGGGTTGCTCAGCAGCACCACGATCAGTTCAGTTCCCCGACGTCAGCACAGACGCCCGCACGGTTTGAACGCGTCACCGCGCCGCCGCTGAACAACACGGCTAACGGAGCGCCAACCCGGGCCTACACACCGCCCACTGCCGCTTCAACCGAAACCCAACGCCTGCTCGATGACGTTGACGCCCTCGCCGTGCGCCCCAACCCGATGAGCCGCCCCACGCAGGCGCCCACCGCGTAGGCATCCAGATTTCGGGTTGACAATCACGGCCGGTTGGCCGGTCAGCGCGTGAGTGCGACCTCGCGCCACCAGTCATCGAACAGAGACGGCGGCACGCGTCGCTTGTGTTCCGTGCCCAAATATCGTGCTTCGATGGCCATGGCCGCGTCTGCATCGACGGTTCTTCCCTCCAGGAAGTCGTCGATGGTTTCATAGCTCAGACCGAGGTTGGCTTCATCGGTCTGCCCGGGATTGTGATCGAGCAGATCAGCGGTGGGCAATTTGAGGTAGAGCTGCTCGGGAGCGCCAAGCTCGACCAAGAGCGCGCGGCCCTGGCGTTTGCTCAATCCGGAGAGCGGCAGCACGTCTGCACCACCGTCCCCGTATTTGGTGAAGAAACCCGTGACGGCCTCGGCGGCATGGTCCGTGCCCACGACGAGCAGACCGTTTTCTCCGGCCAGCGCGAATTGGGCGACCATTCGGGAACGAGCCTTGACGTTCCCCTTATTGAAATCTGACAATGCGCGGCCCGTGCTCCGTGCGTATTCGTCCTCGAACCCGACAACAGCCTGTTCGATGTTGAACACGACAGTGGACGTCGCCTGAATGAAATCAAGAGCCAACTGGGCGTCTTCTTCATCTCGCTGCACAGCATACGGCAGGCGCACTGCCAGGAACGTGGATTCGTGGCCTTCTGCTGTCAACTCCGCGACGGCAAGGCTGCACAGTCGCCCGGCAAGCGAGGAATCCTGTCCGCCGCTGATACCGAGCACGAGGCCGTGGGCACCGGAATGCCGCAGATAGTCCNTGAGGAATGTGACTCGCCGTCGAATTTCCACGGCCGGGTCAACGGTGGGTGAGACGTGGAGCTCCGCGATGATTCGCGCCTGAAGTTCTCGCATGCCTCAATCTACCAATGCCTGCCGGCCTCGCGCTGGTCGCTGAGCCGGTGCCCAGTCATCTCTCAGGAGGTCACGGCCCTCGGGTCTACAATCCTCCCCATGACACAAAAACAGCCCTTCACCGTTACTCGCGCCTACCCTGGCTTCGAGCTCCGCCACTATCCCGAGTACGTCCTGGTGCAAGTGGCTATTGACAGCGACTTCGCCACCGGCGCCAATCTCGGTTTCCGCCCGCTGTTCGGTTACATCACCGGGAACAATGAAGCTTCGACGAAGTTCTCCATGACAGCGCCCGTCATCCAAGAAGAAAGCGGCGGGACGTCACAGATCGTGAGCTTCGTCCTGCCGGAAGGAGTTGATGTGTCACGCGTCCCGATGCCCCGCGACGCGGCCGTTTCGATCAAGCATGTCGAGCCCCATCAGGCTGCCGTACAGCAGTTTGCCGGGGGCTGGAGCGAGCGCCGCTTCCGGGAACGCGCCGAGGCCTTGCTTACTGCCGTGCAGCAGGCGGGCTTGAACACAGAAGGATCACCCTACTTCGCCCGCTTCGATCCCCCGTGGAAGCCCGGCTTCCTCAAGCACAATGAGGTCCTTGTCAAGATCGGCACCCCCCAGTAAAAACTCGCGTGTGCCAGCTGCCACGGTGCTGATCGCCTCAGCGAGGCCGGCCCGCGGACCGGCGAAGTGGCAGGCGGCCTGGTGTGCCGGCTTTTTCTCCTCGAGCATCGGAATCTCGGCACGACAGCGCAGGCGCTGCTCGTCGCTGAGCTCCTCTCGATACTTGTGGCAGCGCGTGTGGAACACGCAGCCGGACGGTGGATTGCTTGGATTCGGAAGATCACCGGTGAGCAGGATTCGTTCTCGGCGTTTCTCCTTCTGCGGATCGGGGATCGGAACGGCCGACATGAGCGCGTGCGTGTACGGGTGCAACGGCTCCGAATACAGGGTGTCGCGATCGGTGATTTCCATGATCTTGCCCAGGTACATGACAGCCACGCGGTCGGCGATGTGCCGCACCACCGAGAGGTCGTGAGCGATGAAAACGTACGCAACGCCGAATTCGGACTGAAGGTCCTCCAGGAGGTTCACCACCTGCGCCTGCACGGAGACATCGAGGGCCGAGACGGGCTCGTCGCAAACGATCAGCTTCGGCCGGAGCGCCAGCGCCCGGGCGATACCGATGCGTTGGCGCTGTCCACCGGAGAACTCGTGAGGGTATCGGTTGTAATGTTCGGGATTCAGCCCGACGCGCTCCATGATCCCCTGCACGGCAACCTTGACGCCGTTCTCGGTTCGGGCCCGCTGGATTCTGAACGGGGCCCCCACAATCGTGCCGACGGTGTGCCGCGGGTTGAGCGAGGAGAACGGATCCTGGAAGATCATCTGGATCTCCCGACGGTAAGGACGCATCTCCTGCGCGTTCAGTCCGCTGATGTCACGGCCGTCGAAGCGGATCTCCCCCGACGTGGGTTCAAGCAGCCGACTTACTATCCGTCCGGTGGTTGATTTGCCGCATCCGGACTCACCGACGAGGCCCAGCGTCTCCCCCTTCGCCACCTCGAAGCTCACACCGTCAACTGCCTTGATCGGGCTGCCACGACGTCCCAACAGTCCGCTGCCGCCCCCGGGAAAGTGCTTGGTGATGTCGCGCAGCGCCAACAACGGCTCGCCCGCTGACGCGATGGGGGATCTGGGTGCCTGGCTCATCTGAATTCTCTCTGGAAGGTGCGGGTTAAAGCGTGGGCTGGATTTCGGTGAGCAGAATCTGCTGACGTTCCGCGTGCGGCATATGGCACCGCACCGCATGCCCGTCGGGCGACGAGACAAGGTTCGGATGTTCCGTGACACACCGGCCGCCCGGCACGCGATCCGTGAAAGGGCATCGCGAGTTGAAAACGCATCCCGATGGCACGTTGATCAACGACGGAGGCTGTCCGGGAATCGGCGTCAGGCGGGTCTGCCTGTCCCGGTCCATCCGCGGCATCGACCGCAGCAGACCCCAGGCGTAGGGCATCTCCGGCCGGTAGAACAGGTCATCGACTGTGCCCTTTTCCACGCACTGCCCGCCGTACATCACCAGGACCCTGTCGCACGTTTCGGCGACAACGCCCAGATCGTGGGTGATCAGGATGATCGCCGAGTTGATTTCTGCGTGCAGTTCTTTGATGAGTTCGAGGATCTGAGCCTGAACCGTCACATCGAGGGCGGTTGTCGGCTCGTCGGCGATGAGAAGCTCCGGCTCGTCGATGAGCGCCATGGCGATCATGGCGCGCTGGCGCATTCCTCCGGAGAACTGGTGCGGGTAGTCGCCGTAGCGTGCGGCCGCGTTCGGGATGCCGACTTTCTCCAGCATCTCGATCGTGCGAGCCCGCGCGGCACGCTTCGACACCCGGTGATGAACGAGGTACGCTTCGCTGATCTGAGAGCCGACCGTGTAGAAGGGATGCATCGCCGACAAGGGGTCCTGGAAGATCATCGCCATCTTCCGGCCCCGAAGCTCGCGAACCTGCGCCTCCGTTGCCGAGACGAGCTCCTGGCCGTCCAGCCAGATCTCACCCGAGATCAGCGCGCGGGAATCCTTGTGCAGGCCGAGGATGGCTTGGCTCGTCACCGACTTGCCGGAGCCGGACTCCCCCACGATTCCGAGGATTTCCCCGCGTTCAAGTTCGAAGGACAAACCGTCCACACTCTTGACGAGCCCGTCATCGGTGGGGAAATGCACCCGGAGGTCCGTCACGCGCAGGAAGGGTTGGCGCTGGTCGGAACCGCTGGTGCCGGGGACGGGGATGGGCAGAATCGTGGTCATGCTGTGCCTTTCGGTGTCTACGCTGTCACGCGTGGGTCGATGACCGCGTAGAGGATATCGACGATGAGATTGGCGATGACGAGGATGACGGCGGCCACGATCGTCACGCCGAGGATCACCGGCAAGTCCTGTTGTCGGATCGCCTGAATGGAGAGGAAGCCGATTCCGCGCAGGTTGAACACCGTCTCCGTGATCACCGTGGATCCGATCAACGTGCCGAAGTCGATGCCGAAGATGGTGACGATAGGCGTCAGGGCGGCTCGCAGGCCGTGCCGAACGACAACAGTTCTTCGGCTCAGACCCTTGGATCGCGCGGTCCGAATATAGTCCTCGCCCATCACCTCGAGCATGTTCGACCGGGTGAGCCTGGCATACAGGGCCGCGAAGAGGAAAGCCAGAGAGATCCAGGGCAGGATCATGCTGTTCAACCACTGCTGGGGGTCCTCGGACAGCGGCGCGTAGGACACATCAGGCAACCAACCCAGGGTGTACTCAAAGATCAGCAGAAGCAGCGGCCCGGTGAAGAAGATAGGAAGCGATACCGCGGCGAGGGACCCCGTCATCCCGACGCGGTCGAGGAGCGATCCCGGCTTCAGCGCGGAGAAGGTGCCCACGGACACACCGCCGACCAACCAGAGGATGGCCGCGCCGATGCAGATGCTGAGGCTCACGGGCATTGCCTGAGTGAGCATGGTGCCGACCAGCTCGTTTTGCCGGAACGAGTACCCGAAGCACGGCGCCGGGCACTCGATCGGAGTGCTCACACCGTCGTTGATGGTCTGGCCGAAGAGGATCCCGGACAGGAAATGCCAGTACTGCTCCCAGAGCGGCAAGTCGAAGCCGAAGCGGTGAACCAGCGCCTGGAATTGGACGGAGTCCTCCGGGAACGGGATCTTGCCGATGTAGTAGTACACCGGGGACGTGTTCGACAGCGTCGGCGCGAGTTGGAAGATGAGGAAGGTCACTACGCTGACGATCCACACGACCACAATGGCGCCAAGCGTCCGGATGCTGATGAATCGAACCATGACCTTTTTCCGTAAGGGTGTGCTGGTCGGCCGGAGTCGCCTCCGGCCGACCAGCGAGGGTTGGACAGTGCTACTTGCCGCCGACTCCGACGTTGACGAAGTCGTAGATGCCGAACGCCAGGGCGTTGTTCGACGTCACGTTCGTCATGCGGGCGCTGCGGTAGTACAGCGACTTGCCGAACAGGATGGGCAGGTAGACGGCATTCTTCATCACCTGATCATCCAGGGCCCGGAAATCGGAATCCTTCGAGGTGCCCGCCGGAGCTTCATCCAGGATCTTGTTGACCATCGGGTCGTCCAGGCTCGGATAGTCGGTGTTGCCGGCCGGCACGATGGTCGCGCCGTTGGCGATGGAGTTCCAGAAGCCGTAGCCGGTCGGGAAATCGGCGCCCCATGCTGCGACAGCGATGCCGATGCCCTGATTCTTGATATTGGCGGGTGAGCCGATGAAGGAACTGTAGTAACTTGACGCCGCTGACGTGATCGGTGTGATCATGATGCCCACACGCGCCAGCGCGCTCTGCTGAGCCGCGAACACCTTCGGCCCGAGCTCGTCCGGTGTGGAGTACGCGAACGACGTGGAGAATCCGTCAGGCTTTCCGCACTTGACGAGCGCTTCCTTTGCCTTGGTCAGATCGCCCTGGGAATCGGAGCCGACCGGATACATATCCGCTTTTTCGCTGTACCCGGCGATGGTCGGCGGGGTCATCGATCCGGCGACAATTCCGGCCGTCGTCCCGCCGTAGGCCTGAACGAGGGCTGCCTTGTTCGTGGCGTAGAAGATCGCCTGGCGGCAGTATTCATTCGGAATGACCGAAGGCATCACGGCGAAATACCGCGTGAACGCCGTTGTGGGGTTGTCGGAATTCTTCTTCAGGTCGGGCTGGGTGAGAATCTGCGACTGCAGCGTCGTGCCGACGGAGTTGTCGGCCTTCGCGTCAGCGGTGCCGGCCTTGAGCTTACTGTCGATGTCGTTCGTGTCCGAGTCGATCGTCAGAACGATCTTGTCGGCGAGCGGCTTACGAATCGTATCCGTGTCCTGGGACCAGTTCTTGTTACGGATGAAGGTCACCGACTGGTTCGGCGTGTACTCCGAGATTTCGAACGGGCCAGACGACATCGGCTTCTTGGTGTAGTTGGCACCGACGAATCCGGGACCACCCTCGACCTTGTTCGGGACGGGGCTGGAAGCCGCCATCGCCATCAGATAGTTGAAGTCAGAGTAAGCGGTGGACAGATTGAACGTGATGGACGTGTCCGTGGTGGTGATCGAGTCGAGGTCACCGCTCTGGTACGGGCCGAGGTAGTTGTCCGGATGAATGATCGTGCCGAGGAAGTACGAGGCCGGACCGCCGTTGATCACATCCGTTGCGAACAACCGCTCCACGCCGTACTTGACGTCCATCGGCGTGATTGCGGTGCCGTCAGACCATTTCAGGCCGCTCTTGAGGGTGTACGTCCACTGGGTGAAATCGGCGTTGTGCGTACCCATATCCGTGGCCAGGTCGGGTGCCAGCACCGGCTTCGTGCCGTTGACGGTCTCGTATCCGATCAAAGAGCGGGTGAAGAGCCGTTGCATGTTCCAGCACCAGCCGTAGTAGGTGCGGCCGGGATCCCACGAGTCGCAGTCCGAGGACGCGTAGAGGTTCAATGTCCCGCCCTGAACGGTCGAGGCGTTCACGACGCCGTCGACCGCTGCGTTGAAGCTGGTCTCGACTTTCGTCGCCGCAGTGCTTTGAGTTGAACTTGTACATCCGGTCAGCATGAGGGCGGCGACGGCCATCACACTGATGGCAGCGATGCCTCTGTTTTTTACTTTCACGGGAATTCGTTGTCCCTTCGAGCTGTAAATGTGATCGGATGGTGCGATGAACCGAGCCCAAGGGCGTCGGGGGCTGTGTCTCCGCTTACGATTCGGAGGGCGTCGGGCAGATCGGAGTCACCGGGTCGATTTCGGGTCGAGCGCATCGCGCAGACCGTCACCGAACAGGTTGAAGGCCAGCACAGAGATGAAGATGGCCATCCCCGACAGCAGGAGATACATCGGGTCGACTTGAAAGTAGTTGCCCGCGTCCGAGAGCATGGAACCCCACGACGGTGTAGGTGGGATCACCCCCACGCCCAGGAACGACAAGCCCGCTTCGCCCAGCATGTTNGTGGGGATGGTGAGCGTTGTGTAAATCAGGATCGGGCCGATCAGATTGGGAATGATTTCCCTGGTCATGATCCAGGTGTTCGACGCTCCGAGACTCCGCGCTGATTCGACGAACTCCTTTTCGCGAAGCGAGAGCACCTGACCGCGCACGATCCGACCGATGTAGGGAAAGCCGAAGAACCCGAGCACGAAGATGATCAGGCCGAAGCGCAACACTTGGGACGTGCTGATGAACGAGAGCACGGTGATCAGGGAAATCGACAACAGCAGTGTCGGGAAGGACAGGAGCACGTCCATAGACCGTGAAATGACCGTGTCGAGTCCGCCGCGGTAGAAGCCGGCAGCCAAGCCCAGCGAGACGCCCAGCAGCAGCGACAACGCCGTGGCGGCAACGGCGATGATCAGTGAGGTGCGCGCTCCGTAGATGAGCAGTGACAGAATGTCCTGGCCCAGGACCGGTGTCACGCCGAGCCAGTGGGTGGTGCTGATCCCACCGAAGGCGCCCGAGGGCAGATTCGTCTCCAAATTGAGGAGGCTGTCCGCGCCGACGGAGTGTTGGTCCAGGTAGTTCTGACCGTAGAGGGCCGTCAGCTGATCCGCGAAGACGGCAATGAGAACCAGCACGATCACGGCCCCGCCGGCGACCATCGCCAATTTATCCCGCCGGAGCCGCCGCCAAGAGATCGCCCACAGGGAGCGGCCGACGATGGGAGTCTTGCTTTTCGCGGACGTCGTCTGCGGTGTTTCTCCTCCGCCAGTGACCGGCTCGAAGACCTCGTCGTCGCCGAGAGCGATCTCTGGAATCTGAGACACCAACCGCACCACCCTTGTTTCTGCGTTGCCGAGTCATCCGAGCTGTCGGACTGACGGCAATCGGCTCATAAGGCCGAATGCACAACGGGCCGTTTCTGGCGCATCGTGGTACCGGTATCGGAACTGTAGGGAACGCTCCTGCCACCTGGATAGCCGACACTGATCAACGTTATATAAACGTGATGCATTGCAAAAAAACCAATTGATCTGGGAATTAACCGCATAAGAATTTTGAAGTGACAATACCGGCGCCGTCAATTCCTACTTCTGGGGGTTAATGTCACGCAGCAGCGGGATCGTCCGTCGTTGACGGGGACCCCCGACATGTGGCCGCGCCGAAAACGTTCGAGTCACCGTTCCGCACCCGCGGGGCTCAGATTCACAGCTCGGCCGATCACGAACCGACTGCCGCGCACAGGCGCAAATGCGCCACGGTGCCCCCGGTTGGAATCGAACCAACGACAAGCGGATTAGAAGGCCGCTGCTCTATCCACTGAGCTACGGGGGCGAGTACTGCACATCGATTCTACCGGAGTGCACGGCGGCGCCCGACCTGTACGCAACCCTGCAGACCGTGGTGCGCCACGGCGGACTGGATCGAACCGCTACACACCGCGCTCGCCGTAGGCTGGAAAGATGACCGTCGCAGCTGCACTGACCATAGACTCCACCCTGAGCCGGGCGGAGAACGGATTCGCGCTGACAGTGGACGAAGCCGAAGTGCTTCTCGGTGCGACCGGCCAGGAGCGCGAGCGTCTGCTCGAGACTGCCTCCAGGATGCGCGACGCAGGTCTTGCCGCCGCCGGACGCAGCGGGGTGATCACGTTTTCGAAAAAAGTGTTCCTGCCGATCACCAATTTGTGTCGGGACCGCTGCCATTACTGCATCTTCGTCGACACCCCGGGCAAGCTCACGACGAAGGGCAAGTCTCTCTACATGTCCGAGGAGCAAATTCTCGCCGTGGCCCGGCAAGGGGCAGCGATGGGCTGCAAGGAAGCCCTGTTCACCTTGGGAGACCGCCCCGAATTGCGATGGCCGGATGCCCGGGCCTGGCTCGACGAGCACGGCTATGAGACCACCCTCGACTACGTGCACGCCATGGCCGCTGCCGTGCTGCGCGAGACCGGCCTGCTGCCGCACATGAACCCGGGCGTGATGAGCGCTGAGGAGATGGCGGTGCTGCGGCCCGTTGCCCCGTCGATGGGCATGATGCTCGAAACCACGTCGGTTCGACTCTGGTCGGAAAAAGGACAGGTGCACTACGGGTCACCCGACAAGGAGCCCGCCGTTCGGCTCAAGGT
>JGI24770J26754_10001177_pt1 | contig 18726 bp, 15 predicted proteins | sample LakOneMetagenome_FD_26754 | JGI IMG/M metagenome (IMG submission 26754) | reverse complement strand
CCGCTCGCTCCACGGCGCCGCGGGCCGATGCCGCTCCGACAACCGACGGCGATCGTCCCACTCGCAGCCGGTCGCGCACCCGCGTCGGCTCCGCCACCAACCCGAATGCGCCCGCGGCCACATCTTCGGCCGGAACGCACGATGGCGGCGGCGCCGAGCATCACGACGGCAACAACGCCCCGCTGCGCCGCAGCCGCACCCGGCGCCGCTCCCCGCAGTCCGGCGCGGCAGGGCAGGCCTGACCCGCGGAGTCCGTTCACAACCGGTGGCCAGCGTGCGTGCGGCCGGCCACCGGGGNTCGCCGTCAGCAAGCTCAAACCGTGTCCGGATCAGCCGAAGACGGGTGAGGAACCGGTGGCCTGCTCGATGATGCGGTGCAGCACATCCGCCGACGTCGTATTCTCGCCCAGGCGATTGGGCTTGCCGGTGCCGTGGTAATCACTTGAACCGGTCACCAGCAGGCCGTACTTCTCAGCGAGTTCGGCCATTCGCGCCGTGGCCTCGGGCTTGTTCTCCCGGTGCCCGAGTTCCAAGCCGAACAGTCCGGCCTCTGCCATCTCCGCCAGGCGGGCTTCGGGAATCACATCTGCCGCTCCGCGCGTGGCCGGATGCGCGATGACCGGCACTCCACCGGCCGCGCGCACAAGCTGCACGGCACGCAACGGGTCCGGCGCGTAGTGCGGCTGGTAGTACCCGGCGCGCCAGTGCAGTATGCCGGCGAATGCCGCACTGCGCGTGGCCGCGTGGCCCCGCGCCACCAACGCATCCGCGATATGCGGGCGCCCCACCGTGGCGTCGGGCGTCGTCTGGGCGAGGACGTCGTCCCAGGTGAGTGCGTAATCCATACCGATGCGTTCCACCATATGCTCGGCCCTGGTCAGCCGCGATGCTCGAATCCGAGCGGTCTCCGCCATGATTCCGGCGTCCGTCGGATCGAAGAGATAGGCCAGCAGGTGCACACTCGCGTAATCGATGCGGGTACTGAACTCCATGCCCGGAATGAGGTTCAGCCCCGCAATCCGGGCTGCATCAGCGGCTTCAGCCCACCCCGCGGTGGAATCATGGTCCGTCAGGGCGACCGTGCCCAAACCGGCCGCCCGCGCTGCATGGATGAGCTCGGATGGGGTTTCGGTGCCGTCCGACACACGCGAGTGGGTGTGCAGGTCGATGGGACCGAGAAACCGAGAAACGACTGGCATGAATCCATGTTAGTTGTGTGCCCGGAGCGGCCCGGGCGCACATGTGGACTGTTCGCCTAGAATCGATTCCTATGTTGTCCCGAATCGTGCGCGTCCTCCCCCTGATCGGGGTCGGCGCCCTCCTGCTCGCGCTGGCCTGGCCCCAGGCGTTCGGGCTGCAGAACAGCTGGGTCATNGCACAGCTGGTGTCCTTCCGCGGTGTGGCTGTCGCGGTCTCCGGACTCCTGATCCTCNTCTTCCTGCTGCTGTCCGGTATCCGCCGGCTGCGCCGCACCATGACTGCCTTGATCGTGCTGAGCCTGCTATTCGGTGTCACCAACGCCGGAATCCTGTTCTCCCGCGGTCTCGGAGCCGCTCCCGCCGCCCAGGCGGCCCCCACCGCCGAGTCCGTGACGGTGCTGAGCTGGAACACCCTCGGCGATGCTCCGGGAGCCGCCGTGATCGCGCAGCTCGCCCTCGAGGAGAAAGCTCAGGTGGTCACCCTGCCGGAGACCACCAAGGAAACGGGCATCGCCGTGGCGGAAGCCATGCGGGCCGGCGGACGACCGATGTGGGTGCACACGCTGGCNTTCGACCAGATCTCCAAGGCACGGTCAACCACGCTGCTGATCAGCCCCGACCTCGGCGATTACACCGTGTCGAACTCCCCGGGATCCGGTCCGCCGGGCAACACGAATGTGTTGCCCACCGTCGTGGCCACTCCGTCCGACGGCGCAGGCCCCACCATCGTGGCCGTGCACGCTGTCGCGCCGGTGCAGTTCGAGATGCCGAACTGGCGCTCAGACCTGGGCTGGCTCGCGGACCAGTGCCGCACCGCGGATGTGATCATGGCCGGGGATTTCAATGCCACGGTAGACCACATGAGCGGCCGATCGACAGGGAGCTCGGTTCTCGGCGGTTGCCAGGACGCCGCCCTCTCCACCGGATCAGGTGCAGTGGGTACCTGGCCGACGCGTCTGCCCGCCCTCCTCAGCACGCCCATCGACCACATCCTGGCCTCGTCGAACTGGGCCGTGACCTCCATGCGCGTGATCGATTCAGTCGACGGCGCCGGGAGCGACCATCGCCCGATCGTCGCCACCCTCACCACGACCCCCTAGGACTTTCCGCCGGCACCGCGCCGGCACCGAGCGCAAAGCCAGCGGGGAATGCGACAATGGCCTATGGCCGATATCATTGCAACAGCGATCACCCCGCCCGCCCGCTCGAACGAGAACCGGTCGACGACACCGGGCTCCGAGGGCTTCAAGGACTTCATCTCCTCCGGATGGGCCGAGCGCATCGACGAACTGCCACCGGCCCGTGAGCAGGCGCNGTTCGCAGCCGCCCGACGCGCACGCCTCTCCGCCCAGTTCCCGGGNCAGCGTCTGATCATTCCCGCCGGCCGGCTGAAGCAGCGCTCCAACGACACCGATTATGCCTTTCGCGCTCACTCGGCATTCGCACACCTCAGCGGGTGGGGAAGCGATTCAGAGCCTGGAGCCGTGCTCGTGCTCGAACCCACGCCCACCGGCCACGACGCCACAGTGTACTTCCGNGAACGCGCGGGCCGCGACTCCGATGAGTTCTACGCCAACTCGGATATCGGTGAATTCTGGATCGGACCCCGGCCGTCGATCGCACAGGTCGCCCATGACCTTGCCGTGTCCGTTCGCGGGATCGCCGACCTCACACAGGTCTTCGCCGCCGTCGACAGCGAGACCCTCGTGCTGCGCGAGGCAGATGCCGTCATCACCCTCGAGGTCGATGAGGGCCGCCTGCGTTTCGCCGCCGACAAGGTACTCGGCGCTGACGCCGATGACACCCCGTTCAGCCTCGAAGTCAATGGCGAGCACGAAGTCGACGACGATCTGGCCCGCGCCGTCTCCGAGCTGCGCCTTGTGAAGGATGCGTGGGAAATCAACCAGATGCGCCTGGCCGTCGAAGCGACCGCCCGCGGCTTCGATGACGTGGTGCGTGAGCTGCAGACTGTGAGCGCCCATGCGCGCGGCGAACGCCTGGTGGAAGGAATCTTCAACACCCGCGCTCGCAGTGACGGCAACACCGTCGGCTATGACACCATCGCGGCGTCCGGACCGCACGCCTGCATCCTGCACTGGACCCGCAACGACGGTCCGCTCACGCCTGGAGATGTGATCCTCCTCGACGCCGGGGTGGAACTGGACAGCTACTACACCGCCGACATCACCCGCACGCTGCCCGTGAACGGCACCTTCTCCGCGACACAGCGCCTCGTCTATGAAACCGTGCGCGAAGCAGCGGATGCCGCCCTCGCCGTGGCTGTTCCCGGAGCCGTGTTCCGCGATGTTCACGCTGCGGCCATGACCGTCATCGCCCGCCGCACCGCCGAATGGGGAATGCTCCCCGTCACGGCAGAGGAGGCCCTGCAGCCCGAGAACGGGCATCACCGCCGGTATATGGTGCACGGCACCAGCCACCACCTCGGCCTCGACGTGCACGACTGCGCCAAGGCCCGCAGGGACATGTACATGGACGGCATCCTGGAACCGGGCATGGTCTTCACCATCGAACCCGGCCTGTATTTCCAGTCCGACGACCTCACCGTACCGGAACATTTCCGCGGCATCGGCGTGCGCATCGAGGATGACATCCTGGTCACAGAAACCGGCGCCGAGAACCTGTCCGCCGGCATCCCGCGATCCGCTGACGAGGTTGAGGCTTGGATCGCCGAGCTGCGGTCCTGAACGACGGGCTCGTGAACGGCGGTACCGCTGAAGGGCGGTACCGCCGCGATCAACTCAGCGGGGCGGATCCGACGGCGGCAAGACAGTACTGTCGGAGGGCGACGTCGGCGTGACCGTGGGCGCTGCACCCGGCCCCTGCAGCAGGTTGCGCGCCCGGTTCACGAGTTCTCCGCTGACGATCACCTGGTAGTTGCCGGCGATCACCTGCATCGTGGAGGTGAAATCCCGGCGGCTGCGGTTGACCGAGTAGCTCACAAGCCCGAAGAGCATGCCGAATCCCGCACCGATGAGCAGGGCCGCCGCCACGAACGGCAGGCTCGAACCCGTCGGCGAAAAGATGAAGAACAGCAGCCCGAAGAAGATTCCGAGCCAGGCTCCGGACGCCGCACCGGCCACGGCCACCCGACCGTAGGTGAGTTTTCCGGTGACCCGCTCGACGCTTTTGAGATCATTGCCCACGATGGACAGCTGCTTCACCGGAAAGTCGACTTTGGTGAGCGCCTCGACGGCCGCCTGTGCCTCCGCGTAGGTCCCATAGGTGGCTACGACTTCACCACGGGGCAGCGACGGCGGCAACGCCTTGCCACGGCCGCCGAACGTACTTTGATTCGTCATGCCGACATTCTTCCACGGACTATCTCGGTATGCCGGATCATTTGACGCGCCGCCGTGAGTGTGTGAGAGTAACTGTTATCGATTACAGTAATCGATTACAGCGGGGAGAGTTCGATGGCGAACATACAGGATGTCGCGCGCGCAGCCGGTGTTTCAACCGCCTCCGTCTCCCGCTATCTGGCCGGCAAGACGGTTCGCTCAGGCGAGGCCATCAGCAGGGCCGTCCGCGAGCTCGACTATTCTCCGAGTGCTGTCGCGCGCACCTTGAAATCAGGGCGCCACGATTCCATCGGCGTCATCGTCCCGGACATCACAAACCCCTTCTTCGCCGGCCTCGTCAAGGGGATCGACGACGTGGCCCGGCCGGCCGGCTTCCAACTGATCCTCGGCAACAGCGACGAGGATCCCGAGCAGGAGAACTCCCTGCTGGAATCCTTCGTCCAACGCACGGACGGCATCATCATCGCACCGCTGGTCGAAGAGGATCGCTCCGTTCTGGGCTTGGACGATGAGTCCCCGCCCGTTGTGCTCGTCGACCGCCAACTCAGTGTCGAGTCGCGGTTCGACCGCGTGATCGCCGACAACGCGACCGGTTCACGCCTCGCCGTCGATCACCTGACCGCGCTCGGGCACTCCGACATCGCTTTCATCAGCGGTCCCCTGATGTCTTCGCCCGGTCGAGCCCGACGTGACGGCTTCCTGCGGTCCATGTCCGCTCATGGTCTGGCCGTGGGGGAGGACTATCTTCACCTCGGCGACTTTCGCGAAGCCAGCGGTTTCACCGCCATGAACCGGCTCTGGAGCCTGGCGAAGCGACCGACAGCGGTTTTCGTGGCCAACAACCTGATGGCCATCGGCGCGCTCAAAGCGCTCCACGACTTGGGCGTGCGTGTTCCCGACGACATCTCCGTGATCAGCTTCGACGATTTGTCATTCGCCTCCCTTCTCAATCCGCCGCTCACCGTGATCGGCCGGGATGAACGGGAACAGGGGCGCATCGCGGCGAGACTGCTGCTTCGCCGTCTCACCGGTGACCCGGGCGGGCCGGCCGAGAAGGTCACCGTTCCCGTCGACCTGGTGATCCGGCGCTCGACATCATTCCCTCGTTCCCCCCACCGAAAGTGACCGCCATGACACAGACAGAACCCGCCAACCTGGAACCCGGTGTCGTCATCGTCGGCAGCATCACCGCCGATGTGACCGCCTTCTCAGATCGTCTTCCCGAACCGGGCGAAACCCTCCTCGGCACCGGAGTCACCCTCGCCCTCGGCGGCAAAGGTGCCAATCAGGCCGTCGCCGCCGCTTTGGCCGGCGCCAACTCCTACCTGGTCGGCTGCGTCGGCACGGATGCCTTCCGTTCCCTGGTGATCGACGGACTGGTGGGGTTCGGGGTCGACATCTCCGAGGTCCGCGACGTCAACGATTCCACCGGGGTCGCGCATATCCGGGTGGACGCGTCCGGCGAGAACGACATCGTCATCGTTCCGATGGCCAATTCCCACCTCTCCACAGGGCAGGTGGACGCGGCGTTCCGCGCGCTCGCCGGCCGCGCATCCGTCCTGCTCACCCAACTCGAAGTGCCGACCAGCGTTGCCATGCACGCGATTCGGGCGGGTAGCGCGGCAGGACTCACCGTGCTGCTCGACCCGGCCCCGGCAGCTGCACTCGACCCGGACATCTGGCCCTTCGTCGATATCGTGACTCCGAACGAGACAGAGGCCAGGATCCTCACCGGGATCAGCGTGGTGGACCTGGCGAGCGCCGTCGAGGCCGGCCGCTGGTTCTGCGCCCGGGGTGTGCGCTCAGCCCTCATCACGCTGGCCTCCGCCGGCGCGGTGCTCGTCACCGCCGACGACGTGCTCCATTTCGCCGCCTTCCCGGTGACAGCCGTGGACACCACCGCCGCCGGTGACGCCTTCGCCGGCTACCTCGGCGCCGGTTTGGCCGAGGGCCTTGGGCTGGCCGACGCCGTCCGACACGCGATGGCAGCGGGAGCCCTGGCGGTGACCCGACCGGGTGCATCGCCCAGCCTGCCGTCTCGATCCGACGTCGACCAACTGCTCAGCGAGCATGCCGTAACCGCCTCCGCCACCCGGCTTCAGCACTCACACAACGAGTAAGGACAATCCCATGAGACGCAACGGCGCAACTCTCAACGGCCAACTTTCCCGCATCATCTCCGAGACCGGACATACCGACCTGATCGGCGTGACCGACGCCGGCCTGCCCATTCCCCGTGACGTCGAGCGGGTCGACCTCGCTTACCGTCCTGGGGCGCCCGCCTTTCTGGATGTGCTCGACACCGTGCTCGCTGAGCTGGTCGTCGAGAATGTCACGGCCGCGAGCGAAATCGCGGAGACCAGCCCGGCCATCCTCGTGGAACTGCACCGCCGTTTCGATCCCCTGGGCGTGCCGATCCGACTCATTCCGCATGCAGAGTTCAAACGGCTCTCCCTCGGCGCCCGAGCGATGGTGCGATCAGGCGAGTTCACGCCGTATGCCAACGTCATCCTGCACGCCGGCGTGGCGTACTGAAGGCCCGCGCATGATTCTGCAGCTTTCAGACATTCACAAGAGCTTCGGCGACGTCGAGGTGCTCACCGGTGTGAACCTCACCGTGCACGGCGGGGAAGTGGTCGCCCTGGTCGGCGAGAATGGCGCCGGCAAGTCGACGCTGACCCGGATCATCTCCGGCGCGCATGCCCCGGACCATGGCACGATCAGCATCGACGGTGTTCCGGTCGACCTCAAGGTTCCCCAGGACGCCATGAATCACGGCATCCAGGTGATCTACCAAGAGTTCCTGCACAACATATTCCCGCACCTCAGCGTCGCCGAGAATCTGTTCACCCTCGACGGCCAGGCCGAGTTCGGCCGGTTCTTCGTGCATAAGCGTCGAATGATCGAGCGCGCGCGCGACCTGATGGACCGCATCGGACTGACCGCAGACCCGGCCGCCCCCGCGGAGTCCCTGTCGGTCGCCGAATTGCAGATGCTTGAGATCGCCAAGTCGATGGGGCATTCCAGCCGCATGCTCATTCTGGACGAGCCGACCGCAGCTCTCGACGAACAGGAATCCGAACGGCTCTTTGAACAGATCGAGGCACTGCGCGCAGCAGGCCTGTGCATCATCTATATCTCGCACCGCCTCGAAGAGGTCTTCCGAATCTGTGACCGAGTCGTCGTTCTGCGCAACGGCACCGTCACTCTGGAGGGACCGACCGCGGCGTTATCCGAACGCGAAGTCGTCACGGCCATGGTGGGCAAGACAATCGACGATTTCTACCCCAAGGGTCATCACGCCACGGATGACGTCGTGCTCACCGTCACGGATGCCGGCAGCAGTGAGCACTTCGACGGTGTCAACCTCACCGTGCGCGCCGGCGAGGTTCTCGGAATCGGCGGGGTGCTCGGGTGCGGCAAGGGCAGCGTGCTTCGCGCGCTCTTCGGCCTGCTGCCGCTCTCACGCGGTTCGGTGACGATCGGCGGCCGCAGCGTGACCCTGTCCACGCCGAGGCGCGCCATCGCTGAGGGAATCGCCTATGTCACTCCCGACCGGCAGGGTGAGGGATTGTGCATGCAGCAGTCCGTCACGGCGAACATCGCCCTGGCGTCCCTGGACCGGTTCTCCCCCACCGGCATCGTCGAGAGTCGCCGCGAGCGCGCCGGTGCCGAAGGCCTGATCGACAGCCTGCGCATTCGAACCGCCTCGCCCGAAGCCGAGGTGGGCCGGCTGTCGGGAGGCAACCAGCAGAAGGTTCTGTTCGGCCGCTGGATTCTGACGAGTCCCCGGGTTCTCCTGATGGAAGAACCCACCCGGGGTGTGGACGTCGGAGCCAAAGCCGAGATCTACCGCATCATCAACGAGCAGGCCGCGGCCGGGGTGGCCATCATCCTGGTCTCCTCCGACCTTCCCGAGCTCGTCGCCATGTCGGACCGGGTCGCCGTGATGCGCCAGGGCCGAATCGTGGCGGAACTGAGCGGCACCGAACTGACCCAACAAAACGTCCTTGAATTCGCATTGGAGAGTGCCACGTGAATCACCGAAGCCTCATGTCCACCGTCGGTCGGCTGAGTCGGGAGCTCCGCGCAGTGTGGATGCTGCTGTTTGTCGCCCTGCTGCTCTTCATCGCCACCCCGCTGTTCCTCACCGGTCCTAATCTTCTCAACGTGCTCCTGGCGGCGTCCGTCACCGTCCTGCTCGCCGCCGGCCAGACCTATGTGATCATCGTGGGAGAAATCGACCTTTCGGTGGGAGCGACTCTCGGCCTGTCAGCCGCCGTCACGGCCCTCACCCTGCAAACGCAGCCGTTGATCGTGGGCCTCCTGGTGGGACTCGGCGTCGGCGCCGCCGCCGGCGCGCTCAACGGGCTGCTGGTCACCACCCTGCGCATGCCCTCATTCATCGCGACCCTCGGCTCCATGTCGGTGCTCGCCGGACTCACCCTGTACATCACCCGGGGCAACCCCGTCGCCATTCGAAACAGCGGATTCCTCGACCTCGGCCAGGCCAAACCGTTCGGCGTTCCCATGCCGGTCTGGATCATCCTCGCCGTGATCGTGGTCTTCAGCCTGATCCTGGCGCGCACCCGGTTCGGCCGGCACGTCTACGCCACCGGAGACAACGCGGAAGCCGCGCGGCTGTCCGGTATCAACGTGCACCGGGTGAAAGTGCTCGCCTTCGTGATCAGCGGAACCCTCTCATCCGTTGCCGGGTTCATCCTCGCCGCCCGGCTGGGTGCAGCCCAGCCCACAGCGGGATCCGGACTGGAACTGGCCGCGATCGCCGCGGTCATCATCGGCGGTACGAGCCTGGCCGGCGGGCGTGGAGCCCTGATCGGCACCTTCATCGGCGCGATCCTGCTCGGAGTCATCGACAACGGCCTGAACCTGCTCAACATCTCCCCATTCCTGCAGGGTGTCGTCAAGGGTCTCGTCATCCTGTTCGCCGTGTTCCTGGACCGGAACTCGGAGCTCATCCGCGGGCTCTGGCGGCTCCTGTCGTCGCTGCGCCGACCGAACGGTCCGGCATCACGGCCCCCGGATTCGGCGGCACCCACTGCGGCGACCTCCGCCTCTCACGCCTGAACCGGCCCCGATTTTCTTCACCATCCCCACCACACAACACAAGAACCGACAACGGAGTCATCATGAATTGGAAAACACAGTCACTCGCCGTCATCGCAGCCGGGGCCATCGCCCTGAGCATGACGGCCTGCAACCGCGGCGACGGCGCGGCGGGTGCCGACGGAACAAGCGTGCAGTCTGCCGCCTTGGTGATCAGCACGCTGAACAACCCGTTCTTCGTATCCGTGGCAGCCGGCGCGAAGGCGCAGGCCGCCGAGCTCGGAATGAACCTCGACATCCAGAACGCCAACAACATCGATCAGACGGCACTGGACCTCACCACGACGGCTCTGACGAAACAGCCCGATGTGCTGATCATCGACCCGATCGGCAGCGAGTCCGGTGCCAGNATGACCCGACAGGCCAATACCTCCGGTGTGCCCGTCGTCGCCTTCGACCGTTTGCCGGCCTCGGGAGAGCTTGAGAGCTTCATCGGCTACGACGCCATCGCTGCCGGCCACGCCGGGGCGAAGTCGCTCGGTGAAGCTCTCGGCGGCACCGGAACTGTCGTGGAAATCCAGGGGATCCTGGGTACGAATGTGGCCCAGGACCGCAGTAAGGGATTCACCGAAGGGATCGCTGAGTTCCCGGGGATTTCGGTCGTCGCCGTGCAGTCCGCCGATTTCGACCGCGGAAAGGCCCTCGATGTGATGACCGACATCCTGCAGGCCAACCCCGGCATCAACGGCGTCTACGCCGCCAACGACGAGATGGCGCTTGGAGTCGTTGCCGCCCTGGACGCCCAGGGACTGGCCGGTACGGTCAAGGTGGTCGGCAACGACGGAATCGCCGACGCGCTCACCGCAATTTCAAACGGCACGATGTACTCGACCAACGCTGAGTCTCCTTTCGCTCTCGGCAAGTCTGTCGTCTCCATTGCCGCCAAGGTGGCCCAGGGCGAGACCGTCGAGCAGAACACCGTGCTCACCGGACGCCTGGTCACCGCGGCTGGAATCGCCGAATTCTGCTCCTACCTCAGCGCTGAGGGCGACACGGACACCTGCGCCGCGCTCAAGTAGGCGCGTCGGGGCTTCGCAACCGGTGATCAGGCGCACAGAGACTAGATTTGTAGTGTGAGTGCGACGAGAGTATTTGTTGCCCGTTTGGCCGGGTGCACCGTCTTCGACCCCGCGGGAGACCGGGTGGGCAAGGTGCGCGACGTTTTGGTGGTGTATCGAAAGAGCCATCCGCCTCGCGTGGTGGGGCTGATCGTCGAGATTCCGGGTAAACGCCGAGTCTTCGTATCGATCGGTCGGGTGTCCAGCATCGGCTCCGGCCAGATCATCACGACGGGTCTGATCAATGTGCGCCGGTTCGAGCAGCGCGGCGGTGAAGTGCGCGTCATCGCCGAGCTGCTCGGCCGCAAGGTGACCTTCAACGACGGCACCGGCGATGCGACGATCGAAGACGTGGCGATCAAGGAGACCACCGAGTCCGAGTGGGAGATCAGCCAGCTCTTCGTGCGCCGCCCCAAGACCAGCGCGTCCCCGTTCGCCAAGGGAATCACCACCTTCGCGACTTGGCCGGAGATCCACGAGAAGACGACCGCGGGCGAGGCGCAGTCCGCTGAGCAGCTCATCGCAACCTACTCTGAGCTCAAGCCCGCCGACCTCGCCAACACCCTGCTCGACCTGCCCCGCGAACGGATGCTTGAGGTGGCGAGCGAGTTGCCGGACAACCGCCTCGCCGACGCCCTCGAGGAGATGCCGGAGAGCGACCAGGTCGGCATCCTCACGAGCCTGGGTGACGCCCGCGCCGCCGACGTGCTCGACCAGATGCAGCCCGACGACGCGGCCGACCTCATCGCCCAGCTGCCCGAGGAACGCGGCGAACAGCTGCTTGACCTGATGGAGCCTGAAGAGGCTGAGGACGTGCGTTTCCTGCTCAGCTACGCGCCCGACACCGCAGGCGGGTTGATGACCACGGAGCCGGTCATCGTGTCGGCCGACGCCACCGTCGCGGAGGGACTCGCCCGCATCCGCCGCCACGACATCGCGCCCGCGCTCGGAGCGGCCATCTGCGTGACTCTGCCGCCCTATGAAGCACCGACCGGGCGCTTTCTGGGCATGGTGCATTTTCAGCGGATGCTGCGCTACCCGCCGCACGAGCGCCTGGGCACACTGCTCGACCAGGGTCTCGAGCCCGTCACGGCGAACACCTCGGCCGCGGAAGTCTCTCGTATTCTAGCCAGCTACGACCTGGTCTCGGTTCCGGTGGTGGACGACAACCACCGTCTGGTGGGAGTCGTCACCATCGACGACGTGCTGGACTACCTGCTGCCCGACGACTGGCGAAGCCAGGACGGCAATGATGACATCGGCCGCCGCGCCGCCGCGCGGAACGACTTGAAGACGGGGAGCATACCGCTGCCCGGGACACGGAGAAGTGCTCATGGCACGAGCTAACCGGTCGGACCTCCGCCTCGACGCGCCGAAAGGCCTGCGCACGACGACACTCGGTGGGCGTCGAGGCGCCGGCAGCAACGATCGGTTCGGGCGCTTCACCGAGGCGATCGCACGAGGTATGGGAACCCCGTGGTTTCTGCTCGGCCTGACCTTTTTCGCCCTCGGCTGGATCTCTTGGAACACGCTGGCACCGGAGTCCTTGCGTTTCGACTCCATCTCCCTCGGTTTCATCGCGCTGACATTGGTGCTGTCGATGCAGGCGTCCTATGCGGCCCCGATGATCCTGCTCGCGCAGAATCGACAGGATGACCGCGACCGCGTGCAGTTCGAACAGGACCGCCAGCGCGCCGAACGCACCCAAGCCGACACCGAATACCTGGCCCGAGAGGTCGTGGCCCTGCGCATCGCCATCAAGGACCTGGTGTCGAAGGACTTCATCAAGAGCGAACTGCGCTCACTCGTGGAGACCCTCGACCAACGCCAGATCGAACAGCAGAACACCGAGGTCGATTCCGAGTCGGACGCGTCATCTTCTTCCGCTGTGCGGGGCCGCCGCGCCCTCGAGTGACAACGTTATGAGTTCCATGATCCAGAACAGTGCCGCACTTCCCGTCACCGAGCGGGTGCTGAGCGCCCTGGCCCGAGTGATCGACCCCGAGATCCGCAGGCCGATCACCGAGCTCGACATGGTCTCCGGCGTAAGTGTGGCTGACGACGGCCACGTGAGCGTGGGTATCCGCCTCACGATTGCCGGCTGCCCCGCCGCCCAGCGCATCGAGAGCGACGTGCTCGCAGCCGCCGAGTCGGTCTCCGGAAGCGGGAAGGCGAGCGTCGACGTGGCCATCATGACCCGGGAGCAACGCACCGCCCTCACGGAGAAGCTCCGTGGCGGCAAGGCTGCCCGGGTGATCCAGTTCGGACCTGAATCGCTGACCCGGGTCTACGCGATCACGAGCGGTAAAGGTGGGGTGGGCAAGTCCACCATCACCGCCAACCTCGCCGTCGCCCTCGCCCGGCACGGTCTGCGCGTGGGCATCGTGGACGCGGATGTGCACGGTTTCTCGATTCCGGGCCTGCTCGGCCTCGTGCACGATGGCCTCGCTGTGAAGCCCACCCAAGTGGGCGACATGATCCTGCCGCCGATCAACCATGACGTGAAGGTGATCTCGATCGGCATGTTCGTCGACGACCCGTCCGTCGCCGTGGCCTGGCGCGGACCGATGCTGCACCGCACCATTTCACAATTCCTCACCGACGTGTACTTCGGCGACCTCGATATCCTGCTACTCGATCTGCCGCCGGGAACCGGCGACGTGGCGATCACCGTGGGCCAGCTGCTTCCGCACGCCGAGGTCATCGTCGTGACCACGCCCCAGCCCGCCGCCGCCGACGTGGCCGAGCGCAGCGGCGTTGTGGCCCGACAGACCGGCCAAAAGGTCTACGGTGTCATCGAGAACATGAGCGGCCTGACCCAGGCCGACGGCAGCGTCCTGGAGCTCTTCGGTTCGGGCGGCGGGGCCGAAGTCGCCAGGCGTCTCTCCGCCGGGCAGGACAGCACCGTTCCGTTGCTCGCCCAGGTGCCGCTGAGCGTCGCGCTCCGCGGCGGCGGGGACGTGGGTGTTCCCGTGGTGCTGGCCGACCCGGCCGACGCTGCCGCCATCGCCATCACGGCGGTCGCCACGCGTCTGGCCACCCGGGCCCGCGGCCTGTCCGGGCGCAGCCTCGGCATCACGCCCCGGTAACCGCGCGCCGCGGCACCCCCGGCTGGCAGCATGAACTGAATCCACCACAGATGCAGCTCCCCGAACACCCCCCTACAATGGCGGAATGTCGCCTTCCTCACTCGATCCGCGGGCTATCGCCGCGCTCGACAGCAGCATCAGCACGTCGTCCGCCGAAACCGTGCCCATTCTGGGGTCTTTCACGGGAAAAGTACTGCATGACCTGCCGGTGAGCCAGCCGTCCGACGTCACCGACGCCTACACGCGCGCGCGCCGTGCCCAGTTGGCCTGGGCCGGGGCAGGGTTCGCCTATCGACGCAGTGTGCTGCTCAGGGCGCATGACCTGCTGCTCGAACGCCGGGAATTGCTGCTCGATGCAGTGCAGTCCGAAACCGGCAAGACCCGCGGTCAGGCTTTCGAAGAAGTCTTCCAGGCCGCCAGCGTCACACGCTACAACGCACTCACCGCCCGCCGGGTGTTGCGCGGGGAACGTCGGCGCTCCGGAATCCCGCTGGCGGTCACCACCCGGGTTCGCTTCCGTCCCAAGGGCGTCGTCGGGGTGATCACGCCGTGGAACTACCCGTTGAGCCTCGCGGCGATGGACGTCGTCCCCGCCCTCGCCGCGGGCTGCGGCGTGGTGCAGAAAGCCGACAATCAGGGCGCCCTGAGCATTCTCGCCCTGCGACAGGCCTTCGTGGATGCCGGCGTCCCGGCCCAGCTGTGGACGGTCGTCACGGGCGACGGGGCACAGATCGGCGGGGCGGTCACGCAGGGCGCCGACTACGTGTGCTTCACCGGATCGACGGACACCGGCATCCGGGTCGCCCGACAAGCCGCGGAGACTCTCACCGGCGCGTCACTCGAACTCGGCGGCAAGAACCCGCTGATCATTCTCGACGACGTCGACCCGCGCCGGGCCGCCGCTGATGCCGCATATGCGTGCTTCACCTCGGGTGGCCAGCTGTGCGTGTCCATCGAGCGTATCTACGTCGGCCGTGCCGTGGCCGGTCCGTTCCTGAGGGAATTCGTGGCCGCCACCCGCCGGCTGAAAGTGGGTGCCGCCTTCGATTACACGACGGATGTCGGTTCGCTCACCAACCAGGCCCAGTTCGACCGGGTCAGCGCCCACGTCGCCGACGCCGTCGCCCACGGGGCCACCGTGCTCACCGGCGGCGTGTCCCGCCCCAACCTCGGACCCTATTTCTACGAGCCCACAGTGCTCACCGGGGTCACCCCCGCCATGGCCTGCTTCGCCGCCGAGACCTTCGGTCCCGTGGTGTCCGTGACGATCGTCGACTCCGACGAGGAAGCCATCCTGGCTGCCAATCACTCCGAATTCGGGCTCAACGCCGCCGTCTTCTCCGGCTCGACCCGCCGCGGACTGCGGGTGGCAGATGCTTTGGAAGCCGGCAGCGTGAACGTGAACGAGGGTTTCCGCGGCTCCTTTTCCGCGGTGGATGCGCCGATGGGCGGCGTGAAGCGCTCCGGACTCGGCCGCCGAAACGGCCCTGAAGGTCTCCTGCGCTTCGTGAACGCGGTCACCATCTCCCGCGCGACAGGCCTGCTCCAACTTCCGCGCACCGGGCGCGAGTTCGAGGCACTCGCCGGACCGATACTCCTGCTCGCCCGCGTGCTAAAGGGGCTCCGACGGCGCTGAACCGTGGCCGGTGACCGGCTTGAGCAGGGTCGCCGCATAGTCCGGAACGGCCTTCATCAGGTCCCGGGGCGGCCGCTCATAGTCAGGCCCCTTCGGCCGACGCGGGATGTGCACCTTGGTCGGGTCGGTGCGCTCAAACGGGACCAGCGATAACAGATGGCTGATCACGTTCAGGCGCGAGGACCTCTTGTCCTCGCTTTCCACCACCCACCACGGCGCTTCGGGGATGTCGGTGTGCACGAACATATCGTCTTTCGCGCGGGAGTATTCCACCCATTTGGTGATGGAGAGCACGTCGGTCTCGGAGAGCTTCCAACGGCGCATCGGGTCCTTCTGCCGGGAACGAAACCGCCGCTCCTGCTCCCGGTCTGAGACGGAGAACCAGTACTTCACTACAAGGATGCCGTCTTCGGTCAGCATCCGCTCGAAAATCGGCGCCTGGTGCAGGAAGCGATGGTATTCGTCGTTGGTGCAGTACCCCATCACGCGTTCGACGCCTGCCCGGTTGTACCAGGACCGGTCCATCAGCACGATCTCGCCCGCAGCCGGAAGGTGCTCGATGTAGCGCTGGAAATACCACTGGGTGCGTTCCCGGTCGGTGGGCGTCGGCAGCGCCACAATCCGGGCGATGCGGGGATTCAGGTACTCGGTCACCCGTTTGATCGCGGATCCCTTTCCAGCGGCGTCCCGGCCCTCGAAGATCACCACGATTCGGGCCCCGGACACCTTGACCCACTGCTGCATGGTGACCAGCTCGGCTTGCAGGCGGCTCAGCTCATGTTCATAGACCGGCTTCGGAACCCGAACGGGCTTCGGTGTCTTGCTCGTCATTGGCTCTGCCCTTCAGCGAATGCCACGTCTGGTGAGGTCCTTCGGTTCGTATCTGGGCAACCACGCGAGAAGATCAGGAAGCCACCACTGAACCGTACCGCTGGCGAAGAGGCCGGCGGCCACCACCACCGGGCCCGGAATCGTCGAGCCGACCCAAGCCAGCAACCCGGCGCAGACAAGTCCGGCCGCGACCGCCGCCAGCAGTGCCTGCGCGAACCACGACAGCAGGGCCACGGCAGTTGATGACACGGGATGCGATTGGGCAGGATGCGACCCGGCCTGCCAACCCCAGTTTGTGAGCAGTGACATCGTCCCGGCCGTCACGGCGAGCAGGAGCTCCGTTGCNAAGCCGGGAACCGCCTGGCTGATCCCCGTGCCGAGCAGCGGCGCCGCCAGCGCAACACCGAGCAGAACAACGATTCCGACGGTGATGAGCACGGTGTCTCGGCCGTGGTAGCCGGAGTTGGCAGGTACCGTACGGATTCGGTAGCCGGCCACGACGAATGCGCCGACAGCGGAGAGGAGCAACACCAGCGCCGCTGCGCCCCCCGGGTGCGTCAGCACTGCGGCCGCCACGAAGGCGAAGCCGAGCAGCATCCCTCTGGACCACGAGGCCGCGGCGAGCTGATGTTGACGCCGGACCTCGTTCTGCCGCTCCTGCTGCTCGCCGTCCAGGCCGGCGAGGATGTCACTGATCTGTCGCCAGTGACGGGAAGCGGACACGAACCGGACGACGGCGACAATCAGCACGGCCGCCGCGAGCGCCAGGGCAGCCCACCCCGACCATTCAGGGGGCGCCGCCAGGCCGGCCGCCGCCGACAGGACGAGGCTTCCGCCCAGGACGGCGAGGGTCAGCAGTGCCCGCGGCGGATCGAGCACGAGGGGAACGAACACGGCCAGCGGACGCAGCACGATCAAGAGCACGTGCATCCACCACGGACTGCCTCGACGGTCCAGCGCTCGAACCGCGGCTCGAAGCGACTGCGAGCCCACCGCTACCCGGTACCCGGGCTCGAGGTTGCGCAGGGAATCCGCCCCCCGGGCGAGGGCCGCCCTGATCTCGTCCGGCGTCGCACCGGCCCCGAGGATCAGCTCACCATTGGTCTCACGGGCAGCTGGATGCGCGGCGTTGCGTCCGAGCGGTGCCCACTGGCCCTCCCCCGCCGCGTGCAGCAGGATCTCGTTCTGCACCATCAGCACGGAATCCGCTACGGAGACGTGGGAGGGCCCGAGCGGCGGATCGACCGCCAAGCCGTGCAGGAAGCGCGCGATACCNGCCCCGGCGTCGAGGCGCCCCCACCACCAGTCGTTGCGCCGCCACTCGGAGCTGAGAAAACCCGAGAGGTTCGCAAAACGGGAACCGTTGAGCTTGGACGTGGGCCGGAGGTCTGATTGGCTCAGCAGTGCGTCGATGACAACCGGCTTCAGCTGGCTGGGCGGCAACGAGAGGGCGGATCGCAGGCCGGCGCGCAGTTGGNCNCGCAGCAGGCGCACGTAGTCCCGGTGGTGGGCGGGCAGTTCGTNGGCCGACACCTCCCAGAAGTCCAACGTCAGCAGCGCCTCCCGCAGGCCCCGGGCTGCCGTGAAGGCGGAGGTATCCAGTGCGTCGAGGCCCGGTCGTGCCGAAATTCCACGCCAGGGCGAGTGGGCCCACTCGGTGCTGCGGGCAATCGTGTTGTTCGCCCCCGGGACACGCTGCAGCACTGCGACAATCGCATCGAGCGTCGCCCAGCCCGGCAGCTTTTCCCCCTCGGGTCTCAGCCAGTTCTCCCGAATCCTGACGGCCACGANCTCGGGAGACGTCGCCGCGGGGAGCGAGCAGACCGACCCGATGACACCGGCCAGGATCTCGTCCCTCCTGCGCTCCGCCGCGTCGAGCACCCCGTAGGCCGCCAGTCGTAACTCTCCGACCGAGGTCGATTCCGTGTCGGCGAGGGGGATGCCCGTGGTGCTCGTCTGCTCGAACTGGGAGCGCTCGAGCGTCTTGATCCACGCCAGTACGTTCAGCGCCGCCGCGCAGAGCGATTCCGGGCCGGAACAGACTGGGCTCTGCCGCAGCGCTGACTCGGGGTAGGTCGCGAGGTCGGCGTAATGGTCCTGGAGTTCACGCTCAAGGGCAGCCAATTGGGTGCGTTCAACTGCCCGGAAGGCCGATCGGGTCGGCAGATCGGTGCCGAGCTGCCAGACGGCCGGGTCACGCAGCACGCGTGTGAGCAGATCCAGGTCGGCTGAGGACCGAAACCGCACATAGGCTCTCACAACGTCGACGGACGGGACACCGCTCAGGTCGTCGACAAGCACCGCGAGCCCCTGGTCGCGCCCTTGGGCGAGGGACAGTTCGCGCCGAAAATCGTCGACGTCCTGTACTTCCTGGTCTCCGGATTCGCGGCCGAAACTGATCGCGACCGCACCGAGGATCGCCACGAGTGCCAGCGAGAGGCGATCACGTCGGGGTTTCAACGGCGG
>JGI24770J26754_10001172_pt1 | contig 18763 bp, 17 predicted proteins | sample LakOneMetagenome_FD_26754 | JGI IMG/M metagenome (IMG submission 26754) | reverse complement strand
GCTGCTGTGCAATCCGAACAACCCGACCGGCGACCGTCATCCGCACGACATCGTGGTCTCGGCGTGCTGCTCGGCGGTGCAGCGATTTATCATGGCCGGGAAGAAATTCGCCCACCGCTGGGTGCCGGCCCCGCCCCGGTGGCGGCTGACCTTGGTCGGGCCATTACCCTGGTCCAGCGCAGCCTGTGGCTGTGGCTGGCCTGCCTTTTCTTGATTGGATGCCTGCATGCTTGAACATGGCGGCCGCCTGCGTGAAGCTGCGGCCCACTACAACATCCCGCTGGCCAACTGGCTGGACCTGTCCACGGGCATCAACCCCGAGCCTTGGCCGGTACCGCCGTTGCCGGCCAGCGTCTGGCAGCGCCTGCCGGAAAACAACGATGGCCTCGAAGCGGCTGCCGCAGCGTATTACGGCAACCCCTACCTGTTGCCGGTGGCCGGATCGCAAGCGGCCATCCAGTGGCTGCCCACCCTGTTGCCACGTGCCGTCGTCGCCTGCATTTCGCCGATCTACAGCGAGCATCCGCAAGCCTGGCAGCGGGCCGGACACAAGATGCGCTTCCTGCAGAACGCCATGCTGCCGCGGGCGCTGGCCGTGGCGACGCCCTACGTGCTGCTGTGCAATCCGAACAACCCGACCGGCGACCGTCATCCGCACGACATCGTGGTTGACGCCGCCCGCCAGCTGAAGAAGCGCGGCGGCTGGCTGATCATTGACGAAGCGTTCATGGACCCGACGCCGGACGACAGCCTGACGCCACTGGCCGGTACCGACGAGGCGCCCAATCTGATCGTGCTGCGCTCGATTGGCAAGTTCTTCGGGCTGGCCGGCGCACGCGTCGGATTCATCTTTGCCACGCCGGACATTCTGGCCCACCTGAACGAAGCAATGGGACCATGGACCGTCAGCGGGCCGGCCCGCGAAGTTGCCCGACTGGCGCTGCAGGACACCGACTGGCAAGCCGCCGCCCGCCCCCGCCTGCAAGCGGCGAGCAAGCGCCTGCACCAGTTGCTGGCACCGCTTGGCGAGGTCAAATCGACGGCGCTGTTTGCCACGTTGACGTCTGCCCGCGCTGGCGAATTGCAAGAAAGCCTCGCCCAACAGGGCATCCTGACCCGACATTTCGACCAGCAACCGCTGCTGCGCTTCGGTCTGCCCGACAACGAAGCGGGCTGGCAACGGCTGGCCGACGCGCTCACTGCATGGAGAACAATTTGAAATTTGGTCTTTTTTCCCGGTTGACCGTGGGACTCGTCCTCGGCGCAGCCGTTCACCTCGCGCAGGCCGATCTGATCGTCAAGGATGACACCGGCCAGGAAGTCCGCCTCAAGGGACCGGCCAAACGCATCATCACGCTCGCCCCGCACGCCGCCGAAAGCCTGTTTGCCGCGGGCGCCGGCGACAAGCTGGTGGGCACCGTCGATTACAGCGACTATCCGCCTGAAGCGAAAAAACTGCCCCGGGTCGGCGGCTATTCGCGCATCGACCTGGAAGCCGTGGCCGCCCTGAAACCGGATCTCGTCATGGCGTGGGAAAGCGGCAACAACATGACGCAGGTCGACAAGTTGAAGGCGCTTGGCCTGACCGTTTACGTCTCGCAGCCAAACACCATTGAAAACATCGCCGATCAGCTGGAAAAAATGGGCCGGCTGGCCGGCACGGAAGCCGTTGCCAACGCGGCCGCCAAGCGCTTCCGCAAGCGACTCGAAGCCATTCGCGCGGCCAATGCCGGCAAGCCGAAGGTGCGCGTCTTTTATCAAATCTGGACTTCGCCGCTGATGACCGTCGGCGGCCCGCAGATCATCAGCGATGCCATCAAGATTTGCGGCGGCGAGAACGTCTTCGGCCAGCTCAAGCAGATGGCACCGAACGTGACGGTTGAAGCCGTGCTTGAAGCCGACCCGGAAGCCATTATCGCCACCGGCATGGGCGATGCCAAACCGGAGTGGTTGCATGACTGGGACAAATGGACGCGGATGACCGCCGTCAAACGCAACAATCTTTTCCACATCAACCCGGACATCATGCAGCGCCATACGCCGCGCATCCTTGACGGCACCGAGAAACTTTGCGCCCATCTCGATGTCGCAAGAAGCCACCGACCGAGCCCATAAACCATGCCACGCCTGCCCCAACGTATTGTCTGCCTGACCACCGAAACCGTCGAAGTGCTCTACGCGCTCGGCGAACAGGACCGCATCGTCGGTATCTCCGGCTACACCGTGCGCCCGCCCGAAGCCCGCAAGGAAAAGCCCAAGGTTTTCGCCTTCATCAGCGGCGACATCGACAAGATTCTCGCCACCCGGCCGGATCTGGTGCTGACCTTCTCGGACATGCAGTGCGAGATATCCCGCGACCTGATCAAGGCCGGCGTGCCGGTCTACGCCTTCAACATGCGCAGCGTCGATGACATTCTCGGCATGATCGAGACGATCGGCCGACTGGTGGGGGCCGAAGCCAAGGCACTGGACATCGTTGCCGGACTGGAAGCCGAGATCGACAAAACCCGCGCCATTGCCGCCGAACGCTTCGCCAAAACTGGCAAAAGGCCGCGCGTCTATTTCGAGGAATGGGACGAGCCGCTGATCAGCAGTATCCGTTGGGCCTCGGAACTGATCGAGATCGCCGGCGGCGAGGATGTCTTTGCCGAACGGTCACATTCACCGCTGGCCAGGGATCGACGGCCAACGCCGGAAGAGGTCATTGCCTGCGCCCCGGACATCATCATCGGCTCGTGGTGCGGCAAGCACTTCCGCCCCGAGCGTGTCGCGGCCCGACCAGGCTGGGAAGCCATTCCCGCGGTCAACCGGAAAAAAATGCATGAAATCAAATCGGCCATCATCCTGACCCCCGGGCCGGTCGCCATCAGCGAAGGCCTGCCGCTCCTGCTCGACATTCTTGATCCGTCAGAACGCGACGCAGGCTAAAGACAACGTCAACATCCGCACGGCCGGGCTCCATGCACGCCGGCCGTGATCCAGCTTTATTGTCGCCGGATCAGTCCAGCCCGAGCCCGTGCGAGCCACCTCACGAAGCTTGTGTAACCGTCGTCCATGATCAAAATTACCTGGCTGCTCGCCACTGGCGTCAATAATCGACAAACTACGTAAGTTCCGCATTGCTTTGGCATAGTTGCTCGGGCAATATTCGGACAATGTTACACCTGTGCCGCCTTGCGCTCGCTCTACTGCTCGCCCTTGCCCTGCCGGCATGGGGTAGCGCGGTGGCGATTGTCATCAGCGAATCAGGGGGCATGTACGCCGAGTTTTCCAGCCTGATTGAAGAGGGATTGGCTGGCACGAACTGGACGGTTTCAAGCACCATACCCGCAGATTCGCTGGTCCGTTTTCCCGGGCAAACCGATTTGATTGTGACCGTCGGCAGCGAAGCGCTGCGCAAAACCCTCGGCAAAGGTGACAGTACGCCGGTCATTGCCACCCTGCTCCCCCGCCAAAGCTACGAAAGAATCATCGCCGAATTTCGCCGCCATCCCGGACGCATCACGGCAATCTACCTTGACCAACCGGCTGCCCGCCAGGCTGCTTTTGTGAATAGCCTACTCCCCGGGCAGAAAAAAGCCGGCATGCTCTTCAGCAGCGAGACCAAAAACGCAGCCAACCAGTATCGCGTGGCGTTCGGCAATGCCGGCCTGAAACTCGACGGCGAAGATATCGATTCAGACAGCGCCCTGTTGCCTGCCCTCAATGCCCTGCTTGGCCGCGTCAATTTTCTGGTCGCCATACCCGACAGTACGATCTACCGTCGTGACAACATCAAGGCCATCCTGATTACCGCCTTTCGCTACCAGCGTCCGGTCATCGGCTACTCGCCTTCATTCGTAAATGCCGGTGCACTGGCCGCACTGCATACGACGCCANTCCAGATTGCCCGTCAGACCGCCGACACGATCATCAACCATGGCACCAGCCTGCCCGCCCCCACCGGCCCCAACCAGTTTGCCATCGCCATCAACCACAACGTGGCCCAGTCACTCAACTTGAATATTCCGGACGAAGCAACCATCAGGCGCGCCATGCTTGCCGATAAGGAAGCCCGATGAACCGCCTTACGCTCCGTCATCGCTTGCTGATGCTGACGCTCCTTCCCAGCGCGCTGATCGCCATTGTGCTGGTCGCCTATTTCACCTTCACTGCCATCAAGACGCTGGAAGGCGAGCTGCGCGCCAAAGGCATGGCCACCGTCCGCTATCTGGCCCCGATCAGCGAATACGGCATCATTGCCGGCCAGGTTGAAAGCCTGCACGGGTTGGCTCAGGCGACGGTCCAGGAATCCGGAGTCAAGGCAGCGGTGGTCGTCAATCAGAAAGGCCGCACCATTGCAGTCAGTGGTCGCGTCTCGCTCTCCGCTGAGGAACTGCGGCGCGTATTGAGCGAACCGGCGCAGGTTCGCGAAACCGACCAGTGGGTCGCCTTCGGGGCCCCCGTCAAGCGTTCGCTGAATGAGACTGATACCCTGTTCGAAGGCCCCTCCGGCGGCAAAGCCGTTGCGCCGGAAGTCATTGGCCACATTTTCGTGGAGTTCGACAAGACGGAGCTGGCCAACAAGCAACGCCAATTGCTGCAACGCGGCCTGGCCATCGTGTTACTGGGCTTGCTGGCGCTTGCCGCACTGGCCATTGCCATGGCCGACAATCTCGCCCGACCGGTCATGCGACTCGTACATGCCATCAATGGCATGTCGTCAGGACATCTCGACACGCGAGTTCCCGCCACCTCAAGCGGCGAACTGGGCATCCTCGAAAACGGTTTCAACGAAATGGCGACGCGCATCGAGGAAGTCCACCTGTCGATGCAATCAAGAATCGAGGAGGCCACCGCCCAGCTCGCCTTTCAGGCCCGTCACGATGCATTGACCGGCTTGCTCAACCGCCGCGAATTCGAGCATCGGCTTGAAAAGGCACTGGCCGGCGTCCAGGCGGGTGGCGACGAATTTGCCGTCCTCTTCATCGACCTCGATCGCTTCAAGCAGGTGAATGACAATTGCGGCTACCTGGCCGGTGACGAATTGCTGCGCCAGATGGCGCTGCTGTTTCAAGGCCGCCTGCGCGATGATGACACGCTGGCCCGTCTCGGCGGCGATGAATTCAGCATCATGCTGGCCAGCTGCAGCGGTCCGCGCGCCAATCAGGTTGCCGAAGACATTTGCGGACTTGCGGCGGCCTACCGCTTTATCTGGCAAGACAAGGTGTTCGCCATCGGCGCCAGTATCGGCATTACCACGGTCAACCGGAAAGTCCGCAATATCAACGAAATTCTCGCGGCCGGCGATGCGGCCTGCCACCGGGCCAAGCAAAGCGGCCGCAACCGTGTGTGCGAGCAAGAAGCACTACCCAATCCGGAACGCCGCCTCGAAACAAGCAACTGGGCCAGCCGGATTGCCAACGCACTGGCCGAAGATCGACTACTCGTCGAAGCCATGCCGCTACGTCCCCTGCAGCACGCCACGAACAATCATGTGGTGGAGCTGACGGCGCGCCTCAATGAACCGGGCCAACCGCCGGTNACCCTGNCNGCGCTGAGCGATGCGGCTGAACGNTACGACCTCGCGCCCGCCATTGACCAGCGTCTGATCGATACGGCNATTGCCGCCCAATTACGGGCGAAACGTCATCGCAAGACGCTGCANTGCCTGATCCCGATTTCTCGCGCCTCAGTAGGCAATCGGGAAACCATCGATTACGTCACGCGCAGCCTCTCCAGCAGAAGCCTGTCCGGCCATCGCCTCTGTTTCATATTTTCAGAGGATACCTTGACCCATCTGACCAGTCAGGCCATGGAGTTTTCACGTGAAATGCGCGCACTCGGCTGTCAGATCGGGCTGGACGATTTTGGTGGAGGACTCTCTTCATTCACCCACCTGCGCAGCATTTTGCCCAGCTACGTCAAACTGAGTCGTAGCCTGACCCGGGAGCTCGACGGCAACCGGGCCTCCACTGCTCTCCTGCGGGCGGTCCAGGAAATCACGGCAGATCAGCATATTCACACCATCGCCGACGGCATCGATAGCCTGGACACACTTGAACAACTCAGGAGTCTTGGCATCGCGTTTGCCGGCGGCAAGGCAGTGGCGCCCAGCGAACCCTTCGATGTCTGGCTGGAAGGCGCAGTCATGCGCTCTTCCTGATTTTTTAATAGCGCGCTGGCGATCAAAAATCCAGTCGCAAGCTGACCCACTGGCGACGCTCGACAATTCGTCCATCAAGCTGGTTGGGATCATCTGTTCTGGGCCATTTGTATTCGTTATGCGCACCATTCAGGCTCTGAATGGTCAGCGCCAGCTCGCCGCCCAGCGCCCCGACACGGAACGGGTAGCCCAAGCGAGTATCCACACGGCGATATTTCAGGGAAACGGTATTGCTCGACCATTGCATGGCCTGTTGCGCGTAAGCCATCAGCGAAAACTCAAGACCTAGTGGCAATTTCTGAATCCACATGGCCGATGTCGAGCGGCTTGGCATCGAATTATTGGTGAAATCAGTGATGTTCTGCTGCTTTACGGTCGTCAACTCGGAATTCGGCAACGCCAAGGCCGATGACAGAAACTCGCTGGTGATCCGTGCAAACGTCTGATTGAAAATCACCCGTGTCGACTCGAAAGGCTGCCATTTGAACTGATACTCCAGGCCGACGATCTGAACATCCTGAATAGGCACCGTCGATCGAGGAATAGCGCTGCTGCTCCCCAGATCTACTTTGTAAAGACGATTGGAAACCTTCTCGCTAAAGAGGCGAACATCCAGGCTGGAGCGCCAGTCTCGCCAGTCGCCCAGATAGCCGACTTCGACGGTATCAAGCCGCTCGGCAGGCATCTCCGGATCCCCCACATAGACGAATTCATAATAAGGCTTATAGGGTCCGACGTTCGGAATAGGGGTTTCTTCATGCCCACGATAATTCTGGATGCTCCCGGTCCTGTAGGCTCGGGACAAGCCTATACGCACTGTATTTTGCGGATCGAAGTGAAAATTCGTGCTGACTCGGGGTGACGCATGCATTCCAGCCATCGAATCACTCTCGCCGGCCAGACCCAGGTTGCCGGTCACCCAGCGAGCCGGCTTCCACTCAATGTTGCCGAAAACACGGCCGACATCGCGCCGCACCGTCCCTTCATTGCGCAGTGTCCAATCGGAGCGTAACGCATCAGCCCGCCAACTGCCGCCCCAGACAAGGCGCGCCGTTTCAAAAGCACGCATGCTGTGCTGCAACTCGATTTCGTGCCGATTCCCCTCGTCTCCACTCTGGTTAACATTGATCGGCGCCAAACCTGGCAATGCAACCGAAAACGCATCATCAGACCGATCACTCACGAACGAATAGCGCAACTGGATATCTGAATCACTCGACAGGACGCGACGCCATAGTAGCTGTGCATAAGCATCGGTTTGCCGAACCGTCCGGATCGGATTCGTCGGGTCCGCTTGAAATATGCCGTGACTATTCTTTTGCAAACGGCCATTTTGGGTCATGCCCTCAACTTGTCCCACGCTGACTTGCAGGCTATCTCTTTCGCTGAGCGAAAAATCCGCACGAAAATCAAATAATCTGGACCCGTATGAATCAATCCAGTCATAGCGGTTGGTCAGGCCATCGTCATTTTGATATCGGTAGGTAAAACGAAAATCCCCAATCTCGCCTATCTTCCCACCCGTCCGTAGCGTGTAGTCACGAACATTCTGATTCCCGTAGTTGCTCGATACGGCAGTCCCGTGCACCAGGGCCGGGTCGATCGTGATGATATTGATGACGCCGAGAAAAGCGTTGCTACCATAGGAAACTGCGTTAGTCCCGCGCACCACTTCAATACGCTCAATATCCTCCAAGGCCACCGGCAAAGTAGCCCAATTGACACCGCTGCCGAATAACGGCGACAGCATTGACCGTCCATCGATCAGGACCTGAACCCGTGACGAGTAATCGCCATCGCCCAAACCGTGGTAAGTCGCCCTCGCCGCCTCAGTATTATTCGGATAGGTCTGAAAGCCAGGCACCAAGCGAAATATATCGTTGAGATCACGCGCCCCGGAAGCCTTGATCATCTCCCGGTCCACTACCGTGACAGCAACCGGTGCATCTGCCAGTCTTTGCGGAAGGCGGCTGACCGACGCCACAATCGGCAATTCACTGAAATAGACATCTTCATCAGCAGCCCATGTTGCTTCACTGGCGCATGCCCCAGCCAAGGCAATGGCCCAAAGTACTCGTTCAGTCCCCGCGCCTGAACGCTTACGCACCGCCGGCTTTCTCCGCTTTTTCGCGATCTCCGGGGAGTGCCATCGCCTGCCCCCACGCTTCAGCAAAGCAACGGGACTGAGCGCCAATCTTAACGCCATGCCGGTTATTCGCCACGATACAGAGAGCCAGTCCTGCTTGGTCAACCGCTGTGACTTCCTCAAGATCGATTTCGTCGACCCCCATCCGGGTTAATGCATGCATGAAATCGTTGCGCAGGGCATTCCCGAGCCCACCGGTTATACGCATGATCTTTTTGCCACCCAATTCACGGACGGACAAGATTGAAGCGTTCCCGGAAGCCAGGGCGCCATTGATAGCATCCTCGATCAGGATCTGATTGATCGGCCCGGTCTGAAAGCGAACGCCAAAGAGGTTGCCAACTCTGCTGACTACTGCTGCAGGCACATCAATGACTGGTGACTGAAAAATTCGAAACTCACAACCGATATTTCGGGAAATTTCGAGCGGCATTTCTGTACGCACCATGAGTCCCGCCAACGAGAGATTCTCGATAGCGCCTTCGCCAATCGCCCCGCCATATCCGATTTTGACGGTAGGCAGGATGCCAAAACGAATTCGCTGATGCCGCCGCTGATCCAGCATTGTCGCCAAAACTTTCTAGAGATTTGTTTTCTTGTGATTTTAACAAATCTTCACGGACTCTCCACCAAATGCATTAGCAGATCGTTACATTGACATTTATTGCCCCACTCGGTATCGTCTGACGATGCTGGAAATCCATCAGCTGCGCCGATTTGAGCTCTGATTGCGGGCGCTTCAAAAATACAGCTAAAACGGGAACCACCCAGTTCGCCCGACGAGTTCACGTTTAAGGCAAACTGGGTTTTTGTTTTCAGGAATAGCATGCCAGGACAATCCGTCGGCGTAGTCCAGTCACAACACGCCCACTTTGATGAGCCGCTGCAATTGCGCAGTGGCGGCGTTCTGCCGGCTTATGATTTGGTGTATGAGACCTACGGCTCGCTGAATGCTGCAAAATCCAACGCCATCCTCGTCTGCCATGCACTATCGGGCCATCATCACGTGGCAGGTTACTACGCTGACCAGCCCGACAATATCGGTTGGTGGGACAACATCGTCGGCCCTGGCCGCCCGTTGGATACCGACAAGTTCTTTATTGTCGGATTGAATAATCTGGGGGGCTGCCATGGCTCCACAGGCCCTTCCTCGCCCAATCCAGCCACCAGCAAACCGTGGGGCGCCGATTTTCCTATCGTCGCAGTAAATGACTGGGTTCATGCACAGGCCAGGCTGGCCAATCTGCTTGGCATCGACAGCTGGGCAGTCGTCATGGGCGGCAGCCTTGGCGGTATGCAAGCCTTGCGCTGGAGCATTACCTTCCCGGATCGCGTGCGAAACGCGATCGTGATTGCAGCAGCACCCAAACTATCCGCGCAAAATATCGCCTTTAACGACGTCGCTCGCCAAGCCATTCTCACTGACCCTGATTTTCATGGCGGTCATTACTACGATCACAACACGCGACCGGCCCGCGGCCTGCGCCTAGCCCGCATGCTTGGCCATATCACCTACCTGTCTGACGATCAGATGGGCGAGAAATTTGGCCGCGAATTGCGTAACAGTGCCTTTTCGTTTGGTTTTGACGTTGAATTCGAGGTGGAATCGTATTTGCGCTACCAGGGCGACAAGTTCGCCGGGTATTTCGATGCAAATACTTATCTGCTCATGACCAAGGCGCTCGACTATTTCGACCCCTCCCGCGAAGACAATGGCGACCTTAAAGCGACAATGGCCCGCAGCAAGGCAAACTTTCTGATTACGTCATTCACCACTGACTGGCGCTTTTCACCGGCGCGCTCAAAAGAAATTGTTGCAGCGCTGCTCGCCAATGGCCGCAATGTCTCTTACGCAGAAATCGACCTGAATTTTGGCCACGATTCGTTTTTGATGGAAGACTCGCATTATCACGGCGTGATAGATGCCTACCTGCGGAACATCACACTATGACGCACACGCTGGGACGGCCTGACTTTGACCTCATTTCTGGCTGGATAAAGCCGGGGCACCGTGTACTGGATCTAGGGTGCGGTGATGGAACATTGCTCAAGCACCTGATTGATACTCGCGGGGTCAAAGGCTGGGGCGTTGAAATAGAAGACGCCAATGTCCTGGCTGCGATCAAGAATGGCATCAATGTTATTCAGGGCAATCTGGAACACGGTCTCGATGTGTTCGCCGACCAGGCTGTTGACCATGTTGTTCTTTCACGCACGTTGCAAACCGTCCGTCACACCGAAGGCATTCTGCGAGAAATGCTGCGCGTCGGACGCGAAGCAGTGGTTTCCTTCCCGAATTTCGCCTACTGGAAAAATTTGCGCTCAGTGCTCGGTGGACGGATGCCCGTCTCGGAAGACCTGCCATATCAGTGGTATGACTCTCCCAATGTCCGGTTCTTTACAGTGCTTGACTTCGAAGCGCTTTGCGAAAAAATGGGCCTTATTATCCGCGAGCGCAGTGTGCTCGATGAAGAGGGCAATCCAGTCACCAGCGAAGTCAACTTCCTTGGCAGCCTGGCAGTGTATCGACTGACGCAAAGCCGCTAATGCCTGCCTGGCTTGCGGCATTGCTCACCCGGAAGATGCTGATCTGCATCTTTACAGGCTTTTCCTCAGGTCTGCCACTCTATCTTCTGCTCAACTTGCTGCCAGCCTGGCTACGCAGCGAGGGCGTAGATTTGAAGACCATCGGATTTTTCGCCCTGATCCAGTTTCCTTACACCTGGAAATTCCTTTGGTCACCATTATTGGACCGCTTCAGTATTCCCGGTTTTGGCCGACGCCGTGGCTGGATGCTGGTGACCCAGATCGGCTTGCTGATTACCATCGGCTCCCTTGGCGGATTTGATCCGAAGGAAAGTATCTGGCCGATCCTTTGGCTGGCCGGACTCTTAGCCTTGCTATCGGGAACGCAGGATATTGCTGTTGATGCATTCAGGCGGGAGATTCTAAACGACAACGAATTGGGGCTCGGCAATGCGGTACACGTTAACGCCTATCGGATTGCCGGACTGATCCCTGGCTCCCTCTCGTTGATCCTTGCCGATCGACTGCCATGGAATGAAGTTTTCTGGATAACCGGCACCTTCATGATTCCCGGTATGGTCATGGCTTGGCTGGTCAGCGAACCCTTGATAAAAGGCACCCCAAAGACGCTTCGCCAGGCGGTGACCGAACCATTCCATGAGTTCATCGGGCGCCAAGGATGGCGTGGTGCGATGATGGTGCTTGGCTTCATTTTTCTCTACAAATTGGGTGATAGCCTTTGCACGGCACTGGCCACACCGTTTTACCTGGACATGGGCTTCACCAAAACCGATATAGGCCTGATTGCGAAGCATGCGGGACTGTGGCCGGCCGTCTTTGGTGCGCTGCTGGGTGGATTGTGGATGGTCAGACTTGGCATCAACCGCGCACTTTGGTTATTCGGCGTGGTGCAACTGGTATCGATTTTCGGCTTTGCCTGGCTTTCGTCACACGGCCACTACACAAGTATTGGTGCAGGAGAACGCGTAGCACTCGCTTTTGTTATCGGCCTCGAAGCATTGGGGGTTGGCTTGGGCACTGCAGCATTTGTAGCCTTCATCGCCCGATCCACCCACCCCGCTTATACGGCAACCCAGATGGCTCTGTTTACCAGTCTGGCAGCGGTTCCAAGAACCTTCATCAACGCATCTGCCGGCTGGCTGGTTGAAAGTCTGGGATGGATAAATTTCTACTGGCTTTGCGCGGCACTTGCTGTGCCGGGGATGGTCTTGCTACTGAAAGTTGCCCCTTGGAATGTAAGGGATTCAGCAGTCAGCCTTAAAGGGTATTAGCTTCCGTTTTCCGCGAGACTTGCTGCGCGGTCAACTGGCACCAGTCAGGGATTTTCGAATGGCCTTCCAGCCACGCCAAAGGAAAAATGCACGCTGCACCCATCGAACGGCACGTCGCGGGCGTGCAACAACTGCCGCCGCAACAGCAACACCGACCGCTAGCGGGTGGTGCTTCAGCCAGTCAACCCCTTTGAGAACACTGTCACCCTTTGCGAAGGCCGCTTCCAGTGGCACAACATGTCGCGCCAAAATGCGACGCTGCTCATCGATACGCGCCTGCAAAACCCCGTGGCGGGTCGCCAGTTTCAGTAGTTTTGGGTTCATTCCGGCTTGTTACGATATCGGCGTAACGCTGCCATATCAGCCTCGAGCTCAGTCAGGCTCGCACGGAACATTTTGCTCGGCTCAGCTGCCTGTCGTTTTAGAGAACTGATCAGCCAAAGCCCGCCACCAACGAACAGCACTGCAAATATGGCAAAAACAAGTAGCCTTTGTTCCCAAAAGGCCAGCGCCACGCAAAAAATCGCCAAGATTACGCCCACGGCCAGCATAAATGCCGCGCCGATAGCCTTGGACCAGAGTGACATGAGGCGATATTTCTCTTCCTCAAGTTCGGTCACCAGAAGTTCGGCACGTGTCTTGCCAATCGAAATCAGCGTCGCAAGACTATTTTTGAGGGCAGCAAAGAGGCCTTCGCGACCAGCCTCTTCGCCTGTTGATTGAGTCATTCGCTTAACGACGACCGATCAATACGCCTAACGCAAGGCCAAGTGCAGCAGCCACACCCACAGCCTTCCATGGCTCCTCATGCACAAAATCATCGGTAGCACGGGCAGCCGCCTTGGTCTTGTCGATCAAAGCAGCCTCCATATCCAGAACGCGTTCTTTGGTGTCACGCAACCGAACACCCAAACGCTCACGCAATTCGGTGACTTTTTCACCGGCTGCGCCAGCGGTTGCCTTGAGCAATTCTTCGGTATCGGAAATTACAACCTTCAGATCGGAAACCAGTTTTTCTTTGTGGGCAACAGTCATTTCTTCGGACATTTTCAACCTCGTTGGACAGTTAAGCAGAGGTACAGAGTATCCCTATGGGACATTGAAATCAATTCAGAATGAATCAAATATCAAAGTTGTAATCAATAATCAGCGGGGCATGATCGGAAAATCGCTCTTCCTTGTAGATATCTGCCGAGATCACCGTCTCACTGATATGCGGGGTAGCGATCTGATAGTCACTTGCACAAATAACCTGCATAATCGGATGTATGAAAGACATCCGCGTATTTTCCTATAGAAGGTTCTCGTCGGGGCGACAAGCCAGAGGGACATCCCTCGAACGGCAAACCAAGTTGGCGCAGGCATGGTGCCAAGAACGGGGCTACGAACTCGATGAGTCCCTTTCCCTCTCCGACCTAGGGGTCTCCGCCTTCAAAGGCGACAATGCCACCAGAGGTGCTTTGGGCGGCTTCATAGCAGCCATCGAGGCAGGGAAAGTCCCGAAGGGTTCGATTCTGCTCGTCGAGTCCCTTGATCGTTTGTCGCGGGCGACCTTGCCAGAAGCGGTCTCTTTGCTGATGCAAATCGTGAAGACCGGCGTCCGCGTCGTCTCCATGGTCGACAACAAGGAGTGGAACGAAGAAACGATTCAAGACACGATGTCGTTCATGCTGTCCGTCCTTCTCTTCTCGCGGGCGCATGAAGAGAGCAGCACGAAAGCCAAGCGGGTCTCTGCCGCCTTCCAGTCGAAACGAAAGGCAGGTCTCCCCGTCGTCTCCCGAATGCACGGTGGCGGATGGATGCAGCCGAAGGCAGATAAAAGCGGCTGGGAACTCATCGAAGACAAGGCAGAGAGCGTTCGCAGGGTGTTCGAACTCGCAGCATCAGGCAAAGGGGGAGTCTCGATTGCCCGCATCGCAACCGAAGAGAATTGGGCGATGCCATGGCGGCTACGGAAGAACACGAACGGTTGGGAACACACAGGGATTTCCCGTCTCCTGCGCGACAGACGAGTCCTCGGTGAATGGCAGCCGATGAAGATGGTCAATGGATCTTTAACCCCAGATGGTGACCCTGTTCAAGGTTACTTCCCTGCCGCAGTCCCGGAAGAACTGTGGCATAAGGTGCAAGTGGCGCTCAAAGGCAGGACAGGACCGAAGCGTCTTCGAGGAGTCAACGCGGATGTCTTCGCAGGTCTCTTGTTCTGCAAATGCGGCGAACGGATGGAGCGGAAGGCACCGAGCGAGCGCGGATATGCCCGCTACTATTGCGTAGGAAGCAAGGCTGGAAGAACTGAATGCCCTTCGATTTCCGAGCGCGGAATCGTGCACGGAGTTCTGCTGAACCTCGGCGAATTCGAAGAAAAAGCTTTTCGCGACGACACGATTTCCGAGGCAATCCGCGAGCGAATTCGCATCGCAGAAGAGCGGGAAGCAGATGCGAAAAGTCGGGCGGAACGAATCCTCAATGCCATCGAGGAAGGGGGAAATTCGACCCTGCTTCTGCAAAGACTTTCAGCCATCGAAGCGGAGGCGGACAAGGCGAAATCCGATCTCGAGACCGCCAAGGAAGAACTCGCGACCGTGCCGAAAATCGGGGGGAACTTTGGCGACAATCTCGTCGAAGACGCAATGCTCTGGATCTCGGACAAGTCGAAAGTCGAAGAACGATTCAAGTTGTCGGATGCCCTTCGGAGGTTAGTCGACCGGATTATTTTCGTCAGATTCCACGTGATGGTAATTCAGAAATCAGGCGTTGGACTCGCACGAATGATTCCTGACGAATACCTCGGACGAGCGAAGCGGAGGGACGCGGGCATGAGTCGCGAGGAAATTGCGGCGAAGGCAAAGGCGATGTAACACGCCCGTTTCGTTCGCTACGCTTTCCCGTGTAATCGTCAATCTTGACACGGATAGGGACTCGGAAAAACAACACCCCTTCGTTTCACAGGTCGGGGACGGCGAGACCTGCACAACACGACGAACAGCGTTTTACAGAATCGATACCAACCGAGCAGCAGGACACACGGACGAAAGCGCAGCCTCGCTCACTCCCGTTCCCTTCGGCTTTGCGAAACGCTCTTCCCTTTTCCTGTAGCGAATCCAACGACATGAGGTAGGGCGTTTTGCAGGCGTTCTCGGCATCGAGGAAAGACCTTCGCAAAACCGAACCCAGCGAAAAGCAGTCAGTTCTACATAAAAACTTGGACACCCCATGCGCTTCGCGCGACCGGCTTCGCCGCAAGCCTTGTCCTGCCTAGATGCCATGTAGTCAGAATCGAAAAGTGTCTGACACACAAACCCAGCAACCACGGGGCTTTCAGGAAGAAGTTCGTGTATTTGAATTCGGTTTTCAGAATCAGCCGTAGAACACTTGATTTTCGTGCCACGGTCCGATAGACGTATGTCATGAACATTTTGCACAGGAGAGGTTCATGGGCAAATCGGCGAATGAAAAACTGACCATCGGAATCCGTGTCAGCAAGGAAGAGAAGGACTGCTTCGAAGGCTTGGCGAAAGCACGGGGATGCACGATTACCGACATCATGCGTTCGGCGGTGAAGCGGACCTACGATGAAATTCAGAAGCCTGCTTCCGCCCCTGTCGTTTCGCAGAACGACGGGCGCGTTCTGGCGTTGCTGGACGAAATTCTTGCGGCAGTGAAGGGTAAAGCGGAGCAACCCGAAGCACGAGCCACGGCTGACATTCCGGACATCGGAAGCAGGGTGCCGGCATTTGCGGAAGAACCCGTTTCCGCGCAAGACGAAATGCCAGTCGCCGCACTCGCGGAGGCGGCAAGGGTTCCCGTTCTCGACGACAAAGGGCGCGTGAAATTGAAGCCGGTCGGCTTCGAGATTTCGAACCGGTTGAAGGGAATGGGAGCGGTGGATTCTCGTCTGGGGTATCTGGTCGTTCCGCATGAAATCGATGCCGAACCCTTCAAGGAATTCTTCGCATGAGCATGACTCCGCGCTCGGTCCGAATCCCTGAATTTCTCGACGCCCAAGTCATCGCCTTGGCGAAAAAACGTGGTCAGAGTATCTCGGCTTTTCTTCTGACGGTGATCGAAAACGCCGTAGTCGAAGAGGTCTCTATGTCGCGGATGGACCGTCAGATTCGCGAAGCGATTCGAGCGGAATTCGCTGCCGAGAAAGGCAGGTCCGCAGGAGGTAACTGATGCTTTCCGTCAAGCGAATCATGGATGGCGGATACATCGAAGACTCGGTCAAGCGGACGGAGGAATACGTCTCGGAAGGCAAGGAACCGCCGGGAGAATATTTCGGTAAAGGCGCTGCCGCTCTCGGTCTCTCGGGAGAACTTAAGAAGGGAGACTTGTCGGATCTTCTCAAAGGTCTTCACCCGAAAACAGGCGAAAAGATTTTCGAAGTCGACGACGCTTCGGTCATTGGTTTCGACAAGACCTTCTCCGCGAGCAAGAGCGTTTCGATTCTCGCCGCCGTCGCGGATAAGAAGACTCGGGACGAAATCCATCTGGCGTTCCGCCAGTCCGTCGACGCCGCCATGGCGAAGTTCGAGGACGAAACGAGAGTCAGACTCGGGCGGGGAGACTGGCAGCCTTGTCAGGGAATCATCGCCGTCGGCTATGAGCATATGGACTCTCGGGAACTCGACCCGCAACTGCACGAACATTACTACCTCGTAGCCCGAGGACTTAACGCCGACGGCAAGTTCGTCGGCATGGATACTCGCGACCCCTACGTCATGCAGAAGAACTTGGGCGCGATGTTCCGTGCCGAGTTCTCGGGGCGATTGCGCGAGATGGGTTTCGTCATCGAACCGGGAGTCTCGGACACTTTCGAGATAGCCGGTGTGCCCGAAGGGTTGAAGGAACTCTTCTCGCAACGCTCGACGCAAATCGCGGACTTCATCGAAAGGCGTGTCGACGGCTTCAAGGGCAGGGAAGTCGGGAATCTGATGGCGAAGGGCATGGACCGTGATGCGGCGGAAGCGAAGTCCGCCGCCGACGTGGAAGCGTTCAGGAAGGGGCTGCTGAAGTCGCCGAAGGCGCGTCAGGCAGCAGCCTACGCCACGAGGAAGGCGAAGGACGTTTCGGAGCATGGGGAAAGCCGCGAAGCCCAGATGAAGCGATGGCAGGACACCGCGAAGAAGGAATTCGGATTCGGGGCAGCCGCCGTCAGGAAGTTGAAGAAGATGGAATCCCCCGAAACCGAGCCGTTCGACATGGGAGCCGTCCTCGAAAGGGCGCTCGCGGGGAATTCCGTCTTCAAGATGCGCGACCTCGAAACCGCTCTTCTCGTGGAGAAACAATTCCACCCCGAAATCGACGTCAAGGAAACGATGCGGGAGATGATGGACAGGAATGCGAAGACGCCTCTCCTGTTCCTCAAAGACAAGCACGGAGAACATTGGCTCACATCGGCAGAACTTCGCAGGAAAGAAGAAGTCCTTGTCGCAAGGGCGGAGAATTCCGTGCGTCAGGGCACTTCACATGCCGTCCCGAAGGGAATCGCTGACAGGGTCATTGCCGAGGAAGAAGCAAGGATGCGTGCCGAATACGGCAGCAAGTTCAAGGAAGCCGCTTGGAACGACCAGCAGGCGGCGATCCGGAAGGTTCTTCAAAGCGGGAATATCGCGCTGACCGTCGGACGTGCGGGGACGGGCAAGACGACGACCTTTTCCGTCGCCAGAAAGGTCTATGAGGCAGCGGGCTACAACCTCAAAGGCACATCACAGGGCACCATCGCTGCCGAAGGTCTCGCACGGGAAGCGGGCATCGAGTCCATGAACGTCGCGCAGTGGAAAGCCCAGTGGTCAAAGGGGAAGAGCGGAGGCATCGACGACAGGACGATTTTCGTCGTCGACGAAGCGGCGCTTGTCGGCACGGACGACATGCGTGAAATCATCACCACCGTCGGCATGTATGGCGGCAAGGTCGTCCTTCTGGGCGACCATGGTCAACTCCAGAACATCTCTTCGGGGCAGATCTTCGAGCGTATCGCCGACAAGTTAGGCGATACCGTAGCGACCCTGAACAACGTAACGAGACAGAAGGACGCCGATTTTCGTGATGCGGTATCTGGGCTTCGTGAAGGCGATGCGGAAGCCGCTGTCGAATATCTCGACGCGAAGGGATGGATTACGACGACGGACAGCAGGGAAGCCGCGATGGCGGCTATGGTGAAGGACTGGAGCGAAGACCCTGCCGACATCACCAAGAAGTTGATGATGGCTGGCAAGAACGACGATGCCCACGCAATAAATCAGGCTGCTCACGATGCCTTGAGGGACGCAGGCGAGATCGGGGAGGAACATTTCGTCTCGACGAAGATAGGCGAGAACGAATCCCGCATCACGACCCTTTCCGTCGGAGACCGCATCCTGTTCCGCAAGAACGACAGGGAAATCGGCGTCAAGAACGGCAATTTCGGACGCGTAACGGGTATCGACATGAAGCGCGACGGCAGCCATACGCTGACCGTCATGCTCGCCGACGACAAGGGCAAGGACACGAAGGAAATTCGATTAAGCACCGAGGATTATCGGGCTTTCCAGCACGGTTACTGCATCACGACGTTCATCGTCCGTTTCGAAGAGGTCGAAGGCGAGAAACGGACTCGCATCGTTCGGGACGAAGTTCGTTACACGACGCTGGAACGGTCGGTCGAAGGACTGA
>JGI24770J26754_10001171_pt1 | contig 18765 bp, 17 predicted proteins | sample LakOneMetagenome_FD_26754 | JGI IMG/M metagenome (IMG submission 26754) | reverse complement strand
GACCCGGCAGAGGATCTGCCGGGTCGACGGAGTTCGGTCGCCGACCCGGCAGAGGATCTGCCGGGTCGGCGGAGTCTTGTCGGAGCGGGTCAGCCGTTCACGCGCGTGGTGAGCCCGGTGGGTCCGCCGGGCGCGCCGTGGCACTTCTTGTACTTCTTGCCCGAGCCACACGGGCACAGCGCGTTGCGGCCGACGCCCGCGAACTCGTCACCCTCGTTGGTGACGGTGCGTCCGGTGACCGCGACCTCGCCGTCCTCGCTGGGGGCGGAGTAGGACAGCTTGGGGGCGGGCTTCGCCTCCAAGCCCTTGGCCTTGATGAGCGGGTGCTCGGGCTCGGGCGCCTCCGGCTTGGCGGGCGTGACCTCACCGAGCACCACGGGGGCGTCGACCATCTCGAAGATGCCCTCGTCCTCGAGCTCCACCTGCTCCTCGACCTGGACCTCGAGGTTGAACAGGAAGCCGACGGACTCCTCCTTGATCCCCTCCATCATGGCGGCGAACATGTCGAAGCCCTCGCGCTGGTACTCGACCAGCGGGTCGCGCTGGCTGTAGGCACGCAGATAGATGCCCTCGCGCAGGTAGTCCATCTCGTAGAGGTGCTCGCGCCACTTGCGGTCGAGGACCGACAGGAGCACGCGACGCTCGAGCTCGCGCATGACCTCCGCGCCGACCTCTTCCTCGCGGCGGTCGTAGGCCGCAGCCGCGTCCTCCTGGAGGCGCTCGATGAGCTCCTCGCGGTCGAGGTTCTCCCGGCCTCCCGCCTCGTCCTCGATCCCGTCGAGGTCGAGGCCGACGGGGTAGAGCTGCCGCAGCGCCACCCAGAGGGCCTCGAGGTCCCACTGCTCGGGGAAGTCCTGGGTGGCCTCGGTGACATAGGCGCGGATGACGTCGGCGATGAACGAGCGGACCTGCTCCTCGAGGTCGGCCCCCTCGAGCACCTGGCGGCGCTCGCCNTAGATGACCTCACGCTGGCGGCTCATGACGTCGTCGTACTTGAGGACGTTCTTGCGGGACTCGAAGTTCTGCGACTCGACCTGNCCCTGGGCGTTGGCGATCGCGTTGGTGACCCGCTTGTTCTCGATCGGTACGTCGTCGGGCACCTTGAGGACCTGGAGGATCCGGTCGACCCAGTCGGACTTGAACAGGCGCATGAGCTCGTCTTGCAGCGACAGGTAGAACCGGGACTCGCCCGGGTCGCCCTGACGGCCGGACCGGCCACGCAGCTGGTTGTCGATGCGGCGGGACTCGTGGCGCTCGGTGCCGATCACATAGAGGCCGCCGACCTCCTTGACCTCGTCGTGCTCGGTCGCGACCTGGCCCTTGATCTTGTCGACCNTGGTCGGCCAGGCGGCCTCATAGGCCTCCGCGTCCTCGAGCGGGTCGAGNCCCTGCTTGCGCAGCTCCTGGTCGGCGAGGAAGTCGACCGAGCCGCCGAGCATGATGTCGGTGCCTCGACCGGCCATGTTGGTGGCGACCGTGACGGCACCCTTGTGGCCGGCCAGCGCGACGACCTTGGCCTCGTCGGCGTGCTGCTTGGCGTTGAGGACCGTGTGCGGGACGCCCTGCTTCTTCAGCAGCGCGGAGAGATGCTCGGACTTCTCGACCGACACCGTGCCGACCAGCACGGGCTGACCCTTGCGGTTGCGCTCGGCGATGTCCTCGACGACGGCGAGGTACTTCGCCTCCTCGGTGCGATAGACCAGGTCGGGCTGGTCGAGNCGNACCATCGGCCGGTTGGTCGGGATCGGGACGACACCGAGCTTGTAGATCTTGTCGAACTCGCTGGCCTCCGTCATGGCNGTGCCGGTCATGCCCCCGAGCTTGTCGTAGAGGCGGAAGTAGTTCTGGAGCGTGATCGTCGCGAGGGTCTGGTACTCCTCGCGGACCTGGACGCCCTCCTTGGCCTCGATCGCCTGGTGCAGCCCGTCGTTGTAGCGACGGCCGGCGAGCATGCGGCCGGTGTGCTCATCGACGATGAGCACCTCGCCGTCCATGACGACGTACTCCTTGTCGTTGCGGAAGAGCTCCTTGGCCTTGATGGAGTTGTTGAGGAAGGAGATCAGCGGCGTGTTGACCGAGTCGTAGAGGTTCTCGATCCCGAGGTGGTCCTCGACCTTGGTGATGCCGGGCTCGAGGACCGAGATGGTGCGCTTCTTCTCGTCGACCTCGTAGTCGACGTCCTTGACCAGGCCCTTGGCGAGGGTCGCGAACTCGGCGTACCAGCGCACCTCGTCCTGGGTCGGACCACTGATGATCAGCGGGGTCCGGGCCTCGTCGATGAGGATCGAGTCGACCTCGTCGACGATGGCGTAGAAGTGCCCCCGCTGGACGCAGTCGTCGATCGAGTTGGCCATGTTGTCGCGCAGGTAGTCGAAACCGAGCTCGTTGTTGGTGCCATAGGTGACGTCGCAGTTGTAGGCCGCGCGACGCTCGGCCGGCGTCATCGACGGCAGGATCACGCCGACGCTGAGACCGAGGAAGTGNTGGATGCGGCCCATCCACTCGGCGTGGTACTTGGCGAGGTAGTCGTTGACGGTGACGACGTGGACACCCTTGCCCGCGAGCGCGTTGAGATAGGTCGGCAGGGTCGAGACCAGGGTCTTGCCCTCACCGGTCTTCATCTCGGCGATGTTGCCGAGNTGCAGCGCCGCNCCACCCATGACCTGGACGTCGTAGTGGCGCTGGCCGATCACCCGCTTGGCGGCCTCACGCACGGTGGCGAACGCCTCCGGCATCAGGTCGTCGAGGGACTCGCCCTTCTCCAGNCGCTCCTTGAGCTCNTCGGTCATNCCGCGNAGCTCGTCGTCGGACATCGCGACGAAGTCGTCCTCGATGGCGTTGACGGCGTGCGCGATGCCCTCGAGCTGGCGCAGGATCTTGCCCTCGCCGAGGCGGAGCAGCTTGTCGAGGATGGCAGGCACGAGCGGAGACTCCCAAGGGTGATGGACGGTGGTCCCGAGGCGACGCGCGCAACGAGGCGCGGCGGGCCACCCGTCATGCTACCCAGCCCGGCCACAGGCCGCGGTAATCCGACCGAGCCCTCCCGGCGACCCCGGCCCTCGACGCTGGGCCCCTCCCTATGATGTTATTGCGAACAACTTGCAACAACGCAGGCGCCGCAGCAACCGGACGCGCGCTCGACGGCCGCGTCCCGCGAAGGGGGGACTCCGATGCACATCCCCGACGGCTACCTCTCCCCTGCCACCTGCGCCGTGGGATACGCACTCGCGGTCCCGACCTGGATCGTAGCGACCAAGCGGGTCGAGAAGGTCGTCAAGACCCGCAGCCTCCCGCTCCTCGCCATGTTCTCGGCCCTGTCGTTCCTCGTGATGATGTTCAACATCCCCGTGCCTGACGGGACCACCGCGCATGCGGTGGGCGCGGTCGTGGTGGCCATCGTGCTCGGACCATGGGCGGCGGTCATCGCGGTCTCCGTCGCCCTGCTCTTCCAGGCGCTGCTCTTTGGCGACGGGGGTGTCCTCGCCTATGGCGTCAACGTCGTCAACATGGCGATCCTGATGCCGTTCGTGGGCTACGGGGTCTACCGTCTGATCGCCGGCCGATCGCCGCTGACCAGCGGCCGCCGGGTCGTCGCGGCGGGCATCGGGGGCTATGTCGGCATCAACGCCGCCGCCCTCGCCACCGCGATCCAGTTCGGCATCCAGCCCGACCTCTTCCACACCGCGTCCGGAGCACCGCTCTACTCGCCCTACCACCTCTCCCAGACGATCCCCGCGATGGCCCTGCCCCACCTGACGGTGGCCGGTTTCGCCGAGGCGGTCCTCACCGGCGCCGTCATCGCCTACCTCCAGCGCGCGGACGTGACCCGCCTGATCGGCAGCCATCCGGGCATCCGCGTCACGGCCGACGGCACCGCTCCGGCGCCGAGCCGGTTCAGCCCCGCCAAGGTCGCACTCGCCGTCATGGGCGTCATGGTCCTGCTCACCCCGCTCGGGCTGCTCGCGCCGGGCGGTGCGTTCGGTGAGGACGCTCCGGAGGACCTCCGGCTCGGCGACCTCGGGCTCGACGCCGTCCCCGCCGGCCTGGAGAAGTACAACTCGTTCTGGAGCCACACCCTGCTGGGTGACTACGGCTTCGGGAGCGGCGACCACGCCGGTGTCGCCTACGTCCTGTCCGCGGTGGTGGGGATCCTCGTCGTCGGGCTGGCCATCTATCTCCTGGGCCGAGCCGTGAAGGCCCTGGCGCGCCCCCGCAGCGACCGCGACGCCGAGGACCAGGCCCGTGTCTGACGCTGCCACCTCGACGGCCACACCGGCGTGGCTGCTCACCGACACCCCCGGCCTGTGCCAGTGCGGACTCGGCGGGACCCGCCGCAAGGCGTCCTTCCTCGAGCGGACCATCACCGGCAGCTCCGAGCTGCTCCGCCAGACGATGTTCAGCGAGGACATGGCTCGCCGCAACGGCCTGCTCCAACGCGTCGACCCGCGCGCCAAGCTCCTCGGGATGCTGGTGCTGCTGGTCGCCGCCGGGCTCGTCCACCACATCCCAACGCTGCTCGTGATGTACGCCAGAGCGCTGGTGCTCGCCTGGGCCTCCCGGCTGCCGCTGGGGTTCTTCATCAAGCGGGTCTGGCTGTTCATCCCGATCTTCACGCTCGTCGTGGTCGCCCCGGCGACGCTGTCGGTCGTCACGCCGGGCGACATCGTCGTGCCCCTGTGGTCCTGGCACGGCCAGCAGCAGGGCCTGACCGCCCAGGGACTCACCTCGGCGGCCCTGGTCACGTCGCGCGTCGCGGTGTCGATCTCGCTGGTGGTGCTGGTGACCGTGACGACACCCTGGACCAAGCTGCTGACCGGTCTGCGCTCCCTGGGCCTCCCGCGCATCTTCGTCCTGGTCATCGGGATGGCCTACCGCTACCTCTTCCTCCTGCTGGAGTCGGTGACCGAGATGTACCAGGCCCGCACGTCCCGGTCACTGGGCAAGGTCCGTCACGACGGGTCCGCACGCTCCTTCGTCGGCGCCTCCGCCGGCGCCCTGGTGGGCAAGGCCAACCATCTCGCCGAAGAGGTGCACCAGGCGATGGTGGCCCGCGGCTATCGCGGCGAGGCCCGCATCCTCGACCAGCTGCGCTGGCGCGCGGTCGACCTGGTCCTGCTGGCCGCCGCGGTCGCCGGCGCAGCGCTCGTGGTGCTGGGAGACCGTCTCCTTGTCCGCTGACGCCGACGACGCCATCCTGGTCTGCCGCGACCTGAGCTACTCCTATCTGGGACGGTTCGCGGCCCTGGACGGCGTCTCCGTCGACGTACGCCGTGGCGAGATGCTCGCCCTCGTCGGCGCCAACGGCTGCGGGAAGTCGACGCTGCTCAAGGTGCTCGACGGGCTGGTGTTCCCCGACTCCGGGACCTTCCACGCCTTCGGCCAGCTGGTCACCGAGGACAACCTCGAGGACGAGCAGCTCTCCGCCGCGTTCCGGTCCCGGGTCGGGTTCGTCTTCCAGAACTCCGACACCCAGGTCTTCTCCCCCACGGTGCGCGAGGAGGTCGCCTTCGGTTGTCTCCAGCTCGGCCTCCCGGTCGAGGAGACCCGCGAGCGGGTCGGCGACGTGCTNGCGATGCTCGGGATCGAGGACCTGGCCGACCGGGCGCCGTTCCAGCTGTCGGGCGGCCAGAAGAAGAAGGTGGCGATCGCCTCCGTGCTGGTGATGAACCCCGAGGTGCTGCTCTTCGACGAGCCGACCGCGGCACTCGACCCGCGCACGCAGGGGTGGCTGACCGACCTCGTCGCCGAGCTCAACGATGCCGGCAAGACGATCGTCTATGCCACCCACGACCTCGACGTGCTGCGCCGGATCGCGACCCGGTGCCTCGTCTTCTCCGAGGACCACCGGGTGCTCCGGTCCGGGCCTCCGGACGAGATCCTCGACGACACCGACCTGCTGCTCCGGGCCAACCTGATCCACGCGCACGCGCACACCCACACCNGGGCCGACGGTGTCGTGGTCCACAGCCANCCGCACACCGCCTCCGGCCACCACCACGGCTAGCCTTCCCGCATGCCCGAGACCGCCGACAAGGCCACCCCCTGGGAGCCGCCGCTGGCCGGCTCCGAGACCGCCCACCTGCTCGGCGCCCTCGAGCGCCTGCGGACCACCTTCCGCTGGAAGACCGACGGCCTGTCCGCGGACGGTCTCTCCGCNAGGNTCGGCGCCTCGGGCCTGACGCTCGGCGGGCTGCTCAAGCACCTGGCGGCCGCCGAGGACCACATGTTCGCCACCAAGCTGAGCGGAGAGCCCCTCGGCGCGGCCTGGGACGGCAACGGCTGGGAGGACGACCCGGACTGGGAGTTCACCTCGGCCTCCTCGGACCCGCCCGAGGAGCTCTATGCCCGCTACGACGAGGCCGTCGCGAGGTCACGCCAGCGCGTCGCGGCGATTCTGCCCGAGGGNGGGCTCGACCAGCGGGTCCACGCNTCCGACGGCGAGGGCCATCACGCGAGCCTGCGCCGCCTGATCTGCGACCTCGTCGAGGAGTACGGCCGACACACCGGTCATGCCGACCTGCTCCGTGAAGCGGTGGACGGCCTCACGGGCGAGGATCCCCCGCCGGGCTGGCAGNCGGCATCGGGCCACTTCGCGCTGCCTCGGCCCGCCGAGGAGACGGCCTGACAACCGGCGACCCGATTCCGACGTCGTACTCCCGGAACCCTCACAACCGGCCGGCGCCCGCCGATCCCAAAGGCTGTGGGGGTTGGACCTCGACCCACAGGGAGCCGAGGTCCTCCCCGCTGAGAGGAGGCGGAGATGTGTGAGCACCGCTTGTGGCCCGACATCCCTGAGGTCGTCTGTCACCGCACGGACCCGCACACGCCCGGCAAGGGCTGCCAGTACGTCGTCGAGGAGTCCGACCGGCCGACCACACGCCCGGAGCGCACGGACTACCCCTGGTCGATCGCCAGCTGAGCCCAGCCTCGCCAGGTCAGGCCTCGCTAGGTCAGGCCTCGAAGCGCGAGGCGTCACCCGATCCGTAGCGCACGATCTCGGGACCGTCCTCGGACCAGTCGATGACCGTCGTGGGCTCGGCGATGACCTCGCCGGCCTCGATCACGATGTCGACGACGTGGTCGAGCTCCTCCTTGATGTCCCAGCCGTGTGAGCGCGCCTCGGTCTCACCGGGCAGCATCAGCGTGCTGGAGAGCAGCGGCTCGCCCAGCGCCCCGAGCAGCGCCTGGGCGACCACGTGGTCGGGGATGCGGACACCGACCGTGCGTTTCTTGGGATGCAGCAAGCGTCGTGGCACCTCGGGGGTCGCCGGCAGGATGAACGTGTAGGGGCCTGGGGTCGAGGCCTTGATGGCCCTGAACGCCTGGTTGCTGATCTGGACGTAGTGGCCCAGCTGAGCGAACTCGCGGCACACGAGCGTGAAGTGGTGGCGCTCGTCGAGGTCGCGGATCCTCAGGATCCGGTCGCGCCCTTCGCGGTTGCCCACCCGGCAGCCGAGGGCGTAGCCCGAGTCGGTGGGATAGGCGACCAGTGCGTCGTCGTCGCGGATCGCGGCGACGACCTGGTCGACCAGCCGCTGCTGGGGGTTCTCCGGGTGCAGGTCGACGTAGCGCGCCATCCCCATCACCCCTGCGACGCGGCGCGCAGGTCGCGCCGCAGCTCGGGAGGCAGGGCGAAGATCAGACTCTCCTCGGCGCTCTGGACAGCGCGCGCATCGGGATAGCCGCGCTCCGCGAGGAAGGCCAGCACCCCCGAGACGAGCTCCTCGGGGACCGAGGCTCCGGAGGTCACGCTGACCGTGCCGACGCCGTCGAGCCACGCGTCCTGGATCTCGCCCGCGTCGTCGACGCGGTGGGCGGTCCGGGCACCGGCCTCGAGGGCGACCTCGACCAGGCGGACCGAGTTGGAGCTGTTGCCCGAGCCCACCACGATGACGAGGTCGGACTCGCGGGCGATCTCCTTGACGGCCAGCTGACGGTTCTGGGTGGCGTAGCAGATGTCATCGCTCGGGGGGTCGACCAGCAGCGGGAACCGCTCGCGGATCGCGGCCACGGTGGCCATCGTCTCGTCGACCGACAAGGTCGTCTGGGAGAGCCAGGCGACCTTGGCCGGATCCCGGACCTCGATGCCGGCGACGTCCTCGGGGCTCTGCACGAGCTGGATGTGCTCGGGCGCCTCCCCCGCAGTCCCCTCGACCTCCTCGTGACCGGCATGACCGATCAGGAGGATGTCGTAGTCCTCCCCGGCGAAGCGCTTGGCCTCGTGGTGGACCTTGGTGACCAGGGGACACGTCGCGTCGATGGTCTTGAGGCCGCGCTCGTCGGCCTGACGGTGCACCTCGGGCGAGACGCCGTGGGCGGAGAACACGACGGTGGCCCCGGCCGGGACCTCATCGAGCTCCTCGACGAAGACAGCGCCCCGCGCCTCGAGGGTGGCGACGACGTGGCGGTTGTGGACGATCTGTTTGCGGACATAGACGGGAGCGCCGTAGAGGTCGAGCGCCTTCTCCACGGTGATGACCGCCCGGTCGACCCCGGCGCAGTAGCCGCGTGGCGCCGCCAGCAGGACGGCCCGGTCGGCCTCGCCCGGCGGCAGCACGGAGGGGTTGCCCAGATCGGTGGTCATGCGAGCCAGTCTAGGCAGGCCTTCGGGCTGAACCCGCCTGCCGCCCGGGCCCTGTCCGCCCCGCGGACTACGCTCCCGCTGTGGCATTGCAGACCTCCGCCGAGCAGCCGGCCCCGGTCCGACAGATCGCCAACGCGATCGCGGGCTGGGTGGACCGGCTCGGGTCCGTGTGGGTCGAGGGCCAGATCGCGCAGGTCAACCGGCGCCCGGGCATGTCCACAGTGTTCATGACGCTGCGCGACGCGGTCGCCGACATCTCGGTCTCGGTCACCTGTTCCCGGGTCCTGTTCGACGGTCTCAACCCACCCCTGGTCGAGGGGGCCAGCGTGGTCGTCCACGCCAAGCCTCTCTACTACGCCAACCGCGGGACACTGTCGTTGTCGGCACGCGAGATCCGCATGGTCGGGCTCGGCGAGCTGCTCGCCCAGCTCGAGCGGCGACGTCAGCTCCTGGCCGCCGAGGGCCTGTTCGACCAGGCCCTCAAGCGGTCGCTCCCGTTCCTGCCCACCTGCGTGGGCCTGGTGACAGCACCCGGGTCCGCGGCCGAGCGCGACGTCCTCGAGAACGCACGCCGCCGCTGGCCGTCGGTCGCCTTCCGGACCGCCTATGCCGCGGTCCAGGGTCCCCGCGCGGCGGCCGAGGTGATCGAGGCGTTCGAGCGGCTCGACCGCGACCCCGAGGTGGACGTCATCGTCGTGGCTCGAGGTGGCGGCTCCGTCGAGGACCTGCTGCCGTTCTCCGACGAGGCGCTGATCCGTGCGGTCCACCGACGCCGTACGCCGGTCGTGTCGGCGATCGGCCACGAGCAGGATGCCCCTCTCCTCGACCTGGTCGCCGACGCGCGGGCGTCGACGCCGACCGACGCGGCCAAGATGGTGGTCCCCGACGTGGCGGAGGAGGCCCGCGGGGTCACCTGGGCGCGCGACCGCGTCCGCGCCCTGGTGGCCCAGCTGCTCGACCGCGAGGAGGCGGGCCTGACGTCGCTGCGGTCCCGTCCGGTGCTGGCCGACCCCCGGTCGCTGATCGACGGCCGCAGTGACGAGGTCACCGCCCTGGTCGACCGCGCGCGCCGAACCCTGCGCCATGGCCTCGACCGGGCCTCCGACGACGTGGCCCACCAGGCTGCCCGGGCCAGGGCGCTGTCGCCGCTGGCCACCCTGCGGCGCGGCTATGCCGTGCTCCAGGACGCCGAGGGCCGCGTGGTCACCTCCGTGACCGAGGTCGAGGCCCGCGACCTGTTGTCGGTCCGCGTCGCCGACGGTCGGATCCACGTCACCGCCGGCGACACCGAGCCGCTCGCCACCCCCGACGACCCCGCAGGAGCATCCGATGCCTGACGCCAAGGACGACCAGCTCACCTATGAGGCAGCGCGCGAGGAGCTCATCGACGTCGTCCGCAGGCTCGAGGCCGGTGGCACCACGCTCGAGGAGTCACTGGCGCTGTGGGAGCGCGGCGAGCTGCTCGCCCGGCGCTGCCAGGAGTGGCTCGAGGGAGCGCGCGCCCGTCTCGACGCCGCCGTCGGCGACCACGAAGGCTGAGTCTCGATCGAGCAGCGCTCACGTCGGTCAGAGCGGGTCGGTGGTGAGCGCTTCCACGACGGCCTGAAGGTCCTTCTCGGACGCAGAACCGAACACCAGCACCCACTGCTCACCGACCTGGGCGGCCAGGGCGTGGTCGCCGCCCGCGTCGGAGAACGACTGCCAGGTGGTCGCGACCTGGCTGTCGATGGTGACCGGGTCGCCCTCCTCGGCCCGCTCGTCGACGTAGGTCTCCAGCAGGTCCGGAAGGCTGCGTGACGACTGTCGGACGCCGACGAACAGGTCGCGGTCGGTCAGGATGCCGACCCCCCAGGACAGGCTGGCGGAGCCCGGCACCACATCGACGCTGGTCGGCAGCCATCCATCGGGCAGCGTCGCCGGATAGACAGGGCGCGATCCGTCCTGCTGGAGCGCCTTGACCGTGGAGAGGTAGTCGACCTTGTCGGGCCTCACCTCGAGGTCGTCGCGGTTGAGGGCACGGAAGCCCACGAAGCCGACGACGGCCAGCACCGTGACCAGCAGCGCGGCGAGCAGGCCCGTGGTGCTTCGCTGGTAGCGGCCNGGGCGCTCGGGGACNGGTGCGGTCACGATGCCGATTCTCACAGGTCGGCTAACCTCGCCCCGGTGCCGACCCCCGCGCTGACCGTGCTGCGCGACGTCGTTCCGCTCCTCGCCCTCGGGCTGTTGATCCTCACCGGCCTCCGGCACGCCCGCCCGACGGTGGAGGCGGCCGTGTCGGTGGGAGCGATCGCGGCAACCCTGGCGCTCGGGGTTCCCGACCGCTCGGGCCTGCGGGACGTGGTCGACCGCCTCTCCCCCGTGCTGGCCTTCCTGGCCGGCATCCTGGTCGTCGCGGACGTCTGCTCACGCGCAGGACTCTTCGACCACGCCGCCGCCCTGGTCGCCCGGGCCGGGGTGGGCCGGCCCGACCTGCTGCTGGGCGGGGCGTTCGTGCTCGCCGCCGCGGTGACGGTGACACTGAGCCTCGACGCGACGGTGATCCTGCTCGCGCCGGTGGCGGTCGGCGCCGCCACGGCGCTCGACGAGTCGCCGTGGCCGCCGGCTTATGCCTGCCTGCGGATGGCCAACTCGGCGTCGATCCTGCTGCCGACCGCCAACCTGACCAACCTGATCGCCCTGCCGTTCCTCCAGATCTCCTTCCTCGGCTTCGCCGCCGCGATGCTGCCCGCCTGGCTGGCCGTCCTGGCGATCGAGTACGTCGGCCTGCGCTGGCTGCTGGCCGGCGACCTGCGCAGCGACGGGCCGACCGAGCCCGCGCCACCGGAGGGCCGGGTCCCGCTCCTGCCGGGCCTCGTGGTCGGCCTCATGCTGGTGGGCTTCGCCGCGGGCCATGAGGTGGGGCTGGACCCCTGGGTGTCCGCCGTCGCCGCCGCCGCAGTCCTGGTGACCTGGGCCCTGCTCGGGCGCCGGGACACGATCCCCGGGGTCGTCCGGGCCGCCCAGCCGGCGTTCCTCCTCTATGTGCTCGCCCTGGCCATCGTCGTCGCGGCCCTGTCGCAGGGCTTCCTGGGCGACTGGGTGGCACATCTGCTGCCGAGCGGCCGATCGTTCTGGGCACTCCTCGCTGTCGCCGCGCTGGCCACCCTCCTGGCCAACCTGCTCAACAACATCTCCGCGGCGCTCCTGCTGCTCCCGCTGCTCGCCCCCCTCGGGACACCGCTTGTCCTGGCCGGCCTCCTGGGGCTCAACATCGGCTCCGGGCTGACCTGGATCGGCTCCCTGGCCAACCTGCTGTGGCGCCGCCAGCTGGCCGAGCGTGGCCTGACACCGCACCGTCGTACGTTCCATGCCGTCGCGTGGGGCCTGACCCCCGTGGCGCTCGTCGCAGCCGTCGCGTGCCTGGCGCTGACGTCGTGAGGAACCGGAGTCGTTACGATCACCACATGGCCGCNAAAACCGAACGTGTGCACCACCACGAGCCCCCCGACCGCAACCTGGCGATGGAGCTGGTCCGGGTCACCGAAGCGGCCGCCATGGCCGCGGGCCGCTGGGTCGGCCGCGGTGACAAGAACGAGGCCGACGACGTCGCCGTCGAGGCCATGCGCGCCACCATCTCCACGGTCGGCATGAAGGGCACCGTCGTCATCGGCGAGGGCGAGAAGGACAACGCCCCCATGCTCTTCAACGGCGAGGAGGTCGGNGACGGCACCGGNCCCGAGGTCGACGTCGCCGTCGACCCGATCGACGGCACCACGCTGACCGCCAAGGGCATGAACAACGCCATCGCGGTCATCGCNGTCGCGCCGCGAGGCGCGATGTACGACCCGTCCGCGGTGTTCTACATGGAGAAGCTCGTCACCGGCCCCGAGGCCGCCGACGTCGTCGACATCCGGCTGCCCGCGGCCGTCAACGTCAAGCTCGTCGCCAAGGCCAAGCGTGGGCGACCGGAGGACGTCACCGTGGTCGTGCTCGACCGCCCGCGCCACGCGAGCCTGGTCGAGCAGATCCGCGAGACGGGCGCGCGGATCAAGTTCATCTCGGACGGCGACGTCGCCGGCGCCATCATGGCGGCCCGACCGGACACCGGCATCGACCTGATGCTCGGGATCGGCGGCACCCCCGAGGGCATCATCGCGGCCTGCGCGATGCGCGCCATCGGCGGCATCATCCAGGGCCGCCTGTGGCCGAGGGACGACGACGAGCGGCAGCGGGCGATCGACGCCGGACACGACCTCGACCCCGACCACTACCTCGCGACCGAGGACCTGGTGACCCAGGACGACTGCTTCTTCGCGGCCACCGGCATCACCGACGGCGAGCTGATGCGCGGCGTCCGCTACCGNGGTGGAGCAGCCACCACCCACTCGCTGGTGATGCGGTCGCGGAGCGGCACCATCCGGTCGATCACCTCCGAGCACCGGCTCGACAAGCTCAGCGCCTACGCGGCTGTCGACTACGCCCACTGACGCCCCGCAGGAGCCTGACCGACATGCCNGCACGTGCCGCCGATGCGACGCCCTCGGTCCCCGTCTCCGACGAGGACTACGCCCGGGTCCAGCCGGGGATCGACCTGTGCTTCCAGACCTTCGGCGACCCCAGCGGTGACCCGCTGCTGCTGGTGATGGGGCTCGGTGGCCCGATGACCTGGTGGAACCCCGACTTCTGCCGCGAGCTCGCGGAGCGTGGGTTCTTCGTGATCCGCTTCGACAACCGCGACACCGGCCGCTCGACCAAGGTCGGCGGTCGCGTGCGTCGGGGCTCCCTCGTCCGGTCGTTCGGGGGTCGCGGCGCCCCACCCCCCTACACCCTCGACGCGATGGCCGACGACGCGTTCGGCCTGCTCGACGCGCTCGACATCGCCTCCGCGCACATCGCCGGAGTCTCGATGGGCGGCATGATCGTCCAGACGATGGCGGTCCAGCACCCCGAGCGGGTCCGCTCGCTGACCAGCATCATGTCGACGGTCGGCAAACGGACGGTCGGCTGGCAGCATCCCAAGCTGCTGCCGCTGCTGATCGCTCCTCGTGGTCCGGGACGGGCGGCGTACGCCGAGACCTCGGCGCGGTTGTGGAAGCTGATCGGCTCACCGGGCTATCCCGAGCCGCACGACGCCGTGCTGGCCCGGGCCGAGGAGACCTGGGACCGGGGCTTCAGCGCCAACGGCGTCATGCGTCAGATGCTCGCGATCCTGGCCCAGCCCGATCGCACGCCACGCCTGCGGACCCTCACGATGCCGACCCTGGTCATCCACGGACTGGCCGACAAGATGGTGCACGTCTCCGGTGGACGGGCGACGGCCAACGCCGTGCCCGGCGCCGAGCTGCTGCTGGTGGACGGCATGGGACACGACCTCCCCCGAGCCCTCTATCCGAGCTTCGCCGACGCGATCCGGCGTACGGCCGACCGGGCATGACATCGGCCCGGCGCGAGGCGCCGGGCCGATGCGAGACGTGAGGGTCAGTCGCTGAGGCGAGCGCCGGTCTCGGTGTCGAAGACGTGCACGTTGGTCGGGTCGGTGGTGAGNTAGATGGTGTCGCCCTTGTGCACCGAGTCGCGAGCGCTCACCCGGACGATGATNTTGCCCGGNGTGCCCTCGACGTCGGTCGTGCCATAGACGAAGCCGTCCGCGCCGAGCTCTTCGACGACCGTCACCTTGACGGGCATGCCGCCCTGCTCCGCGGTCACCAGGCGCCACGCCTCGGGGCGCACGCCCACGGTGATGTTGCCCTGCATCTTCGCCGCCGCTGCGGCGTCAACGGGNGCCTCGTAGCTGCCCATCATGGCCTTGCCGTGGGCGGCGNGGGCCTCGATGAGATTCATCTGCGGCGACCCGATGAAGCCGGCGACGAACAGGTTGACCGGCTTGTCGTAGAGCTTCAGGGGGGTGTCGACCTGCTGGAGGATGCCCTCCTTCATCACGGCGACGCGATCGCCCATCGTCATCGCCTCGATCTGGTCGTGGGTGACATAGACGGTCGTGACTCCCAGGTCGGACTGGAGCTTGGCGATGTCGGTGCGGGTCTGCACGCGCATCTTGGCGTCCAGGTTGGACAGCGGCTCGTCCATGCAGAAGACCTGTGGGCTCCGAACGATCGCACGGCCCATGGCCACGCGCTGGCGCTGGCCACCGGACAGCGCCTTGGGCTTGCGGGCGAGGTACTCGGTGAGGCCCAGGATCTTGGCGGCCTCCTCGACGCGCCGCTGCCGCTCCTCCGCGGGCACCTTGGCCATCTTGAGGGCGAAGGCCATGTTGTCGGCCACCGTCATGTGCGGGTAGAGCGCGTAGTTCTGGAACACCATCGCGATGTCGCGGTCCTTGGGCGGGACGTGCGTGACCTCGCGGTCGCCGATGAAGATCTTGCCTTCATTGACTTCCTCGAGCCCGGCGAGCATCCGCAGGGACGTGGACTTGCCACACCCCGACGGGCCGACCAGGACCATGAACTCCCCGTCCCCGATCTCGAGGTCGAGGCCCGGAACAGCGGGCGAATCCGCTCCCGGATACCAGCGCTGAGCCTTCTCAAAAGTTACTGAGGCCATGACAGATGACTCCCTTCACCGGCAGGCACGTGCCGGACGATCCGTTGTGAAGTGACGCCTGTGACGATAGCCACTGCCGGGGGCCGCGTCGAGAGCGACGGTCGTCACGTCACCGCGCAGCGATCGGCGAGCGCACGGACCGCCCGTGCAGGACCGGCATGTGGAGCCGCTTGACGGTGCCNGGNCGGAGNTCNGGATCCATCAACGTGCGCACGGCGGTCGCGCCCAGGTCGGGGAAGGGGATGGTGATCGAGCTGACNCTCGGGCGCAGCCAGGTCGCCAGGCTCGAGCCGTCGAAGGACACGACCGAGACATCCTCGGGGATCCGCAGGCCGCGCTCGGTCAGGGCCTGGTAGGTGCCCATGGCGATGCGGTCGTTGAGGCAGATCAGGGAGGTCGGCCGCTCCCCCCGGTCGAGCCACGCCGAGACGGCGTCATAGGCCTGGAGCACGCCCCAGTCACTGTCGACGACGCCGGCGACCTCGTGACCCTGCTCGGCCAGCGCCGCCTGGATGCCCTGGAACCGCAGGGGCCCGGCGATGGCCTGGGGGTTGGGGTCGACACCGATGACGAACAGCCGGTCGGCCGCGCCCGCCTCGAGCAGCACCCGTGCGGCGGTCCGGCCCCCCTCGAGCTCGTCGGGAAGCACGGCCGGGGTGTCACGCTCGGGGTCGACGCAGTTGAGCAGGACCACGCGGTGGTCGTGCAGGCGCGCCGGGAGCGTGACGTGGGTGGCGACGAGCGTCGCATAGACGATGCCGTCCACCTGGCGGTCGAGCATCTCGTCGATCAGCTGGTCCTCGAGCATGGCGTCGCCCTCGGTCTCCCCGATCACCAGCAGGTGGTCGCAGTCGCGCGACGCGGCGCTCGCGCCGGTGAGCATCTGGCTGGAGAACTGGCCGCTCGCGACCGAGTCGGAGATCAACCCGATCGTCTTGGTCTTGGCGGTGCGCAGGCTNCGGGCGCTGCGGTTGGGGCGGTAGGCGAGCTCGACCGCGGCGCGCCGTACGCGCTCGGCGGCGTCGGCCGAGATCCGCATCTCGGNGGTGCGGTTGTTGAGGATGTAGGAGGCCGTCGTCGCCGAGACTCCCGCACGGGAAGCCACGTCACTCAAGGTCACCTTGCGCCGACCGGGCATCGGCCCCTCCTCCCACTGGTCGCGCTGGACAGGCTGTCGCATCGTAGAACCTCGTATCCAAATCGTTGCTTGACACGATCGCCAGGCTCGGACAAGGATCATGCTGATTCGATTCAGCAGTTAACAAACTAACTACGCCTCGGATCAGCCAATGTCAATCGTGCCGGTACTACGCGAGGAGACAGTCACGATGCGAACCCCTGTGCGCGGACGCACAACTCTCATGGCCATGGCGGCCCTCACTGCCCTGACCCTTCCTTTGGCGGCCTGCGGTGGAGACTCCGGAAGCGGCGACTCCAACAGCAAGACCGTGACCATCTGGTCGAGCATCGACCAGCCGGTCCAGGACGGCCTGCTCAAGTCGCTCGAAGCCAAGATCAAGGCCGGCGGCGACGACATCACGGTGAAGTGGGAGAAGGTTGAGAACATCAACCAGCTCATCATCACCAAGATCCAGTCGGGCGACACCCCGGACATCGCGCTGGTCCCCCAGCCCGGTGTCGTGAAGCAGATGAACGACCTCGGGGCGATCAAGCCGATCGACGACGCGGTCGACATGGAGGCCCTCAAGGCCAGCATGATGCCCGGCACGCTCGAGTCCGGCACCATCGACGGCAAGCTCATGGGCATGCTGGTCAGCGCCAACGTCAAGGGCCTGATCTTCTATCCCAAGAAGGCCTGGGCCGACGCGGGCTATGACCCCGCGAGCGTCACGGACATCGCCTCACTGCAGGCGCTGACCGACCAGATGAAGTCCGACGGCAACACCCCCTGGTGCTTCGGCATCGAGTCCGACACCGCCACCGGTTGGCCGGTCACGGACTGGATCGAGACGCTGGTCATGAAGTCCGCCGGCGCGGACTTCTACAACCAGTGGGTCGCCCACGAGGTTCCGTTCGACTCCGACGAGGTCAAGGCCGCCGGCTCCACCATGGAGGGTCTCCTCTTCGGTGACGGCAACGTCCTCGGTGGCGTCCAGTCGGCCACCAGCACCAACTTCGGCGAGGCCGGCACCCCGATGTTCGATGCCGCCGGCCCGAAGTGCTGGATGCTCAACCAGGGCTCCTTCATCACCGGGTTCTTCCCTGACGACGTCAAGGCCGACCTTGACGCCAACGTCGGTGTCTTCGGCTTCCCGCCCGCCACTGCCGGCGGCGAGAACCCCGTCGAGGGTGGTGGCGACCTGCTCACCATGCTCAACGACAGCGACAACGTGAAGAAGGTCGTGAGCTACCTGTCGGAGACCGACATCGGCAACGACGCTGCTCCGGGCAGCTCGTTCTTCTCGCCGCACAAGGACTTCGACGTCAGCCTCTACCCGAACCAGGTCACCAAGGACGAGGCGACCTACGCCTACGGCTCCACGGCGTTCCTGTTCGACGGGTCGGACGCCATGCCGGCCGAGGTCGGCACGGGCTCCTTCTGGAAGGAGATGACCTCCTGGATCAGCGGTGAAGAGGACTTCGACACCGCGGTCGGGAACATCGAGGCCAACTGGCCGTAAGGCTTCGTCAGCCCACGCAGGGGCGGGGTTTCGGGCACTCCCCGGGGCCCCGCCCCTGTGACATATTGACTGAATCGGAGTTCCTCACCTCAGGGAAGGATGCTCGTACATGCTGCTCAAGTTCGTCTATGCGCTTCTCACCGTGCTCGCCGGCATCGGTGCTGCGCTCGCCATCTTCTGGATCCTCAACAAGATCGCGGAGCTTCTCCCGGGCAAGTGGGAGGACAAGGTCAAGCCCTACCTCTTCGTGCTCCCTGCGATCTTTGCGATCGTCGTCTACCTGATCTATCCGTCGGTACTGACGATCATCAACAGCTTCAAGGACAACTTCTCCCGCGAGTGGGTCGGGTTCAAGAACTACTCGGACCTGCTGGCCACGCCGGACTTCCGCTCCACCCTGTTCAACACGCTGCTGTGGATCCTGCTCGTCCCCGCGGCGACAGTGATCCTGGGACTGATGGTCGCCGTGCTCGCTGACCGGCTCCAGCCGCGCGGTGAGAAGCTCGCCAAGACCGTCATCTTCCTGCCGATGGCGATCAGCATGATCGGTGCCGCGACGATCTGGCGGTTCGTCTACTACGCCGCGCCCGCNGGGGTCACCCANACGGGTCTGCTCAACGCCATCAAGGGTGGCGACCCGGTGCAGTGGCTNCAGACCCAGACGTGGCACTTCAACAGCATCCTGCTGATGGTCATCCTGGTGTGGCTGCAGGTCGGCTTCTCGATGGTGCTGCTCTCGGCCGCGGTCAAGGGAGTCCCCGTGGACACCCTCGAGGCGGCCCGGATCGACGGCGCCAACGAGCGGCAGATCTTCGCCCGCGTGGTGCTGCCGCAGATCAAGGGCACCGTCATCACGGTGTTCATCACCGTGACCATCACCGTGATGAAGATCTTCGACATCGTCTACGTCAACACCAACGGCAACTTCAACACCAACGTGCTCGGCAACGAGTTCTACAACCAGATCAGCACGTTCATCAACTACGGCAAGGCGTCGGC
>JGI24770J26754_10001166_pt1 | contig 18791 bp, 17 predicted proteins | sample LakOneMetagenome_FD_26754 | JGI IMG/M metagenome (IMG submission 26754) | reverse complement strand
TTACTGATTGCGGGTTGCGTGAGAAAGAGTTTTTCGGCGGCACGCGAGACTGAACCCGTCTGCATAACAGTGATGAAGGCTTGGAGAGAGGCGGTATTCATGTGGGTTGCCTTTTTCAGTGAAAGTCAAAAGCAAATCCTCCCTAACCCTCCTTTTTCTAAGGAGGGGACTACATTGGCTACGCCAAAATAGAAAAGCTCCTCCCTTTGCAAAGGGAGGTTGGGAGGGATTTTGCTTTATATATTCCAAAAAGTTTTATTAATTATAAAAATGATAAATTAGTTTTATTGAAAAAACAAAGTTATTATGCGCACATCCCGCTTATTGAATAAAAATTTAACAAGCAAGGCAGCCTTAAACCCAGATGCTAAGCAAATGCTTAAGCGAATTCCAGATCAAGGTGAGTGAAATGACCGCGAAGACATTATACGACAAACTTTGGGATGATCATTTGGTCAAGCAGCGCGATGATGGATCGTGCTTGATTTATATCGATCGTCAATTATTGCATGAAGTGACTAGCCCACAGGCTTTTGAAGGCTTGCAACTTGCGCACCGTAAACCATGGCGTTTAGATGCCAATATCGCAACGCCAGATCATAACGTACCAACTAGCAAAGCGGAACGCGCTGAAGGTATTGCTGGGATTCAAGATCAAGTATCACGCATCCAAGTGCAAACGTTGGATGATAACTGTAAGGCGTTTGATGTCGTTCAGTTTGATATTAATGATGTGCGTCAAGGCATCGTCCACGTGGTTGGTCCAGAGCAAGGTTTGACTTTGCCAGGCATGACCGTGGTGTGTGGTGATTCGCATACTGCAACACATGGCGCATTTGGTTGCTTGGCGCATGGCATCGGTACGTCGGAAGTTGAACACGTTTTGGCGACACAATGTTTGATTCAAAAGAAATCAAAAAATATGCTCGTTCGCGTCGATGGTGTGCTTGGCGCTGGCGTGACACCGAAAGATGTGGTGCTTGCCATCATCGGTAAGATCGGTACGGCGGGTGGTAATGGCCATGCGATTGAATTCGGTGGTCAAGTGTTCCGTGACATGTCGATGGAAGGTCGCATGACCGTCTGTAACATGGCAATCGAAGCAGGCGCGCGCGTCGGTATGGTTGCTGTCGATGACAAAACCATTGCGTATTTTGAAGGCAAACCGTTTGCACCGAAAGCTGATCAGTGGGAACAAGCCGTTGCCTACTGGCAGACTTTACATAGCGATGCCGATGCAGTTTTTGATACAGTGGTTGAATTGGATGGTAATAGCATCGAACCTCAAGTGTCATGGGGTACGTCACCAGAAATGGTCATTGCAGTCAGCCAAGCCTTGCCATTGATTGAATCCACTAATGATCCAGTCAAACAAGATGGCATGAAACGTGCGTATCAATACATGGGTTTGACACCAGGTCAATCGCTTGAAGATATTCAGTTGGATCGTGTGTTTATTGGTTCATGTACGAACTCGCGCATCGAAGATTTACGCGCTGCTGCAGCGGTGATTAAAGGTCGTAAAGTCGCTAGCACCATCAAACAAGCGATGGTTGTTCCAGGTTCTGGTTTGGTAAAAAAACAAGCGGAAGCGGAAGGGTTGCATACCTTGTTTACCGATGCTGGCTTTGAGTGGCGTGAACCGGGTTGTTCGATGTGCTTGGCGATGAATGCGGACAAGTTGCAATCGGGCGAACATTGCGCGTCGACCAGTAACCGTAACTTTGAAGGTCGTCAGGGTAATGGCGGACGCACGCATTTGGTCAGTCCTGCGATGGCAGCGGCAGCCGCATTGGCGGGTCACTTCGTCGATGTACGAACATTTTAAGGGGAGACCATTATGAAACCTTATATTATTGAAACAGGTGTTGTCGCTCCGCTTGATCGTGCGAATGTCGATACTGATCAAATCATTCCAAAACAGTTTTTGAAATCGATTAAACGCACAGGTTTTGGTGCAAATCTTTTTGATGAATGGCGCTATTTGGATGAAGGTTATCCGGGTCAAGACAACAGCAAACGCCCTGTAAACACTGAGTTTGTCTTGAATCAACCGCGCTATCAAGGTGCGAACATTTTGCTCGCGCGACAAAACTTTGGTTGCGGTTCGAGCCGTGAACATGCACCATGGGCGCTGGCTGAATACGGCTTCCGTACAGTGATTGCCTCGTCTTTTGCAGATATTTTTTACAATAACTGCTTAAATAATGGCATGTTACCCGTGATTCTTGCTGAAGATGTGATGGATGTGTTGTTTGCCGAAGCACAAGCGTCGGAAGGTTATCAACTGACTGTTGATTTGCAACAACAACAGGTGATTCGTCCAAATGGACAGACACATGCATTTGAAGTTGATGCATTTCGTAAACATTTTTTGTTAAATGGTTTAGATGAAATTGGCTTAACTTTGCAGGATAGTGATGCAATTCACGCTTTCGAAGACAAAGCGAAGGCCGTTCGTCCATGGGTGTTTAATACACTTCATGTATGAGTATTGTATAGCGTATACTCTCGTGCATCATGCAAATAACGCGTTTTTCTAGCAGTGCAAATGCACGAGGTGTGCGACATACGGAGCAGATCATGGCTGTAGGAAGCATTAACCAAGCGGTGATTTTAAGTGTGAAAGCTGTGAATTTGAGTAGATTAAAGCGAATGCCTAAACAGCGAATGATCCGATCTTTAGCCTTCTTACCCGTGATGGTGGTGTTGGCTTTTTTGGCTGGCTGTCATTCCTATTCAGAATTGAAAACGAAGTCTGCCTGGATGATACCGAGCCTTAATATTCAGCATGAAGATATGTCAGGTATTGCATCCGTACATTGTTCAGGTGGTATTGGTTGCCAGTTTGTGAGCTTAAATAACAATGAGTTATTACATCCGCAAACGGGTGAGCCGACTGAGCAAGCCAAAACTGACGCTGTGCTGCGTTTCGAGTCATCTACTGCTAAAGACAGTTCACAGTATTTTTTGGCACTGACTGCTGCGCCACATGATATCGAGCTTTTATTTTTTCCTATTTCCCGTGATCGCGTCGAAAAATTTAATCTGACTCATCGCTTTAAAGCCGGTCATCGTTATGATTTGAAATTGTATCGTCAAGAACGTGAGCAATCTGCAAGTCTACTCAGTCTGGCAGGCCCAGCGCCGTTGTGCGTGGATATGTTGGATGATGACAAGGTTGTGCGTCGTTTTTGCCGTACTTATGGCTTTCAGACGATGACGACATCGTTTGTTGAGCAGAAAATTAAATAATTCGTCAGTTTTTATGGTCGTATGACTCACGTTGATTGAATGATACGCGTGAGTCGATTTTATTCTGTTAGTTCTATTCTTTTGTTTAGTGGAATCTTTACATGTCTCAACATATTTTAATTCTCGCCGGTGATGGCATCGGCCCTGAAATCATGGCTGCTGCCGAAAAAGTTCTCAATCGTGTGAATGATCAATTCTCATTAGGGTATACATGGTCGCATGGTTTGTTGGGCGGATCAGCAATTGATGCGCACGGCGTACCGCTACCCGACGTGACTTTAGATGCGGCAAAGAAAGCCGATGCAGTATTGCTCGGTGCAGTCGGTGGTCCTAAGTGGGATACGATTGAACGCTCAATTCGCCCAGAGCGCGGTTTGCTTAAAATTCGCAGTGAGTTGAATTTGTTTGCAAATTTACGTCCAGCAATTTTATATCCGCAACTGGCTGATGCCTCAAGTTTGAAGCCAGAAATCGTTGCAGGCTTGGATATTCTGATTGTTCGTGAATTGACGGGTGGTATTTACTTCGGGCAGCCACGCGGTATTCGCGTGCTTGAAAATGGCGAAAAGCAAGGCTACAACACTGACGTGTATGCGGAAAGCGAAATCAAACGCATTGCCAAAGTCGCGTTCGATATGGCGACTTTACGTGGTGGTAAAGTTTGTTCAGTGGACAAAGCCAATGTGCTTGAAGTGACTGAGTTGTGGAAACAAACGGTGACTGATTTGGCTGCTGCTGAATATCCAGAGATCAAGTTGTCACACATGTATGTGGATAACGCAGCTATGCAATTAGTCAAAAATCCAAAGCAATTTGATGTGCTCGTCACTGGTAATCTCTTCGGTGACATTCTGTCGGATGAAGCGGCGATGTTGACGGGTTCGATTGGCATGTTGCCGTCAGCAAGCTTAGATGCGAACGGCAAAGGCATGTATGAACCTTGTCATGGTAGTGCGCCAGATATTGCAGGGCAGGACTTGGCTAATCCATTGGCAACTATTTTGTCAGTCGCAATGATGCTGCGTTATACCTTTAAACAAGAAGATGCAGCAAAAGCGATTGAAACGGCGGTTGGTGTGGTGTTGGATCAAGGCTTGCGCACAGGTGACATTATGTCAGCAGGCATGACCAAGATCGGTACACAAGCGATGGGCGAGGCGGTATTGAACGCTTTGGGTTAATGACCTAAAGTTTTTCCCGCAAACTAATTTTACAAACAAGAAAAGCCGCAGAATATGCGGCTTTTTTGTATTTTACGATGATCTCGTTTAAAACGATAATCTCGTGCGAGCAGTGATTAACGCGCGCGGTAAGTGATACGACCTTTTGAGAGGTCATACGGAGTCATTTCGACTTTAACCGAATCGCCTGTCAAAATACGAATATAGTGTTTACGCATCTTGCCAGAGATATGGGCAATCACTTCGTGATCATTTTCAAGGCGTACGCGGAACATTGTGTTTGGCAAGGTTTCAGTGACGACGCCTTCAAACTCGATCAGCTCTTCTTTGTTGGACATATTCGCTCTACATAGTTTGNCATTCGTTATTATACTCCTTTTGAGCGAGTACGAGTTCGAGTGCCAGATGAAATCAGAAAGGACGATATTTTAGCCGTTTGATCGACTAGACGCAACAAAGCAAACACTTTTCTTTAAGATTGATTTATCCGAGCTTGATTTGAATCAGTTTACTTCGCATCACTGGGTAATGATAAAAACTGTAAATCATCAATTGCCGTGATTTCAATGGTGTGCGTTTTTTTATTAATGATGCACATTTCACCCGCTTTGATGCTTTGTCCTGCGCGTTGCAGGGTAATGAGTGCGTAATGCGGGGTATTGATGATTTCACCGACTGCGGATGGGTTATCTAGACGGCTTTTTGCCAAGCAATCTTTTTGATAATTAGGCAGTGTTGGTTCTCCTATAATATTGGACATGCGAAAGTCGCTGGGAGACAGGCAACAAGCACTGAGTAATACGGTTTGAAAGGCGACTAATGTTATAAGTAATGGGTGAAAGAGGCGGCGAGTTGTCATGAGTTTTCCTTAATGACTTTTGTTTTTCGGTCAGTATTGATAGATTCCGTGTAGCGAAAATAAAAGAGTTATACCNGATTGCTTGAAAGTTTAGACGATTTTAAGGGATCGCGATGTAAAGTATTTTTTCCAGATTTGATTATCATGTCTATGCAAGATATTTTGCTTGTACGCAAATGAAAAAACGAAACTAATTGTCTGAATTGTTATCATTTAGCGATATAAATATAGTGCTATGATAGGGCATAGTAGACAGATTTAACTTAGAAAAATGATGAATGTTGATGCAAACTATCTCACTTTTAATATCATTTAGTCAGGTGAGATCAGATTGTTGTTGATGTGCAGAGGGTAAATGTATGCAGAGAATACAGACGGATGCCGCCATTCTATTCAAGATGGTNTATGAAGGGATGCGTCGCGCTGAGTATCCAGTTGACGAGATTCTGATGCGGGCAGGTGTTGCCTTAAGTCGCGTCGATGATAAAGCGCGGACGCCCAATCATATGCAAGTTGCTTTTTGGAAAGCTGCGGAATCTGTCACAGGTGATTCTGATTTAGGGCTACATTTAGCAGAGCACATGCCGCTGTATCGTGGGCAAGTTGTTGAATATTTGTTTTTGAGTAGCGCTACGTTTGGCGCAGGATTAAAGCGTGCGTTGGCTTATCAGCGCTTGGTCAGTGATGTATTAGATGCTTCTGTTCGCATTATCGGTGATCAGGTTTGTNTATCCAATACCGAGATTTTTTATAAAGATACTGTGTCTCTACGTCATTTTACTGAATGCTTTATGTTGAGTTTATTGCGATTTTTCCGTTTTGTGACGGATGGTCAGTTTAACTTTACGCGCATTGATTTTGCGTTTNCGCAAGGTGCATCTGCTGAGGAATATGAGCGGGTATTTGGTTGCCCTGTTCATCTAGGTCAAGTAGAAACACGTGTTTATTTTGATCTGAAAATCATGGATCAGCCGCTTTGGCAATCCGAGCCTGAGTTGCTGCGTTTACATGAACAATTGGCTTTGGANAAACTGCAAGAGTTAGCTCGCTCTGATCTGGTGGCGGATGTGCGTCGTGCGATTGGTGAGACGTTGGAAAGTGGAGAAGTGTCACTTGAAACGATTGCAGAACGATTAAATATTTCTGCACGTCGNTTACGGACGCAGTTGAGCGAAGCCGATACCAGTTTTCAGCAAGTATTATCGGATTATCGGGCTCGTCTGGCGAAGCGTTTNCTGTCAAAAACCACCGAGAGTGTAGAGCGAATTGTTTACCTGACTGGATTCTCTGAACCAAGTACGTTTTATCGTGCTTTCCGACGTTGGACGAATGAGACGCCCGTTGAATATCGTAAACGGAAACAAGCCGCAGCTTAGTTTTTCAAATTAAAAAACTGATTAAATGTTTAACCAGACTGGCCCTAATGGCAGGTCTGGTAATTCAAATTCGTCTGGATAATAGGCGTTAATGAAATAAAGCCCATCGGGTGGCGCAGTGATGCCTGCTTCCTTGCGATCTTGCACCGCTAATAAATGATCGATCCATTCAATCGCTTTGAGTCCTTCTCCGATCTCTAACAACGCACCGACAATATTTCGCACCATGTGATGCAGAAATCCATTGGCCTGAATGTCGAGCACAATCAATTGTCCATGCCGCGTTAAGGTCAGATGACTGACATGACGTACGGGTTGATTGGATTGGCATGCTACTGCACGAAAACTGGTGAAATTATGGATGCCAATCAGTTTCTGCGCCGCCAATTGCATTTGTTCCAGATTCAGTGGTGCGTAATGATGGGTGACTTGNCCATTAAGTAGAGCTGGACGATAAGGATGGTTATAAATNACATAGCGATAACGNCGCGCATGTGCTTTAAATCGCGCATGGAAGTCATTAGTCATGGGTTGCAGCCAGCGTACGGCGATATCGTGCGGTAAGACCGTGTTCGTACCACGAATCCAGCCTCGAATGGAACGTTCTGCCTCCGTATCAAAATGCGCAATCATGTTACACGCATGGACGCCTGCATCCGTGCGTCCAGCCGCATGAAGTGTGACTGGGTGATTGGCGATTTTGGATAAAGCGATTTCGACAGTTTCTTGAACACTGCGAATACCTGCTTGCTGGGTTTGCCATCCGCGATATTGGCTGCCACAAAATTCCAAACCTAAAGCAAGACGCGGCATAGCAGTGTTATTCCTGTATGATTTTTATGTGGTTAAATGAGAGTCGTTCGCTTGATTGATGAATCACATTAATGAACGAAAGCAGTGTTGTATTCCAGCCATAATTGGCGGCGTTCGGTATAGGTACTTGCCGTGATCTGCAACCAGGCTAAACGTGCAAATATTGCTGGTAAGGCTAATTCGCCACCTGATAATACACCACATGCTGCGAGCCAATTTCCAGCGGCATATCGTGATTCAACTCCACCAAATGGTACTTGAGTAGTTAATATTACCAGAACCCCATGCTGTTCGGCCGCTAGTAANGCACGATGAATCCGTAAATCATCGGGGAAATTTCCGAGTCCATACGCCAATAGAATGACAGCTTCCGCACCTGATAACAGAGCTTGCTCAAGTTGTGTAACGAGTGTCTCAAGCGGCAGCGGGGAGGCGTAGTATATCTGTATATTTAATCGTGAGAGAGCCTCTTTCAAACGGGTTGGATTAGTGATTAGTGTATTCGTGAGGTGTTGTTGATTTGCGATATGATTTGGTTTTATGTGCTGACCTGCAAAAGCTGCATATTCTGTGGTGTGAATTTTTTGCACACTGTCGGCGGCCCAATGTTGCTGATTAAATGCGACACGAACCCATCCTTCTTGCGGAAGTGTTGCATCTGAAAAAGCCGAATAGGCTGTNTTTATATTATTGAGCGCATCAGTGTTTGGATCAAAGTTCTGCTTGATTGGATCAAGTAATGGCAATTGACTGCCTGTCACTATGACTTTTAAGCGTGTTCCGCGTAGGGCTTCGGCGATAAATGCAGCAGTAAATGCCAATGTGTCTGTGCCATGCAAAAGGATCCAATGCTGAATGTGGGCATACATTGGGTTCAGTAAAAGTTCTAAGATATCCCCCCAATCTGCAGGAACTAAGGCACTACTGTCTTTGATATTTCCTGAGAAATAATGCCATTGAGAAAGACTCAGCATTGTTGGTAATTCTGATTCTATTAGTGCCGCTAGCTTGGGTAGAAAGGTGTCGGCAGATAGAGGTGTCAATGGTTGCCCCACACAACCAATCGTACCACCTAAGTAGAGTATACCGAATTGAGNCAGATGATCAGAACTAGGCATGTTAAGGCTCTATAAAATTTTGTTATCGTTGATTTAATCTTTAATGTTGAGGGTATATATGTAATAAAAATGGCGACTTAAGTCACCATCTTTATTGCAGTATCATTTTGAGTTGATTTACGATGCCAGTTTAGCAATTAAATCCCGCGCTTCAGTTTGCTGAGGGCCAGCACCTTGTTCAGCAACTTCGTTCAAAAGCTCTTTCGCGCTACTGATTTCGCCAAGCGCTATATAGTTGCGAGCGAGGTCTAAACGAATTTGGAATGTGTCTGTTGATTGAAGGAATGGAAACTCTTCTTCCAATGAGGACAGCGCATCACCCTTGATGAGCTCGCCAACAGTAGGGGTAGCAGCCGGTACAACTGGCGCTTTTGCTTCTGCAGGAGAGGCGAATGTTTCATCAGCAAGATCATTTGACCAGTCGCTCTTTTTAGCAACAATTTCAGCTTTGTCTTCATCAATTGTAAAACTGTCATCCAGATCAAACTCAAGATCTACGAGATCACTTGTTTTGCTGGTTTCTGTTTCAGGCACTTTGAGGTCAGCTAAATCAGCAATTGGTGCTACTGGTTCTGCCTCTTTTACGGGTGCTTTGGTCTCTGACTGTGTGCCAATGACAAAGTCATCAAATTCTGAGAAATCAAAGTCATCCGTTTTTTTCTTTGCANCCACTTCAACTGGAGAATCTTTTGCCGTTACAGCGGTATCAACCAAATCGATATCATCTAAAGAGAATTCGGTCTCAATAGGGGTGATATCAACTGTTTTACCGAGAGATACGCTTTCTGCATCGGGTGTTTGAGGTTCTACATGTTCTGGTTCTACTGCTTTAAACGTTTCAGAGGTGAACGTTAGGCTATCCGCTGCGTAGTCAGGTGCGGCAGTTTCAGCTGTTGGTTCTGGCTCTGATACAACGGTGGCTTTTTTTGTATCAAACTCAATCAGGTCGCTATCTTCTACAACAATAGGACGTTCAAGTTCGTTATGGAGTTCTTCTGCTTGAATCAGTGCAAGAGGATCATCTAATTGCTTGAGTTGCTCAAACTGAGCATCGAAGGCTTCGTGATCGTTTTGCTTGAGATAAATTGCCAGCAGCGCCAGCATTAAGTCACTGCGTTCAGGATTCTTTTGTAATCCTTTGTTTAGTACGCCTACTGCTTGTGGGAAGCGTTGTTGGATCAGCAACTGATTAGCTTCATCTAAGGGATCAACGACTTCAACTGGTTTTTCAACCTTCGGCGCTTCTTTTACAGCAACGACAGGTGTTTTAACAGGAGGAGCGGCGACGGGTGTGACTACTGGTGCTAGAGTCTCCACTTTTACAGTAGGAGGCGTTTCAAATTTTTTGGGTGTTGGCGTTGGAGTGGGTGCTTTTGTCACGGGTGGTTGCGTTTTCTTTGGCTCTGTCCACTTTTTTGGTAAAAGCATAACACCAGCAAGAATCGCGAGAACCAGAATTCCCCAAACCCAGCCTGGAATCCCACCTGATGAAGCTTCGTCAGCCGCATAAACCGATTGTGAAGCCAATAAACCGAAGGTGGTCATTGCGCTAATTAATTTGATATGGCTGGTTTTACGTGCCATATTTTTTTCTTGAGTCGATGGAATACTATTTTTTGAAATCATGATTTTGGCGTCCTATTTGCGTTTTGAGGTACTGCATCCTTACGATTTTTGAGTCGCTGCATTAGTTCAGCAAGTCTAGCATTTCGTAAAGCAAGTTTTTGATCATTTACTTTAATTTTTGCTTCGAGTTCGCTTACTTCTTGACTTAAAGTCATATTTCTTTGGCGTATAGCGGTGATTTTTAAATTTAACTGTCCGAGTTGGCGTGCTGTTTCTTCACTCGGTTTCTCCGTTGCGCTGCCTTGGGCCATTCCTTCTTGCGCAGGCGCGACTAAGGTCATTTTTGCATCGGGCAGGTGGCCACGACGAATATAAGGGGTTTTAGCGGCTTTAGCTTGCTGATTTGGGGTGCGAATCACTGGCGTTTTATTACTTTCCACGTCGTCATTTTCGACTTGAGTTGGCGGCGTATCGACTTTTGGTGCTTCTTCTGTGTCTTGCTGGTTTGGCAAAATGATCGTTGCGCCATTTCTGATATGGTTCGGATTACCATGAATAAACGCAGACTGATTCATTTGTTGAATCGAATGCATAATGACCGTAATGGGTCGATTCGAATTTTTTTGGATTCGATTGGCAATCGACCAAAGAGAGTCATTACGTTTTACTTTATAGGATGTGTTTTCTGGTGTCGTCGGTGTTGGGGGACGCGACACTGGCTCAGGAGCTGGCGTAGCGGGCACAGCAACTGTTGGGGTTTGTTCGATTGGTGCTTGACTGGCTTCAACTACAGGGGTTGCCATTGGCGGCGGAGTGCTAGGTATTGGAATGAGCGGTGTATCTTGTGCGACTACATTTTGTGCCAAAGGTGTTGCTGCTGTCTCAGCGACAGGTGTAGACATCGGCGGCGGGACACTACGACTTGGAACCAACGGTGTATCTTGTGCCGCGGACGTATTCTTTGTAAGAGGTGTTTCAGCAATAGGAGCAGACATCGGCGGCGGTGCGCTGTGACTTGGGATCAGTGGAATTGTACGAGTGGTGAGACTCGATGTCACTTTCACGATGTTTGGATTGGTGGGTTGTGCAATGACGGGCGCTGGTGTTGACGATGCCTCAGCCAATTGAATTTGTTGAACGGGTAAATTTAGCGTCTCAGGTTGAATGCGTGTCAAAGGTGGATCAACCAGCGCAGTCACTTGTTGTAAGCGTACATTGTTGCCAAAACCGATATGAACAACGAACTCAATATAAGGGTCATTCAGTGGGCGATCACTAGTGATGGTAATAATTCCACGTTCGGGGGACGTGATTGCTGTACTAAAGTGTAGATCACTCGCCAGTTGACGTTTATTAATACCGAGCTGGATGAATTCTCTATCATTTGCGAGTGACGCTCGAATCGTCGCTGGATCGACACCCGCAATATCCGTCACGACAATTTGTGCACGGAAGGGTTGGCCAAGGGATGATTTTACTTGTAACGGGTGTACGGAAAGTGCAAATGCCTGTTCAGTAAGAAAAATGTTGCTCAGAAGGAAAGCGGATAAAAAGACATTCTTTTTAAAGCGTTTTGAGTGTTGTTGAGTCATTTCACCCGTTGTAAGAGTTGGCGTCCTCGCTGTGTGTGTAACTTGCTTTAATCTTGTGTCATGTACCGACACTGCGTTTTTTTGTGATGCCATACCAACAATCCTGTTGCGCTTTAAGATGTCTAACTCTGAACTTAGATATATTGTTTATTTATTCCATATTGTGTTTGATTGCGCACCTTAATTGAAAGTGCGCAATCGACATTTGTAATTAACCGCGATGTTCGATCAGTAAGCGCAGCATGCGACGTAACGGTTCGGCCGCGCCCCAGAGCAATTGATCACCTACAGTGAATGCACTGAGATATTCAGGGCCCATGTTGAGTTTACGTAGACGACCCACTGGAATTGACAATGTGCCTGTGACAGCCACAGGTGTCAGATCAGTCATGCTGGCTTCGCGTGTATTAGGAATGACTTTGACCCATTGATTTGATTCACGAATGATGGATTCGATCTCATCCAAGGGGATGTCTTTTTTCAGTTTAATGGTCAATGCTTGTGAGTGACAGCGCATTGCACCGATACGCACGCATAAGCCGTCAATTGGCGTGATATCCGCGCCAGTTTGACCGAGAATTTTGTTGGTTTCCGCCTGACCTTTCCACTCTTCTTTGGATTGACCATTTTCAAGTTGCTTGTCAATGTAAGGAATCAGTGAACCGGCTAATGGCACACCAAAGTTTTCTTTTGGAAAACCAGCACCGCGTTGCAATTCAGCAACTTGACGGTCAATGTCAAGAATCGCACTAGCAGGGTTGTCGAGCAACGGTTTAACGCCATCGCGGATGTAACCCATGCTGCTGATGAGCTCGCGCATGTTTTTTGCGCCAGCACCTGAAGCAGCTTGATAGGTCATCGCACTGACCCATTCAACCAATCCTTGCTGATACAGACCGCCAATAGCGAGCAACATCAAGGATACCGTGCAGTTTCCGCCGATAAAGTTTTTAACGCCTTTGCTCAGTGCATCTTGAATGACGTTCATATTGACTGGGTCAAGCACAATCACGGCATCATCTTCCATGCGCAATGTACTCGCCGCATCAATCCAATAGCCTTTCCAGCCATTTTGACGCAGTTTCGGGAAAATCTCGTTGGTATAGTCGCCGCCCTGACAGGTTAGGATGACGTCCATGTGCTGGAGGGATGTGAGGTCGTGTGCGTTAATGAGGTCGGGTGCAGATCTTGCCACCAAAGTTTGGTGCAGTGTGACCTGCATTACTAGTAGTAAAATAAAATGGCTCAATATGCGCAAAGTCATTTTCTTCGACCATGCGTTGCATTAACACCGAACCTACCATTCCACGCCAGCCCACCAAACCCACTTTCATCACGTTCTCCAATTAGAAACAACTACTCAATATTTTGCTCGTAAGTCGGAGTGTAGCATCGTGCCCGAGCAATCGCCAAAGAGTACGCATGGATTGTGTGAAAAATTATGAATTTTTTGAAATTAGTGTGATCGAAACCTCAATTTTTTCATTTATATCAATATGAAGGTTTAAAAATCTAAAAACGGATTAGAAATCTGAGTGGGATTCCTCGACTTACTCTTTTGCAGAGTTGATTTTCTGTTTTGTCCTTGTCATTTAAGTGTCATAAAAATTCATCTAGCGGTCATGTCCACTTGGTATTTTACTGCCATGAAACTCAGTCAGCGACTGAATCTGGCGGCTGTTTATCAGCGCACAAATTGTTGGATTGAATATCATAATAAAGCAAGGAGTAAACATTGATTATCATTGAGTTTATTTCTGGTCTTGTGGTTTTTTCGACATTATGGGGGTTGCTGCCACGCAATGAGTGGTGGGTACGCTGCTTTGACTTTCCGCGCTTACAGATCCTAATGATTGGTGGATTGGTTTGGTTGGCGTTGGTTTGCAGTTTCTATAATAATTATAACTTACAAAACAATCATTTAAACGACACATTATTGCTCCTTTTACTGACGGGGAGTTTGTTGTATCAGTCTTGGATGGTTTTGCCATACACCTTGTTTTGGCGAAAACAGGTCATGCAGGCAGATTCACCAGATCCAATTCATATGATTTCGCTGCTCGTTTCTAACGTATTGACGCCTAATCAAAATTATCAAGCCTTGATCGACCATGTGCTGCATTATCAGCCTGATGTGTTGGTGACGTTAGAGACCGATTCACGCTGGGAGCGAGCGTTGTCGGTGATTGAAGCGGATTATCCGTTTGTCGTGCGCGTACCGTTGGACAATATGTACGGCATTCATCTGTATAGTCGTTTGCCATTGGTCAATCCCGAAGTGAAGTTTTTGTTTAGTCCAGAAATTCCTTCGATTCATACGCAAGTCCGCTTACGCTCAGGGCAATTATTACGCCTGTATTGCCTGCATCCAAAACCACCCACTCCGAATGAAGCATGGGATTCAACCTTGCGTGATGCGGAACTACTCGTGGTGGGCGAACATGTTGCCAATCAAAAAGAGAGTTGCATCGTCGCTGGTGATCTGAATGATGTGGCTTGGTCGCGGACGACGCGTTTGTTTCAACGNATTAGCGGCTTGCTTGATCCGCGGGTAGGGCGTCAGTTTATGAATACCTTTCATGTGAATTATTTGCTGTTGCGCTGGTCGCTTGATCACGTTTTTCACAGTACCGATTTTTCTTTAGTTGGTATGAAATTGCTCGATTCGATTGGCTCGGATCATTTTCCAGTGTTCACCGTGTTGCATCATGATCCAAAAATACAGTCCAAGCACCGTTCACCGATTGCGAGTCGGGATGATGAATTGCGCGCGTTAGCAAAAATTAATGCGGGCATCGCACAATCGAGAGCGGAGATGCCGAATTATCAATGTGACGTGATGATGTTTGAGCGGTAAAAATTGCGTCATGTGAATACGTTTTGTTGCTTATTATTTTTTAGTTATTTTTCTGTGTTGAATGCGTGATTTAAACTAATTGAAAATCTACATTGTCAGACAGCATATTAGCAAATTGGTACACAAAGTCTGTGAATTGGTACGCAAAATGTTGCTTTGTGACGAAAAGAATAATGAAGTGACAAATATTTACATCATTTTGTACGATTTGGCTTACGTTAATTGAGGTTTGTATCTATTTCATGTCAGACAATTAAAATTGATAATGATTTTGTCGGCAAGGGAATGGATAAGGACATTGTCTCAGGATGAGTCAATAGCCGACTGATATAAGCTCTTAAGTGAGTACGTCATGGAGTAGACGAAGACAAGGAAGAAAGGCATAAAAATTAAAAGATATTCTGGCTCGAATGCGCAAGTAATTGCCATTCGAGCTTATATTTTGTACTAGCGAAACTCTTATTTCTTCACTTTTTTGTGGTACTTTCTTAAGTCGTCTGTACTATCGCTACAATCATTTTGCGGTAATCATTTCAGCATAGAGTGCTAAGGTCTGGTCAGTCATTTGTGTCAGTTGAAAATCATGAACTGGCGCTGGCGGCTGTGGATTTGACAATAACTGCTCGACAGTCCGCAAAAGTTCATCTTCATTTTCTGCTTCAACCAATCCTTGTGGATAGCAACGATTGAGAATTTCTGCGACCCCACCACGATTCCAACCTACAGCAGAAGTCCCAACCGAGATGGCTTCTAAAGTTGTACGCCCAAATGTCTCAGCTTTAGCGGATAGTGATAATACGATGTCACTTGCTGCAAGCCATTCGCGGATATCGCTACGGTGCCCGACAAAGGTGACATGATCAGCTAAACCGAGTTGTTCAACTCGCGTGTGTAGTCCAGCAAGATAGGCCTGTTTCTTTTCATGCGCATCACCGATGATCACTCCATGAACGGCAAATCGATCTTTCAGCGCTGCAACCAACTGTAGCAACGCCTCGTGACCTTTTAGTCGAGTAATCCGCCCAGGCAGGGTTAGCCAAATTTTGTGCTCAAGTTCTGGAAACTCGGCGAGGGTCTTTTGCCACCACAGATTTGAGGGCTGATAGCCGTGCGGAAATTCTGATGGATTGATGCCGCGATAAATACGGGTGATTTTGTCACGAGGGCAAGCAGGATAATTTTGGTGAATATACTCAACGACACTATCTGAGACGGCTATGACTCGATCTGCACGCGTCATGATTTCGCTATAACGGCTGACTGAATAAAAACCATGCACGGTACTAATCAGCACGGGACGGTCTTTGCTGGCGATTTTGCGTAGCGCAAGGTGAGTGAGCCAAGCTGGAATTCGGGAACGCACATGGAGCAGGTCAGCACGTTCTTGTTGAATGATTTTTCGTAGTGGGCGAATCTGCCATAAGCTACTGAGCGATTTACGGTGAATCGGTAGTTGAATATGCCTTGAGCCTTCCGCTTCGAGTTGCGCGACCATGCGTCCACCGTCTGAAATCACAATAGATTCGTGACCCGCAGCAACCAGTGCGCGCGCAATCTCAAGCGTTCCGCGTTCGACGCCACCGCTATTCAGTGCTGGAACCAATTGAATAATTTTCATGGCAGGCATACTCGTATTTATTTTAATTGAACAGTTGATGCTTGGTTTTGAACCGCCAAAATTAGGGCTTAGGCTGGGCGTAATAAGACGGCGTGCCTTTGGGTTGTGACTTAAAGCGACGATGAAACCACATCCATTGCGTTGGTGCGACACGAATCAGTTCTTCAAACAACGCGTTGACGCGCGTCGCATCTAGGACTGGATCATCTGATGGGTAGTTGAGTAATTCTGGCGTGATGGTCAATTGGTAATGCGGTTCTTGATCATTCGAGCGATAAGAGTGAAATGCAAGAACGGCTGAATTATTAATTTTGACAATGCGGCGCGGTGCAGTGACGGTCGCGGCCTGAATACCAAAAAATGGTGCCATGACGCCTTGCTTCAAGCCGTAATCTTGATCAGGCGAATACCAAACAATTTTTCCTGATTTCAGTGCGCTAATCAGTCCGCGCATATCGTCATGATCAATTTGCTGTTCGAACATATTGGCGCGGGCGCGGGTGATGAGCCATTCAAACAACGGATTATTTTGTGGGCGATAAACCACGTACGCGGAGAAAAACAGGGAGGATAAATAACCGCCTAAGTCCAATGTCGTGTAATGGCCGCCGAGTAGAAGAACGCCTTGACCACGCTTTTGAGCTTCAACGAGATGCTCTAAACCAGAGATGGAGACTTTGTCATTAAAACGATGGGGAGTATACCAGCTACTTAGACTTTCAAAAAAACCGAGCATACCGTTACGAAAGACGTCAATGCTCATCTCTGTCCGTTCAGCTTCTGACAGCTCAGGAAAACAAAGAGAGAGGTTTTTCTGAGTATCTAAGCGTCGTTTTTTTGCCAAGCGCCAAAACACTTCGCCAAGCCATTTCCCGATGCACAGTTGAGCGCGCCAAGGCAAATGCGCCAACGACCAAAGTAGCAACACGCCAAGCCAAATCGCCCAAAATTGTGGCATGAGGAACTTGGCTTGAAACGGCGGGGTACTACTCACACTCATAAGATAACGGTCATCACTGAATCAAATTACGGGGGTGGATCAAAGTAAACGATGAGCGTTTACTTTTTCCAAAACGCGACTTTACTGTACATACGATGTAGGAGTGATCCGTTTGATGAATCAGCACCTTCAGGCGCAGCGTAGTCTACGGTTTTTTGGGCATTGTCTGGGTTTGGCATTTGCTCAACTGCAGTTGTTTTTACTGCATCAGTGGATCTTGGACCAAACGTTAACCATGTGCCTTTCTGTGCATCACCACATTGAGCGGCAATTTTCCATTCTTCAATTTGTTCAGGTGTAGAGTTTTTCAAGTCGATATAAAGTGGATTATCTTCTTGTTTACGATTGGTCGGTAAACGCCCTGGTACCTGTATTTCAGAAGCGAGCAAGCCCAAAATTTCTAACATACGATCTGAGCGATAGAATTTTTGCTCATGTTGAAGCACGTAGCCAATGTTTCCTCGGCGCACAATCAAATAACCCATGAAGCGAGTAGTGTTCAAGTCGTCAGTCAGGTCTTTGACATTGATTTCAGATTGTACCACGGCATAGAGTGCTGAACCCATGCGACTATTCACGTTGCGTTGGAGCAGGATGCGACCGCCAGTATTCACTTTTTCCATGTAGTAACGGAAAATCACATCACGAGTCGTGGTGTCATCGGCAAATTCAGGCAGTGCGATATTCGGGTTGTTAATCAAGTTAACCGCATCAATTCGGAAGAAACGACCCGCATTATCATAGATATTGAGGCTCGAACCTTCTGGCGTACAGCTGTCACGTAGACGCACATTACCGCGAAAGTTCTGCGCGCCTAAGTCAAGAGTGTAGGCTTGAGCAGGAGCATCGTATAAATATACTTTGCGGGCTATTTTTCTTTGACACATCCATGCCGCTACAGCCTGCTAATAGCAAGCTGCCTGATGCCAAGCCCAATAAACTTAGCGTGCGAATACGATTGAAAGCTGTCGAAGTCGTCCTTGAACGCATCAAATTTAAGCGCTCCATGCCCTGTTTGTTCATACTGCTTTAAGCTCCTTGACTAGCCGCCTCTAAGGTCGTCCAGCGTTCTAATTGATCTAGTATTTCTTGTTCTATGACTGCCAAGCGGTTTGAAGCAACAGTAGCCGCAGCGGAATCAGTCATAAACCACGCTCCATCCGCGAGTTTTTCTTCCAAAGCCGCTTGTTCAGCTTCAAGTGCAGCAATCACTGCTGGCAAACCATCCAATTCTCTTTGGTCTTTATAACTCAATTTCACTGATTTTGGTAATGGTTTTGGTATTGATGTTGCATTAACCGTCTTTGCCGCCGCAGGTGCCGCCTTTTTCATGCGTAGTTGAACTTCGCGCTGAGCAAGATAATCTTTATAGCCACCGATATATTCTTCGACTTGACCTTTGCCATCAAACACCCAAGTTGAGGTCACAACTTGATCAACAAAGGCGCGATCATGGCTAATGAGGAGCAATGTACCAGGATAGCTTGCAATCGCTTCTTCTAGCAACTCCAAGGTCACCATGTCCAGATCGTTGGTCGGTTCGTCGAGAATTAATA
>JGI24770J26754_10001163_pt1 | contig 18806 bp, 20 predicted proteins | sample LakOneMetagenome_FD_26754 | JGI IMG/M metagenome (IMG submission 26754) | reverse complement strand
GTCCGGGTCATCATGGACGACCCGGACCAGCCTGCCCCGCCTGCACGCGACGACGACAACTGAAGCGCCACCCTGACGCCGACGCCGCGTCGCGGCCACACCACCGGAGCCCTGCATGCGAATCCTGCTCGTCGAAGACGAAGCCCCGCTGCGCGAGACCCTGGCCGCGCGGCTGAAGCGCGAAGGCTACGCGGTCGATGCCGCGCAGGACGGCGAGGAAGGCCTTTACATGGGCCGCGAAGTCCCGTTCGACGTCGGCATCATCGACCTCGGCCTTCCGAAAATGTCGGGCATGGACCTCATCAAGGCCCTGCGCGACGAGGGCAAGCGCTTCCCGGTGCTGATCCTCACCGCGCGCTCGAGCTGGCAGGACAAGGTCGACGGCCTCAAGCAGGGCGCGGACGACTACCTGGTCAAGCCCTTCCATGTGGAGGAGCTGCTGGCGCGAATCAACGCCCTGGTACGCCGTGCCGCGGGCTGGAGCAAGCCGACCCTGGAATGCGGGCCGATGATGCTCGACCTCGCCGCGCAGACGGTCAGCGTCAACGGCAGCAACGTCGACCTCACCAGCTACGAGTACAAGGTGCTCGAATACCTGATGATGCACGCCGGCGAACTGGTGTCCAAGGCCGACCTCACCGAGCACATCTACCAGCAGGACTTCGATCGCGATTCCAACGTGCTCGAGGTCTTCATCGGCCGTCTGCGCAAGAAGCTCGATGCCGATGGCGCCCTGAAGCCGATCGAGACCGTGCGCGGCCGCGGCTACCGCTTCGCGATCCCGCGCACCAGCGAGGCCTGACCGGCCGCTCGCGCGGACCGGGGGGAAGATGGCGGCGCGCGAGCCCTTCCTCGGCTGGCGCCCGCGTTCCCTGCAATCGCGGCAGCTGCTGGCGGCCAGCGTGGGCCTGCTCGCCTTCCTGGCCATCACCGGCTACGCGCTGGACCGCGCCTTCATCGATGTCGCCGGACAAGGCTTGCACGAGCGGCTCAAGGCCTATGCCTACGCCTACCTCACGGGGATCGAATTCGCGCGCGACGGCACGCTGATCCCGCCCGAGGCGCCGCCGGATGGTCGCTTCGACCAGCCCGGTGGCGGGCTTTACGTCGATGTCGAATTGCCGAACGGGCGCTGGCTCTCGGATTCGGCGACCGGACAGGTGCTGCCGCGCGGCGAGGTGCTGGGACCGCTGCAGGAACAACAGGACGGACCGCTGCGGATGACGCGCAGCGACGGCAGCGCGGGGGCGGTCTACCGCTACGGCATCGGCGTCGTATGGGCCCCGGGCGACGACCCCAAGGCCGAATTCCCGTACACGATCTACGTGATGGAGGATGCCGGCACCCTGCCGAAGCAGGTGCGGGTTTTCCGCCAGGCCTTGTGGGGCTATCTCGGTATCGCCGCACTGCTGCTGTTGCTGCTGCAGGGGCTGATCCTGCGCTGGAGCCTGCGCCCGTTGCGGCGCGTGGTCGTCGAACTGGAGCGCGTGCAGCGCGGCCAGCTCGCGCGCATGAGCGAGCGGCACCCGCGCGAACTCGCGCCGCTCACCGACAGCATCAACGCCCTGGTCGAGAGCGAGCGCGAACATCTGGAGCGACAGCGCAACACGCTCGCCGACCTCGCTCACAGTCTGAAGACGCCGCTGGCGGTGTTGCGCACGCGCCTCGACAGCGGCGCACCGGAGCGCGAATTGCGCGAGGAAGTGGACCTGCAGCTGCGGCGCATGAACGACCTGGTCGGCTACCAGCTCTCGCGCGCGGCTTCGGGCGGACACGCGCTGTTCGCGGCGCCGGTCGAAATCGAACCCTACGCGGAGCAGATCGTGCAGGGCCTCGAGAAGATCTATGCGAACAATCGCGTGATCTGCGAATTCGAGATCGCATCGGGCGCGCGCTTCCACGGCGAACCCGGCGATCTGCAGGAATTGCTCGGCAACCTGCTCGAGAACGCATTCAAGTGGGCGAAGTCGCGGGTGCTGCTCACCGCACAGGTCGGCGACAGCGAACCGCGCCGCCGGCCCGGACTGATCCTCCGCGTCGAGGACGATGGCCCGGGCATCCCCCCCGACCGGATCGCGGCCGTGCTCCAGCGTGGCGTTCGCGGCGACGAACGCGTGCAGGGCCACGGCATCGGGCTGTCCATCGTGCAGGACATCGTGCAGGGCTACCGCGGCGCGCTGGAAGTGGGCGCGTCGACCGAACTGGGCGGGGCGAGTTTCACCGCAAGGTTCCCGCCGGGGCTTTGATTTCCGTCCCTCCGCCAGGAGAGAGGGAAGCGCTAGGCAAACGGCGACCCGCCGTAGAATTCCTCCAAGTGGCCCGCCACTTCCGGCATCGCCTTGCGCAGCGAGCGCGGATCGCTGAAGTGGTATTCGCTGCACACGGCGAAGAATTCCTCCGGCGATTCGGCGGCGTAGTCGTCGATGGCCACGCGTCGTCCCGCATCGACCCGTTCGCAGAAGGCGTCGTAGGCCTGCTGGAAATCGCGCGCCCATCGCCTCTGCCACTCGCGCGGAAGCGGCGGCGTGCCATCGAGGGCGCCGTCGAGCGCATCGATCTTGTGCGCCATTTCGTGCACCGCGACGCAGAATCCGTCGCGCGGCGCGGCGAGGTCGGCTTCGACATCCGCCCACGAAAGGACCAGCGGGCCCTGCTCCCAGGCTTCACCGATCAGTTCGTCTTCCCATTCGTGCAGCACCCCGGCGGCATCGACGTGGCTGCGGTGGGCGCGGAATGCGTCGGGGTAGACCAGCAGCTGCGACCAGCCGTGAAAGCCCTCGGCGCCGAATTCGATCAGCGGCATGCAGCACAGGGCGGCCAACGTGACGCGCTGTACCTGGTCGAGTTCCAGTCCACCGAGCGGGGTGATGGTCTTGCGCCGCAGGAACAGTGCGGCCAGTTCGCGCAGGCGCGCATCGCGCCCGGGGTCGAATCTCGCCGCCCAGGGCACGCGCGCCCGCATCGCGAGCCAGTGGGATTCGGATATCGGTGCGGGCGTCCGCCGGATCCGGTCGAGCAGTCGGCCGAACAGCGATCCGCTCAGCGGAACATGCCGGGCAGCAGGCTGTGCCAGCGCGGCACGCGGGGCATGCCGGCGCTGTCGTCCGTCCCGCCGCCGCCACTGGTGTGGGTCGTGACCGCGGCCGGCTTGGCCTTGTGCATGACCGAGGCGGGTTTCCTGACCGGGACCTGGGTCGGGCTCGGCACGGTGATCACGCTGTCGCGGCAGTCGCCGACATCGCCGGAGGGGCGTGCATCGCGACCGAACGCCAGCGAGCTGGCGCACAGCAGGATCAGGCAGAGGACGGTGCGACGCATGGGCTTTCCCCGGGGCCGCCCCCGGAAGGGCGGGGGCACATGATAAACCGGATGCGCGTGCCTCGCAGAAGGTTGCAATGCTGCACTGCGGCAAGTGCATTGACCGGGGTGTTGANGGTTGGAGGATCCTCTATCGATCCCGATTCCGTCTTCCTTCTCGCAGCCTCGCTGGTGGTATGGGTGTGGTGGGGAGTTCCGAAATGCCAAGTCGCGGTCACGTTCGTGTTCAAGCAGGTGGGCGGCTATCCCTCTTGCCCGGCACGTTCGGAAAAGATGTCAGATGGATTCGCTGAAAGTGACATCGCTTCTGTTCGCCAACCATCCCGCGAGAAGGCGCATCACGCCGGCTTATCATTCCGCCATGCGCTCCATCCCACGCCACCCATGAACGACCGCGACCTGCTCGCCGCGCTCGCCGCCGGTCCGACCTCGGGCGAGGCGCTGGCCGCGCGGCTGGGGATCAGCCGCAGCGCGGTGCACAAGCGCATCGAAAGCCTGCGCGAACTCGGCATCGGCATCGATGCGCAGGCGGGCCGCGGCTACGAACTGCGTGCGCCCTGCGANTTGNTCGACGCGNACGCGATCCGCGCGCGAATGACCGAACCCGGGCGCGCCTTGCTCGCCACGCTCGACGTCGCATGGATCGTCGATTCCAGCAACAGCGTGCTGCTTCGCCGCGAGGGCGTCGGCGATGGCGCGGAAGCGTTGCTGGTCGAAGGGCAGAGCGGCGGACGCGGGCGTCGCGGCCGGGAATGGCGATCGCCGCTGGCGTCCAATCTTTACCTCTCTCTCGCGCGGCGTTATGCGGGCGGACTCGCGCGCCTCGGAGGACTCAGCCTCGCCGCCGGGGTCGCGGTCGCCGAAGCGTTGCATTCGCTCGGAGTCGGCGTGCAACTGAAGTGGCCGAATGACCTCGTCGTCGAAGGCCGCAAGCTCGGCGGCCTGCTGGTCGAGGGTGGCGGCGAACACGCGGGTCCGGCGCGCGCGGTGGTCGGGCTCGGGCTCAACGTACGCATGCCGCCCGATGCCGCGCAGGGCATCGACCAGCCGTGGACCGATCTCGCCACCATCGCGCCCGCGACGGCGGCATCGCGCAATGCGCTGGCGGCGACCGTGTTGTCGTGGCTGTTGCCCGCGCTCGAGCAGTTCGATCGCGAAGGCCTCGCTCCGTTCCGCGAACGCTATGCCGGCTTCGACGCGTTGCGTGATCGCGAAGTCGCGGTGTCCGGCGCGGGCGTCGGCCTGCAGGGCGTCGCCCTCGGGCTCGCCGAAGACGGCGGATTGCGCATCCGCCTGCCCGACGGCGAAGCGCGCACCGTGCATGCCGGCGAAGTCAGCGTGAGGGCCGCATGACCGACAATTCGAACGATTGGCTGTTCGATCTCGGCAATACGCGGCTGAAATGCGCGCGGCTGCTCGATGGCCGCTGCGGCGATGTGGTGGCCATCGCGCATGGCGAGTCCGACTTCGCCGACAGGCTGGATGCGCTGTTGCCCGAACGCGGCGGCGTCGCGCACCTCGCCAGCGTCGCGCCGAAGGACCTGGGCATCGACTTCGTCGAACGCCTCGCGACGTGCTTCGCGCGGATCGACATCGCGCGGACCCAGGCATCCTGCGCCGGCGTGCGAATCGCCTACGCCGACCCGGCGAAGCTCGGCGTGGATCGCTTCCTCGCACTGCTCGCTGCACGCGAGCGCGGGGGCGCGACGCTGGTGGCGGGGATCGGAACCGCCGTTACCATCGATCTCATCGACGCCGACGGCAAGCACCACGGCGGACGCATCGCGCCGTCGCCGTCGCTGATGCGCGAGGCATTGCATGCGCGCGCATCGGTGTTGCCTCGCGAAGGCGGCGTTCGCGTCGATTTCGCCAGCGATACCGTCGATGCGCTGGCGTCCGGTTGCGAAGGCGCCGCCATCGCGCTGCTCGCCGAAAGCCTGGCCGTCGCCAGGGGACGGCTCGACATCGCAGCGAGCTTGCTTCTGCACGGCGGCGGCGCTCCCGCCTTGCACGCCGCGTTGCCGGATTCCATCCTCGCGCCCACGCTGGTGCTGGAAGGACTGGCATGCTGGGCGCGCCTCGAACGCCTGGTTGAAGAACGGGAGCCTGCCGGATGCTGACCCGCGCGCTGATCGTGCTGCTGATCGTGCTGAACCTCGGCGTGGCCGCTTGGTGGACGCTGCGGCCGTCGCCGCGCGTTGTCGTGGACACCGCGCTGGCGGGCGTACCGGAACTGCGATTGGCCAGCGAGCGCAAACCGTCGCCGCTCGCCGCCGCGACCGCGCCATCGCCAGCGACGACGACGACGCCGGTGCCTGTCCAAATCGCGAAGAACGATGGGCCGCAGTGCTTCCGTTTCGGCCCGTTCGCCGACACNCCGTCCGCCGATGCCGCGGCTGCGAAGCTGCGGGCGTCGGTGCAGAAGGCGACGGCACGCACGACCACAAGCGGCGGCAAGGGCTGGACGGTCTGGCTGCCGCCGTTCGCTGACATGAGCAGCGCGCAGGCCAGGGCNCTGGAGATCGCCGGCGCCGGCGTCAAGGATTATTACGTCGTCGCCGAGGGCGCGCAGGCGAACGCCATCATGCTCGGCCGCTATGGCAGCGAGGACAACGCGCAACGACGGNTCGTTGAGCTGCGCGCCAAGGGCATCGAGGCGCAGGTGCAGCCGCCGCAGGACGCAAAGCCGCAATCGTGGGTGGATGTCGCCGCCGCACCGGGGTTCGGATACGCCTCGGCCCAAGCGCGCATCGGCGCCGCGGTCGTCAAGCCGCTCGATTGCGCCGCAATGCGCTGATCATTCGCCGCCGAACACGCGGTAGCGTTGCGGCCGAAGCCCGACCATGGCGCCAGTGTCGGGCAGTTGCACGTCGATCTGGTCGGGCAGGTCCGCCTCAAGCGTGCGCTCCTGGCCTTCCACCGCCAGTTCGATCGTGATCCGGTCGGCGCGACGCTGCACCGCGACCACGCGCGCGGGCAAGCCCGCCTCCGGCGCGACCACGGACAGGTCGTGCGGCCGCACGTACAGCGTCGCCTCGCCCTGTCCCTCCGCCGGCCACGCCTGCGACTGCCCGGGCAGCGCGAAGTTGCCGAACGCGACCGTCCCGCGCAGGCGGTTGGCGCGGCCGATGAAGTCGAATACGTACGCGCTCGCCGGCGCGCGGTAGATCTCTCCCGGCGTGCCGACCTGTTCGATCCGGCCATTGCGCATCACCACCACGCGGTCGGCCAGTTCCAGCGCTTCCTCCTGGTCGTGGGTCACGAACAGCGTGGTCTGCCCGGTCTGCTCGTGCAGGCGGCGCAGCCAGCGTCGCAATTCGACGCGCACCTTGGCATCGAGCGCGCCGAAGGGTTCGTCCAGCAACAGCACGCTAGGGTCGATCGCGAGCGCGCGCGCCAGCGCGACGCGCTGCTTCTGTCCGCCGGAAAGCTGTTCCGGGTAGCGCTCGCCGTGGTCGGGCAGCTGGATCAGCTGCAGCAGTTCCTGCACGCGCCTGGCGATCGTCGCCTTGTCCGGGCGCTTCGAACGCGGGCGGCTGCGCAGCCCGAACGCGATGTTCTCGGCCACGGTCATGTGCCGGAACAGCGCGTAGTGCTGGAAAACGAAGCCGACGTTGCGTTCGCGCAGGCTCAGTCGCGTCGCGTCGGTGTCGCCAAACAGGACCCGGCCTTCGTCTGGTCCCAGCAGCCCCGCGATGACGCGCAGCAGGGTGGTCTTGCCCGAACCGGACGGCCCGAGCAGGGCGACCAGTTCGCCGGAGGCGATGTCGAGGTCGATGCCGTCGAGGGCGGCGACGCCTGGGTATTGCTTGGCGAGTCGTTGCAGGTGCAGTTGCATGGTCGCCTCAGTGGCGTCGGTGGTTGCCGGCGAGTGCGTCGCCGTGGCGGGATTCGAGCCAGAACTTCAGCACCAGCGTCACCAGCGCCAGCGCGCACAGCAACGAAGCCACCGCGAACGCGGCGGTGCCGTCGAACTCGTTGTAGAGGATCTCGATGTGCAGCGGCAGGGTGTTGGTGACGCCGCGGATGTGGCCCGACACCACGGAGACGGCGCCGAACTCGCCCATCGCGCGCGCGCCGCACAGCAGCACGCCGTAGAGCAGGCCCCACTTGATGTTGGGCAGGGTCACGCGGGTGAACATGGTCCATGCGCCGGCGCCGAGCGAGCGGGCCGCAAGTTCCTCGTCCGAGCCCTGTTGCTGCATGAGCGGGATCAACTCGCGCGCGACGAAGGGGAAGGTGATGAACAGCGTCGCCAGCACGATGGCCGGGCGCGCGAACAGGATCTTGACGTCGTGCGCGGCCAGCCATTCGCCGAACCACCCGTGGCTGCCGAAGAGCAGCACCAGGCACAGTCCGGCGACCACCGGCGACACCGCGAACGGAAGGTCGATCAGCGCCAGCAGCGCGCGCTTGCCGCGGAATTCGAAGCGTGCCACGGCCCATGCCATCAGCACGCCGAATACCGCGTTCAGCGGCACCGCGATCGCCGCGGTGAACAGGGTCAGGCGCAGTGCCGCCAACGCGTCGGGTTCGACGATCGCGNCCGCCCATGCGTGGATGCCCTTGGCGAACCCGCTGCCCAGCACCACCGCCAGCGGCATCAGCACCAGCAGCGCCATCGCGGCGACCGCGGCGAGGATCAGGGCGGTGCGCAGCCAGCGCGGCGCGTCGAGTCCATGGGTCTCAGCCATCGCGGCGCCTCGCATGCTTGAACAGGGCAGGGATGGCGTTGATCGCCAGCAGGCACAGGAAGGAGGCCGCCAACAGCAGCGCAGCGATCGCGACCGCGCCGTCGTAGTCGTATTCCTCGAGTCGGATCGTGATCAGCAGCGGCGCGATCTCGGTCTTGTACGGGAGGTTGCCGGCGATGAAAATCACCGATCCGTATTCGCCCAGCGCTCGCGCGAACGCGAGCGAGAAGCCGGTAAGCATCGCCGGCAGCAATTCCGGGAGGACCACGCGGCGCAGGGTCGTGAAGCGTCCGGCGCCGAGCGAGGCAGCAGCTTCCTCCGGTTCGCGGCCCAGCGTTTCAAGCACCGGCTGCAAGGTGCGCACCGCGAATGGCAGCCCGATGAACACCAGCGCGATCACGATNCCGAGCGGCGTGTATGCCACCTTGATGCCCATGGTCGCCAGCCAGCGGCCGATCCATCCGTTCTGCGCGTACAACGCGGTCAGCGCGATGCCGGCGACTGCCGTCGGCATCGCGAACGGCAGGTCCACCATCGCATCGAGCAGGCGTCGACCCGGGAAGCGGTAGCGCACCACCACCCAGGCCACGAGCGTGCCGGCGAACGCGGCGACCAGCGCCGCCGCGAATGAAGCGCCGAAGCTCAATTTCACCGCCGCCTGCACACGCTCGTCGTGCAGTGCGCGCAGCCATCCGGAAAAGCCGAGNCCGGTGGCATGCAGGACCAGCGCCGCGAGCGGCAACAACACGACTGCGCCGAGCCAGCCGAGGCCGAGCCCGAGGCTGACGCCGAACCCCGGCAACGGCCGGCGCAGGCCGTTGCCCGGCATCCGTTTCGCGATCGCGTTCATGCCTGCGCCGAACTCAACGCGCGGCCTGCATGATCTTGTCGAACAGCCCGCCGTCGGCGAAGTGCGTGGCCTGCGCCTTCTTCCAGCCGCCGAAGGCGCCATCGATGGTCACCCACTTCACCGTCGGGAAGTTCGCGCGTTCGGACGCGGGCACCAGGTCGGGTTCCGCCGGGCGGTAGTAGTGCTTGGCGACGATGCGTTGGCCGTCGGCGGTGTACAGGAACCGCAGGTAGGCCTCGGCCTGCTTGCGGGTGCCGTGCCGGGCGACGTTCTTGTCGATCCACGCCACCGGAGGCTCCGCCTTGATGCTCAGCGACGGCACGACGATCTCGTACTTGCCACGGGTCTCGGGATCGTTGAGGGTCAGCAGCGCCTCGTTTTCCCACGCCACCAGCACGTCGCCGATCCCGCGTTCGACGAAGGTCGTCGTCGCGCCGCGCGCCCCGGTATCGAGCACAGGCACGTTGTGGAACAGCTTGGTCATGTAGTCCAGGACCTTGTCGCCGTCGCGGTACTGTTGCGAGGCCCAGGCCCACGCGGCGAGGTAGTTCCAGCGCGCGCCGCCCGAGGTCTTGGGGTTCGGAGTGATCACGGCGATGCCCGGCCGCGCCAGATCGTCCCAGTCGTGGATCTTCTTCGGGTTGCCCTTTCGCACCAGCAGCACGATCGTCGAGGCGTAGGGCGTGCTGTTCTGCGGCAGGCGCGTTTGCCAGTTGGCAGGCAGCAATTTGCCTTTGTCGGCGATCGCGTCGATGTCTGCGGCCAGCGCGAGGGTGACGACGTCGGCTTCGAGCCCGTCGATCACCGCGCGCGCCTGCTTGCCGGAACCGCCGTGCGAGGCGCGGATGGTTAGGGTTTCGCCGGTCTGCTGCTTCCACTGCGCGGCGAACGCCTGGTTGACGTCGGCGTACAGCTCGCGGGTCGGGTCGTAGGAAACGTTCAACAGTTCGTGGTTGGCGGCGCCGGCGCTTCCGGCGATCACGGCGAGCGCGAGGCCCGCGAGGAAAATACGCTGTTTCATGTCGTGTCCTCTTGCTCAGAAGGAAAATTGCGCGCGGGTGAAGAAGGCCTTCTCGTCCTCGCGTTCAGGGGCGCCCAGCGCGGCGTCGAAGCTCGTTTGCGAATAGTTGGCGACCAGCTTGAAGTTGCTGGTCAAGTACCAGTTCAGGCCCAGCGTCCAGCCGCTCTCGGCGGACACTGCCTTGTTCGGGTCGGCGAACAGCGGGAAAGCGTCGTCGTCGATCGTGAGCCGGCCGTAGCGGGCGACGAGTTCCAGTGCGCCCCAGCCGGGGCCGTCCAGCGTGAACGGGTGGTTCGGCTTGGCCACGCCCTTGTAGCTGGCGTCCTCTCCGGTCAGCACCACGCTGCCGAGCAATTGCCACGCACGGTTGGAGAGCGTGTCTTCGGCCCCGCGCGCCGGCGCGGCCACGTCCTGCTTCGACACGATGTATTCGCCGAGCAGCCCGAAGCGCCCGCCGTAGTAGTAGGCCTGCGGCGAAATGCGCGTCTGCCGGCCATCGGCATTGACGTCGCCCAGGTAGTTGAAGACCTGCACCTGGCCAGGCGTGCGATACCGGGGGAGGAAGTTGCTGCCGTTGCCGTGCTTGTCGCCGGTAGTGGCGGCAATGCCGAAGCCCAGTCCGGACAGCGCGTTCGCGTCGTTCTTCCAGGGTTCGAAGAACAGGCGGGCGGCGACCTCAAGGTCGTTGTCCGGATTGCTGGTCACGCCGTCGCGTCCATCCGCCGCGCCGTTGAATGCGCCCAGCGCGTAGCTGACGCCCGCGGGGAACTCGCCCTGCAGTTGCACGCCGATGTCGCGTCCCGGCGCCAGTTCGGACGGGAAGCCCAATTCGATGGCTTCGGTGGAGCTGCTGGATTGCAGGCGTTCCAGGCCGAGCGGGGTCTTGAACCGGCCCAGGCGAACGGTGGCACGTGGATCGAATTTCAGGTCCGCATAGGCGTCGAGCACGGTCGCGGTATCGCCGGCGAGTTGCGCGGCGAGGCGGAAACCGAGGAGCGAGCCCCAACTGCCTTCGATGCTCGGTTCGGCACGGCGCAGGAGGAAGGTGTCGTTCTGCGGGAATTTGTCGTCGCCGAACCACATGCGTCCGTCGCCCTGCACCAGGCCGCGGACTTTCACTTCGAAGGCGTTGTCGGCGGATTTCACCGACAGGCCTTTTTCTCCGAGAGAAACGACCGGTGCGGATGCGACCTTGGCGGCGTCGGCTTCGGCCTGCAGCTCCTGGTTGCGTTCGACCACGCGCAGGCGCTGGTCGACGTCGGCGCTGGCGGTGCCGGCGCCTTCCAGCACGGCCAGGCGCTGTTCCAGCGCGGCGATGCGGGCGACCAGCTCGGCATTGGTGGGTTCGGCGGCATGCGCCGCGGTGAGGGTGGAAGCGAGTGCCAGCGCGAGCGCGGACACGGCCAGGGGGCGATGCATAGGCATGACTTCACTCCAGGAGGGGTGTTATCGATGCCTCCGGTGGTCCGGTCGGCGCGTCGGTTTTGGGTGGTGCGGGGGAACTGGGTAAAAACGCGGTCTCTAGAAGCGCACCTTCTCGCTGCGCGTGATCTGCACGATGCGCGACTGGTGCACGGTGATTTCCAGCGTGCCGAACTGCAGAGCCCGCAGGGCTTCGAGCACCTTGCGTTCCTCTTCGGGCAAGGTCTCGAGCACGCTGGCCNTGGCTGGGCGTGCGCCGTCGTCGGGCTTGGAGGTCATGCGGCGTCTCCTGCGAGCGGCTGCATCCACGCCGGATGGCCGGCGCGTTCGGTCAGGGATTTGAGGCTGCAGGTGTCCAGAACCCCCGAAAGCGCGGCCCGGGTCTCGCGCATCAGCTCGCGTACCGCGCAATGCTCGGGATCGCTGCAGTCGCTGCAGGGTTCGTAGGCACTCATGCTGGCGCAGCGCACCGGGGCCAGCGGGCCGTCGATCGCGCGGATCAGGTCGCCCACCATGATGTCCTCGGCCGGACGGGCCAGCGCGTGACCGCCCAAGTGGCCGCGGCGGCTCTCGACGAAGCCGGCCTTGCGCAACTCCACGAGGATCGCCTCGAGGAACTTTTCCGGGACGTTTGCACGGGCGGCGATGGCGTGCGCCTGCAGCCAGCGGCCCTCGCCAGCCTGCAGGGCACACATCGCGCGGAGCCCGTATTTGGCCTTGTTCGTCAGCATCCCTATATGATTTATAGGAATTAANCGTGATGTCAATCCCATTCGTCGGATAGGAATTGGTTTTGGCCCCGCGCCGTGTAGCTAGAATGCGGGCCACGCCGGCATAGCTCAGTTGGTAGAGCAACCGCCTTGTAAGCGGTAGGTCCCCAGTTCGAACCCGGGTGCCGGCACCACCTCCGAATCCGCGATATTTGGGTCCCCGTGCGAGCGGTTGGGGCGGCTCCTTGGCCCGGTCCCGGGCCGCGGCTGGGTCGGCCACTTGCATGGAGCCGGAGTGCCGGGCATGGCGGCCGCGTTCACGGCGCGCAGAGAGAGGCCCGTTCAGACTGGATGTCGCCGGGCCGTGCGACCCGGCAGGGACCCTCCATACGATGCGGGAATAGCCATGGAACCAGTTTCCATCGAACGTTCGACGACGGGCGTGCCGGGCCTCGACGATGTGTTGCATGGCGGCCTGCTGCCCGGCCGCTTCTATCTGGTCGATGGCAATCCCGGCGCGGGCAAGACCACGCTGGCGCTGCAGTACCTGCTGGAGGGCGTCCGCAACGGCGAACGCTGCCTGTACGTAACCCTCTCGGAAACGCGCGACGAACTGGAAGCCGGCGCCAAATCGCATGGCTGGACGCTCGACGGCATCGAGATCGTGGAACTGCTCGCGGAGGACGGCGAGCTGGCCGGCGACGCGGACGTGACGATGTACCACCCTTCGGAAGTCGAGCTCGGGCGCACCGTGCGCAAGGTGCTTGATGCGGTGGAGCGGCATCGCCCGAGCCGCATGGTGCTGGATTCGCTGTCCGAACTGCGCCTGCTTTCGCAGAGCTCGCTGCGCTACCGGCGGCAGATCCTCGCGCTGAAACAGTTCATGAGCGGCCGCGGCTGCACGGTCCTGCTGCTGGACGACCGCACCGCGGAGGGCCCGGACACGCAGCTGCAGAGCATCGCCCATGGCGTGATCTCGCTCGACCACGGCGCGCCGACGTATGGACGCGCGCTGCGCCAGCTCAAGGTGGTGAAGTTCCGCGGCAGCGATTTCCGCAGCGGCTACCAGGACCTGACGATCCGGCGTGGCGGGCTCGCGGTCTACCCGCGACTGGAAGCGGCCGAGCACGGCTCCCGGTTCCGGCGGCAGACCGTGGCCAGCGGCATTCCCGAACTCGACGCGCTGATGGGCGGCGGAATCGACAGCGGCACCGCGACACTGGTTTCGGGTCCGCCGGGCAGCGGCAAATCCACCATCGCGCTGCAGTACGCGGCCGCGGCCGCGGCGCGTGGCGACCATGCCGCCATTTTCGCGTTCGAGGAAAGCAAGGCCATCCTGCTCGCGCGCGCGCAGGGCATCGGCATCCGCGTGGACGAAGGCATGGGTCCCGGGCAGATCCTGATCCGGCAGGTCGATCCCACCGACATCGCGCCAGGGGAGTTCGCGCACGAGGTGCGGCGCTCGGTGGAGCGCGACGGCGCCAGGGTCGTGGTCATCGACAGCCTCAACGGCTACCTCAACGCGATGCCCGAGGATCGTTTCCTGATGGTGCAGTTGCGCGAGCTGCTCTCCTACCTCAACAACCATGGCGTGGCCACGTTCCTCGTGGCCGCGCAGGCGGGAATGATGGGCGCCACGATGCGCGCGCCGGTGGACACCAGCTACCTGGCCGACACCGTGGTGCTGATGCGGCTGTACGAACACCAGGGTCGGGTGAAGAAGGCCATTTCGACATTGAAGAAGCGCAGCGGTGCGCACGAGGAATCGATCCGCCAGGTGTGGTTCGATCGCGATGGCATCCACTTCAGCGAACCGCTGGTCCAGCTGCGCGGCATCCTCACCGGCGTTCCGGTGGAGGTCGGCAGCCAGGCCGGGGCACCCGCGGGGGGCGCCGGCTCCGTCGATGTCCCCTGAGCCCGACCACGCGCCGGACGCACGCGTCCTGGTCATCGCGCCGACCCGGCGCGATGCCGAAGTGACGTGCGCGCTGCTGGCCAAGGCGAACATCGCCTGCGCAGCGTACAACGGCGTCGATGCGCTGCTGGAGGCGGCCGAGACGGGCGTCGGCGCGATCATGCTGACCGACGCTGTGCTCGCATCGCCTCGAATGCAGGCTCTGTTCGCATTCTTCGACCGCCAGCCCGATTGGTCGGATATCCCGGTCATCCTGCTCACCCCCGAACGCCAGCATTCCTTCGCGACGGCGAAGGCGCTGGAGGCTTTCACCAACGTCACCCTGCTCGACCGGCCGGTGTCCACCCGCTCCATGCTGAGCGCGGTGCTGGCCGCGTTGCGGGCGCGCCGTCGGCAATACCAGCTGCGCGACCAGATGGCGGAATTGCGGCTGGCCGAGCGGGCCTTGCGCGAAGCCGACCGGCACAAGGACGAATTCCTCGCCACGCTCGCGCACGAGCTGCGCAATCCGCTCGCGCCGATCCGCACCGGCCTGGAGGTGCTAGAGCGCGTGCCCGGTGACAGCCCCAAGGCGTTGCGCATCCGCACGATCATGCAGCGTCAGTTGACGCAGCTGGTGAAGCTGATCGACGACCTGCTGGATGTCTCGCGCATCGCGACCGGCAAGGTCGTGCTCCAGCGCGAAGTCGTGGACCTGCGCGACGTGATCGAATCCGCGGTCGAAGGCAGCCAGCCGCTGATTGCCGAGGCGGGGCATGAGCTGGCCGTGCACGTGCCCGCGGATCGGGTCGGCGTCCTTGCCGATCCGCTCCGCCTGGCCCAGGTGGTAGGCAACCTCGTCCACAACGCGGCGAAGTACACGCCGTCCGGCGGCCGCATCGAGGTCGCGCTCGCGCGGGAAGGCGGAGAGGCGGTGGTGCGCGTTTCCGACAACGGGGTCGGTATCCCCGCCGGGATGCTCGACACGGTGTTCGACATGTTCGCGCAGGTCGACCAGACCCTGGACCAGTCGCAGGGCGGACTCGGCATCGGCCTGTCGCTGGTTCGCCAGCTGATGGAATTGCACGGCGGAAGCGTCAGCGCGGACAGCCCGGGCATGGACCGGGGAAGCACGTTCACCGTCAGGCTGCCGACCGTCGAGATGCACGCCGGCGAAAAGCCGGCGGTGGCGGCGGGGCAACGTGCCGCGCCCGTGTCCAGGCCGCGCGTGCTGGTGGTCGACGACAACATCGACGCCGCGGATTCGCTGGCGGTCTTCCTGCAGCTGGAAGGATGCGAGACGCGGGTCGAATACAACGCTCCCGATGCCTTGCGCGCCGCCGACGCGTTCCAGCCGGAGGCGATCGTGTGCGACATCGGCCTTCCCGGGATGGACGGCTGCGAGGTGGCCAGGCGACTGCGCGCCGATCCGCGCCATGCGCAAGCGTTCCTCATCGCGCTGACCGGATTGGGCAGCGACGAAGACAGGCGCAGGACGCACGCCGCCGGATTCGACATCCACATCGTGAAGCCCGTCGCGCTGCCGGAGCTCAAGGAAATCCTCGATCGGCTTTGAGCGTCCGGGCGATCTTCCGCACCGCGAGAACGATCTCGTCGAGGTGCGGCACCCCTTGGTTATACTCGGCGAGCGGGCCGGAGGCGCGCGCCTCCCGGGCGCATTGCCCGGAGCCGCGTCCCGTCGAGGTTCATTCCAGGCGCCTGCGCGCTGTTCGAATTCGGCGTCGCCTACCCCGGAGCCTTTCCCATGCGCAACCAGCCGCCCGTATCCATCATCGGCGTTCCCACCGACATCGGCGCCGGCGACCGCGGTGCGCGCATGGGACCGGAGGCGCTGCGCCTTGCCGGATTGGCCGAGGCGCTGGCCGCGCGTGGCGTGGACGTCGCGGACCGTGGCAACCTCACCGGACCGAACAATCCATGGTTGCCTCCGAACGAGGGCTACCGCCACCTGGACGAGGTTGCCGCCTGGAACCGCGCGACCATGGACGCGGTGTATTCGGAACTGAAGCAGGGCCGCATGCCGGTCATGCTCGGCGGCGACCATTGCCTGGGGATCGGCTCGATCACCGCGGTCGCACGCCATTGCCGCGAAACCGGCCAGCAACTGCGCGTGTTGTGGCTGGACGCGCATGCCGACTTCAACACCCACGAGGTCACGCCCTCGGGCAACATCCACGGCATGCCCGTTGCGTGCCTGTGCGGCATCGGCCCCGGCGCGTTGACGAAGCTGGGCGGCGACGCGCCGGCGATCTCGCCATCGCAGGTGCGCCAGATCGGCATCCGCTCGGTCGACGAGGGCGAGAAGCGGCTGGTGAAGGAGCACCGCCTCGATGTCTACGACATGCGCTACATCGACGAAGTCGGCATGAAGCGCGCGATGGAACAGGCGTTGCACGGCGTCGACGAAAACACCCACATCCATGTCAGCTTCGACGTCGATTTCCTCGATCCGTCGATCGCTCCAGGCGTCGGAACCACCGTGCCCGGCGGCCCGAACTACCGCGAGGCGCAACTGGTGATGGAGATGATCGCCGACAGCGGCCGCTTGGGTTCGCTCGACATCGTCGAACTCAATCCCGCGCTCGACCACCGCAACGGCACCGCCGAGCTCGCCGTGGACCTGGTCGAAAGCCTGTTCGGGAAATCCACGTTGATGCGCGACTAGGGCGATTTCGCGCGCGCGTTCAGTTGCGGTTCGCGTTTCGACCGCCGTATCCACGCGCGTTTCACGCCGCGACGCGTTCCATGTCCGCGTGCGGGATCGAATGTCTTCGCGATCCCGACATCTCTCCCAACGCGAACGAGGTTGCCATGAAACGCCTGATCCCAATGCTGATGCTCGTCTGCTTCTCGACGGGCGCGCTGACCGCGTGCAACACCATGGCCGGCGCCGGCAAGGACGTGCAGAAGGTCGGCGAGAAAGTCGAGCAGAAGGCCGAGGACTGCAAGGACTCGCACTGCTGATCGCGGGGTGCAATGTTGCGTCGAACGGATTTCGGCGGAACGGGACGGACCGGCTCAAGCCGGTCCGTTTTTTTTGTGCGGCATGCATCGGCGTTCAGGGATGTGGAAGCAGCGCCCGGCGCAGACGCAACGGAAACTTGACCAGATCCGAAGGCGCTCGCTGCGAAGCTTTGCGTGCGGCACCCCCCGCCGCGCAGCCAATCAGGAGCCATCCATGAACAAGGACATCATCGCCGGCAAGTGGACGCAGTTGAAAGGCCAGGCCCAGCAGAAATGGGGCAAGCTCACCGACGACGTGTTCGATGTGCAGCAGGGCGACAGCCAGTACCTTGCCGGCAAGCTCCAGGAACAGTACGGCTGGGATCGCGATCGCGCCCGGCGCGAAGTCGACGATTTCGGCAAATCGTTGCACTGACCTGCGACTTTCCGGCGCGCACCCGGAAGGGATGCGCGGAAGGACGAAGGGCCGGCATTCGCCGGCCCTTCGCATGGCGGGCGGCGGCACAGCGCCGCGTCACCAGTTCGGTGGATCGGCGACGAACCCGTCGGGGAAGGCGCGCGGTGCATCGCCGGCTGCATGGCGCCATTCGTCGCGCGGGATGATGCCCATGGCGACGAGCGCTTCGCGGTCGTCGTAGCGCAATTCGCTCACTTGCGAAGGACGCGAAGACACGCGTTCGAACGTCGTCTGCCCGACCGGGGACCACTCGCGCGCACCGTGGCCGGTGCCGATGCCTTGCGGCTGCATCGCTCCAAGGGCACCATCGGCACGCGACGCGGATTCGCGCGCTGCCGAAGGTGCCGCGGCCTTGTCCGTCGCGCGTCCGGAATTCGCGATCGGTGGCGCGGGCATCGGGTAGACGACAGGCTGCGCCCGTTCGCGGAACACCGCGATCCCGATCACGCCGACGTTGTCGGGACGCCCGGTGCGCGCGGCGTAGCTGTCGGGCAAGTCGGTGAAGTAGAACTGGGCGATGTCGTCCAGGGACTTTCGCCATCCGGCGATTTCGGTGCTCTGCCACGGCGCGAGCACGTAGCCGGCCTGCGATGGCGACGCGTCTTCGCCGGTAATGGCGTTCACGCCATCCACCGAGAGCACCACCAGTACGCGTTCGCCGCTGGTGTTGGTCAGCCGCACCGAGTAGCGATGGCCGGGATCGCCCGGGATCCAGTCCTGGCCCCGAGCGCGCACTTCGGGCAACCACTGGCCGGTATCGCGGTCGATGACGTCGATGTCCACCAGCGGCCGGGCGCCGAGCGGATTGCATGCGCTGGTCGCCAGCGCGGCGAGGACGAGAATGGTGGGGATGCGTGGCATGGGCGGACTCCTCGATGGGCAGGCCTTCCAACGCCCCACGCCGCGCAACGGGGTTTGCCGGCGGCGCGGTTAAACTGTGCGCATGAGCAAAACCCGCGTCCTCACCGGCATCACCACCTCCGGCACGCCGCACCTGGGCAATTACGTGGGCGCGATCCGCCCGGCGATCGCCGCCTCCCGAGCGCCGGATGCGGAAAGCTTCTATTTCCTCGCCGACTACCACGCGCTGGTGAAGGTGGCCGACCCCGCGCGCGTGCAACGAAGCACGCTGGAAATCGCGGCGGCGTGGCTGGCGTGCGGGCTCGACCCTGCAAGGGTGTGGTTCTACCGCCAGAGCGACATCCCGGAGATCCCGGAACTCACCTGGCTGCTGACGTGCGTGGCCGGGAAGGGACTGCTCAACCGCGCGCATGCCTACAAGGCCGCGGTGGACCGCAACCGGGCCGAGGCGCTCGACGACGATGCGGGCATTACCGCGGGGCTGTTCATGTATCCGGTGCTGATGGCCGCGGACATCCTGCTGTTCAACGCGCACAAGGTGCCGGTCGGCCGCGACCAGGTGCAGCACATCGAGATGGCGCGCGATTTCGGCCA
>JGI24770J26754_10001155_pt1 | contig 18934 bp, 11 predicted proteins | sample LakOneMetagenome_FD_26754 | JGI IMG/M metagenome (IMG submission 26754) | reverse complement strand
GTCTTTTCAATTTTCCAACCGGAATTCAAAGCCATTGAAAAAGAATGGGGCGGCAGTAAATCCAATGAGGGCAAGGGCGGTGGGCAAAACCAGCAGCAAAGTATGACGCATGAAAATAAAGACGGCTCTGTGAGTAATAATAACAGCATGTCTTTAAGCGGCTCTTTGAATAAAAACAAAAGGCTCGTTTTTGTAGCAAGGCTCGATAACTTTTTCCCGGACAGTATTACACCCAACCCTTTGTATTTTACCAGTGATTATTATACGAAATTTGATACTGCAATCCAGGCTTTTGAAATTGATCCAAATATGCCGGACAATGATCTCTTCAAACCAGATCCTTCAAAAATTCCTTTGTATTTTGCTAAAACGGATTCTGCTGTTGTGGCTAATTCCCAGGCACGTCTTGACAGGCGCGTAGTGAATGCTGAAATATATAAAGTATTGCTTTCACCGGATGTATACCTCGCTCCTGCTACTGCATTTTTTTGCCAGCCGATTTCCGTGCCACCGGAATATAAGGAGCAGTATAAAAGTGCCTACCGTGCGAAAATGTGGGTTAGCGATTTGAACAGTGCATACTTTATTTATAATCCCGCGGGAAACCAGGCGCTTGAAGATTTCCAGGAAGAACGTTTTCAGCAATTACGAACTGTAACAAATTATAAAGGGGTTGACAAAAAGTTTCTCGATTACTACACGTATATGCCTGGTGATAATGACTATGACAGCATCCGTATACTTGCGCAAGAAATCACCGCGAAAGCGAAAACGCCTATGGATAAAATGATCGCGATACGGGATTATTTTTTAAGTAAAGATGCTTTTGGCCAGCCATTGTTTGCATATTCAGATAACCCGGGTATACCTGGATTGCCGAGTGCATCAAAGCTTAATTATTTTTTATTTCAAAATCGAAAAGGGTATTGTGCATATTATGCCGGTGCTACATTATTTATGTTGCGTGCGCTTGGAATTCCTTCCCGTGTGTCATCCGGGTTTTTAACGGTGAACAGGAGCAATAAAAACCCGGGCTGGTATTGGTTTTACGAAGACCAGGCCCATGCCTGGGTACAGGTTTTTTTCCCTGGTTATGGCTGGATGGATTTTGATACAACGATACCGGATGTGAATACAGAGCAGTCACCACAGCCGGATGGCACACCGCCTCTAAACCTGCAACAGCCCTTATTTGTAGCGGATGGAACTCTTGAAAATTTAGATACATTACATAAACGGATTGTACTGTCAGTTAAGAAATTATTGTTCCATGATAAAAATTATACATCCAATACAGCGGTGGATATTACGCTTGATATTTCACTCGCTTCGATCAGTCGTGATACGGGTATTGTAACGATACAATCACTTACCAAAAATATGCATATCACGGCGGCTTCTTATGCGGAGGTTTTGAAAAATGTAAAAGTTGAAAGTACCGATAGTGTGGCTTCTATATTTAAAAAATTATCACAACCTGTACCGGTTGATGAGATCAGGATCATGGATGGTACAACGCAAAAAGAAGCTGCCGGTAAAAAGGCCGAAAACGCTACAACTATTGATTGGATCCAATATGCAAAAATTCTTGGAATCATAATACTGGTATTCATTATACTGCTATTATTTTTTCCCCTGCTTACCTGGATCGTCTTTGATACACAGGCCAGGTCTGCAGTAGCGGGAAACAGGAAAGCTTTTCTCATCAACCGTTCCTTATCTTTTTATTTCCATCAACTGGGATTTAAAAGAGAAGAAAAAAGTCCGCATGAATACGCAGTTTTATTAGACGGGCAATTTGATACNAANGTTACTTCNTTCAGTGATTTGTACCAGCAAATAAAATACAGCAAGCTGGAAATAAATGAAGCAGAAAAAAATTCAATGCAGCCTTTTTATATAGGNACTATAAAAAGTATTAAAGAAAAAATTTCTNTCTCAAAAAGAACAATTTCGTTTTTAAAAATAAACCGGTCATTCCGGTTTTTCAAAAAAATCAAAACAGATACATATGGAGCATGAAACTCAAATGCAGCAGGCNTTGGCTAATATCCGCGCACTCGCTGATAATATCGGCACAGTGATTAAAGGCAAAACCGAACAAGCGGAATTTGTCATCACCGCCTTGCTNGCGAAAGGCCATATTTTAATGGAAGACAACCCCGGAACCGGAAAAACAGTCATGGCTAAAACCCTTGCCAGCAGTATATCCGGGNATGGGCAAAAAGGATCTGCCAACTTTAAAAGAATTCAATTTACTCCAGACCTGTTGCCCATGGATCTCCTGGGCACGAATATTTTTGATGATGATAAAAAGGAATTTATCTTTAAAAAAGGCCCTTTGTTTTGCAATATATTATTAGCAGATGAAATTAACCGGGCATCACCAAAAGTACAGTCCGCCCTGTTAGAATGTATGGCAGAGAACCAGATCACGATGGGTGAAACCACCTATAAACTGGAAAATTTATTTTTCACCATCGCTACACAAAACCCGATTGAAATGGAAGGAACTTATCCCCTTCCCGCTGCGCAACTCGATCGCTTTTTTCTAAAGATACATTTTGGTTATGCCAATGAGGAAACAGAATTATCCATTTATAAAAATTACCTGGGCATTCAACACAACCTTGAAAATGTACAACAGGTGTTGGGTATGGAGGATATTTTATTTTTGCAAAATCAAACAGAATACGTTTTTATTCATGATGAATTAATTGCAGCAGTGCGCAATATTATTTGGGAGACAAGAAAGCAGGCAGATATTTTATTGCCTGCTTCCACGAGAAGCGGGATTACTTATTTAAAATGTTTAAAAGCATATGCATTGGTAAAAGGCCGGAATTATGTGACGGAGAATGACCTTAAAATCCTTGCCGGCCCTGTGTTGCAACATCGCCTTATTTTCAGGACAAAAGATGCAAAGGATAAAGCGTTGAATGCAATACTTGACGTGGAATTAAACAGGCTGAATAAATTATCCATACAAGTGGCACATTCATGATATTATGAAGCATCAATTTTTTTTCAATAGTATAACTACATTCACATTCGTTTTTGTGCTCTCATTTTTATGCAATAATGGATATGCTCAAACGCAACCTGCAGCGCGTTTTGAAATAGATGCAAAAAGAACGGACGTGCTTCCCACAGATAAAGATGCGTTGCCAAGAAGCCGTGAATTCCTGCGATTGGACAGCACCTATTATGTTGGCTGGATGTATGAAGGCATATATAAATTCAACCGCAGCGCAGATTACCCGGGTTATAAAAATGCGCTCGTNCCACTNCGGAAAGCTTTTGATCTCATTGATAAAGATTTCGGAAAAACGTTTTATACATTATACAATTCACCGGAAAACCTCATCAATAATATTTCCCGCTACCAGGACCTGTATCAAATTTATGATGCACTCATCGAAAGTTATGACAACCTGGAAATGCCGGATTCAGTGATGTCATTGATTCAGAAAATTTCCGGCTATGGATTTAAAAAAGATTATGGTTTTGGCATGTTTTATCACCGCGCCTGGACGTATCACCGCAACCGTTTTTTCACTTCAGAAAAATATTCATTTCTAAAAAATTCTGTGCATGAAAATGAAGAGATGGCATTTCAATGGTGTTACAGCGGCCTTGCATTCATTCGGAAATATAAAGAAGAAGATGATGCAGTTTTCGGGCCGGGCCAAAGTGTTCCTGAATATTTAGCCATTTATCATTACCTAGCATTATTGCATTGCTATAATAAAAATTATGATAGCAGCGAATATTATTACCAGCAATTGATCAGCGGCAACGCGGTCTCCTGGAACAATTATGGAAGTATGCAGGGTGAGATCGGCCACTTTGCAAATGCGCGTGAATATTTTGCCAAAGATGAAGACCTGAGTTTTATGAATGGCATGTTGCGGGAAGCCTATTTTTATATTCCTGAATTGTATGTGTATGCAGGAAGAACCAAAGATGCCATTCAAATGGGCCGGAAGGCTATCACTGAAAATGCTTCTGCGCCTGGTTTTGGCTGGTATTCTATCGGCCTTGCACGCAGTTATTTATATGACGGGCAACTGGATAGTTGTGCATTGTACCTGGATAAGGCAGCCAACTTTAAAGAATTGCATATTGGTACTACGCTCACGCAAAACCAATATGATTTTACCATCCATTTATTGCAGGTACAACTCTTTGATAAGAAAATTGCTTTGCAAAAATTCCTGCATAAAAACTGGTGGTATTCGCCACCCGTTTTATTGGAGATCGCTTCCTTGAAATTGCAAAAGTTTATGGCAGAATATGTGGTTGTAAATGAAATGATCTTTAACCCCGACCGGGATCGCCTGGTCTATGATCTTTTTTGTGCTGAGTCCACTACTTCATTTGATGAGGCTATGTATGTGTTGAAAGATTTCAGCCCGGATTTTTTTATTGATAAATACGAGAACTATAAAAAAACAGATCCGCGTACAGATATTCAACGATATTTTGATTTATGTATAGCAACTTTCAAATTACAAAAGGGTGATGAAGAAGACGCCGTATCATTATTGGAGAATATGGAAAATAAGATAATCCTGGATACAGCCAATGAAAAATTATTTATTGGCAGGCTGTATGAAAAACTCAGTATCGGTTATGACGAACTCGGTGATTCCCGAAATGCGGATGGGGCCAGGGCTCAATTATTGAATGAATACCCGCAACTGGTACCATTTTCAGGGATCAAAGCAAAAATATATTTATCCGTTTCCGGGGAAAATGATGCTATCATAAAACAAGTGATCAAAGATTTGAAATCCTGTAATATTGAATTTGTGAATAGCCCGGCCCTGGCAGATGGCAAAGCAAATATTTCCTTTTCAAAAAAAGGAAATACTTACCAGGCTACTATTCAAGTTGAGTCATCTTTGGGAAAAATAATAGTAGAAAAGCAACAGTTTATTTTCAGAGAGCCGGGGAATGCCGGCTATGAAATTGCCCGCAGAATTTTTGGCAGCGGTGGTTCCCCGGTTCTCTGAAATTGTATGATCAATTTATATCCTGTTTCTTTTTTAATTTTTCTACCATATCCCCAAGTGCAACTTTGTTCGCTTCATTTGGTGCAATTTTTAAAGCACTATTGACAAACTTTAATGCTTCCTCATATTTTCCCATCGCGGAATTCACTCTGGCCATACCCATCATTGTTGCAAAATCATTTGGATGCGCATCATAGTTCATTTTAAAAACATCGTAAGCTTCCTTTAATCTTTTTGCCTGCAAAAGTTCCCGGCCATATTGGTGTAATTGAAATTCATTGGCATATGGTAAGGCATTCTTCATGATGCCATTTGCTTCTTCTGTACGCCCGAGTTTGGAAAGAATTTGTGCTTTGGTACTCAACGCAGAAAAATCCTTATCCCCGCCGAAGATTTGGGAAGTGGCAGTATCACTCCATTCCAGGGCCTGGTCGAGGTTCACATTATGCTGCAGGCACCACTGTGCGGCCTGGTTCCATGACTCCCACATAAATCCTTTGGAGTTATGTAATTCATTTCGGAATGAGGCGAGTTGCGTGGCAATTAAATCCACTTCTACAGTAAACGGGATNTTNAATTTTTCCCAGCNAAGGTCTATTTCAGCGCTGTTTTCTTTTTCATTGGTAAAAGCATATTCCAGCCATTCATTGCTTTCATTTAGTGCAACCGGTTTTGCAGTTACACGTAATGCATCTTCTTTTTTATCATAAAAAAAACTTCCCCATGCACCACTGTTTTTGGAAAAAATTAAAGTGCTTTCATTTGGATCGTAGGCTATAAAAAATCCATATTTCCCGGCAGGTAATTTTTGCCCGTTGATCATTACATCCGTTGAAAATTCAATGGTTGTATTTTCATTAGCCCCGGCGCGCCAGGGTGCTTCNTTCGCGTTTCCAAAACCTAAATAATTATAACCCGTTGGAATCAGCNTTCCCCATATTTTTCCTTCCCTTCCTTTNACACCAGGCCGGTCGTAATGTATGGTCACATCTGTTATTCCAATCTTTTCACCAACCATTGCTTTTTTATTTCCACCATCCGGTGGAACAATTAGTTGGGCCTGCATTGTGTGGCTTATTAAAAGCGCGGCAATCATTTGTATGATTTTTTTCATAAAAAATTATTTTAGTGTTTGAAAAAGTAATTACTAAAAATGAATTTTTCAGCAAATCTTTGATTAACGAATTGTTTGGCTGACAGAAGGTAAATTTTAAAACAATTCCTGTACAGTTGNTCCGGGCAANTCCTTTACCCATTCCATCCGGATATTTTTACTATAGTCCATAAGTTTAGCGCCAATGGCCTTCCAACCCATGACTTCCACGATCTTTGCAATTTTTATTTTTCCTTTTCGAATAGCCGTACCCTTACCAACCTGCATGGATAAAACCGGCTCAGGTAAAGTGCTTGCAGCCACTACCCTGTTGTCTTTTCCTTCTTTAATAAAATTGAAAGCCGAATGCAAAGTGGTTGTTTCTATGCGAAACCGTTTAACCATCAATTGTTTTTTCTCTGCATCCAGGTAGATCGCTGAAACAATATTATCCAAATTAAATTTTTCGATCAAAACAATTTCGTCTGCATTAAGCCGATGTGTAAGTTCTGTATCTATGATCTCGTAAGTTCCATTTTTATAAATGACCAGGAGATTTTCATTTTCAAAACTGCCGAGGTAAATACCTTTTTCATCTGTATTTAATTTCCCAAATTTGGTATCGAGCCAAAGCCTTCTTCCTTCCAATGTTGACTTTCCTTTCTCTTTTAATTTAATGGAGCGAACGGCATATTTGGTTACCTGGTTGCCAATACTACTACGCCCTTTGATTTCGATCGAATCAAAAGAAAAATCAAATTCTTTGATGCGTGCCTTAGCGCCTGGTGTGAGCAAAACTTTCACAATTTCCGCTTCCCCGTTTGGATTGACAGAGAAATATAAAACTTTGGACTTTTCATGGCCTTTGGTAAGATCATATTCTTTATCACGTGTGATGCCTGTTACATGAAATCTTTTCGCATAACTTATTGCTGTTTTCCCATCTGCATAGATCATGTTATAAGTAATGCGGTCATCCGATTTCACAAAAACTGCTGCATGAATAATGTCTTTACCTATGAAGACCTTGTCACTTATTTTCACGACTTTCATGAATCCTCTTTTGGTAAAAACAATAATATCATCCAGGTCAGAACATTCCACCAGGAACTCATCTTTTTTCAGGGATGTGCCAATGAAACCCTCTTCCCTGTTGATATACAACTTGGTGTTTGCAATGGCAACCTGTTTTGTATCTATCGTATCAAAAGCTTTAATGATCGTTTTTCTCTCTCTTCCTTTGCCATATTTTTTTAATAAATTTTCAAAATGAGTGATTGTATATTCCACCAGGTTTGCCATGTGATCATTGACCTGTTCTATTTCTGCATCAATATTTTTTACCTGGTTATTTAATTCATCTATATCCAGTTTATAAATACGCCGTACCGGTTTTTCAGTAAGCTTCAAAATATCTTCACGCGTGATTTCACGTTTTAATTTTTTACGAAAAGGGCCAAATGCAATTTCAATGGCTTCCAGCACTTTTTCCCAGCTGGCATGTTTTTGTTCTAATTCTTTATAGATCTTTTCTTCGAAAAATATTTTTTCCAGTGAAGTATAATGCCATTTTTCCTGTAATTCGGCCAGGCGTATTTCCAACTCTTTCTGTAATAATTCCTTTGTATAATTTACTGAAGATTTCAGCAAATCATGCACACCAAGAAATTGTGGTTTTTGCCCTGCGATCACGCAGGCATTCGGTGAAATACTAATTTCACAATCTGTAAATGCATACAATGCATCAATCGTTATATCCGCTGAAATGCCCGTCGCTAGCTCGATCTGGAGTTCTACTTCCTTAGCGGTAATATCGATAACTTTTTTAATTTTAATTTTCCCCTGGTCATTTGCTCTTGTGATACTATCCGCGAGTGATGAAGTAGTGACGCCATACGGAACACTTTTTATCAGTAATGTTTTTTTGTCGGCTTCTTCTATGATTGCCCGTACACGAATTTTTCCACCCCGTTTTCCATGCTGGTAATTTCCCGCATCGATGAAGCCGCCGGTTTGGAAATCAGGAACCAGGTCAAACGACCTTCCTTTCAAATATTTAATGGCCGCTTCACAAATTTCACAAAAATTGTGCGGCATGATCTTCGTTGATAGCCCCACTGCAATTCCTTCTGCGCCCTGTGCTATTAACAAAGGAAATTTCATGGGAAGGTTCACAGGTTCCTGTTTACGCCCATCATAACTTAATTGCCATTCGGTCGTTTTTGCATTAAAAGCGATATCCAATGCGAGCCTCGAAAGCCGGGCTTCAATATATCTTGGTGCTGCCGCATCATCACCCGTACGGATATCACCCCAGTTGCCCTGTGTTTCTATCAGCAGGTCTTTTTGTCCCATATTTACCAACGCATCACCAATAGATGCATCTCCATGCGGATGGTATTGCATGCTTTGCCCGATGATATTGGCGACCTTATTAAATCGCCCGTCATCCATTTCCTTCATGGCATGTAAAATACGGCGCTGCACGGGTTTCAGCCCATCTTCAATTGCAGGAACTGCGCGTTCTAAAATTACATAAGATGCATAATCCAGGAACCAGCTTTTATACTGGCCTTCTATGCCGCTTTTAATTTCCGGCTTTATTTCTTCTGAATCTTTTTCCATGTTTCGCTTAACTCATTTGTGTATTTTCATCAGCACCGGTATCTTTGGCCGCCAGTTGAATGGTGATTTCTTTCCACCCATCTTCCCAGTTTCCTGTAGCAATTAATTCACCTTGATTACACATCTCCCGGATTCTCCAAACTAAAAATACATCCCCGGTTTTAATATTCATTTTTCCCAGCAATTGATTTAATAACCTGTACAATTTTTGTGGCTCATCGTTGATACCTGTAATAATTTTTTTATCAAAATAATCAACAGGCTTCCCTATAATATTTTTTTCATCTTCCAGTACCCGGATAAGATCATCACTTGCGCATAATTTGCTCCAGTCATCCCGGATCGCCTCAAATGCGCCTTGTGTAAGGTTTCCCGCCAGGATCTTCGCTTTTATAAATTCGGATGGACGAATTTCATACAAAGCAGCCGGGTAAAAAATGCTTCCTTTTTCATTGATAAAAGGCAGGTTGCCGGTATATATAATTTTTACTTTGGGTAAAATATTTTCCAATTGGGAAATCAACCAGTAATACCCGCAACGATCATGCACATTGGGTGCAAACCATATCCAGGTTTCATGTGTTTCATCAGCATTTGTTTGCTGGATTATTTCCTCCACTAATTTTTGATCATCCACTTCATGAATGGAATTGGTATAAGGGGAAAATTGCAGCAGGTTTTTCCACCATTCTTTTCTCGCGGCAATTCCTTCTTCGGAATAAATTTGATGAAGCGGCCCCACTGCAAAATCATCTTTTACCTGTAATACTTTACCGGACAGGGTTTCATCCGCTTTAATTGCCTCTTCCAATACTTTGATATCTTCTTCCTGGAAAACGATATGGGTCATAATTTTTTAATATGGTTGCACATTTAAGAAATGGGTACAGTTTCTGCCATATCCATTTCAATGCGTAAATTATCAATAATAAATTCCTGTCTTTGCGATGTATTTTTTCCCATATAATAAGACAATAAGTTTTGAATATGTTCGCCCTGCTCCAGGATCACCGGTTGTAAACGCATATCATTACTGATGAACCGCTCGAATTCTTCGGGTGAAATTTCGCCCAAACCCTTGAAGCGCGTGATCTCCGGCTTATTACCCAATTTCAGGACCGCATTATTTTTTTCTTCTTCATCATAACAATAAATGGTTTCCTGTTTTCCTGCCTGCCTGCCATTTAAATGCCGCACGCGAAACAAAGGCGTTTCTAATATATAAACATGATTTTGTTTTACCAGGTCGGGGAAAAATTGAAGGAAAAATGTCATGAGCAATAACCGGATATGCAAACCATCCACATCAGCATCTGTTGCAATAATAATATTGTTATAGCGCAAACCTTCCAGTCCATCTTCAATATTCAATGCATGTTGCAGTAAATTAAATTCTTCATTTTCATACACTACCTTTTTACTCATGCCAAAACAATTCAATGGCTTTCCCCGTAAACTAAACACAGCCTGCGTTTCCACGTTTCGTGCTTTTGTGATGGAACCACTCGCGCTATCCCCTTCTGTAATAAAAATAGAACTCGCTTTTTGTTTTTCAGCCAGTATAGCTTTATCTTTTCCAACAGGTTCATCATTATAATGAAAGCGGCAATCACGTAATTTTTTATTATGCAAATTTGCTTTTTTCGCGCGTTCATTCGCGAGCTTACGGATTCCGCTTAATTCTTTTCTTTCTTTTTCACTTCGCTCAATTCTTTTTTTCAAAGCTTCTGCCACGGAAGTATTGCGGTGTAAATAATTATTGAGTTCCTTTGCCAGGAAATCACTTATAAACATTTTTACACTTGGGCCTTTCTCATAAACATATTGCGAACCGAGTTTGGTTTTGGTTTGTGATTCAAAAATAGGTTCCTGTACGCGTATCGAAACCGCTGCAACAATACTCTGGCGAATATCAGAAGCATCATAATCTTTTTTGAAAAAATCACGGATGGTTTTTACATACGCTTCGCGGAATGCCTGCTGGTGTGTTCCTCCCTGCGTCGTGTATTGCCCGTTTACGAAAGAAAAAATATCTTCTCCATAATCATTGTTATGAGACATGGCAACTTCTATATCATCGCCTTTTAAATGAATGATCGGGTAGCAAAGTTCATCTTCATTGGTCTTGCGCAGCAACAGGTCGAGCAGGCCGTTCTTACTTACATATTTTTTTCCATTGAGAAAAATATGCAGGCCTGCATTCAGGTAACAATAATTCCATAACTGGTTATCTACATATTCATGTATAAAATGAAAATTACGAAAAACAGAATCGTCCGGTATGAACGAAACCAGTGTGCCATCAGGCTCCAGTGACTTTATTTCTTTCTGGTCATTCTTTAAAATCCCTTTTTCAAATTCCGCAGCTTTCATTTTTCCATCCCTGAAACTTTCCACTTTAAAGTAACCGGATAAAGCATTTACCGCTTTTACGCCAACTCCGTTTAAGCCAACACTTTTTTGAAAGGCGTTGCTGTCATATTTTGCGCCGGTATTTATTTTACTCACCACGTCCACTACTTTTCCCAAAGGAATACCGCGGCCATAATCGCGGATGGAAACATTTTTTTGTTCGATGGTAATTTCAATTTGTTTCCCATAGCCCATTGTATGTTCATCAATAGAATTATCCAATACTTCTTTTACCAATACATAAATGCCATCATCCGGTGCGGAACCATCACCTAATTTCCCAATATACATCCCGGGGCGTAAGCGGATATGTTCGCGCCAGTCAAGGCTTTTGATGCTATCTTCCGTATAATCTCCAATCATCTTTTTATCTGTCATTCAATGTGCTTTCTTTTAATGTAAAATTTTCATCGCCTCATCAAAAAGAAATGAAATTTTTGATGCGTACAAATTTAATCCTGCTATGCGCGGCAAAATGATAAGTTTTCTACAAATTTTTTAATAATGTGGATAAACCAAAGAGTTCGTTTACTTTGCAATGAGTTATAACTTTATAGAAAACCCAAATTCAGAATTATTTAGATGTATGGCCATATCCCAACAACAAGGAAAATACCATAATACAAAAAATATTGTTGCACAGGTAGCCGGCATTTTAATTATCCTTCCTTTGGCGCCTTTTATTTGCCGCTTCATTCCGCCGGTGATCATTGGTGGCTTTAATATAGACCTCATCCTTTCCATTTTAATTGCGTTATTATTTGTCCGCATTTTGATCGCACTGGTTAAGCCTTTGGTATTGCCAATACTCATTATATTTTTGGGAATTTTAATTTTTAACCAATTGAACGGGCGATATGGTTTTAGTAATATTGTGAATGATTATAAAACGCTNACGTANACCAACTGGAATGTNCGCGAACAAAANCAACCGGACATTTTACCCGCAAATACTACATTGTTCGAAAATGAAGCGGGCAAAGTAACCCGGCTTGTTAAAAGTAAAATTNNATATAAAGATTCTGTGACCAGGAATTTTGCNGTACAACATTCGTTGGATTATTTCAGGGAATATGAGTCGAAGTATGCAATGCTCACGCGGTATCTTTCTNTATTTAAATATATCAATAATCATTTTAATTATGTACCCGATTCAAGGCGGGATGAATATTATGCGACGCCCCGCGAAACCATATTAAATGGCCTTGGCGGGGATTGTGATGACCATAGTATTTTAATGGCCTCCTGCCTGATGAGTATTGGCGCGCAATGCCGGTTAGTGATCGTTGAAAACCATATGTACCCTGAGTTGTACGTTGGTAATAAAGATAATTTCGACATTGCGCAACAGGCTATCGTACAACTTTTTTCCGATGAAAAAATTAACCGGATTTATTATCATGAACAAAATGGAGATTATTGGATCAACCTGGATTATACCGCACATTATCCCGGTGGGCCCTATATGAATGACAGTGTTAAATTAGTAATTGAACCTTAAAATATAAATAATGAATAAAAAAATCATCTTTCTTTTTTGTACTGTAATCAGCTTGTTTACTGTACGTGCACAAACGATCAATATACTGGACAGCAGCCATAAAGTTTCTTTGCGCGGGTTGAGTGTGGTGGACGATAANGTTTTTTGGGCAAGTGGAAGCAGTGGCACAGTAGTGCGTTCAAGTGATGGTGGCCAAACGCTGGAATGGCTTACTGTAAAGGGCTATGAGCATAGGGATTTTCGTGATATAGAAGCCATGAATGCAAATTTTGCTTATATCATGGCAGTGGATAAACCGGGTTTAATATTAAAAACAATGGATGGTGGAAAAACTTGGAATAAAGTTTATGAAGACACTTCAACAGGCGTTTTTTTGGATGCCATGGCTTTCAATAAAAATGGCGTGACTGTTGCTGTTGGCGATCCTTTGAGTGATTTGAAAGCGTATGTAATTTACCGGAAAAATAAAGATGCTGAATTTTTTAAATTACAAAAGGAACAAATGTTTGCACAAGGTGAAGCATTTTTTGCATCAAGTGGCACAAATGTTCAATTCATTCCCGGCACTGATGAATTTGTAACTGTATCAGGTGGCCGGATTTCCCGTTTTCATCACCTGAAAATGAATATTATTTTACCATTAAAACAAGGCACTGAATCAACTGGCGCTAATTCTATTTCTGTTTGGGATAATAATAATATGTACGTTGTAGGCGGTGATTTTTCAAATGATAAAGATGCAACAGGTAATGCTTGTTTCACAACAGATGGNGGTAAAACATGGCAGCTTCCAACGCAGGGCCCGAACGGGTATAGNAGTTGCGTGATATATGTTTCGAAAAACAAATTGATTTCCTGTGGCACAAGCGGGGTGGACATTTCAGAAGATGGTGGCCTTACGTGGAAAAATATTTCAGCATTGGGATTTCATGTTTGCCAGGTTTCAAAAAACGGGAACTCAATTTTCCTTGCCGGGCCGGGGGGAAGAATCGCGAAATTGGATTTTGAATAAAAAAAATTTATAATGTATTAAACCTTATACTTATATTCTTGTCTATTATTTTGGTAACTTATAAAAGACANCCAAAAGGTTTTAGAGAAAGCATCTTAATGGGATGCTTTTTTTAATCCGAATATTTTTTCTTTTTTACTGCCACATAATTTTCCTGCNCCATTTTTGAATCTTCCGTTTGGTTATGTGTGATNGAAACTGAACCTAAAAAAAGCATGGTGAAAATGATGATGGAAGGTAACAATTCCTGCCAGCGAATCCAATAGCCCCACCAGCCGTAAATGGCGCCCTGTGCGGGATCTGAAGCTTCATAAATAATTTTGATCTCCTGGTTTTCCCTATAATTTTTAAAGAGATAAGCAGCATCAGCCTGATAGGTTTTTCCGTTCACAACATAGATTGCATTTGGTGTTTGATTCGCGGAAGCGGAATCTTTCATGAAATGTACTTTTGCAGGAATAATATTTCCATCAAAATAATCNGGCCTGCGTGTGAAAACAGCATACAGTGAATAACACGCGATGAAAATAATGATCGCAATTTTATACAAGGTGATTTTATTTTAAACTCCGGAAATCAACGGGCACAAGCTTGCTCACACCGGCTTCCTGCATAGTTACTCCATAGATCACATCCACTGCATTCATGGTCATTTTATTATGCGTAATAATAATGAACTGGGAGTTCTCACTGAACTTTTGGATCATCTGTGTAAACTTGATGACATTCACATCATCTAATGGAGCATCTACTTCATCNAGGATACAAAACGGTGCGGGTTTGATCAGGTANATGGAAAATAATAANGCGGTTGCTGTCAGTGTTTTTTCNCCACCGCTTAATTGAGTAATTGAAGACGGCCTTTTTCCTTTGGGTTTTGCAATGATCTCAATGCCTGTCTCTGCAAGGTTTTCAGGATTATCGAGCACCAGGTCAGCGGTATCTTCTTCTGTAAATAATGCCTGGAAAACTTGCTGAAAATGATCCCGTACTTTATTAAATGTTTCCAGGAATTGTTTGTTGGCAGTTGCGCCTACTTCCCGTATCGTTTGTAATAAACTTTCTTTCGCAGACACCAGGTCATTCTTTTGCTCCAGTATAAATTCATACCGCTTTTTCATTTCTGTAAAAGCTTCAATGGCCATCGAATTGATTTCGCCCATATTATCCAGGCGCTTCCTCATGCGCTGGCAACTTTCCTGGAGGTCTTCCACAGATGTANCAGTAGTGCGGTTTTCGGCAAGAATGGCATCCAATTGTACATTGAATTCAACCTGCAATCTTTCCTTCATCCCGGCNAGNTGCAANTTCAATTCATTCATNCTATCTTTCAATTCTCCGGTATGATGTTCNTTATTTTCTTTTTCTTTNAAGCGGTTACGAAGCAGTGATTCTTTTTGCTGTAATTCATTCCGGAAATTATAAAATGCCTGGTCTGCTTCATTCAATATTTTTTCTTCGCTTTCCTTGGTTTGCATAAAAGCCAGTAAAGATTTTTCCGCTTCTTCCAGTTGCAATTTACTTTCTGNAATTTCCTGCTGCACTTTTGTAAACTGTTCAGTATTGCTGTTGATGCGCTCATGCAATTCAGCCAGTTGATTTGTTTTAAATTTTANTTCCTGCTGCAAACCGGCAATTTTATTTTGCTGCCGGGTTACCTGCAGGTTACTATCATTATAAACNATAGTTGCTTTATTATATGCTTCTTCGGCCTGGTGNAAATCCATTTCACGGGTTTTCAATTCCGTTGAAATGCCTTCTAATTGTACATTTAAAGACAATAAATTGTCTCTTGTCTGCGCGATATTATTTTCTTCAGCTTTTAGTCTTTGCCCGGTTTCNTNAAGTCTTNCNAGGCCGGAAGTGATGGCTTGCTCNATCGCTTCAATTTTATTTTTAACNCCAAACAATTCATTTTTCAGCTGGCTGATTTCCTGTTCTGAAGTNTTCACCTGCTGCTCTTTAAGGGAAGCTGCATAAACAGCAAGGTCATCCTGCTTTTGTTTCATTTCATTTTTCAATGCATTCACAACAGCATCCTGCAAAATGATTTCATCCTGCATTTTTTCCAGGTTTTTCGCACGGCCAATTTTCTGGCCTTCAAATAAACCTGTACTNCCACCCCTCAGGGAATATTTTCCTTTTACATATTTCCCGTTTTTTTCGATCAGTACAGCATCGGTATTTGTTTGTATAGCGGCTTCATTTTCCGCGATAAAAACATTGCCGAGTAAATATTTTGCCAATGCATAATAGGCATCATCAACTTCAACTACATCCAATGCGGAAATCGTATCTGGCGGTTGCTGAACAGCATTTTCATTCACTGAAATTTTATCGAGTATGAAAAAATTTGCTTTGCCTTTTTGGTGGTCCGCCAATAAATTCACCGCACGAAAACCATCTTCCATAGTATTCACTACGTAATAATTCAGGTAAGGATCCAATACGTTTTCAACAGCGGTGCGGAATTCTTCCTGCACATATAAAATATCTGAAAGTAGAGGTGCCCGTGTACCCCACGCTGAATTTTCATGTAAAAATTTTACACTTTCCGGATATCCTTCCATGGAATCGATCAGGCTTTTCAGCAAGTTGAATTCATTGCGTTTTGCGTCCAGCTTGCGGTTTTCATCCATGAGTTCATTGCGCAATAATTCCATTTGTTCCTGCACTTCAAGGATCTGGCTCTTTGCCTGTTCATGCTGTAATACCAGGGCTTCCAGCGTTGCTTTCTTTTCCAGGAGCGATGTTTCTACAGTTTTTAATTTCGCCTGTTCCGTTTCAAGTTGTGCTGATTTATTTTCCTGTTCCTGCCTCGTTTGTTCTTTCGTACGTTGAAGATTTTGGATAAATGTATCTGCAACAGCTACTTTTTTTTCTGCCTCAAATTGTGCCCGCTGAATTTGCTGGAGGCCGGCACGTGATGTATCCACCACTTTTCGTTTTTCATCAAAAAAAGTTCTCGTATTTTCTGCACCTTCACGTGCAATAATTAATTTCTTTTGTTGTACAGATAAATTTTCTGTTTCCTCATTTACCTGCAATTCAGTGAACCGGATAGAATCTTTGATCGTGCTTAATTGCCCTTCCGCATTTTGTAAAAAAATGGACAGGTTTTTTTCATTTTCCAGCAGGTAAGACAACTTTTGTGCGGCCAGGTTTTTATCATTTTCCCTGTTCTTCAGATTTTGCATGAGTTCATTGAAGCGTTGCTGTTTTTCATGCAAAGCTTTTTCTGCTTCCGTAAATTTCAATTTTTCATTTTCCAATGCAGCTTCTTCAGTGGCGATGCGCGCATCCAGTTGTGTTTTTTCATCCAATGCAGCATCCAGGTTTGTTGTTAATTGCTGGAAGGATTCATTAAACCCTTCTAAAGATGCCTTGGCCAGTTCAATGGAAGATTCCCGGTATTCTTTTTTTATTTCATAATATTTCTCCGCTTTCCTGGCCTGGCTTTCAAGGGTTTTTACCTGGTTATTGATTTCAAATAAAAGATCTTCTATACGGTTGAGATCCATTTCCGTAGCGTCCAGTTTTAAAGTTGCTTCTTTTTTTCTCGTCTTATAAATAGTAATGCCGGCAGCTTGTTCCAGCATGCGGCGGCGGCTGTTTTCCTTGTCTTTGATAATATCATCCACCATGGCCAGTTCAATGATCGCATAACTATCATTACTGATGCCCGTGTCCATAAATAAATTATGAATGTCTTTCAACCTGCAGGCAACATTATTGAGGCGGTATTCACTTTCCCCGTTTTTATAATAACGGCGTGTAACGGTAACCGTGGAAAATTCTGTGGGCAAAAGATTTTTTGTATTTTCAAAAGTCAGGCTTACTTCCGCAAGCCCGCTGGCACCGCGGGTTTTAGAGCCATTGAAGACAAGTGCTTCGAGATTTTCACTGCGCAGGGAAGAAATTTTTTGCTCCCCTATTACCCAGCGGATACTGTCAATGATATTACTTTTGCCGCAACCATTTGGCCCGATAATGCCGGTTATGCCTTCATCAAAATTGATAATTGTTTTATCAGCAAAACTTTTAAATCCTTTTATTTCTAATTGTTTTAGGCGCATAAAATCAAATTTTGCCGGTGCAGCACATATTTATATCCTGCGAACTTAACGGAAAACTGCAAAAAATGAAAGTGCATTTTAATTCCTGTGGAAAATTGGTGTATAGAAAGCTATATGGGTAAAACTTGTGCTTTCCTCAAAACAAAAACAACTTTCTTTTTTTCATTTATTTTTGGCGCTAAATGGATTTGTTTGGAAACTAAATTTCAAGATTATTATGCGATCCTCGGAATATCCCCGGATGCTTCGGGAAAGGAAATCAAGAATGCTTACCGCATTTTAGTGATGAAATACCACCCGGATAAAAACCCGGGCGAAGTAACGAATGCGCATTTTTTACAAATTTCAGCGGCTTACGAAATTTTGCAAAATCCTNTTAAGCGAAAAAAATACCATGACCGGTATTTTTATGATTATATCGTTTCNAAAGAAAAAGAAATCAATGCAGAAAGTATNTTAAAAAATTGCCGGAGCTTTCTTGAAAATCTTCAGTATACTGACCCNGTGAGGATGAATTCGAATGCATTGAATGCAACAGTCGCAAAGGTTCTTTCTGAAACAGATATTTTATATTTATTAAAGGAAAAGAAGGATGTTGTAAACAGGGAAATTGCAGAAATCCTGTTGCAATGTTGTTTTTATTTAAATTTCCCCGGCGTTGCAATTATTTGCGATAAATTGAAAATGCTTAGCAAAACGGATGAAGTCATTCAAATGCAGGCACAAAAAATTTTCAGGTATAAAAAATTTTCCTGGTTTTGGAAACGCAATGAATGGTGGATCATACTTACAGTTGTATTGATTTTTTGTGCCCTGATCTTTTTCATGCACTAAAGCTGGCAGGGATAAGCAATTCAATNACCGATGCCTTATATTTGCAGGCACTTTCAGATTCACTCAAAAAAATTGGAAAATGAAAAATATTAAACTGATTGAGATNCCTTCGGAAATTGGCGCCGGCACACGCGGTGCAAGCCTGGGCGTGGAAGCCATAAAGATCGCGGCATTGGATTTCATGAGCAATTTCTTTGTTCATTTTCCATCAGAAAGTATTCCTTCTGAAAACAAGATTTTGTATGAACCGATTGATTCCCCGTATGCAAAGCGAATTAAAGGGCTTGTTGCAATGTATGAGAAGATCTCAAAATCAATCAGCGATACAATGAAGAGTAATTTCTTCCCGGTTGTATTAAGTGG
>JGI24770J26754_10001153_pt1 | contig 18939 bp, 24 predicted proteins | sample LakOneMetagenome_FD_26754 | JGI IMG/M metagenome (IMG submission 26754) | reverse complement strand
GAAAAATATGGTATCCAAAAAAATATTTGCTAATCAGCTATTTAATAAAAAAAAAGTTTGCAGCGTTAACAACCACTTAACAACTTTTATTTTCAAAATATTTTGGTTCTTCAAAAAATAGCTCATCAAAATACAAGGCCAGTTCTTCCTGAAAAAAAATTACACGCTTAATAAACAATATTTATTCAAAGATTGAGTTATATATGTTGGCTGCCATTTCGTATTTAAAAGAGTGGTACCAAAACTAACCCCCAACATATTATCAAGGTTACTGCAACCAACATAATAAGCCGTTCCAAAATAGGAACGGCTTATTCAATTTTATCCCCGTCCATCCACTGGCTTTGATTAAGAGTTCCATTTGCTTTATTTTTACTCCATGCAGAAAAAATTATTTTTATTAGATGCGTATGCACTTATTTTCCGTGCGTATTATGCGCTTATCCGCAATCCCCGCGTTACAAGCAAGGGAAGGAATACCAATGCCCAATTCGGGTTTACCAATACCATCATTGAGCTGATCAATAACCAGAAGCCGACCCATATGGCTGTTTGTTTTGATACCCATGCCCCTACAGAAAGGCATACGGATTTTGCAGATTATAAGGCCAACCGCCAGGAAACACCGGAAGATATCCTGTCGGCCGTGCCTGATATAAAAAAGATCATCAGCGGGTTAAATATCCCCGTCATCGGCATCGACGGTTATGAAGCAGATGATGTGATCGGTGCCCTCGCCAGGCAGGCAGAAAAAGTGGGATACGAAGTTTTCATGGTTACACCGGATAAGGATTACGGGCAACTTGTTTCAGAAAATATAAAGATTTATAAACCCGGTTACCAGGGCGGAACCGTAGAGATCATGGGCGTTGAAGAAGTATGCAGCAAATGGGGAATAAAAAATGTGAACCAGGTGATTGATATACTTGGGCTGATGGGTGATGCTGTTGACAATATCCCCGGCATTAAAGGCGTTGGCGAAAAAACAGCCGCTAAATTGCTGGCAGAATACGAAACACTGGAAAATATTTTAGCCAATGCAGACAATATAAAAGGTGCCCTGGGTGAAAAGATAAGAGCCGGGAAAGAAGATGCCATCATGAGTAAAAAACTGGCAACGATTATTACAGATATTCCAGCTGCATCATTTCATGAAGAAGACTTCCGGGTAAAAGAAATGAATAAAGAAATGTTGAAAGACATATTCGAGGAACTGGAATTTAAAACACTCGGCAAGCGGATCCTCGGTGAAGAGATACAGCTGGCCACATACAACAAACAGCCGGTTGCGGAAGGCGGCCAAATGGATCTTTTTGGAAATGCCGCACCTGCAGCAACAGAAACTGCCGAAAAAAATCTTCCCGTTGCCGACAGTAACTGGGGTGAAAATATCGTAGCTGATAAGAACATCCATAACAGCCCTCACCATTATGTTTTAGTTGATACCCCTGAGTTGATAAAAGAACTCCTGGATACATTAAAAGACAAAAAGGAAATTTGCTTTGATACAGAAACAACAGGCATTGATGCCAACATCGCCGAATTGGTTGGATTAAGTTTTTCAACCAAGCCCGGTGAAGGATTTTATGTGCCTTGCCCAGCTGATAAGGATGAATGCATCAAACTCCTGGGCAACTTTCAAAAATTATTCGACGACAAAGCCATTACATGGATCGGGCAGAACATCAAATACGACCTGCTCATGCTGAAGTGGTATGGCTTTGAATTGAAGGGTAATATCTTTGATACCATGCTTGCCCATTACGTAATAGAACCCGAAGGCAAGAGAGGAATGGATGCATTGAGTGCAAAATATCTCGGCTATGAAACCGTACACATTGAAGAGCTGATCGGCAAAAAAGGCAAGGGCCAGGGGAATATGAGGGATGTAGAGCTTTCTAAAATTAAAGACTACGCAGCAGAAGATGCAGACATAACGCTTCAGTTAAAAAATGTTTTTCTTCCACAATTAAGATCCAGGGAAGTTGAAAAAGTGTTTTACGAAGTGGAGAACCCATTGGTGAAAGTGCTTACCGCCATGGAATATGAGGGAATAAAAGTAGATGTTGATTTTTTAAACCAATATTCAAAAGAACTGGAAAAAGAAGCGAAGACAGCAGAAGAAAACGTGTACGAACAGGCGGGCGTACGGTTCAATCTTTCATCACCCAAACAACTGGGCGAGGTTTTGTTTGATAAAATGAAACTCAATGATAAGGCAAAAAAAACCAAGACAGGCCAGTATGCAACGGGAGAAGACGTATTACTAAAACTGGCCAACCAGCATAAGATCTGCGATGATATCTTAACCTATAGAGAACTTACCAAGTTAAAATCCACTTATGTAGATGCGCTGCCGCTGATGATCAATCCCAAAACCGGAAGGGTGCATACCAGCTATGCCCAGGCCGTTGCGGTTACCGGCAGGTTGAGCAGCAACAATCCCAACCTGCAGAATATCCCTATCCGCACAGATAAAGGCAGGGAAATAAGAAAAGCATTTATACCAAGAGATGCAAACCATGTATTGGTATCGGCAGATTATTCCCAGATAGAATTACGCATTGTTGCCGCCATCAGCGCCGATGAAAATATGTGCGATGCATTCAGGACCGGCAAGGACATTCATACCGCTACTGCAGCAAAAGTTTTTAATGTGGAAGAATCTGCCGTAACAAAAGAAATGCGCTACAAAGCCAAAAGTGTGAACTTCGGTATCATTTACGGGCAGGGTGCATTTGGCCTTGCAGAGAATTTAAGCATCTCCCGGACCGAGGCTAAAGAGATCATTGATAATTATAAAAAACAATTCCCCAACATCCAGAAGTATATGGATGATACCATCAATTTTGCAAAGGAACATGGATATGTACAAACACTGATGGGGCGCAAGCGCTGGCTAAGCGATATCAATTCATCCAATTTCACCGTACGTGGCTTTGCAGAAAGGAATGCGATCAATTCACCGATACAGGGCACAGCGGCTGATATGATCAAGCTCGCCATGATCAGGATCCAGCAGCAATTTGAAACACTCCAATTCAAATCCAGGATGTTGCTGCAGGTTCATGATGAATTGGTATTTGATGTNTCAAAAGATGAACTGGAAAAAGTAAAACCCGTGATCATTGATTGTATGCAACANGCATTGGCATTGCCNAATGCTGTNCCTACGGATGCAGAGATCGGTTCGGGCAGCAACTGGCTGGAAGCGCATTAAAAAAGGTTACCATTGCTGGTAACCTTAACCTAAAAACCTACTGTATTGAAAATTCACCTAAGAATTTAACGATTGAGCGGGTTGCGGTTTTTACACATAATTCCTTTTCAGGGATGCGCTTTTTCCACGCCGTTGTATATTCCATAATTCAGCTGAACTGAAGATCNTTTGTTGATGGATGCATCCAAATGCAATGCATTCTTTAACTTCTGTCGTCAACTTTTCCAGTTCCCCTTTACCGATCGTAATACAACAGCCCTTTGTTCCTGTTTTCATGATGCTGTTTTTTATTGTACTGTAAAGTAACAACGCCTGTTTTATTTAAGTATACGCTACCTCTTAAATGGCGCCCGTTAATTATTGAACGGCATTGATCAGAAAATAAATTTTACAGCAGTGAAAATAGTTTCAACTTTACCGCATGAAAAGAAATATTTTTTATTGTTATGATGCTTACTGCGGATGGTGTTATGGTTTCAGCCCGGTGATGAAAAGATTTGCTGAATCGTACAAAGACAATTTCGAAATAGAAGTGATCAGTGGAGGAATGATCATTGGCAAACAGGTACGGCCTGTTGCAGTCATTGCGCCCTATATCTTATCAGCCTATAAAAGCGTAGAGGAATTGACCGGGATAAAATTCGGGGAGGATTTTTTATGGCATATTAAAAATCCTGAAGAAAGCGACTGGCGCATGAATTCTGAAAAGCCCGCAATTGCCCTTTGCATTTTCAAAGAATATTATCCCCACAGGCAACTTGAATTTGCATCCGATCTTCAATATGCGCTTAATTATGAGGGCAGGGATCTTGACGACAATGAAGCTTATCGCCACCTGCTGGAAAAATACAGTATCCAGCCGGAAATCTTCTATGAAAAACTCCAGAGTGAAGCATATAAAGAAGAGGCTTATGAAGAATTCGCCATCTGCAATCAATTACAGGTAACCGGCTTCCCTGCTGTATTTGTACAGCTGGAAGAATCCAAATTTTACCTGCTGGCCAGGGGTTATACCAGCTATGAAGAACTGCAGGAAAGAATTGAAAATATATTGAAGGAGCCGTTCAAATAATTTATACAGGAACGGTTTGCATAAAAAGAGAATAATTGTATTTTGTATAAAAATTATTTTATTATGAAACACTTTACACTAACGATCTGCGCTGCTGCTGTTTTACTCTTTTCGTGTAACAATGCTGATAAGACAGCTGAAACGAAAACGGATACCACCGCTACAAAAATGGCTGAACAACCTGTAGCAAAAGAAGTTCCCCCACCAATGCCCGATTCTGCTACTATGATGAAGAACTGGCAAGGTTATATGACGCCAGGCGATATGCAGAAAATGATGGCCTCCTGGGATGGTACCTGGGCATCAGACATTACCTTATGGGAAAAACCCGGAGCTCCTCCTACCAAATCCAGCGGAAGCTGTGTTAATAAAATGATCCTTGGCGGCCGTTACCAGGAATCGACCCATAGCGGGAATATGATGGGAATGCCTTTTGAAGGGCATGGCCTCCTGGCTTATGACAATGCAAAAAAAGTTTTTCAAAGCAGNTGGACTGATAATATGGGAACCGGTATCATGAACATGTCTGGCCCATGGGATGCTGCTACTAAATCTGTAACNCTTACAGGAAAGGCTGTTGACGCATCCACTTTAACTGATAAAGATTTCAAAGAAGTGTTTAAAGTATTGGACGATAATACACAGACAATGGAAATGTCTGTAGCAGGTCCTGATGGAAAAGATTTTAAAGTGATGGAAATAAAATTCACGAGAAAAAAATAAAAGCTTCTTATAAAATGAAAGCCCCGGAAACCCGGGGCTTTTTTATTTCTATAAATAAGATGCTTCATTATCTTGTTCCCCATTCCCACAATGCAAAGCCAAGGCTTTTACTCGTCAGATGTTTATTTTCTTTTAAGCACAACATGATCTGGCCCCGGTGATGCGATTCATGTGAAATGATATATCCTAAAAATGCTGCCGGGTGTGGCTTAAATCCTTTGATCCTGTTCTCTGCAAATCCTTTTGTCAATAATTTCTGCATTGCATCGCCTGAAGCGGTTAATCCNTGTGCGAGTAATTTTTTATGGATGCCGTTTTCCTTTTCTATTTTATTCAGGCCTGCTAATAATNCAGGTGCGGCTGCTTTTAACCACATCAGCCTTACATTGTGCATGTGAGCAAACTGCTCACCGATATTCCTTCCTTTTGATGCTGCCATATCATTCAGCCACGGTTCGTCGATCTCTTCCAGCAGGAATAAATTGATCCTGTTATGGATCCCGAAAGTTTCTATCAGTTCCTTCATATTTATAACATGGATTTGTTGCACCAATTACATGAATTGAAACAAATTTCACTAATTTATTATCATCCTGTTTTTTTATTTATGCGTTTTTAAAATTCCATGATGCGGAAAAATTCTCTCCAGGGGCCAACAGCTTCTTTGTATTGTTTGGCCATTACCCTTGTTATTTGAGATATATGTGTAAGGTCGTGTGCAACCCAGGTTGCAAGCAGGTTGGCAAGTGTTACTTCCCCGAGTTTTGGATGCAGGCCTTTGCGGTCAAGATCAGTTGCTGTCAATTGCAGCGAGCGCAGCCACTCTATATTTTTTTTACGAATCGCTTCAAATTCTTTCAGCAGTTGTTGCATGGTTTTCCCTTTGCTTTCTTTGTACATGGCAAAGCGGTCGAAAGTATCAAATGCTTTTTTATTACCAGATTCCAATATTCTTTTTGTTCTTTCGGTCCAGTCTGCTTTTTCTCCATGCAGCAAATGTCCAACAACATCATAAGGAGAAAATGTTTCCGGCCCTTCGTTGTTCATGATCCAGTCATCACTCAGCCCATTTAACAATGCATTTAAAACGGCGGGTGTTCTTCCTAAGATCTCCACTGCCCGGGGAATATCATATTTCATCTTATTTCATTTTTAATTACGGGGTAATACCTGGCCCCAAAAGCTTCGTCATTGCGGGGAACGACTTGTCCCGATCATTTCGGGAAGCAATCTTACCTGTATCTTTTACTAAATAGAAATTGGTTCACCGTGTTCGCAATAACTAAGCTGTTATAAGTTTATGAATTGATAACACGATGTATCTTTTCATTTTTATTGCGCAGGTCAATGCCTCCTTCCATCAATGACTTAAGATTGGCAAGGTAAAATGTCCAGCCCGTCTTACAACCCAGGTGATAATTTTTCATCCCTGCTTCATCGGTTGGAATATTTTCCTGGGTAAGCTCAACAATATTTTCTCCTTCTTCCGTTTTGATGTTTACTATGCAATCCCCTGCGGTACCAAATTTAAATTTCAACTGGTCCTTTCCATTACAATCCAGTATGGATCCTGTTTCAACCGTATCATCGGGATAGCCATGCCATAGCCACCTGTAAGTATCGCCGGGTTCTACGTCTTCATTCGGCGCCCGGAGTGTGCCATCGGATTTTTTATATTCACTCATACGAAGGAACCATTGTTCCATTCCTTTCCTGGTAGACCATGCTTTATACAGGTCCCTGGGAGAAGCTTTTACTGTAATGCGAACCTCGAACCGGCTCCAGTTAAAATCTGCCATGGCTTTTGTTTTTATTGTGGAATACTGTGCAGGGCAATGCGGTTGCCTTCTGTATCAACCATCACTGCCATATAACCGTATTCCGGTGATATCTGTGTTTTAGGGACCATCACTTTTCCTCCCGCCGCTTCTACTTTATCAAGCACCTGTTGTACATCAGGATTTGCGTTCAGGTATATCAACGGGCCTTCGGTAAGAGAAGGTTTATGAAAACCGCCACTGTCTACAATAGCGCCACCTACCTGTGCCATCATATATCATCGAGCGGGAACAGGCGCATTCTTATATTTTCCATATCCATTGGGATCATGCTGATACCAAAAACCGTTTCATAAAATTTTTGTGCCCTTTCAAGGTCTGTCGCCGGAATTTCAAACCAGCTGATCGCGTTATTCATGTGTTGTTTTTTAAAGTCTAAACTATTTTTTGAATCATTCTTTTATCAATGCTGTTATAAGGGCATCTTTGATTCCTTCAATCCTTTTCCCTGGATATATTCCAGCAATTCTTTCGCATCATCACCGCCCCTGGTGGCATGGTGTAAAAACGTAAAACCATGCGGCCCCCTTGCATTGATGTATGCCGGAAAAGCTTCCAGGTATGATCTTACGATCTGTGTTTTACCAAGCATGGTGAGTACAAATAAATTTGTTCTTGCACCGGCGCTGATCAGGTAATTGGCTATTTCTTTATTGCCCACATGGCCCGCCCCTTCGATCGCCGTTTCAAAATCGCCGCCACCCCAATCCCAGGTAGCATACAACAAAGAAGGAAATTCGAGCAGCATTGATCTCACCTTATCCAGGTTACCATGGCCCGCCACCACAAATTCTTTCACCTTCTCTAAAGGCAACGGATCAGGTTGCGCATTTTTCGCAGCTGTTTCCTGCCCGGATAATAAAAAAGGAACCGTTATAAAACTGCCGGTACCAATAGCTACCTGTTGTATGAAATTTTTGCGGTTCATATTTTTCTTTTAAAGTTCCGGAATCTACCCGGAAGATTTATACCGCTCATAAAACTATGTTGCCGGTTCCTGCCTAAATTAAAAAGATCCTGTCGCTTTAGCAACAGGACCTGGCCGGATAAAATGTATAAGCTGGCTTAATTATTATTTTGCTGTCTTTGCGGGCGAAGGCCTGGTTCTATTTCCTCGCTCCACTTTTTCATTTGTTCCTGGGTAAAAATGAGTTTTAATTTACCATCCCTGGCGTCGGCAAGTTCTTTGCGCTTTGCCATGAATGCATCCCGGTCGGAGCTGCCGCTTGCCCTCATTTCCTGCATGGCTTTTTGCTGTGCAGTATAGAATTCATTCAGGATAACCTCTGTTTTTGCTTTTGTATCTGCATCCAGGTTCAGCGATGCCATTTTTTCTATGGCCGCCTTTGTTCGCTCTTCCGGTGTTTGCCTTTGCATATTGCCTTGCGCCATCAGGGAGCCGATGCTTAAACATACTGCAGTAAGCAGTAATAAAAATTGTTTTTTCATGTTGTTGTTATTTTATAGATGTAATAAATGTTTTTAATTTTTTCTTCCTTCACCCCGTTTTGAAATGACCTTATAAAAACCCGTATCAAATATCATCTTTTGTGAAGGGCTGCAGATATCCCTGATCTCTTTTAAATGATGCAGCATCATGGATTCAAAAGAACGTTGCTGCCCGGTAATATCGCCGGCTGCATGATCAAGTGCCGAATCACTGAATTCCTGTGAGGCCAGTTTTTTAAAAATGTCTTCGCGGCCTGCAGCCATATTATCAAAAGCTGCCTTCATTTCAGAACGGTGCTGTTTACTCAAAGTATCATAACGGCTGAGCTGTTCTGCAGAGAACCCAACATCTTTTTTCAGGAAATTAGTGATCATTGCTTTTTTATCCGGCCGGCCACCCCTGTTGCCACCGCATTTATTCAGCAGGAAAAATGAAAGCGTGGCAATATTGGCGATCAACAAGATGCCGATGATAAGTACCAGTGTTTTATTTTTTGATTGCGTGCTCATTAAGGTTCCTGGTTTTCTGTGTCATAAATAGAGATCACGTTGATGGCAAATTCATCCTTTGCAGCAGTTGATCCCTGTGCACTGCTATTACTATTTGTGTTACCGATGATGATGGCAGCATTTACAAACACGATCAATAAAAGGCCCGTCAATGCTACACCTGGCCGGCCCAGGAATGATACTGCCCTGGACCAGAAATTCTGGGCGTCATCCTGTCCCTGCATGCGGGCAAGGATCCTTGTAAGCAAAAACGGCCTGGCTTCTGCCCTTTTTATCCCGTCAACACTGTGAATGGTTTCTTCTGCCAGATTTTCAATATTGCGTTGCATGAGTATAATATTATTTTTATAAATGTTGTTCGTAATAATCCTTCAATATCTTTTTTAAATTATTCTTTGCCCTCACCTGTAAAGATTCTATCGCATATAAGCTTATATCCATAATGGCCGCTATCTCCTGGTAACTCAATCCTTCCATTTTATGAAGGGTAAAAGCGATGCGTTGTTTTTCAGGAAGTTTTTTTAAAGCTTTAAAAAGCGCCGCTGCTTTTTCCTTGTTATCAAGCAATATACCCGGGTGGTTAAAATTTACAGGCTCCTCTGATTCCTTTACTGAAAATATCTTTTGTAAAAATCCTCCCCGCTTTTGCCTGGAGTTCCTCTTTTCATGATCAAGGGCCTTTCTTACGGTTACCTTATACAACCAGGTAGACAGCATTGATTCTCCCCTGAAATCACCGATCTTTTCATAGAGTGAAATAAAAACATCCTGTGTGATGTCTTCCGCATCTTCTTCATGCTGCACAATACTAATGGCCGTATTGTAGATCATGTGCTGCCACTGTTCCACTATTTCGGCATAAACAGATCGGTCGCCCTGCTTCAGTCTTTCAATGATTTCCGGTTGGTCCAAAAAAATGATTTATTATTTCATTTAAAATTAGATCAAAAGCCCGGATTATTTCCCATCGGCCTTCCCTGGAAATTATTATCAGCCCTTGCCGCAGTTGCTTTGGGCTTTCCAAAATTCTTAAGGTTATAAGTGAAGGTCAGCATGAAATATTGCTGCAACACCTGGCTCTGCGAATCCACGATCTCTGTTCCCGTCACCGTTCTTGTTACACTTTGATTTTGTTTAAGCAGGTCAAATACGGATAATTTTAATTCGCCTGCCCGGTTCTTCAGGAATTTTTTCCCGATTGCTGCATTCCATAAAGTGAAATGCTGATCAAGGCCGCCTGATAACCCGCTATATATCTGCGACGACAGGTCATTTTGAATGAACCATCCTTTTTTATTCAACAGGTTCAGTGTGCCCCCGATCGTTTGATTCACATAATTATTGGTTGATGAACTGCCGCCGGTTGTTTTGGCATTATTGAAATTGGCGTTATAGGATAAATTGAAATCCACGTATTCACTGATATTGCTTGCAAGTACCACACCGCCATTGTAGGTATAATTGTTAGTGATCGTGTTGATATAATTAACCTGGCCGGGAAGCCTCGAATATCCAAACCCTGCATTTAAATTAACCATAGTTTTTAAAGCTTTCACCGGTATGCTATAGGTTAAAAAACTATTGATGCTGCTGTACCCGTTCATGTTGACCGGTTTTGTAAGCTGTGAATTTTGTTTCAGCACATTGTTTTGCTGGATAACAGAATCTGCTTTTGCAATGAATATGGCATTGGTAATATAATTACTGGCAGTTTGTAAAAATACATTTGCAAAAAAGCTCTGGCCGGTCTTTGAGTTTGCATAAGTATATCTTGCCGAAAGCAGGTTGGTATAAGATTGTTTCAACGCCGGGTTACCACTGCTTAGCCGCAAAGGATTGGTTGCGATCACCACATCCTGTAACTGGTTAACGGTAGGGAAATTTGTAGATGCCCTGTAGAACACCCGGATATTGCTTTTTGCTGAAAACTTTTTACGCCACATCAGGTTAGGCAATACATTTGAAAAAGATTGGTCAACAGATGAACTCACGGGAAAGATGCGGTCGCTCTCTAATCTTGAATGCTGGAAATTTACGCCAATGGCAAACTGTTCGTCCTTACTGGGCGATATACGATAGCTAACCCCTGCATTGTTGGTTGTAATGGTATTATCAAACCTGTTTGAAAGGGTTGAATCGAATTCTGTATATTTTGCTCCGTCGTAATTAAATGTTTCCTGGTTTGCCTTGTTCTTTTGTACCGAGGGGGTATAATTAATTTGTAACTGCCCTTTCTTACCGATCGGCTCCGTGTAGGCAATATTACCGGCAATGGTATGGCCGGTTGTGTGATTATCGGAAAATTGGTTCTGCAAAGAATCCGAATAAGTAATGCCTGTACTGTCAAAGAACCTGTAAAAGACATCGTTTATTCCTTCCCCGTCATTCTTGGAAAATGTTGTAGTAAACCAAAAAGATAGTGTCCGCCCCTTTTTTGCAAACGAGTGACGGAATAAAATACTGTTCCTGATATTATAACCGCTCCTGTCGTTGGTAATATTGCCCAATGATGTTTGTGTTGAATCACCCTGGGCATAATAAGACTTCAAACTGGAGAATGAGGAAGAATTATTATTTTGAAAATTCACACTTGGAATAATAAAAAGCGAATTGCTTGAATCAATTTTGTATTCCAGCCTGAAATTATCCGGTGGTTATTATTAGATGTATTTGTATTGGCGCTTTGATTGGTGAATATATTTTTAGGGCTTGTAAAAGTTTGCGTGTTGCTGATAGCTTCATTGTTATTGGTACTGTTATTAAAGAAATAACTTCCGGATACATTTATTTTTTTACCCCATTTATCACTGTAATTGATTCCGATCGCATTTGTTTTACTGATGCCGCTTGATTGTCCTACCGAAAAATTATCCCCGGCACCGCCACCCGGGCCCCTTCCACCGCCGCCGCCTCTTCCGCTGCTGCCACTGCTGGTAATGCCAAGCAGGTCCTGTGAACCAAAGTTCTGCTGGTTGATATTATTGAAGTTTCCCACGAATGACAAGCGCCTGTCGCCTTTAAAAAAACTTACATTACCACCGGCACTGTATCTTCCATCTGTACCATATCCTGCATAGGCACGGCCAAACTGACCATTCTTTATCCCGGATTTTGTAACAACATTGATCGCTTTTACACTATTGCCATCGTCAAAACCGGTTAGTTGTGCCTGGTCGCTCAGCCTGTCATATACCTGTATCTTATCTACCACTTCCGATGGCAGGTTCTTTAATGCGGCAGATGCATCATCACCAAAAAAATCTTTCCCGTCGATGGTAACTTTTTTTACCGTCTCACCCTGTGCTGTTACGGTACCATCCTTGGCAACCGTAATGCCGGGCATTTTTTTGATAAGATCCTCGGTGGTTGCATCCGGGTTCACTTTATACTGGCTTGCGCTGAACTGCGATGTATCTCCCTTTTGAACCACGGGTGGTGTTTTCGCTATCACGGTCACCACCGAAAGGTCTTTGCCCTGTTTGAAAAGCTTAAGCATTCCCAGGTCCCGGTTGCTGTTATCTTTCAAAGTGATGAAGGAAATATACTCCTGGTAGCCGATCGTACTCACTTTTACAATAAAGCTGTCGGCGGCGAGGTCTGTAAAGGAAAAATTTCCCTGGCCATCAGATAAGGCACTTTTCACCAGGCTGCTGTCGGCCTGTAACAGCAATTCCACCGTGGCGCCGCTGATCGCACTGCTATCGGTATTGTCCCTGACAACTCCTTTGATACCCGCTGTTTGGGCAAATGATGCCATTCCAAAAAAACTCATTAAGATCGTCGTTAGAATAATTCTTCTCATCGTATATAATATATGTTTCGCCCCAGTTAGACGCTTTGTTTTAAAAAAACAGGCGTTTTGCCTGCATATTTTTATGTTAAGAAAAACTTTACAATTTCCATGCCCCGATAATTTGCCTTTTTACAATATCTTGCATGCCTAAAATTTATTGCATGGATTATAACAAAATTGTATCAGTAACAGGAATGGGGGGATTGTATGAATTGATTTCTTCAAAGGCAGACAGCGGGATCGTACGCTCGCTGGAAGACAACAGCACAAAATTTGTGAGCACCCGTATTCATAGCTTTTCGCACCTGGAAAGTATAGAAGTATACACCGTAAAAGACAATGTTAACCTGGTAGATATTTTCACTGCCATGAAAAACAGCAAAGAGGCATTACCGGATGCGAAGGCGGATACAAAAGCCATTAAAGCTTATTTCGAAAAAGTATATCCTGNTATGGATTTTGAAAGGGTGTATGCCAGCGATATGAAAAAAATGCTGAAATGGTTTGATATCCTTAACAAGAATAAGATCGAGATCAAGCAATCGGAAGCAGCAGAAGAAGAAACTGCAGGAGAGGCTTCCGTAAAGAAAACAAATACCGCAGCCAATAAAACAGCAGCTACAAAAACAACTGCTGTAAAAAGCGCACCTCCCAAAAAGATAAATTCGCCGAGGAAGATGGCGTAATGTCAAGGTGAATAGTGAATGGTGAAATATTCAATTATTTCACCATTCACTATTCACCAATTTTTAATAGCCTGATGACTTCAGATTTTCACTATTCACCATTCACTATTCTCACATGTATTCCGCAAACATTAAAAAGCTTCCCAGGAATTTCCTTCCTGCAGATTTTACGATCACCGATTGGCAGGCACTTGAGCCTTATTTTAAAAATTTGCTTGACCGCGACATTTCAACAAAAGAAATGCTGGAGCAATGGCTGAAAGACCAGAGTGAACTGGAAGCCGCTGTGAACGAGGATGCCTGCTGGAGGCAGATCAAAATGACCTGTGACACAGAAAATAAAAAGCTGGAAGAAGCTTTCAATTATTTCTGTATGGAGATACAACCCAGGATACAACCTTATACAGATGCATTGAATAAAAAGCTGGTGAATGCACCCTTGCTACATGAACTGGATGCTGAAAAATATTTCACTTACCTGCGCAGCATCCGGAAGAGCATTGAACTATTTCGTGAAGAGAATATTCCACTGCAGGCTGAAATGGCTGTACTGCAACAACAGTTCGGGCAAATTACCGGTGCCATGACGGTTTCAGTGAATGGAACTGAATACACGTTGCAACAGGCAGGAAAATTTTTAGAAAGCCATGACCGGGAACTTAGGGAAGAAGTTTATTTGAAGATCATGGAACGCAGGATGCAGGATAAGGATAAACTGGATGAATTGTACGACAAATTAATTGCACTCAGGAATACAGAAGCAAAAAATGCAGGCTTTGAGAATTACCGCGATTATCGTTTTAAAGAACTTGGCCGCTTTGATTATACAAAAGAAGATTGCTATAAATTTCATGATGCAGTAAAGCAACATGTATTGCCGCTGGTAAATAAAATATACAGCAATAAAAAACAACAGCTTGGCCTGGATGACTTACGCCCCTGGGACCTGGAAGCTGAGCCGGCAGGCACAACGCCTTTGCATCCCTTCAAAACAGGTGATGAACTGCTGCAGAAATCGGTTGCATGTTTTAAAGAACTCAACCCCTTCTTNGGCGANTGCCTGGAGAAGATGCGCTCACTGGATCACCTGGATCTTGAAAGCCGCAAAGGAAAAGCGCCCGGTGGTTATAATTGCCCATTGGCAGAAAGCGGTGCCCCTTTTATTTTTATGAATGCCGCCGGGCAAATGCATGATGTTACAACGATGGTGCATGAAGGCGGGCATGCGGTGCACTCCTTTTTAGCGCATCACCTGGAGCTGAATGGCTTTAAGGAATATCCCATGGAAATTGCAGAAGTTGCCAGCATGGCGATGGAACTTTTTAGCATGGATCACTGGGATTCTTTTTTCGACAATGAAGCAGACCTTAAAAAAGCAAAGGCTCACCAGCTTGAAAGGGTGATCAGCATATTTCCCTGGATAGCGATCATTGATAAATTCCAGCATTGGGTTTATGAACACCCGCAACATACGCATACCGAAAGAACCGCTGCATGGAATGATATTCTCCATGAATTCCAGGATGAGGTGATAGATTATTCAGGGCTGGAACCATATCGCAGCAATGCATGGCAACGGCAGCTGCATTTATATGAAGTGCCATTTTATTACATTGAATACGGTATTGCACAGTTAGGCGCTATCGGCATGTGGATGCAGTACGAGAACAACAAGCAACAGGCACTGGATAATTATTGCAATGCCCTGAGCCTCGGCGGAACCAAAACATTGCCTGAGTTATATAAAACGGCAGGACTTGAATTTGATTTTTCCCCCGGGAAGATCAAAGTGCTGATGGACTTTGTTAGTAATGAAATGATGAAAGTCACTCAATGATCAGTTAAAAAATTACGGGGTTAGCGGGTGGCTGGTTAAATTGCGAAAACACTTAACCTCAAAGGCTGTTTTTTTGTATCACTTACATTCGTCGCAAATACCCGTTACCACCATGGCAGATTGTGCAGGCTTGAATCCCTTTGGCAGCTTTACTTCCGGTACGGTCACATCATCCAGGCAAATGGTCTTATTGCAGTTGTTGCAAATAAAATGCACATGGTTATCGTGGTGATGGCCTGCTTCGCAATTGTGTTTGCACAAAGCATATAGTATGGAATTATCTGTTGTGGGTATCTGGTGAATGATGCCTTTATCAACAAAGGTTTGCAATGTACGGTATACAGTTACCCGGTCGAAAGCGGCATCTGTTTGTTTCTCGATATCAGCGTGTGCAAGCGCTCCTTCTGAATCTAAAAAAAGATCCAGTATCTTTTTCCGGCCTTCGGTTACGCTGAGGCCGTTCTTTTTTAATATGTCGAGATTTGCATCCATCGTTTAAAGTTACTAATTCGGACTGTTTCCAAAACCATTCAGGAACCGGGTGTGATCAACTTTTTCCCTTAAGAGCCCTTTGATATCTCCCAGCAATTTTTGTATCTCATTTTCTTTTAAGCCATCATAGATGCCCCTTACCCTTCCATACCTGTCAACCAAAGCAAAGAACTGGGTGTGTATGAACTGNTCTTCTATTCTTTGAGTGCTGTCGGGCTTGCCATTATCGATCATATAGCCCTGCCTGGCCATTTTATATAAGGAGGCTTTATCGCCTGTTACAAAATTCCAGTTGGGATTGTTGATGGCAGTATTAATTCCTGTATCAGGCTTCTCGACCTTATAAGAACCGTCTTCCCTTCTTACCAGTTTTCCATTGATCATTTTTTGTTCATAGGCTTTTAGCAATGGAAGCGTGTCGGTTTCGGGCATGCAGGTATGTGACAGGATCAGGAAATCCTTTTCATTTTTATATGCATCAAAAACGCGGCGCATATTGGCATTCATCCTCGGGCAAATGCCCTGGCAGGTTGTAAAAAAATATTCTGCCACATATACTTTGTCTGCCGTTGTTTTTTCCGTGATCGTTTTGCCATCCTGGTTTATAAAACTGAACGCAGGTATTGCATCATTGATCACGGCCAGTTTGGAATCCGTGAACGTATGCTCATTATAGATAAACAGGTAGAACACGAATAACAGCACCGCAAAGAACCCGATATAAATCCACAGCATTTTCTTCTTCATACCCATAAAATATAGGCAAATTTACGAACGAATAAGGAGCCTTTGAAAATAATAGTGAAAGGCTATGTTAAAAGTTGCAACAATATTGCAAATTTATTATCTTTGCTTTTCGTATGAATTTAAAATTGAACTGGGATGGTTTAGGGATCGCTACTTCTATTGCATGCGCTATACATTGTGCCATTCTGCCTTTGATACTTTCCTCTCTTCCCCTGTTCGGTATAAATATCATTCACAATGCTTTTTTTGAATGGGGCATGATCACGATCGCTTTTGTAGTAGGATCCTATTCTTTGTTCCATGGTTATATAAAGCACCACCGGTCCTTATTGCCCGTGGGAATTTTTTCTGTTGGCTTTATTTTCCTGTTCACCAAACAATTCTTCCATGCGCATGAGGTTTATTTTTTGATCCCTGCCGTTACACTCATCGTCACTGCGCATTACATCAATTACAGGTTTTGCCACCGCGTTAAATGCAGTTCTCCCCATCACCAGCACTAGTTCGGGATATTTGCCAAAAGCCGATAAAAGAATTTCATATCTTGTTAGTCAAAATCATTTACCATGAATAAGAAATTCCTGTTGCTGCTGATCTGTTCTTTTTCGATCAGTTTTTCATTTGCACAACCGGCCGATGAGAAAGCCATCCGCAATTCAATGAATGAACAACTGGATGCATGGAATGCAGGTGATATCAACCGTTTCATGGAAACCTACTGGCGAAGCGATTCTTTGATGTTCGTAGGTAAGTCCGGTGTTACTTATGGCTGGCAGGCAACAAAGGATAATTATTTAAAAGGATATCCCGATACGGCTGCCATGGGCAAACTTGATTTTAATATTATGGAGGTTAAGCGCTTGTCTGTACTGTATTTTTTCGTGGTGGGCAAATGGCATTTAAAAAGAACAGCCGGTGATATGGGCGGGCACTTTACATTGCTGTTCAAAAAAGTAAAAGGCAAATGGGTCATCGTGGTTGACCATACCAGCTAAGCGATCACAATCGCCATTTACGGATCAAATAACGGATAAGGAAGAAAAGGCTAATCAAAAATAAAATATAGAAAAGAATATTTTTCCAGTCAGGAGATCGTTCAAAAAAACCATAATCTAAAAAGATCCCGAAAAATACGGATGCGATCATCCATATCAATACCATGGAGATCGTATTTATGATCCTTACCAGGAATTCCCTTGTATCATCTTCCATTCCCATACATAGTAAGTTAAGATTTAAAATGAGCGTTTACAGCTTTTAAACGCTCATTTCAGCGTATCAGTATTTTTTGAAACGTTGCACTGTCTCCATTAAATACATTGAAGTCTACATAAGAACCGATGCCATTCACATGGCCGCTCTCATTGTGCTGCCAAAAGCTCCAGCTCCTGCTGATGCGTGGCTTGTCTTTTACCAGGTAATGCGCTACCCATAAAGGATATTCATCAAACCTGCCTGCCAGGAATGTTTTATAAAAATCAGCATTGGTATAAATGATCGGCTTCACCTTATACTTTTTTTCAACCATCAGCAACCAGTCGGACACCCTTTGCTGGAGATCGGTTACAGAAGCGCCATTGGCCTGTTCGATATCAAGCACGGGGGGAAGGTCGCCCTTTTCCAGCCTTACTGTTTCTAAAAAATTTTCGGCCTGTGCCTTGCCGCTTTTACTGGAAATGAAAAAATGATATGCCCCTCTTGCAATACCCGATCGCTGTGCATTGAACCAATTGCGGCGAAAATTCTCATCCATGCGGCCAATGCCTTCAGTGGCTTTTATGAAAGCAAAATTTATTTTTATGCCTTTCACGCTCATGCCCTTTACATCTGCCCATGATATTTCCTGCTGGTATTTGCTTACATCTATCCCGTGTACATTATAGTTTGCGGGTATATCTATGCCAAATTCTTTATAGTGGATAAAAGAAGGCTTGTAATAATAATCACTGATATAATAAGAACCCATTGCCAATGCAGCCAGCACCAATACGGCGATCAACATGGGCCGGGTTAAATTTTTCTTTCTCTTTGCCATTAAAATCTGCGCTTATCTCAACAGTTTTTTTGTGTATTTAAAATCGCCGGAAGTTATTTTCAGCACATACCCGCCGGCTGGCAAATTTCCAACATTTAGTAGAAGAATCTCAGCCCCATTGATCAATATTATATTTTGTTTATAAACCAGCTGGCCAATGGCATTGTATAAGACCAGGCCGGCAGATGGCCTGTTGAAATCGTGCAGGTAAATTGTCAGCGGGTTCTGCATCGGATTAGGATAAACTTCCACAACAGGGTTACCGGTATTTGGAAATACAACTTTGGATGCTGTGTTATTATTGGATACCAGCCAATACTCCGGGTCTATCAAAACAGTATCTGGTATAAAGCCAATATTTTTTACAAAGAATTCGCCGTTCACTTTATGATCNACTATAATTGTTTTTTCCTGTGTGGCATTTTTGAATTTCAGGGGAACCGGCATTTCAAAAAAACTTACCGAAGCATCTGAAGTGGTTTGGCTCATTTTTATTTTCACGCTGCTGCTTCCCAACTGCGACCATTCTACATGGTA
>JGI24770J26754_10001152_pt1 | contig 18940 bp, 16 predicted proteins | sample LakOneMetagenome_FD_26754 | JGI IMG/M metagenome (IMG submission 26754) | reverse complement strand
ACGCTCGCACTGCTCCAGTGGCCGCAGCCGGGACAGGACGCCGGCCGCCTTGTCCGCGCGCCCGCGCCGGATCAGCCAGCGCGGCGACTCGCCCACGAACAGGCAGCCGAGCAGGAACAGGGTGCCCGGGTACAGCACCGCCAGGAACATGCTGCGCCAGGCGCGGTCGGCGGCCGCGGTGACCGCGGCCGCATCGCTGCCCGCGGCCTGGATCGCCAGTTCGGCAGCGCCCAGGTAATGGTTGCCGATGAAGGCGGCCAGCACGATGCCGACCGTGAGCGCGAACTGGAACAGCGCCAGCCCGCGTCCGCGCTGGCTGGCCGGCAGGCATTCGGCCAGGTAGAGCGGCACCACGACCGCGATCACCCCGCCGCTCAGGCCCTGCAGCAGGCGCCCCAGCAGCAGTGGCAGGAAGGATTGCGACAGGTAGATGACGGTGACGCTGCCGACGAAGAGCAGCGCGCTGACCACCATCATCGGACGGCGGCCCAGCCAGTCGGCCAGCATGCCGGCGACCACCGAGCCCAGGATCGAGCCGCCCATCACGGCCGCCACCACCAGCGACAGCTGGCTTTCGCCGAGGCTGGTCGCCCGGTGCAGGTAGGGCAAGGCGGGATCGATGATGCCGATGTCGATTCCGTAGAGGAGTCCGCCCAGGCCGCAGATCGCGGTCAGGAACAGCAGGTGCAGGCGTTGCTGCTTGGGTGTCGACATGGCTGGCCTCGTGGAGCGTGTTGCCCGGTATCATAATCGCAATATCTCCGAAGCAAGCCAGTCGCGCCTGCCCGCTCATTCAATTTCGTGGGAAACACGCAAAACGGGCGCCGCCGGCGGGCGCGCCGGGATCTGAGACAATGGGCGCACACGCTGCCCACCGATTGCCCGACCACCATGTATTGCGAACTGAACCGAGACTCGATCGCCGCCCTTGTCGCCGGCTTCTATGGCGACATCCGGCAGGACAGCGTGCTCGCGCCGTCTTCGAGGGCGCGATCGGCGGCAACTGGGCGCCCCACCTGGACCGCATGGTCGATTTCTGGTGCTCGGTCATGCTCAGGAGCGCCGAATTCAAGGGCAATGTCTACGGCAAGCACATGCAGCTGCAGGGCATCGAGGCCGAGCATTTCCGCCGCTGGCTGGGATTGTTCGAGGAGCACGTGCGGCGCCGCTTCGCGCCGGCCGACGCCGAGGACTTCCTGGCGGCCGCGCGCCGGATCGCCGCCAGCCTGCAATATGGTTTTTTCGGCCGCCTCGAGGTGGCCTGATGGACTTCCGGCCGGTCATCGGCCGCCGCTAAGGCTGTGTGCATGGCTGTCGCCGTGGCGGCAACAAATGCGCACAACTGTGTGGATGGACCCAACACCTGTGTTCGTGGCGAGGCGCGCGCCCCGCCGTCCCCGCCCGCCTGGCTCCCTGGCGGCGAGGGGCGCGGTCCGACCCCTGTTCCTGGCAGCCTTCGCCATGTTGTGTTGCCGTGGCCGTAGTCCGTGGCGTTTCCGGTTTTTGGCCTTGATGCGCGATCCGTTGGTTAGTTACATTTTATGGAGCGGAGGCGATTCGTATGCGGCATGCATTTCCTCGTCCATGTATGAGCTGGGACTACCCAAGGCGACTAGTTATTTTAAAGAAACTGTTATAGCCTAGGCTGCGCTCGAATCCACTCCGTCCACGTTCATGCCAAACCAGCTCCCCGACCCATCGCACCGTTCTCCCATCTCGCCCGCTACCCTCCTGCCCCGCGTCGGCGACATCGTCGACGAAGCCGCCGACTTGCTGCGCGCCGATGGCGAACTCTCCCCAGGTAGAGGCATCATCACGAGTACCCTCGCCTTGAGCCTGGGCTTCCTGAGCTTCATGGGCGTACTCGCTTTCCTGTTCCCGCAGTACCTGACCACCCCGGAGCTGCGCAAGGCCTATAACGTCGACTGGTGCCGTGCCCTGCTGTTCTCGGGCCTGCTGGTTGCCGGCACGCTCTCTCTCTTCAATATCGTTTTCAACCGGCGCCGCAATGTCAACATCATCGCCTTTGCCTTCGTGCTGGTGACGATCGCCCTGGGCGGCNCCAAGGTGCCGGTCGGCGATTTCCCCGACCACACGCCCTACCTGGGCATGGATTGGCTGGTCCTCGACCTGCTCGGCTCGACCACCGTGTTCGTCATCCTCGAGAAGCTGTTCCCCCTGTATAGGAACCAGCCCATCTTCCGCAAGGAATGGCAGACCGACCTCATCCACTTTGGCGTGAACCACCTGCTGGTCGGCCTGATGCTCCTGATCGTGAACTTCGTTATCCACCGTGCCCAGGTCGTCGTCGTCGGCGAAGAGGGACTGCAGCAGTTCGTCAGCGCGATTCCTTTCCTGCCGCAGCTGCTGCTGTGCCTGCTGGTTGCCGACCTGGCCGAGTATGCCGTGCACCGGGCCTATCACGAAGTGCCCTGGCTCTGGCGGATCCATTCCGTGCACCACAGTGTGGAAACCCTGGACTGGCTGGCCGGCTCGCGTCTTCACATGGCGGAAATCCTCGTCACCCGCATTGCCGTGCTCACGCCGCTGTTCCTGCTCGGATTCGACAAGAGCGTCGTCGACATGTACATCGTGATCGTCGGTTTCCAGGCCGTGTTCAACCATGCGAACGTGCACCTGCCCTGGGGCCCGCTGAAATACCTGATCGTGACGCCCGACTTCCACCATTGGCACCACAGCAGCGAAAAGGTCGCCATCGACAAGAACTACGCGGCCCACTTCGCCTTCATCGACTACCTGTTCGGCACCGCCGTGAAAACGGACCGGCAATTCCCGGAGACCTACGGTGTGGTCGGCAGCAGGATTCCGGAGGGGTACCTGAAGCAGCAGGCCTATCCGTTCAGGAAGTCTTGAACGACGGCGGCACTTAACCATGAAAAAGCTCGCCTTGTGGCGAGCTTTTTCATTTCTCTGGTTTGTGGGGTGGGCAATCCTTTGCCCACCCGTCCAAGGGCAGAGGCGCTGCCTCATTGCATCCATGGGTTGAACGCGTGGGCGGAAGACCGTCCACCCTACAGGTTCACTGTCGCTGAACGGCGTTGCGCCGAGGCGAGCCTTTTCCTTGCTTCAGCGTTGCCAGGGCCAGCGCCTGCGCGGCCGCACATCCGCATACGCCAGCGCCGCCTTGATCTCGATCCTCCACGTCGTGCCGGCGCCCGGCGCCGTGTGCAGGCGCACGTCGCCATGGATGAGCCCGGCGCGCTCGTCGATGCCGCGCAGGCCCCAGTGGCCGGGCTTTTCCCACGCGCCGGCATCGATGCCACGGCCGTCGTCGCGCACGGTCAGCACCAGGGCGCCGGGGCGATACTCGACAATCACCTCGTGCTGCCGCGCCTGCGCATGTCGGAAGGCGTTGCGCAAGGCTTCACGCCCGATGGCGCACAACTCCTGCTCGACGATCGGGTGCAGCATCCGTCCCCTCCCCTCGCTGCGGACGGTGAAGCGCCTGGCCAGGCGCGGCATCCTGTTCCGCCGCCACGCGCAGGCAGTCCTCCAGCGCGCTCGCCTGGCCCGCGCTGGCACGCAGGGCCGCGACCTTCTCGCGCCCCTCTTCGATGGCGGCCTTGGCGTCGCGCAGGCTGCGCCGCAGGGTCTCGCCCAGCGCCGGCTCGGCGTCGGGCAGCATCGCCGTCACCTTCATCACGAAGCCTGAAAGGTCTGCAGCACGGTGTCGTGCAGGTCGCGCGCGATGCGTTCGCGCTCTTCCAGCTGGGCGCGCAGGCGCTCGGTGAGCTTGCGGGTCAGGAAGCGCAGGCGCAGGCGGTAGCAAAGCCAGAGCAGCAGCAGGCCGGCCAGCACGCAGGCGAGCTTGAACGGGGCGCTCTGCACCAGGGTCGGCGCCACGTGCAGCGCGAATGTCCGTTCCTGCTCGCTCCACACGCCGTCCCCGTTCATGGCGCGCAGCCGGAAACGGTAGTCCCCCGGCGCCAGCCCCGTATAGGTGGCGCTGCGCTTGGCGCCGCTCTGCCAGGCCTTGTCCACGCCGTCGAGCCGGTAGCTGAACACGATGCGCTCGGGCCGGCTCAGCGCCGGTGCGGTGAAGTCGAAGCGCAGGCGCGTCGTGCCGGCGCGGATGGTCGGGGCGTGTGTCAGCGGATAGGCCAGGTCGTCGCCCGTCACCGCGACCAGCTCCGTTTGAGGTGGCGCGGGACTGAGCTCTCGCGTCGATGGGTCGAGCTCGACGATGCCGTCGGTGGTCATCACCCACAGGCGGCCGCCCACCTTCCTCAGGGAGGCTACGCCCGCGGCCGTGCCTGTGTAGCCGTCGCGCGCGTCCAGCAAGACATAGCGCAGTGGGGCACCGGTATCCACGGACCGTCGCCAGTCGCTTTCCTCGATACGCAACAGTCCGGTGTCGCCGTTGAGCCACCGCGTGCCATCCGCGGCGACGAACACACCGGTCACGCGGCGCAGGAGCTCGTCACGCTGTGCGTGCAGACGCTGGAAGCGCCCATTGCGCAACACCGACACGCCGGCCTCGCCGCAGACGACCAGCTCCGGCATGGCGGACAGACATGTCGCCTGGCCGATCTTGCCCAGGGCGCGCTGGTCGTATTCAGTCCGCAAGCGTCCGCCCTCGAACAGCACCAGACGCCCGTCGGCCAGGCCACGCCACATGTGGCCGCGCTTGCCCGGTGAACTGAAGACGAACTCCGCCCCCGGCAAATTCTGGAGCACCCGCCACGCGCGGCCGTCCCAGAGGCGCACCGGAACGTTGAATCCGCCGAGCCAGACACGTTCGCCGTCACTACGGGCCCATGCGCCGGGCGGTAGCGGCCCCGGTGGATCGACGTTCACCTCCCGGCCATTGTGCCGCACGCGGATGCTGTCCTCGGTAAGGAATACGATTGCGCCGTCAGGGGCAAGCGTCGCCCCGCGGTACTTCCCGGGTAGCTCCGTCAGCTGTTTCGAGACGGGATCGTAACGCCATCCCCTTCTCTCCTGGGGCGCGACCAGCCACACGCTGCCATCGGCATCGGGCGCGACGTGGAAGTCGCCCCTGATGGCCGGCAGTCTGACGGATCGCAGCGTATTTCGCCGGAAGCGTTCGATGCCAGTCGGCAGACCAAGCCAGATGTCGCCATCGCGGTCTTCGTAGATGACGCGCGGCGCCAGTGAGCTCAATTGCCCAGGGCGGTCGAGCCGGCTTGTTGCCTCGATGGTCGCGTCGATGACGCCCTCCTTGCGCACACCGGNCGCGGCGACCAGGCAGACACCGGCGGGGCAACGCAGTGCCCACAGGTTGCCGGCACGGTCGAAGAGTGCGCTGGAGCCGGAGTCGTGGTTGATACGCGCCGCCTGGCCGTCCGTCGCCGGCGAAGGCGTGACCAGCGCCAGTTGCCCGTCCGCGCCAACCCAGAAACGGCCATCCGGGGAGGTGTTGAAACCCACCAGCTTTTTCGGCCACCCGGGCTTCGGCGCCACCGGCGTCGCAAGCGTGCAGCGGCCAGTAGCGCGATCGATGCGGTAGACATCCTCGAAGGTGGCGGTCCACAACTGTCCGCTGCGGTCGAGCGCAACAGTCAAGGGCGCGCCTGGACAATCCTGGGCCACGCCCGGCGCCGACCAGCGCCCATTCTTCAGGTGCCGCAGACCGAACGACGTGCCGGCCCAGAGATCGCCGTTGGGTTCCCGGACCATATCGGTGGCCTCCCTGACGGGGCCATCCTTCGTGGCCGGCGCGACATGCTCGAGCCGACCGTCGGGGTGGACGACGCTCAGGCCGGGCGTTTCGTAGCCGATCTACAGGTCGCCATTCGGCTGCGCCGACAGCGCCCAGATCCGGGCGCCGAGCAGGCGCGCGCCGTTGGTCGCGACGAAGGGATGGAAGCGTACGCCATCGAAACGGTACAGGCCATTCTCGGTGCCCAGCCAAAGCCATCCATCCGACGTCTGCATCATGCGCACGACATGCACCGGGGCCCCGTCGCTCGCAGTCCATACGGTCCGGTTATAGTCGGCCAGCGTCGGCCCATGATTTTGGGCACAGGTCGCCGCGCTTAACATCGACCCGAGCAGCGCGCCGCACCATCGTCGCATCCGCGTCATACCGCTGCTCGCCCCATCTCGTTCATCCTGTTTAGTGCATCACTACGAAATTTCCGAGAGTCTATAGAAAAAGTGATAGATAGGAAAGGTGGCAGCCACGAATGACTATCGCAGCAGCCCGTTCTGGCGTGCCTGGCCTACCCAGCCCGGATACTCCGTCATCAACAGGTCGTACAGGGCCGAATCCGTGTGCTCGTCCGGGCTTGCCACCGAAAAGAAATCCGCGTTGTCGATCAACCGTCCACCCAGGTCGTCGAGCTTTTCCAGAAATGGAAAGTCGGAGTCGGCGAAGTCCGCCAGGCGCTTGGCTTTGGATTTCTTTCCCTTTCCGATCCCCATGAACTGCCAGAATATCGGCTCCCGGCTCGACCAGCGCAGCTGGCGCTCGGTCATCGGCTGGTCCGAGGTGGAGCCGTCGGTCACGAACATCACGTAGACCGGTAGTGGCGCGGGGTGCGGCGCGCTGCGTTCGCCGCCGCCGGCATCCGGAAAGTAGTGGCGGCGGACGGCAGCCATGGCGGCGCCGTAACGGGTGTCACCCTCGAGCGGATGGCGGTCGATCGCCTTCTCGATGTAAGCGCTCCAGTTGGACAGGCCCATCGGCTCGGGCTGGTGGACCTTGCGTCCGAACAGGAAGACGTCGATGTCGCCGTCGTTGTCGAAGCGGCAGCCGAGCGCCAGGATGCGTTCGGCGAAACGCTGCACCAGGCCTTTGCGGTACAGCGCGCTCATCGAGCCGGAGATGTCGAGCACGAGGCAGACCCTGGCGCGGTGCGCCTCCAGTCCCACCTTCGCAAGCGAAACGCCCGCCGATTTCACCAGGCTGACCAGTTGCGGCGCCTTCGCCTCGACCCGTTTTTCGAGGCTGATGCTCGGCTGGGCCGGCGCGGCGACTTGCGCGACGTCGGCGCCGAAATGCCGCACCAGGGCGGGCAAACCGCCATTGAAGCCCTGGCCGACCGCCATGAAGCGCCAGCCGCCGTCCCTGCGATACAGCTCGCCGAGCATGACGGCCTGTTCTTGGGCGAAGTCGCTGCCAGTGAAGGCGAAGCGCGCGAACTCGCCGCCCGCGCCATGCAGCGCCACGTGGCCGTGCGTCAGTTGCGACATGACGCCGCCGCCATCGATACTGGCGGTGACGACGAGGCGCTCGACCTTCGCCGGCAGCATGGCGAGACGGAAGGAGAAACCATCGATCTCGTTCCCACGGCGGTTGAGCACGACGCCGTCGCAAGGCGTGGCAGGCTGGTTGAAGAAGGTCATGTAGCGGTCATCGACCAGTTTGCCGGCTGCATCGATGGCGAAGCAGGCGAAGTCGAGTGGCAGCCCCTGCCCTCCCAGCTTGAGCTGCAGCTCGCCCTCCAACACGTCGGCGCCGAGCGCCACGCGTGCCCCTTTCGACAGTTCTTGCATACGGTTTCTCTCCTGTTTTATTTTGCGGTCNTCCCGCCTTCGTCGCGCCGCCGGCCGGGGAATTTCGCTGCAGCGCCCTGGCCTCGCGTCAGGACACGCTGCCGAATTCGCTCTTCGCAGCCAGCACGCGCGCGAGCGCCGTTTCCGGGTCGAGTCCGGCCATCATCTGGTTGATGATTTCCTGCTTGTCCTCCGGTGTCAGCGTCTCGCAGGCTGCCCGGTGCGAACAGAAATAGGCGTACCAGGCCACGTCCGCCGGCCGTTCCTTGCGTGGCTTGAAGCGTGCCGGCACCCTGGCGCGCATCGCTTCCACATAAGCTGCCAGCAGCCCATCGGCGGCGTTCCAGTCGAAGCCGGCGACGGCGCGCTTGTCGGCTTCCCAATCGCCCTGGTATGCGGGGCCGGGCCGCAAGGTTTCCCTGTTCACCGCAAGACATGCCAGGTTGGGAAAGCCGTGCGCGGCGCAAAAGGCTTCCACGAACTGCAGCTTGGGCTTGACCCCGACCGGTACCGCCCGGCCGAGTACCTCGTCCTTCGGATGCAGGGAACGCGCCAGCGTCAGCAGGTCGCCGTAGGTGATCGGCATGCCGCGCAGGGATGTGGCCTGGCGTGCGAGGGCGTCGAACAGGCGCGCGCCTGTCTCGATGTCGTTGAAGGTGAATGGAATCATTGCTGGTCGTGCGGCGGATCGGACGTCAATGATAACGCGCGCCTGCCGCTGACGCGCTTGTCTGCCGTTCACAAGACATCCACAGCGCGCGCGAGCGGCCTCGCCGGCGGCCAGGCCTTTTCCTGGATGCCCTGTCAATGCCCTGCCGGCTGTGTCGTAGCCGCGGACCTTGAGGTGTGACTGAGGATCGAAAAGGATCCGTGGGTTAGTTACATTTTTTTTGCCGTGGCCGGTAGCTGGCTCAGGCACGTGGCCTTCATCGGCGGGGCTGCAGGAATAACAAGCTATGCCGGTCCGCCCTGCCGATCGGGCGATCCTGCCGCCCCATGCGCCGGCGGCAGGATCCTGACCAGGAGCTGGTCGATCCGGTAGTGGTCCACATCGAGCACCTCGAACTTGACCCCCTGGTATTCGACGCTATCGGTTCGCTTGGGCACCTTGCGCAGCATATACATCATGAAACCGGCAGCGGTCTCGTAGTTCTCCTCGTCCGGCAGGCTCTCGAGCCCGACGGTACGCTTGACATCGCCGACCGGCGTGCTGCCGTCGATGAGCCAGGAGCCGTCGTCGCGCTGCATGATCTGGTCATCCTTGTCCAGCGGGCTGCCCCAGCTGCCCATCACGGTCAGCATGACGTCGCTCAGGGTGATCACCCCCATGACCAGGGCGTACTCGTTGATCACCACGGCGAAGGTTTCCTTGGTGGCGCGGAACCTGTCGAGCAGTTCGGACAGGGTCAGCGTGTCCGGGATGATCAGGACGGTGCGCACGCTCGATTCGTTCAGCTGCAACACCGACTGCTTGTTCAGCAGCCGCACCAGGATGTCGCGCGTATCCACGTAGCCGATCACGCGGTCGATGCTGCCGTCGCAGACCGGGAATTTCGAATGCCCGGCCACCTTCTCGCGAATGCTCGCTTCGTTCTCGGTCAAGGTGAAATACACCACGTTGTCGCGGTTCGTCATGGCNGAGGCCACCGAGCGCGACTCCAGNTCGAACACGTTNTCGATGAAATGCTGCTCCTGCTTTTGCAGCACGCCGGCCTGGGCGCCGGCTTCCACNGCGGCGGANATCTCGTCGAAGGTGATGCTGTCTTCGCGCGTGGTATCGATCTTGAAGACCCGGAAGATCAGGTTGGCGACCAGGTTCAGCGCCCAGGCCAGCGGCTTGCAGATCCGGATATACAGCAGCACCGGCCGGATCACCGCGACGGCGATGCGTTCCGGCGCGATCATCGCCAGCCGTTTCGGCATCAGATCGGCGAACAGGATGAACAGGCAAGTGACGAACAGGAAGGACAGGGCGAAGCCGATATTGTCCAGCGCCGGTCCGAGGTACACCTTGGACACCCAGTCGATGAAGAAGGGGCGCAAGGCCCCCTCCCCCAGGATGCCGCCGAGGATGGCGATCGCATTCAGGCCGATCTGCGATGCAGCGAAGAACTCGGCCGATTGCACCTGCAGCGCCATGACCTTCAAGGCGCGTTCGTCGCCCGCCTCGGCCAGCAGCTTCAGCTTGATCTTGCGCGCCCCGGCGAAGGCGATCTCCGTGAGCGAGAGGAAGCCGGCGGCCAGCACCAGCAGGATCATCAGGGAGATATGTTGGAACAAGCTCAAGTAGCACCCGGTTGGAAGTCGCGCGGAACACCGCATGGCGTCCAGTATACGTTTGACAATTACTTGTGGCAACGAGACGCGAGGTCCACGGCTTCCGCCGCACTCACTCGAGCAGGCGCCCGCGGATCGCCCGCAATGCCTCGCGCTGGCGGGCATCCGCCCTGGGATACCTGAGCTTCAGCGCGCACAGCGTGTCGAGCACGATCCGGGAGACGATCAGCCGGGCGTTCTTCTTGTCGTCGGCGGGTACCACGTACCAGGGCGCCGCGGGTGTGCCGGTCCGGTTGATGCATTCCTCGTAGGCGCGCATGTAGTCGTCCCAGAAAGCCCGCTCCTGGACATCGGCCAGGCTGAACTTCCAGTTCTTGCGCGGATCGTCGATGCGCTTGAGCAGCCGCTTTCTCTGCTCGTCGCGCGAGATGTGCAGGAAGATCTTGATGATGCGGGTGCCGTTGGCGCACAAATGCCGTTCCAGGTTCCTGATCGAGCGGTAGCGCTCGCGCCAGACCGCCGCGTCGTCGACCGGTCCGGGCACGCCCTCGCTGCGCAGGATCTCCGGATGCACGCGGGCGATCAGGACTTCTTCGTAATACGAGCGGTTGAAGATGCCGATCCGGCCCCGTTCCGGGAGGTCGAGCGTGGTCCGCCAGAGAAAATCGTGCCGCAGTTCGACCGGCGCCGGATGCTGGTAGCTATGTACCTGGCAGCCCTGGGGATTCACGCCCGACATCACGTGCCGGATCGCGCCGTCCTTNCCGGCCGCATCCATCGCCTGGAAAATCAGCAGNACCGCATGGCTGTTCGACGCGAACAGGACCTGCTGCCGTTCGCTGAGGCGGGCAACGTGCCGGTCGAGGATGTCGCGGTAGTCCTGCTTCGAACGGTAGACGGGGTCGACCTCGGTCGGCAGGCGGTCCAGGCTGATCCTGCCGTCTCCCTTGAAGCAGAAACGCTGTGCGTCGATATCCATTCCGCTCCTGCGCAGGTTCGAGGTGGCATGCAAGTCCTCAGCTTATCCAGGCAAGGCCGGGCGGTCTGTTCGGCCGCTCACCGATGCGCGCGCCATCCCGGGCGNGGAATAGTGACCCGAGTGCTGGCCAGTTCGTTTCTTTTCGGAAGCNAACATGATCGAGCATGCAATAGGCCACGTACATACCCGTCACCATTGTTTCGTGTCGTGCGCACGAATTTTTACAATTGCTTGCTTTTGAAACGATTACACGCTTTCGCGCGCGCGCGCTTGCCATTAGTCTAATGGGCTCGGCAGTGGCCGGTCATTTGCCTACGACGCCCGCATTCACCTTTTCAAACGGAGTATTTTCTTGTCCGAATCAAACTTCCCCCAGCCCAACACCGTCATCAAGGTGATCGGTATCGGCGGCGCAGGCGGCAATGCCGTCAGCCACATGGCATCGCTCGGCTTGAGCGCTTTCGAGTTCATCTGTGCAAATACGGACGCGCAGGCGCTGTCGGCTACCCGGGCCGAAAAGCGGATCCAGCTCGGCGAAGGCGGCCTCGGCGCCGGCAGCGACCCGGTGGTCGGACGCGAAAGCGCGGTGCGCGAGCGCGCCGCCATCGCCGACGCGCTCAAGGGCGCCGACATGGTCTTCCTCACCGCCGGCATGGGCGGAGGCACCGGCACCGGCGCTGCGCCCGTGGTCGCCGAAGTGGCGCGCGAGCTCGGCATCCTGACGGTGGGCGTCGTATCGAAGCCCTTCGAGTTCGAAGGGCCGCGGCGCATGCGCGTGGCCGAGGAAGGCATCGCGGCCCTGGCGCGCTGCGTCGATTCGCTGGTCATCGTCCTCAACAGCCGTCTCGAGGAAGTGCTGGGCGAGGACATCACGCAAAAGCGCGCCTTCGCCGCCGCCGACGAAGTCCTGAGCAAGGCTGTCACCGGCATCGCGGAAATCATCACGGTGCCCGGCATGGTGAACGTCGATTTCGAGGACGTGCGCACCGTGATGCGCCAGACCGGCATGGCGATGATGGGCTCGGCCCAGCATGCCGGCGAGGACCGCGCCGTCAAGGCGGCCGAAGAAGCGATCGCTTGTCCGCTGCTCGATGGCGCCAGCCTGCGCGCCGCGCGCGGCGTGCTGGTCAACATCGCCGCATCGGAAGAGACCTTGCGGCTGCGCGAGACCAAGCTGGTGATGAACGCGATCTGCACGCAGACCAGCGACGACGCCATCATCAAGTTCGGGGCGGTGTTCGACGACAGCCTGGGGGACGCCATGCGCGTGACGGTGGTGGCCACGGGGCTGAACCGGCCCAGCGATTTTGCCGTGGGACGGCGCACGCCCGGGACGCGGGCGGCGGCGGTGGCGCCGATCCTGCGCCAGGGCGGCGCGGGTATCCGGCCGGCGGTGGTGCAGCCGGATCCGCAGTCCGGTGCGGGATTGCGGCAATCGGCATCATCGTGACGGGCAGGCTGGCAGTGCACTTGGGTTGACGGTGGATGGCGCGAGGTCCAGGCATCTCATCCGCCAACACCTGATGTGTGTGCATCCGAACAGACGCCCGCGCCGCCGGACGCGCACCATGCCGTCATGCTGCCACCTTTCCAACGCCCCCACGAGGCGTGCGCTTGAGCACCCTGCCCAGTGACTGCGACCGCGCGCTCGCCGACGGCGCCGCACCGGCCCGGGCCGAGGCCGCGGCGCATCCGAACCTGGTGCTGTGCACTTCGATCCTGGCAAGCAGCCTGGCTTTCATCGACGGCTCGGTCGTCAACGTCGGCCTGGCGGCGATCAAGCGGGATCTCGACGGTGGGGGCGCCGACCTGTCATGGGTCGTCAACGGCTACCTGCTGCCGCTCAGTTCGCTCCTGCTGCTGGGCGGCGCGCTGGGCGACCATTACGGGCGCAAGCGTGTCCTGCTGGGCGGCATCCTGGTGTTCGCGCTGGCCTCCCTCTTCTGCGCGCTCGCGCCGACGCTCGGGCTGCTGGTCGCAGGCAGGCTGTTGCAGGGCCTGGGCGCAGCCATGCTGCTGCCGAACAGCCTGGCAATCCTGAGCGCGACCTTCACAGGCAAGCAGCGTGGGCGGGCGGTCGGCATCTGGGCTGCCGCCGGCGCCGCCGCCGGGGCGGTCGGACCATTGCTGGGCGGCTGGCTGATCGACACCATGGGATGGCGCGCGGTCTTCTATATCAATTTGCCGATCGCAGCGCTGGCGATCTTCATGGGCTGGCGTTTCGTGCAGGTGAGCACCTGCGACAAGCCGGTCGCGCTCGATCCGCTCGGCGCGGTATCCGCCAGCCTGGGCCTTGCTTGCATTACCTGGGGCCTGGCGGAGGCGTCGGCCCAGAAGCAGCTGACCATGTGGGGCGCAATCGCGCTGGCGGCCGGCATCGGGATCATGCTGGCCTTCCTGTGGCTCGAACGGCGCGCCGGCGAACGCGCCATGCTGCCCCTGAAACTGTTCGGCTCAAGCGCATTTTCCGGCTTGAACCTGATGACCTTCCTGCTGTACGGCGCGCTCGGCGCGCTGATGCTGCTGTTGCCGTTCGTGCTGATCCAGTCACTGGGCTACTCGGCCAAGGGGGCAGGTGCGGCGCTGCTGCCGTTTCCGATCGTGCTCGCGATCGCCTCGCCGCTGATGGGGCGCGTTGCCGCCAGCCATGGCTCGCGCCTTCCGCTGTCGATCGGCTCGCTGATCGTCGCCGGGGGCTTCCTGCTGGCGCTGCGCATCGGCCCTGGCAGCTATGCGGAGACGGTCCTGCCGGCAATGCTGACGATCGCCCTGGGCATGGCTTGCGTGGCGGCGCCGCTGACCACGGCGGTGTTGTCGTCGGTGGATGGACGCCATACCGGGATCGCATCCGGCTTCAACAGCGCAGTGGCGCGTGGCGGAGGCCTGATCGCAACGGCAATGTTGGGCGTGATGCTCACGGCGAAGGGACGCGCTTTGCTGGCGCCATTCCATGTGGCGATGGCGGTGTGCGCCGCCAGTGCTGCGGCTGCAGCGGTCTGCGCCTTTGTCTGGGTTCGCTCCAGCAATACGCCGCCGAAATAGGAAGGGCAATCAAGACGGAAGCCCGATTCGGCGTTGCCGATACGCGTTCCTGCTCGATCAGCTGAGTTTGTCGCGCGGCCGATCGGTAAGGCTCGCCTGAGCGAGCTCTCTTACATGACAGAAGCAGCGTCCCGAGAAAGGTTCACTCCCACTCAATCGTCGCCGGCGGCTTGCCCGAAATGTCATACACGACCCGATTCAGCCCGCGCACCTCATTGATGATCCGATTCGACACCTTGCCCAGCAGCGAGTGCGGCAGATGCGCCCACTGCGCCGTCATGAAGTCCAGCGTCTGCACCGCGCGCAGCGCCACCACGTACTCGTAGGTACGCCCGTCACCCATCACCCCCACCGACTTCACCGGCAGGAACACGGCAAACGCCTGGCTGGTCGCCTCATACCAGTTCACCGGCGCCTTGCCCGGATCGATGCCGGCAACCGCAGGCAGCTCGAACGGCGTATTGCGCAGCTCTTCGATGAAGATGGCATCCGCCTCGCGCAGCAGGTCGGCATATTCCTTCTTCACTTCGCCGAGGATGCGCACACCCAGGCCCGGACCCGGGAAGGGATGGCGGTACACCATGTCGTGCGGCAGGCCGAGCGCCACGCCGAGTTTGCGCACCTCGTCCTTGAACAGTTCGCGCAGCGGTTCGAGCAGCTTGAGGTTCAGGGTCTCCGGCAGGCCGCCCACATTGTGGTGGCTCTTGATGGTCTGGCCCTTCTTGCCCTTGCCGGCCGATTCGATCACGTCCGGATAGATGGTGCCCTGCGCCAGCCATTTCGCATTGGTCAGCTTGCCGGCCTCCTGCTGGAACACTTCGACGAACTCGCGTCCAATGATCTTGCGCTTCTGCTCCGGATCGGTCACGCCGGCCAGGTGGCCCATGAACTGGTCTTCGGCATCGATGCGCAGCACCTTGACGCCGAGGTTCTTCGAGAACATGTCCATGACCATCTTGCCTTCGTCCTTGCGCAGCAGGCCGTGGTCGACGAACACGCAGGTCAGCTGGTCGCCGATGGCGCGGTGGATCAGGGCTGCGGCCACGCTCGAGTCGACGCCGCCCGACAGGCCGAGGATGACTTCGTCGGTGCCGACCTGCTCGCGGATCTTCTGTACCGCTTCGCCGATGTAGTCCGGCATGTTCCAGTCCGACTTGCAGCCGCAGATCTCGTGCACGAAGCGGCCGATGATGGCTTCGCCCTGCGTCGTGTGGGTCACTTCCGGGTGGAACTGCAGCGCGTAGAAGCGGCGGTCCTCGTCGGCCATCGCGGCGATCGGGCAGCTGTCGGTCGACCCCATCAGCTTGAAGCCCGGCGGCATGTCCAGCACCTTGTCGCCGTGGCTCATCCAGACGCGCAGCATGCCGTGGCCTTCGTCGGTCACGAAGTCATTGATGCCGGTCAAGAGGGCCGTGTGGCCGCGGGCGCGCACTTCGGCGTAGCCGAACTCGCGCACCTTGCCGTTCTCGACCTTGCCGCCGAGCTGGGCCGCCATGGTCTGCATGCCGTAGCAGATGCCGAGCACCGGCACGCCGGCTTCGAAGGCGGCCTGCGGCGCGCGCGGCGAATCGCCTTCCAGGGTCGAGTTGTGGCTGCCCGAGAGGATGATGCCCGAGGCGCCGTAGTTGCGGACGAACTCGTCGCTGACGTCGTAGGGATAGACTTCCGAGAACACGCCGGCATCGCGCACGCGGCGGGCGATCAGCTGGGTAACCTGGGAACCGAAGTCGAGAATGAGGATTTTGGAATGCATGTGGAGAGCAACGATAGGAAATGAATCGGGTCATGCAAAAACGCGGCCACTGTCGGCCGCGTTTCATGGAATGAGCTTACTCGGAGCGGTAGTTCGGCGCTTCCTTGGTGATCTGCACGTCGTGCACGTGGGACTCGCGCATGCCGGCCGAGGTNATCTCGACGAACTCGGCTTTCTCGCGCAGTTCCTCGATGGTGGCGCAGCCGCAATAGCCCATCGACTGGCGCACACCGCCGACCAGCTGGAAGATGATCGCCAGCACGCTGCCCTTGTAGGCGACGCGGCCTTCGATGCCTTCCGGGACGAACTTGTCGGCCTTGCTCGAGGCTTCCTGGAAGTAGCGGTCGGCCGAACCTTCGGCCATCGCGCCCAGGCTGCCCATGCCGCGGTAGGACTTGTAGCTGCGCCCCTGGTACAGGATGACTTCGCCCGGCGCTTCTTCGGTGCCGGCGAACATGCTGCCCATCATGACGGTGTGTGCGCCNGCTGCCAGTGCCTTCGAGATGTCGCCCGAGAAGCGGATGCCGCCNTCGGCGATGCAGGGCACGCCGGTGCCTTCCAGCGCCTTGGCGACGTTCGAGATCGCGGTGATCTGGGGCACGCCCACGCCTGCCACGATACGGGTGGTGCAGATGGAGCCGGGACCGATGCCGACCTTGACCGCGTCCGCGCCATGCTCGACCAGGGCCTTGGCGGCCGCCGCGGTGGCGATGTTGCCGCCGATGACGTCCACGTGCGGGTAGCGCTCCTTGATCCATTTCACGCGGTCGAGGATGCCTTGCGAGTGGCCGTGGGCGGTGTCGACCACCAGCACGTCCACGCCGGCCGCGACCAGCAGCTCGATGCGCTCTTCGTCACGGGCGCCCACGCCGACGGCGGCGCCGACCAGCAGCTTGCCCTGCGAATCTTTCGAGGCCAGCGGGTGTTCGTGCGACTTCTGGATGTCCTTGACGGTGATGAGGCCGCGCAGTTCGAAGTCGTCGTTGACGACCAGCACGCGCTCGAGGCGGTGCTTGTTCATCAAGCGCTTGGCTTCCTCGGTATTCGCGTCTTCCTTCACGTACACCAGCTTCTCGCGCGGGGTCATCTTGGCGCGCGCTTCCGCGTCCAGGTCTTCCTCGAAACGCAGGTCGCGATTGGTGATGATGCCGACCACCTGCTTGCCCTCGACCACCGGGAAGCCGCTGATGCCGTGCTGTTGCGACAGCGCCAGCACTTCGCGGATCTTCATGGTGGGAGGAACGGTGATCGGATCGCGCAGCACGCCGGACTCGTAACGCTTGACGCGGGCAACTTCGCGCGCCTGGTCGGCCGGGCGCAGGTTCTTGTGGACGATGCCGATGCCCCCCTCCTGCGCCATCGCGATCGCGAGGCGCGCTTCGGTCACGGTATCCATCGCAGCCGACAGCAGCGGAATGTTCAGCGTGATATTCCGGGTCAGTTTGGTGCGAAGGGAAGTTTCGGCCGGAAGAACGTTGGAGTAGGCCGGGACGAGCAGCACGTCATCGAAGGTGAGTGCTTTTTGGAGGAGACGCATAGTATTTTCCTATAGGCGCAAAAGCGAATTATACAGAAAGTACAAAAGACTGTCGCAGGCATGCCTAAAAATCGCCGCGGCCGGCCATCCCCGATTGACAGCCGGGCGCAAGCGTGGCGAAATCCGTTTGTTACCTGAGGAAAACTTTATGCCACGCTCCACTACGCCCTTGCGCCTGCTGATCGCCTCCGTCCTGCTTCTTGGCAGCGGCCTGGCGCAGGCACAGTATTCATGGATCGGGGAGAACGGCGTGCGCCATTTCTCCGACCGCCCTCCTCCGCCGTCGACGCCGGCGCACAAGATCCTCAAGACGCCCGGACGCATGGCCGCTATCCCGCCGGCGCCGGCGCCGGAAGCGCCCGCCACCGCGCCGGCCGCGCTTAAGGCGGCGCCGACCCTGGCCGAGCGCGAGGCCGACTACCAGGAACGCATGAAGAAGCGCGCGGAACAGGACAAGAAGGATGCCCAGCAGGCCGAGCGCCAGCGCGACATCGCGCAGCGCTGCGCCTTGGCGCGTAGTGCCAAGGCCCAGGTCGAGTCCGGCGTGCGCATCCGCGATGTCGACGCGACGGGTCAATCGCGCATCGCGACGGACGAAGAGCGCGCCGCACAACTGGCGCAAGCCAACAAGATCCTGGCGGAGTGCCGCTGACCGGACCGCCGCTCAGGCGCGTCCGGCTTCCCTTGCCGTCTGCTCCGGCAGCGCCGGGGCGCATACCACCCGGTTGCGCCCGGCTTCCTTGGCCGCATACAGGGCCGCGTCCGCACGCAGCATCAAGCTGTCGAAATCCTCGCCGGGCTCCAGCATGGCCAGGCCGATGCTGACGGTATACGGCACCTCCGCGGCGGCGCCCTCGGCCGAGCGGTCGAGCGCGGCGCGCAGGCGCTCGGCGGCGACCAGCGCCGCGTCGAGGTCCGTGTCGGGCAGCAGCACCGCGAATTCCTCGCCGCCCAGGCGGGCGCAATAGTCGTTCTTGCGGATCACTCCCATGATGCGCTGGACCAGGTCGCGCAGCACCTGGTCGCCCACACCGTGCCCATGGGTATCGTTGATGCGCTTGAAGTGGTCGGCGTCGATCAGCAGCAGGCCGACGCTGCCCGCTTGGCGGCGCGCGCGCGCCAGTTCGCGCCCGGCGACCTCGAAGAAGGCGCGGCGCGTGGGGGCGCCGGTCAGGTGGTCGTGGTCGGCCGCGTAGGCGGTCTCGAACAGCACGCGCGCATTGGCCATCATCACCGCGCCCAGGGTCAGGCCCGGCATGAACAGGGTGCCGATCGCGAAGAAGGCCAGGTTGATCGCGGCCGGGTCCAGCAGCGACACCGGTTCATAGGCGTCGACGATGTAGAACAGACCGCGGAAGCTGTGGCCGACACCCAGGGACAAGGCCGCGATGCGCGTAAACGAGAACGAGTAGCGCAGGCGCCGTTCGCGGACGGACGGCACGCTGGCGAAGATCGCGAAGCAGACGGCGGCATGGTAGGCCGAGACCGAGCTGATGCGCAGCGACAGCGACTCCTGGCCGATATGGAAGAACACGACGCCGGCCAGCGCGGCAATGCCGCCCGCCCACAGCAGGCGGCCGGCACCAGGAGGCCGAGGTGGCGCCGGAAACCCACGTACATCAGGGCCACGGTGGCGAGGTAGAGCGCATTGGCCAGCTCGATCGACAGGACCTCGAGCAGCACGCCGCGCGAAGCGAACAGCAGCAGCGCGATGATGGCCAGGGCGTTGGCCTGCCCCCATTCGCGGATACCGCCCACTTTGCTGCCGGACAACGAGGACAGGACCAGCAACATGACCACCGACAGCGCGGTAGTGACCAACAGGAGGCTCAGGGTACTCAGCATGGATGAAAGCGACAGCGGACGGTAT
>JGI24770J26754_10001151_pt1 | contig 18940 bp, 16 predicted proteins | sample LakOneMetagenome_FD_26754 | JGI IMG/M metagenome (IMG submission 26754) | reverse complement strand
ACAAGTGTATCATAGCCAGGCAATTCAAGCATGGGAACGACGCTGGTTTAGCCAGAAAAACTCTTCTTTTGGGCTGATGCAGCAAGCAGGTTGGCAAATGACCCAGTATATTATTCAATGCCTTCAGTATAAAAAGCTTGCCCCGCGTATTGCAGTCTGGTGCGGACAGGGCAACAATGCTGGAGATGGCTATCTGGTAGCAGCTTATCTGGCGGGCGCAGGCTATGATGTTGAAATTTTCGCGGCTGTGCCAGGAGAGTCGGCAGATTTACATTCGGCAATTCAATATGCACAGAGGCAGCATATAAAAATTCATAACAGTTTCGATGTTTCAGAATATTTTAACTGTCACATTGATGCTTTATTTGGAATTGGGCTAAATCGTATTCTGGATAAGGATTGGCAAAAGATTATCCATAGTCTTAACCAGAAAACAGGTCTGAAAATTTCAATTGATATGCCTAGTGGTTTACAGGCAAATACAGGTAAACCCTTACCTTGTGCCGTCAAGGCGGATCATACCTGTACACTGTTGGCTTTAAAAGCCGGATTATATACCGGGCAGGGCAAAGAGTTTTCTGGTCAGGTTCAACTTTTATCCCTTATCCCTGTAGATGATAAACTGGAATCAACAGCAAGACTGTGTCCAAAGCAGATTCAACTGCCAAAACGTCAAGCCTCAGGGCATAAGGGCAGTTATGGCCATGTGCTGGTGGTGGGTGGACATGCCGATATGGGAGGAGCTGTGATTATGGCAGCCGAAGCTGCTTTTGCTGCGGGTGCCGGAAAGGTTACTGTGGTCTGTGACAGTAAACATCATAGTCCCATTCTGGCCCGTTCTCCCAATATCATGCTTAAAGATATTCATGACTTCAGTAAAGACTCTATTTGTGAAATATTGAATCAAGTCGATGCAGTTTGCTTCGGTATGGGATTAGGACGTGATAACTGGGCAGATCAGCAGTTTCAGCAATGGTTTCCTGAACTAAAACAGGCTAAACAGCTAGAAGTGGTACTTGATGCTGATGCGCTCTGGTTTTTAGCCGCAGCTAATGCCAGACTAGATACTCACTTTTATGCGACGCCCCACCCGGGTGAGGCAGCAAAATTGCTGGGTGTAAAAGTCAGTGAGGTTGAAGCGGACCGGATAGCGGCTATTCATCAATTGAAGCAGAAATATCAGGGCCAATGGGTACTTAAAGGTGCAGGCAGTCTCATATTAAGCCAGCAATTGTGGATCTGTACTGAAGGTAATGCGGGTATGGGAACAGGCGGCATGGGAGATGTTTTATCCGGTATGATAGCCGCATTAAAAGCACAGTTTCATGACAATATTCATTTACATGAGATTATCAGCCTGCATGCTCAAGCAGGCGATATGCTGGCACAAAGTGGTGAACGTGGTTTACAGGCCCAGCATATGCCTCAGGCAATTTATCAGGTGGTAAACCGCTAGAGCAGACTGCCTAGACCGCTATATAAGCCATATATTGCAATGGTAAACAGTAAAATACCACATATCAGTAAAATTCTCTGATATGCAAAAGAACGGCTAACTCGCTTAAATAGCAAATAGGCCAGGCTCAAGGTCATAAAATCCAGAATTATCCAGACCAGAGTTAATAGAAATAGACTCTGGTTTATTTCTGGCATTACCTGAATAAACTGTGGAAAAAATGCACTAAAGAACAGAATATCCTTAGGATTCGAAATACCTACCAGAAAACCCTTAGTAAATCCGCCGAATTTGGGGTTCAACATCTGGATTTCAGCCTGATGCTTCTGTTTGCTGTCTTGGATTAGTTGCCAGCCTAAATATAAAATATAAAGACTGCCTAGACATTTCAAAATATCCAGAAAAGAAGCATTTAGTGAAAGAAAACCTTTCANAATAAGTGCTGAAATAAAAATCAGTACTAGTGANGCTGCATTAGTTCCTAAAATAGTTTTAAAAGCTTTTTGATAGCCGGCCTGTAGGCCTGTACCAACCACCAATAANAGTACCGGGCCGGGGATAATAATCATCAGGACGACACTACTGATGTATAAGAGTAACTCTAAATGGTTCATGTCTTATCCAGTAGAAATCATTTTAACGGCGTCGACTACTATTACGGCTCCGGCCACGAGCCATACCACCCAGCACATTTAATACAGCAAGTTTGCTCATGCTGCCAGAAGCATGTGCATGACAAATGGCGGCAGCCAAGGCATCCGCAGCATCCGCTTGTGGGCGAATTGAGAGGTTTAATAGTTTCATTACCATCATTTGTACCTGTTCCTTGTCCGCAGCCCCATAACCGACAACAGACTGTTTGATCTGTCTAGCCGTATATTCTGCAACTTGTAAGTCAAGATTAACCAAAGCTGCAATAGCGGCACCTCGTGCTTGACCGAGTTTCAGAGCAGAGTCCGGNTTTTGTGCCATGAATACTTGTTCGACGGCNGCTTCNGTTGGNCCATGAAATTTCACAATCCGCTCAATGCCTGCAAAGATACGTTTCAAGCGTTCAGGCATATCNTGGCTTTCTGTACGAATAGTACCGGCATCAATAAAGCGTAATTTATTTCCTTCTTTTTCAATGATTCCATAACCTGTTAAACGTGAACCGGGATCAATACCGATAATTAATGACATACTGGGACTTTAAAAATGGAATAATGCCCTTATTGTTACATAAGCGTATTAAAAAAGCTTGAAGGTGATGCATTACCTGAAGGCTACACACTTTATTTTGTTGAGATTAGATTAATTTTCATGAAATTATTTCTTACTGTTTTTGCTGTCTTGGTCTTGGAAATACTCGTCTGGATCGGTGTGGGTGACCTCGTTGGCAGTATGTGGTATGTATTTTTCTGGTTTATTGCTGCCTTTTTTATCGGTATGAATCTTATCCGGAAATACTCTGCGGGAGTAATGCCACAGATGCAACAAATGCAGATGGGGCAAATGAGTGCAGATCCGTCATTGACTAATAATCTTCCAAAAATTATGGCCGGGTTTTTACTGCTTGTTCCGGGCCTCATTACGGATGTGCTTGCACTGCTGATTTTGATTCCAGCTGTACAGAGAGTTTTCCGTGATGCACTCATGAAAATTATGGCTAAACGTCAACAGGCCATGCTTGAAAAAATGATGGGTGGAATGATGGGTGGTAGTATGCAGAATATGGGCGGTAGCGGACAGAATCCATTTGCTGACATGATGCGACAGATGCAGGATATGCAGAACCAACAGGGTGGAAAAGGAGGGCGTGACTCTACCATTATTGATGGCGAGGCACGTGAAGTAACATCTGATGCTAAGAAAATAGAATTAAAAGACGTTAAACAAAAATGATTTATCGATAAATTTATAAACCGGATCTAATGATCCGGTTTTTTAATGAAAGTATTTTAACCCTCATTCTGTATATCACTTATTGCATCATTTTCTAGTTTTTCATCTTTATATTCAGGTTGATCGTCTGCTGATGGTACAACGCAGTTATAGGTACGAGGGCGGAGTGCGGTCTGTGAATTTTCGGAATTTTTATACTTCTGGCTCCGGTTTGCCCGTTCACGAAAGCCACCTTTACTGATTAGCTGGACCATATCTGGGGGTCTCCTTTGGCAAAATAGCAGTTTAACAAAATATCATGCCAATATTAAAACAATGTAGTTCTCATCAAGAGTAAAATTACTGAATATTTTTATCATACGTTGTTGCTGCTATCGTACTGTCGATTTAAATGATTTTGCCTAGAATTTATGCATTGTAATTGCAATTTCTTTACCATAAGATAATAGTAGTAATACCTATTGTACTCAGCAGTTGTGTAAAACTCACAATAACAAAAACGATAAAATAGGAGGATACCTATGTTGTACCAATATCATTGTGCATGTTGCAATAAAGTGGTTTCATCAACAGAAAAAGAATGCCCTGCTTGCGGCTCTCACTCCATTCGGAGCCCTTTCGGGTTCTGGATGTTTTGTATCACTGCATGTCTGGCAGTAGTCATGACGATTACAGTAGTTCAGGTGTATTTTCAGGATCATCAGGATGTGCCTGTACAAACAACCTTGCTAGATGTACTTAACCATGACCGGACACCAGCTCATACTTGGACTAAGCCTCAGTAGGATTATCATAAATTTTTAGAGGTGAGGAGATTTTGCGCTAAAGGATGGGCAATTAAACAAACTTCTTACAGCCTGCATGGGCATGACCTATAAAAAAGCCAATTGATTTCAAATCAATTGGCTTTTTGACTGGTAACTCAGTAAATTTTAAAGACCAGCAGAGGCTTTAAGTGCTTCTACTTTGTCTGTTTTTTCCCAGGTAAATGCAGTATCTGAGCCTTCACGACCAAAATGACCATAAGCAGCTGTCTGCTTGTACATTGGTTGAATCAGGTTCAGCATACGGGTAATGCCATAAGGACGAAGGTCAAAGTGCTCACGTACGAGCTGAATGATTAGCTCTTCTGAAACCTTGGCAGTATTAAATGTATTGATTGAAATAGAGGTTGGCTCTGCAACACCAATAGCATAAGACACCTGAATTTCGCACTTTTCAGCAAGACCTGCAGCCACAATATTTTTAGCTACATAACGTCCTGCATAAGCAGCAGAGCGGTCAACCTTTGAAGGATCTTTACCGGAGAAAGCACCACCGCCATGACGGGCCATACCGCCATAAGTATCAACAATAATTTTGCGGCCCGTTAAACCACAGTCACCTACAGGACCACCAATCACGAACATACCGGTCGGATTAATATGGAATTTGGTTGCTACATGGAACATTTCTGCAGGAATCACCGGTTTGATAATTTCTTCAAGTACTGCTTCTTTTAGCTGTGCCTGAGTAATTTCCGGATCATGCTGGGTGGAAAGAACTACCGCGTCTAAACGCACCGGACGGCCATTTTCATAGGCAAAGGTGACCTGGCTTTTTGCATCTGGACGTAACCATGGCAGAGCACCAGAACGACGTAATTCTGCCTGTCGTTCCATCAGACGGTGAGCATAAGAAATAGGTGCTGGCATCAGCACGTCAGTTTCACGACTGGCATAACCAAACATTAAACCTTGGTCACCTGCTCCCTGATCTTCAGGTTTCTGGCGATCAACCCCCTGAGCAATTTCAGGAGACTGCTTGCCAATCATATTAATGACAGCACAGGTTGAACCATCAAAACCTAAATCAGAATGATGATAACCAATTCCATTGACGGTCTGGCGAACGATCGCTTCAACGTCAACGTTGGCAGTTGTTGTGATTTCGCCGGCAAGTACAACTGCACCCGTTTTTACTAACGTTTCACAAGCAACCCGCGCATATGGGTCTTCTTTTAAGATTGCATCCAAAATGGCATCACTGATCTGGTCAGCCATTTTATCCGGATGGCCTTCGCTTACAGATTCCGAAGTAAAAACAGCGTACTCGCGCATGAAAGTCCTATCGCAGTTATTTCAAAAGACGGAATATGTTACATCGACTTAGACGTTTGGACTAGCTGTAAATGATGAAAATCTCTTGTTTCAAGCTGAAATAGCTGCAACTTCCACCAGCTGTTCCAAGAAAACAGCAAATATTCATCATTATATAATTTAGTGATGAATATTGCATTTTTCTTCATAAGCAAGAATGTTTGTACTTTATATCCTGTTTATATCTGACTTTTAGTGCCTTATACGTATGATAAAAGGGCATTTGCAGAATACTTAACAAGAAATGCCGTCTTCACCCTTTACCCTCAACCGTTTTTTTAAGACAATATGCACTATCGCATAATTCTCTATTCATTTTCTTTTTCTGACGAATTTATTGGAATCTGACCTATGACAACCCCCCTTAATGAACGCCGTATTGCAAATGCAATTCGTGTACTCGCCATGGATGCAGTGCAAAAAGCAAATTCTGGACATCCAGGCGCGCCAATGGGGATGGCAGATATCGCTGAAGTGGTTTGGCGTGATTTCTTGAGCCACAACCCGACCAACCCGCAGTGGGCCAACCGTGACCGCTTTGTCCTTTCAAATGGTCATGGCTCAATGCTGCAATATGCTCTTCTGCATTTGACAGGTTATGACCTTTCAATCGAAGATCTAAAAAACTTCCGTCAGTTGCATTCAAAAACTCCGGGCCATCCAGAGTTAGGCTATACACCAGGTGTTGAAACAACTACTGGGCCTCTAGGTCAGGGTATTGCAAATGCAGTAGGCTTCGCACTTGCTGAAAAAACATTGGCTGCACAGTTCAATAAAGATGATATTAAGGTAGTTGACCATTATACCTACTGTTTCCTGGGTGATGGCTGTCTGATGGAAGGCATTTCGCATGAAGTCTGTTCACTGGCTGGAACTTTAGGTCTAGGTAAACTGATTGCCTATTACGATGACAACGGCATTTCAATTGATGGTGAAGTTGAAGGCTGGTTCAGTGATGATACACAAAAACGCTTTGAAGCATATGGCTGGCAGGTTTTACGTGTAGACGGTCATGATACCGAAGCTATTCGTCAGGCAACGATTGAAGCTAAAGCTGAAACTCAGAAACCAACTTTAGTTATCTGTAAAACGATTATTGGATTGGGTTCGCCAAATAAACAGGGTAAAGAAGACTGTCATGGTGCTCCGTTGGGACTGGATGAAATTACACTCTCCCGTACGACTATGGCATGGACCGATACAGACTTCATTATTGCTGAAGATGTCTATAAAGCTTGGGATGCTAAAGCAAAAGGTCAACAGGCTGAAGCTGAATGGAATAAGGTTTTTGCCCAGTACCAAGCAAAATATCCAACCGAAGCTGCTGAATTATTACGCCGTTTAAATGGTGACTTGCCTGAAGAATTTGTTGCCAAAGCAGATGCCTTTATTGCGGAAGTTAACAGCAAAGAGGAAACCATCGCTTCACGTAAAGCGAGCCAGAACACACTTCAGGCATTTGGTCCGTTGTTACCAGAACTGTTAGGTGGCTCTGCTGACCTTGCCGGGTCAAATTTGACCTTATGGAAAGGCTGTGAAGGTATACAGACTAATCCGGCCGGTAATTATGTGTACTATGGTGTACGTGAATTCGGTATGACTGCAATCGCCAATGGTGTAGCACTGCATGGCGGGTTTATTCCTTACGTGGCGACTTTCCTCATGTTCATGGAATATGCGCGTAACGCCGTACGTATGTCTGCACTCATGAAGCAACGTGTCATTCATGTTTATACGCATGACTCAATCGGTCTGGGGGAAGATGGNCCGACGCATCAGCCAATCGAACANATTGCTTCGTTACGTTCTACGCCAAACCTGAATACNTGGCGTCCAGCAGACACTGTTGAAGCTGCAGTTTCCTGGAAATCTGCTNTACTACGTAAAGATGGTCCATCTGCCTTGATTTTCTCCCGTCAAAATCTGCCATTCCAGCAACGTACTGAAGAACAGATTCAGAATGTAGCCAAAGGTGGTTATGTTCTGGCAAAAGAAAAAGGCGAGCTAAAAGCAATTATTATTGCTACAGGCTCAGAGGTATCCTTGGCAATGGAAGCATATGCACAGCTTGAAGGTGTACGTGTAGTGTCTATGCCATGTGCCGAAGAATTCATGAAACAGGAAGCGGTATACCGTGAATCTGTACTGCCTGCCCATATTCGTGCCCGTGTTGCAGTAGAAGCAGCACATGTGGATTACTGGTGGAAGTTTGTCGGGCTGGACGGTAAAGTAATTGGTATGACCACCTATGGTGAGTCCGCGCCTGCTAAAGACCTGTTTAAGTACTTTGGTATTACTACTGAAGCTGTTGTAGCTGCGGTAAATGAACTGACTGCCTGATTCTTTGGGTAAGATAAAAAAGCGCTCTTAATCAGGGCGCTTTTTTATTCTGGCTTTAAAAGTATGACTGAGTAAATCCAGTATAACTTACGCATTACTACTTTATTTGGACTGTTTTCTATTTTAAAAATAAATTAAGTAGTTCAGATTATTTTAAAATATGACAGAGCAGCCATCTCAAGAAAAAAAGATTCCGCGACGAACAGCCCGGGTAAAATCAGATAGCTTTGATTATTCGCTCGACTTTAAAAAGATTAACTTTCGTCAGCATCCTGAGCTTTATGAAATTGGCCGTGGAGAGCAGGGTGTTTTACTGGTTGAGCCCTATAAATCCGAGATTTTGCCTCACTGGCGCTTTGCTGATATTGAAAAGGCTGAGCAGAGCAGTCAAAAAATTTATCAACTATTTCTGGACTATTTAAAGCAGCAAGATTTTGTTGGCGCAGATATGGCCCGAAAATTTTTACAGATGGGTTATACCCGTGCCCGGCGCTATGCAAATCATAAAGGGGGGAAAAAATATCAGGGGCCTGTGCCTAGTGACAAAAAAGGTCTTAGTGGCGCTCATGGCCGGCAGGCATTACCACGCGATATTGAGGATCCAATTAAAGCTGCGGCAGCACGTATTTTTAAAGAGAAATGGGATATGGCAAAACAGCATGAATTATATTTGAAGCTGAGACAAAAATTTATAGAAGACTATAAAAATTAATAGAAAAGACTGGTTCGAGATGGGTGAAAGAAAAAATCTGGTGAACTACACTCAACCATCTTATTAGAATTGTAAAAACAAAAAATATACGAATTTGACTAAATCTTTGTTACTGTAAAGATTAAATTAAGTGAGCAGAAGAGTTATTTAAATTCTTCTTCATAATGATGATTTTTATACGTTCTATATATGAGACGGTACGTTTTAAGCATAAGACTGTAATTTATTTTTCAATCTCTACAATAATGTTTATTCTTCTAGTGAGTTATAAAAAATGAAATCTTTAAAAGTTTTTGGTTTAGGTCTGGCAGTTGCAGTTACAACTACTTTAAGCATGGCTAAACCGGTGGATTATAAAATTGATCCAACACATACTGCGACAGTGTTTTCTTGGGACCATTTTGGTTTTTCTACACCGTATGCCAATTTTTCTGATATTCAGGGTACAATTAAGGTAGATAACGCAAAACCTGCCAACTCATCTGTAGATGTGACTATTCCTGTTTCCAGCCTGAATACGAATGTAAAGGCTTTAGATGAACACTTGGCTAAAGCTGAATGGTTTGATGCTGCAAAATATCCAACTATTACCTTTAAAAGTACTAAAGTCGAACCTAAAAAAGACAAGAAGCATTTTAAAATTACCGGTAACCTGACGGTAAAAGGAATTNCTAAACCAGTTGTACTAGATGCTGTGTTAAATAAGCANGGCGAGCATCCAATGACCAANGCTCAATCGATTGGTTTNAATGCTACGACTTCATTTAAGCGTTCTGATTTCGGAATTGCAAGCTATGTCCCGAATGTTGGTGATAAAATCACTGTACAAATTACGACTGAAGCTTCTGTAGCTCAGGCAACACCTAAAAAATAATAGATATTTTCCATGCTTAAAAAGCGCCCAGTCGGGCGCTTTTTTATATTTTAAATTATAAAAATATAAATAATCTGAAAGTATAGACTGCCGGAAGAACTTATTTATTCACTGTCTGTTCAAGACCATTCAGGAAATTTTGAAGAACAAGTGCACACTGCTGTTCAAGCTCATCTGCATATTGCTCATGGTCAGCACGCAATTGGTTGATAGAGAGTTTCGCCTGCTTTAGCTCACAGGTATGTCCCACCAGCCAAGGCTCAAAAGAATCTCCGGCAACTTCCAGATGGAACTGTAGCGCCAGAATATTTTTGCCGAGCGAAAAAGCCTGATTTTTATATAAAGTAGAACTGGCAAGTAAAGTAGCACCAGCCGGTAAATCAAATGTATGGCCGTGCCAGTGCAGAACAGGCGTATTTGCTAAAGGTGCTAATGGATTATCCTCTGTCTCATTTAAGAGCAGTGTACTCCAGCCGATTTCTTTTTGCGGGCCTGCATAGACTTTAGCGTTCAAGGCATAGGCAATCATTTGTGCTCCTAAACATATACCAATAGTAGGCAGGTCGGATGCAAGCCGCTGCTTTAAAAGATCAATCTCGATCTGTAAAAACGGATATTCTTCAGTTTCATATACACCAATTGGGCCACCAAGAATAATGGTTAGACCTGCATGTAAGAATGCCGGTTCAAGCGCATCTACGCCAGCTTCAAAGTAACGTACACGATACCCCAGTTGATAAAAAAGATCTTCCAGTGATCCTAGATCTTCAAAGGCAACATGTTGAACAACGTAAATAGTTTTAGGAAATACAGATTGCTTTGACATTGTTTAAATTCGTATGCTCGGTTGGCAATATTCTAAGGCGAATTAGTGCTCAAGCAGAGCACTATTTTTATTGAATAATTGAAGAGGTCAAAAAAGATATTTTACAGACTGATTTTTTATTTCAGTATTTAGAGTATGTTCATCTTTCAGATGGACACCTGAAAGTTGAAGCCGGGCTGATTTTTGCATAAGCGCTATTAAACGTTGAGCAGCTACATGCAGGGAGAGCCCTGCAGGGCGGATATTGGAAATACAGTTTCGGGCAGAATCCTGACAGCCAGTTTTAGCTTGCCAGGTATAATAAACGCCCATACTGTCGGGGGAACTTAAACCTGGACGTTCACCAATAAGCATAATCAACATTTTGGCCTGAAGAGTTTGTGCAATTTCGTCCCCTAGAGCAACGCGACTGCCTGTAGCCAGAATGATCGGTGCAAGCGACCAGCCTTGCTGTTGCACTTCCTGCCGTATTAACTGTATAAAAGGTATGGCATTTTCTTCAATTGCCAAAGCGGACAAACCATCGCCTGCGACAATAACTACATCGAATGTTTGAGCTGACTTCGTTACATATTCTTTGACTAATGTCCGCGATTCATCAGACAGTACCCGGCCAAGATCAGGATGTTTTAAGTAAAGCTCTTTATTGCTGGCTTGGCTTTGCACATGTATGTGTTCTAACTGTAACTGCTCAAGCTGTTGCTGAAGTTTGGGAATATTAAGCTGACACAACACGGCATCTTTAGCTTGTGCATGTGCCAGCTGGAATTTTAGAAGCTCATTTGTAGGGATGCTACAACCTGCGCGTCCCAAGGCAATGCGGGCATCTGTAAAACGTTTGAGCTGTGCCCAGTCATTTTCATGCAAGGCGGCAGAATAGTGGGTGTCTGGATAAAGTTTCATCATTTCTCCTTATGATTGTAGAAGTCTGGAGAACTGTTCGGGCATTTGCTTTGCCCATTCAATCTGTTGATGCTGCTGACGGAGAATTCCTTGCTGCTCCAGCCAGTGAGCGAACTCTGGTGCTGGCTGTAATCCTAAAAGCTGGCGAGCGTATAAAGCGTCATGAAAAGATGTAGTCTGGTAGTTCAGCATAACATCATCTGAACCCGGTATTCCCATAATAAAATTGATTCCTGCTGTGGCCAGTAAGGTCAGCAGGGTGTCCATATCATCCTGATCAGCATCAGCATGATTGGTATAACAAATATCACACCCCATAGGTAAACCCATGAGCTTGCCACAGAAATGGTCTTCCAGACCGGCACGGATAATCTGTTTGCCATTGTACAGATATTCTGGACCAATAAAGCCAACTACAGTATTTACTAAAAAAGGATTGAACTTGCGTGCAACCACATAGGCCCGTGTTTCAATGGTCTGCTGGTCAACCCCGTGATGAGCATTACTGGACAAGGCACTTCCTTGACCAGTTTCAAAATACATGACATTTTGCCCTATTGTCCCACGCTTAAGGCTTAAGGCGGCTTCATAGCCTTCCTGTAACATGGCCAGTGAGATTCCGAAGCCTCGATTTGCAAGTTCAGTACCGGCAATCGACTGAAACATCAGATCAACCGGAACATTCTGGTTGGCCAGATGAATGCCTGAACTGACATGGGTCAATACACAGGACTGGGTTGGAATCTGATAATCCTGAATGATATGGTCCAATAGTTTTAAAAGCTCAGAAAGATTCTGTAAATTGTCAGTCGCAGGATTAATTCCAATGACTGCATCACCATTGCCGTACATGAGTCCATCCAAGATACTAGCTGAAATACCGAGCAGGTCATCTGTAGGATGGTTTGGTTGTAAACGGGTAGAAAGACGGCCCTTTAAGCCTACGGTATTACGAAAGCGGGTAATAATTTCACATTTGCTGGCTACTAGTATTAAATCCTGATTCCTCATGATTTTACTAACCGCTGCCACCATTTCTGGTATTAAACCCGGGCTTAGTGCCTGCAGTTTTTCAGTAGTTGCCTCTGCACTGAGCAGCCAGTTTCTAAAGTCACCTACGGTAAAATGTGCAATCGGGTAAAAAGACTGTGCATCATGTTCATCAATAATTAGCCGAGTTACTTCATCAGTTTCATAATTGACCAACACTTCATTTAAAAAATTTTTTAATGGAACTTCAGCGAGAGCCATTTGTGCAGCGACTCGCTCGGTTGCATTTTGCGCAGCGATTCCAGCCAGTTCGTCTCCCGAACGTAGCGGTGAAGCTTTAGCCATCAGAGTCTTTAGATCTGGAAAAATATAGTTCTGTTGAGCGATTGTGGTCTGATAACGCATAAGAATCTATCCCTTTTTAAAGTTCCTGTTCTGCCTTTCTGATATTTTCAAACTCTTCTTCAGGTGTTCCCTGTACCAGCCGATGGCGGCTATAAACCAGAAAATAGACAATAAAAGCTATATAAATTCCTGCTGCTATAAACCAGACTTTTGGATCAACCAGAAAACCTGCAATGACTGCAATTAAGGCCAGTATCAAAGCAATACCTGATGTCACTATTCCACCTGGAGTCTTATAAGGCCGATCCATATCTGGACGAGATAGACGCAGTTTGATGTGTGAAAGCATCATCAGAACATAAGAAATAGTCGCACCAAAAACAGCCATAAGAATCAGCAAATCACCTTCACCAGTAAGGGATAGGGCAAAGCCAATAATTCCAGGAATGATAATTGCCAGATAGGGAGCTTTATTTTTATTGGTTAAAGAGAGAGATGTTGGCAGATAACCGGCACGGGACAACGCAAAAATCTGACGAGAATAGGCATAAATGATAGAGAAAAAACTCGCAATCAGACCTGCCAGTCCAACAAAGTTGACAAAACCTGCAAGCCGGGTATGTTCACCATATACGGCAACCAGGGCATCCACCAAGGGAGCTCCAGAGTCTTTTAACTGGTTTGCTCCAGCTGCGCCAGCACCTAAAAACAAAATAAGCAGGGCAAATGCTGCCAGTATCAGCATTGAACCAATCAGACCACGGGGTAAGGAGCGGGTTGGGTCTTTGGCTTCTTCAGCAGCTAACGGTACACCTTCGACTGCCAGAAAGAACCAGATGGCATAAGGTACGGCAGCCCATATTCCTAAATAACCCATCGGTAAGAAAGCACTGGCACCGGCTTTGTCAGATACTGCAATATTAAACAGGTTTGCACTGTTAAAGTGCGGGTTCATGGCTATAATAAAGACTAGCAATGCCACAGCAGCAATTGCGGTAATAACAAAAATAATTTTTAATGCCTCACCAGCACCTTTAAGGTGTATGCCCATAAAGACCAGATAACACACCAGATAAATGATCCAGCCACCCACACCAAACAATGATTCACAATATGCACCAATGAAACAGGCGATGGCTGCAGGTGCAATAGAGTATTCAATCAGAATAGCAGTACCGGTCAGATATCCGCCAAAAGGTCCGAATGCGGTACGGGCAAAACTGTAGCCTCCTCCGGCGGTAGGCAACATGGTGGCCATTTCTGACATAGAGAGACACATGCACAGATACATGACTGCCACTACTACTGTCGCAATAAACATACCGCCCCAGCCACCTTGTGCGAGGCCAAAATTCCATCCGGCGAAATCTCCTGAAATCACATAGGCAACACCTAAGCCGACCAGCAGCAGCCAGCCGACTGCACCTTGTTTAAGTTGCCGTTTGGCAAAATATTCTTCTTGGGTGGGCAGGGTAGAAGAAGCAGTTGCATCGACAATCTTTGGATTGTTCATAATGTACTCCATTTTTTATTATGTTTGATCTGGTCATAAAAGCAATTTTAGTACCAAGATCTAAAGCAGGCTTCCAAGCCTGATATACCATTCTGTTTGAGTAGCAGTTTTATTATTTTGCTAGATTTATAAATTAGTAAAAGTTCAATATGGGAAAAGATTTACGGCTACCTGAGGTAGCCGTAAATAAAATAAATCAATTTGGAATTCCTAAAAGAAGCCAGCTGGTTTGGTTGAGTAGCTTACCAGCAAGTTCTTGGTTTGCTGGTAATGATCAAGCATCATTTTATGATTTTCACGGCCAATTCCTGATTTCTTGTATCCGCCGAAGGCAGCATGAGCAGGGTAGATGTGATAGCAGTTAGTCCAGACACGACCTGCTTCAATCGCACGGCCAGCACGGTAGGAAGTATGGGCTGAACGTGACCAGACACCTGCACCTAGACCATAGATTGTGTCGTTGGCAATTTTAATGGCTTCATCAAAGTCTTTAAAAGTAGTTACCGACAGCACAGGACCAAAAATTTCTTCCTGGAAAATTTTCATGCTGTTATCACCCTTGAAGATCGTTGGTTCAATATAGAAGCCTTGACCCACCTCATTACGCTGTCCACCACCTACCAGTACCTGAGCACCTTCTTCGCGTCCGGTAGCAATACATCCTAAAATTTTATCCTGCTGCTCTTGAGAGGCCTGCGCACCAATCATGGTGTCAGTATCTAGCGGGTGGCCTGTCTTAATGCGTTTAACACGTTCTACGGCCATTTCCAAGAACTGGTCAGCAATTGACTCCTGAATCAGGGCACGTGACGGACAAGTACAGATTTCGCCCTGATTCAGCGCGAACATGGTGAAGCCTTCTAAAGCTTTTTCCAGATAGTCATCTTGCTGATCCATAACGTCAGCAAAGAACAGGTTTGGTGACTTACCGCCAAGCTCCAGCGTAACCGGAATAATATTTTCGGTTGCATATTGCATAATCATCTGGCCCACTTGGGTTGAGCCAGTGAAAGCAATTTTTGCAATACGCGGATTGGTTGCAAGCGGGCGTCCTACTTCAACACCATAACCATTTACAATGTTTAGAATACCTGCCGGCAACAGGTCCTGGATCAGTTCAGCCAGAACCAGAATACTGACTGGTGTCTGTTCAGCCGGTTTTAGTACGATACAGTTACCGGCTGCTAGCGCAGGTGCAATCTTCCATGCTGCCATCAGGATGGGAAAGTTCCATGGAATAATCTGGCCGACTACACCAAGCGGCTCATGAAAATGATAGGCAATAGTATCTTCATCAATTTCAGAAATTCCGCCTTCCTGAGCACGGATACAGCTGGCGAAATAACGGAAATGATCAATTGCCAGTGGAATGTCGGCTGCTAGGGTTTCACGGATAGGCTTGCCATTATCCCAGGTTTCTGCTACAGCGAGTTGTTCAAGGTTGGCTTCTAGGCGATCTGCAATTTTGAGAAGCAGGTTTGAGCGTGTTGTTGGTGACGAGCGATTCCATTGCTCTTTGGCCTTATGCGCGGCATCGAGTGCAAGTTCAATATCTTCAACAGAAGAGCGGGCAACTTTAGTAAAGACTTTGCCATCGACTGGCGAGATATTTTCGAAGTATTCTCCTTTTACCGGAGCTACCCATTCTCCCCCAATGAAGTTGTCATATTGAGCTTTGAACTGAACTTTTGAACCAGGTTGATTAGGATCGGCATAACGCATGTTTATCTTCCTTTGCTTATAATTTAATTTGTGTAGCTGCGAATTTTTATACCGCTTTGGTATAAGGCTACTTTCGCATACTATTTATTTAGCATATAAAAAATAAGGTTGGAGAAAGGTTGGAAAAAGTGACAATTTGCAAGGAATGTACAAATGTTTACAAAACAAGACCTGCAGCAACAACGTAGNACCATTGAAAAGCTTAGGCACAGTAGCAGTCTATCGCCTGGAAATGCCCAGAAGCTCAGTCAGAGTATACTTAGTTCCTGGCAGCGTTCGGCTACAGCCGAGATACCTAAAGGCCGGGTAGCTGCGCCCTTGCAAGATTTAAAATATATTCCAGGTTCTGCTAATCCCTTAAAGCTTGCGCTGGAACATTGTGCTGAAGATTTACGTCATGTGGCTGAACAGTCTGCCATGGTAATTGCAGTAGGGGACATCGGAAGTACAATTATCTGGTCAGCATCGAGTGGACAAATGCGTAATGCAGCAGAAAAAGTGCATTTCGTTGAAGGCGGGCAATGGCGTGAAGAACTGGTAGGAACCAACGCGCTGGCTTTAAGTTTAAAAACCCAGCAGTCTTCCTGTGTGTTCTCTAACGAGCACTATATGGAGTCTATTCATGACTGGGTCTGTTATGCAGCACCTGTGATTGATCCGTATTCCAGACAGGTTCTGGGAGTGATTGATTTATCAACAACCTGGGATCATCATAACAGTCTGGGGCTGCTGGCCGCAGAGCGCTGCGCATCAATTATTCAAACTGCTTTGATTGAACATCAGAAACAGCGTTTGTATATTCGTGCCTTTGCTGTACCAAAAGTTATTTTTAATGGTAAAGGACTGGTTCTTACACCACGGCAAATCGAGATTTTAGCCATTTTAGCTTTATGTCCTCAAGGTCTAAATCTGGATAATTTACATCAGGCACTCTATGGTGAGCGCAAGATCAGCATGGGAACCTTAAAAGCAGAAATGTCACAATTACGTGATGTACTGGGGGGAATGCTGGGTTCGCGTCCTTATCGCTTGCTGGCGCAGGTTGAAGCAGATTTCTTGCAAGCTGAACAGGCACTCGACGCTGGTTATGTTGAAACAGCGATTCAGGCCTGTCGTGGAATTTTCTTGGCAAAGACCGAAAGCCCATTTTTATGTGCTTGGCGTGACTGTCTCGAATCACGTTTAAGTGAAGCAATTTTCCAGTCGAATCAGAGCGATGTGCTGCTTAAGCATATTGCTCACGTCCCGGAAGCAATTGATGCCATTGAACGACTGGCCGATCTCTTGCCTGCCGGCCATCCTGCCCATCAGTTAGTATTGAAATACCGGGAAATACAGCAATAAACTGTTAAAGTTCCTGTTCGTCTAACCAGTCAAACAATTGTCTGTAGACCTGCATACGTACAGGTTTTTGTGATAGCACCAGATCATGTAAGCCATTTTTTATAGTTTGAATGGTTACCTTGCCCTGAATCTTTTGTGCATATTTTTTGATATCTCTGACATTCAGAATTACATCACTATTGAGTGCAGTCTTGTTCCAGCGTCTCGGATTCTTAGTCTGGTGAGAACGCATAATCAGTACAGGCACCCTGATTGTTACGCCCTGATGAATTTCTTTTTGCGCCTCAAAAATAGCGTGGATAAAACTTAATTCAACCTTTGGGTAGGCCTGAGGTTTCCAGTTCAGATCAAAATCCCATTCACCATACCACTTTTGATGCAGACTCGGGACGTACCAACGGTTTAAACCACTTGGAAAGCGTAATTTAGGCAAATATTTAGCCACCTGACTCAGTACCGGCAAACCAAATTTTTTCTCAATAGCTGACAGGTTAAAATCATAAAATGGACTGTTTAGCCACAGAGCCTTGATTAGAGGATGCTCTGGGTAATGAGCTGCATACAAAGTGCTGATCAGCCCGCCAGTTGAGTGACCTGCCAGCAGGACCATATCATGCTGTTCCTGCTGAATCTGTACCAGTGCCTGAGTGATCTCAGCATCATATTCCTCTAGCTCTTTAACACGGTAGAGTTCCTGATGAGGCAAATATGATCGGCCATAGTTATGCAGATCAAGAGCGTAAAAGTCAAAGCCATGCTGATTAAATTGCTCTGCCATTTCAGTTTGGAAAAAATAGTCCAGAAAGCCATGAATATAAAGCACAGCCTTGCGGGTAGCTTGAGCGGCCTTTTTACGGACTAACGTCGCAATTACCGGGCCGGAGGTATGAGCTTGTACATGTAGGCGCAGCTGCTGGTAGCCTTCACCTAGCACGTCCGGTTGGTAATTTATTACTGTTTTTGGGGAAGTCATAAGAAAGATTATAAGGTGTTGTTATTTTCCTTATGCTTGATGAAATGAGCAGTTTTGTCAATTCCTGAAACGACCTCAAAAATGTATGAGCTAAAAAAAGGAATATCAAAATACTGATATTCCTTAAACGTACAGCAAGTCATTGATTGGAGGATTGACTTACATCGCCGCTTTAAACATTTCTACCACCTGTGCATGTGTTGCCTTACGAGGGTTGGTGAGCATACAAGCGTCTTTTTGCGCATTTTCAGCCATAATAGCCAGATCAGCTTCTTTTACGTTCAGCTCATTTAAACCTGATGGAATACCAATTGAGGTAGAAAGTTCTCGAATTGCATCAATTGCAGCATAAGCTGCTTCAGTCACTGTTAAGCCTTCAGTATTTACACCCATCAGCTCTGCAATTTTCCGGTAACGGTCCGGGCAGGAAATCAGGTTAAACTCGCACACATGTGGTAATAAAATAGCATTACATACGCCGTGCGGCAGGTTATAGAAACCACCTAACTGGTGTGCCATAGCATGTACATAGCCTAAAGATGCATTATTAAACGCCATACCAGCCAGATATTGCGCATAGCTCATGGCATCACGGGCTTCAATATTGTCACCATTGGCGACTGCCGGACGCAACCATTCGCTAATCATACTGATTGCTTTTTCAGCACAGGCATCTGTAATCGGATTTGCTGCAGTGGAGACATAAGCTTCTACGGCATGAGTCAGGGCATCCATACCTGTGGCAGCAGTCAAGCCGGCAGGTTTAGCCATCATTAATTTAGGGTCATCAATCGCAATCAGGGGAGTACAGCGCCAGTCAACTATTGCCATTTTAACGTGGGTATCTGTATTGGTAATGATACAGAAACGGGTCATTTCAGATGCTGTGCCTGCCGTAGTATTGATTGCAATTAGTGGTG
>JGI24770J26754_10001137_pt1 | contig 19077 bp, 13 predicted proteins | sample LakOneMetagenome_FD_26754 | JGI IMG/M metagenome (IMG submission 26754) | reverse complement strand
GACCATTGAGTCCCATGGCAAAAGGAATCTTCTGGTTCAGACCCCGGACAATACCTGGGAGCCCAGGAACCGTCGTGTCGAAGTCTCCATCCGCTAGTGTCTGATTTGGGGTATCGCACGCCGGGTTCTGGCGTCATGTTCAGTCATTCATGTCGCACCGCATGTCCGGGGTGCGCATCGTTCCGGCAGGGGATTCATTGTCGACCGCCCAAGTCTCGACGGGGTTTTTGAGGAACTACGCGTTGAAGCGCCTGGGGGTTTTGCTGCCGATTTTTTCGGTAGTGCTGGGACTGGGATTGCTGGTCTTTGATCCGCTGCCCATGCAGACGCTGCGCAACAACGTATTTGACCAGTATCAGCGCTGGTATCCCCGACCGTATGTCGACGTACCGGTCCGCATTGTGGATATAGACGAAGAAACACTCGCCCGCCTTGGTCAATGGCCGTGGCCGCGAACGCGTCTGGCTGAGCTGGTCGACCGGCTCAGCCAGGCCGGGGTTGCGGCGGTCGGCTTCGACGTCCTGCTGGCCGAGGCAGATCGNACCTCACCCCGTGCCATGGCGAAANTATGGCAACTGAGCGGGGCNGCCNTAAAGAGCCTGAATTCACTGCCGGATCATGATCAGGTGCTCGCCAAAAGCATCAAGGGGGCAGACGTGATCCTGGGGTTTGTCTTGCAGCGCGGTCTGCCGGGCGATCGGACAGACAGTGGGATCGTGAGTGTCGATGCATCGGTGCTGGCCCACAGCCCGTTCCGCTATATCAGCGCCGGTGAAGATCCGACCGGACAACTGCATGCATTCAATTCGGTGATACCGGCCAGGCCGGAACTGGAAGCCGAAGCGCGGGGCAACGGCGCCTTGAATTTTCTTGCCGACAGTGACGGCATTGTCCGTCGGGTGCCTCTGGTATTGAGTCTGAGCAAGCAGCCGGTGCCCAGTATCGCGGCGGAAGCCCTGCGGGTTGCACAGGGCGAGCAGAACTATTTCCTCAAGGCGGCGCAATACGGGCACGGCATNTCGGAGATTCGNATCGGGAGTTTCAGGATTCCGACGACCACNCANGGCGAAGTCTGGGTGCATTATTCGCGACCGGTCGCCAATCGATATTTGCCAGCCTGGAAGCTTCTTGCCGGCGAAGTGCCGGATAGCCTGCTGGCCGGCAATATCGTGTTCGTGGGCAGTTCCGCCCAAGGCTTGATGGATCTCCGATTCAGCCCGCTCGGCGGGGCAATGCCCGGGGTGGAGGCCCATGCCCAAGCGGTTGAACAGATACTTTCCGGACAAATTCTCGCGCGACCGGACTGGGCGAAGGGCGCAGAAGTCATCGCCATCATCATTGGCGGGGTCGCCATTTCTTTCCTGGCCATTCGCGCCCGAGCCATGGCGGCGGCCATCGTTACTGCTGCCTTTTTGTCAATGGCCTTGGCCGGTGGTTGGTACGCTTTTCGGGAACACGCACTCTTGATCAACACCGTTACCCCCTCGTTGATTTTTGCGTTGGCATTCGTGCTCGGCAGCTTGATCCATCATTTCATCAGCGAGCGTGAGCAGCGATGGATCAAGGCTGTCTTTTCGCGCTATGTGTCGCCAAACCGGGTCGACTATCTGGTCCAGCACCCGGAAGCCATGAGTCTCGGGGGAAAGCGTCAGGAATGCAGCTTCGTATTTACCGATCTGGCGAATTTTACAAGGCTGATGGAGAGCATAGATCCGGCGGATGCGGTGTCCTTGCTGAACACCTACCTCGATGACATGGTGGCCATCGCCTTCCATTACGAGGGAACGCTGGACCGGATTGTCGGCGATGCGGTGGTGATCATGTTTTCGGCGCCGGTCGAGCAACCGGATCATCGCTCGCGAGCGCTGGCCTGCGCACTGGCGATGGACAAATTTGCCACCGGCTATGCCGGCAAGCTGAATGCCGAAGGGATCGGCTTTGGTATCACGCGGATCGGCATCCACTCCGGACAGGTGATCGTCGGGAATTTCGGCGGATCAAGCATGTTCGACTACCGGGCACTGGGCGATCCGGTCAATACCGCGTCGCGTCTGGAAAGCGCCAACAAACAGATCGGCACCAACCTGTGCATCTCGGCGGACACGCTCTCCGGTTGTCCGGATGCGGCAGTCCGACCGATAGGTCATCTGCTGCTGAAAGGCAAGACCGAAGCCATCGAGGTCTTCGAACCGCTGGTGGCCGAACGTGAGAAGCGCTATGCACCGCGGACCGAGTATCTGGATGCCTACCGGCAGTTGTCGGTCCCCGGTGGTGAAGAATGGGCCGGGGTNNTGTTTTCCGTATTGGCCAGTCGCTATCCGTTGGATCCGCTGGTGAATCTGTACCACCAACGGCTGCANCGCGGCGAATATGGGAATCGGATCGTGATGGCGGAGAAGTGAAATGGCTACNNTGCCGATTTCAGTGCTGGGCTTCGCGCTGCTGCTGGCGCTGGTGGCAGCGACCGAGCCGATCGCGCGTCGAGTCGGCCTGCCGCTGTCGATCGTACTGATCATCGTCGGCACGGCCCTTGGCTTTGCCCTGAAAGGTGAACAACTGGCACTGGGGACATCGCTGACCATTTCGAGCGATGCGTTCCTCTACCTGTTTCTCCCCATTCTGCTATTCGAGACGGCGATCGACATTGATGTTCGGCGCTTGCTGGCGGATATCGGGCCCATCCTGCTGCTTGCCGTCGCTGCGGTACTGGCCTGCACGGTGGTGGTTGGGTTTTCACTGGCGGCCATATCGAACTACGGTCTGGTGACGTGCCTTCTGCTGGCTGCCATCGTATCGACCACGGACCCGGTGGCGGTCGTGGCGTTGTTCAGAAATTTGAGCGTGCCCCATCGCCTGACCCTGCTGGTGGAGGGGGAGAGCCTCTTTAATGATGCCGCCGCCATCGCCTTGTTCTCGGTCCTGATGGCGATGCTGACGCANGGGACGGGGGATTGGGGCAATGCCGCCACAACCTTCCTGGGCGGGTTTTTGGGGGGCATGCTGGTCGGGCTGGTGCTGGCGGTGTTGTCGACCCACCTGCTGGCCTTGCTGCCGGGCCAGCGAATGGCGGAAGTGACGGTCACGGTGACCGTTGCTTACCTTGCCTTTGTGTTCGGCGAGCGGGTGTTTCATGTTTCGGGCGTGGTGGCAGTCGTATCGGCTGCGTTGGTCTTTTCCTATGACGGGCGTACTCGCGTCTCGCCCGAAACCTGGTCGTTTCTTGTGCGGATTTGGAAGCAACTGGGTTACTGGGCCAGCTCGCTGCTTTTTCTGCTGGCCGCATTGCGTATTCCGGGCATGCTCTCGGAAGCGAGAACGCCGGATATCGTCATGCTGGTTGGGCTGGCGCTGAGTGCGCTGGTCGCCCGGGGCATCGTGGTTTTCGGTTTGATGCCGCTGATGAGCGCGGTGGGCATGGCGCAAAAGGTGGAGTTGGGGCTGCGCCTGGTGATCCTGTGGGGGGGGCTGCGCGGTGCTGTTTCGCTGGCCCTGGCGCTTGCAGTGCTCGAACATCCGGCCGTGCCGCCGGAGGTCAAGCGACTGGTCGCCACCTTGGTGACTGCATTTGTGCTGTTTACGCTGTTTGTGAATGGCCTTACCCTGCGCCCCTTGATCCGTCGCTTGCGGATCGACCGATTGTCCCCTATCGATCGATTCCTGCGCAGCCGGGCGATTGCGCACAGTCTGGGTACGGTCAAGCAACGACTCTCGGCAGCCGGCCAGCAGTACCGTATCGATTCGGCCGCACAACAAAGCCTCGGCGACCGTTACACCCAACGCCTTGAAGAGTCGGAGGCCGCCTTCGAGACGGACAACCTTCTTTCTGAAGAAGAACGCTTGCGGGCTGCACTGGTGGCTGCTGCCCGACGTGAACAGGCGCTGCACTTGCAGCATTATCGCGAACGCATTGTATCGGGCCGGATTGTTCGTAATCTGGTGGCCCATGCGTATCACCTGGAAGATGGTGCCAGATCCGAAGGCCAAAGCGGATTTGAGCGGGCAGCACAGCGCGAATTGGCGTTTCCGCCCCTGTTCCGCCTCGCCGTGGAAGTCCATCGACGGACCGGTTGGCAGGGCTGGCTGGCGAGCAGTCTGGCGGACCGGCTCGAGGCCTTGCTGGTCGGACGGGCAACGATGCATGGGCTGTTCGGTTTTGCCAAGGACCGTATCCCGGAAATGCTGGGGCAGCGAGCGGCTGATGCACTGATCGCCGTGCTCCAGCAACGATTGCTCGGTATTGAAGACGCGATTGCCGCGTTGCGACTCCAATACGGCGATTTCGTGAGAAAATGCAGATTTGCTACCTGGAGCGTGCGGCATTGCGCATCGAGCATGCCGAGTATTTGCGCTTGTTCAATGAAGCCGTGGTCAGCCGGGAGGTCTTGCGGGAGTTGCTACGAGATCTTGGGGGACGTTGGCGCGGCGCCAATCGGCGTCCGTCGCTAGACCTCAGGCTGAGTCCTCAAGCCATGCTGGTCAGGGTACCGCTCTTTCAAACGCTGGCGCCTACGGTGCTGGCGTCGATTGCCGCGACCCTGAAGCCCCGTTTTGTCTTGCCCGGCGAAAGGATCATCAGCAAAGGGGAGCGGGGACAGGAAATGTTCTTCATTGCATCCGGTGCGCTTGAAGTGGCGCTCCCGGGACAGACCCAACGACTGGGCTCCGGCGATTTCTTCGGTGAGTTGGCATTGCTTACACAGGTCCCCCGAACGGCCGATGTCACCGCGATGGGCTTTTGCGAACTGCTGGTGATGACGGGCAGTGCCTTTGCCCAGCTGCTTGCTCAGGACCGGAATCTAGAAGCGCACGTTGCCCAACTGGCAAAGATACGACTGGCGCGGGGTTGATGGCTAGCGCATCAAGTGGCATTGAGTCTGGCTGCCCCGCTGTTGTGGAAACTATCGGGAAGAGGCTGCCTGCCGGCAGACCTCTCCTGAATCGCATTACACCGCCAGCGCTTCCCGTACACCGTCTTGTGGCATGGTTTCCCCCCGCCCGCGCATGATGAACTCGCCGCGTTCCATCAGCAGATACTGGTCGGCCAGCGATTCGGCGAAATCGTAGTACTGCTCGACGAGCAGGATGGCCATTTCGCCGGTTTCGGCCAGCATGCGGATAGCGCGTTCGATGTCCTTGATGATTGAGGGCTGAATGCCTTCGGTGGGTTCGTCGAGGATGAGCAGCTTCGGGCCCATGGCCAGGGCGCGGCCGATGGCGAGTTGCTGTTGCTGGCCGCCGGAGAGGTCGCCGCCCCGACGATGCATCATCTGCTTGAGCACCGGAAACATGTCGAAGATGCGTTGCGGAATCGGCGTGCTGCCCGGCTTGGTGGCGAGGCCCATCAGCAGGTTTTCCTCGACGGTCAGGCGCGGGAAGATCTCGCGACCTTGCGGCACGAAACCGATGCCGGCCTTGACGCGTTCGTGCGGAGGCAGGTGGGTGATGTCCTTGCCATCGAAGGTGATCGAGCCGGATTTGGTCTTGACCAGCCCCATCAGCGACTTGAGCAGCGTGGTCTTGCCGACGCCGTTGCGGCCGAGCAGGGTGGTGACTTCGCCGGTTTTGACCTCGAAGCTGAGGCCGCGGAGGATGTGGCTGCCACCGTAGGCCTGGTTGAGGGTATCGACTTTCAACATGATGTTTTGTCCTGTTCGGGTTGGCTGAGCGCATTGCTACGGTCAACCGGAAAAATTGCCCAAAAATGAAATCCGTTTTATGGCCGACTCAGCGGCCGAGATAAACCTCGATGACGCGCTGGTCGTTCTGCACCGTGGCGAGATCACCCTCGGCCAGCACAGACCCTTCATGCAACACCGTCACCAGCCCGCCGAGTTTTTCGACGAAGGCCATGTCGTGTTCGACGACGACCAGTGAATGCTTGCCGGCCAGCGAGACAAACAACTCCGCCGTGCGCATCGTTTCGTCGTCGGTCATGCCGGCGACTGGTTCATCCAATAACAGAAGCTTCGGTTCCTGCATGAGCAGCATGCCGATTTCCAGCCACTGTTTCTGGCCGTGCGAGAGCAACCCGGCCTGCCGATCAGCTTCCTTGTCGAGACGGATCATGCGCAAGGTTTCCGCAATGCGATCCCGCTCGTCGCCAGCCAGCCAGGCCATCAGGCTTTTCCAGACGCGCTTGTCGGTCTTCATCGCTAGTTCGAGGTTTTCGAAGACGGTATGCTGCTCGAAGATGGTCGGCTTCTGGAACTTGCGGCCGATGCCGATGTGGGCGATTTCGGGTTCGGTCAGGCGGGTCAGGTCGATGGTCTGGCCGAAATAGGCCTTGCCGGAATCCGGGCGCGTCTTGCCGGTGATGACGTCCATCATGGTCGTCTTGCCGGCACCGTTCGGGCCAATGATGCAGCGCAGTTCGCCGGCGTTGATTTCAAGGTTCAGATTGTTCAGCGCCTTGAAGCCGTCGAAGCTGACGGTGATGTCTTCGAGGTAGAGGGCGACGCCGTGCGAGAGGTCGAGTTCGCCGGTGACGAAGTGGCCCATCTGGTCGTTGCCGTCGCTGCCTTCCGGACGTTCGTCTTCAATCAAGTCGATCGTGTTCATGCCTCGGCTCCTTTCCGGCTTGCACGTTGTTCCATCAGTTTCTTCCACAGGCCGACCAGGCCTTGCGGCAGCATCAGCGTGACGACGATGAAGAGCAGACCGAGGAAGAACAGCCAGTATTCGGGGAAGCTGACNGTGAACCAGCTCTTGGCCAGATTGACCACGAAGGCGCCGATGATCGGGCCAATCAGCGTNCCGCGCCCGCCGACGGCCACCCAGATGGCGATTTCGATGGAGTTGCCGGGGCTCATTTCGGATGGGTTGATGATGCCGACCTGCGGCACGTACAGCGCGCCGGCAATGCCGCAGAGNACGGCCGAGATGACCCAGATNGTNAGCTTGTACCAGAGCGGGTTGTAGCCGATGAACATGACGCGGTTTTCGGCGTCGCGGATGGCGGTCAGCACGCGGCCGAACTTCGATTTGACCAGCCAGGCTGCAAAGATGATGGTCAATGCCAGCGCAATCGCGGTCAGGCCGAACAGCACCAGCCGGGTGCTGTCCGAGGTGACGTCGTAGCCCAGCACGCGCTTGAAATCGGTGAAGCCGTTGTTGCCGCCGAAGCCGGTTTCGTTGCGGAAGAAGAGCAGCATGGCGGCGTAAGTCAGCGCCTGGGTGATGATCGAGAAATAGACGCCCTTGATCCGCGAGCGGAAGGCGAAGTAGCCGAAGACGAAGGCGACCAGCGCGGGCACCGCCATGACCAGGAAGGCGGCCCAGCCGAAATGATCGCTGCCGACCCAGAACCAGGGGAGTTCCTTCCAGTCGAGGAAGACCATGAAGTCGGGCAGGTCGGCGCCGTAGCTGCCNTCGCGGCCGATCTCGCGCATCAGGTACATGCCGAAGGCGTANCCGCCNAGNGCGAAGAACAGGCCGTGGCCGAGCGACAGGATGCCGCCGTAGCCCCAGATCAGGTCCATCGCCACGGCGACCAGCGCGTAGCACATGATCTTGCCNATCAGCGTGATGGCGTAGGTCGANACGTGCAGGGCGCTGCTTTCGGGAAAGTTAAGGTGAAGCACCGGAACAACGACCANGGCGAGGGCAAGGAAAATGCCCAGCGCCAGCCAGCTTTTCTTGTCCAGCGAGNACAAAATTCGAAGGGTAAGAGGTTTGCGCATGTCGGTTCAGCCTTACTCGACGAAACGGCCCTTGAGNGCAAAGATGCCCTGCGGACGTTTCTGGATGAAGATGATGATGCAGACGAGGATGCTGATCTTGGCGATNACCGCCCCGGCCCAGCCTTCGAGGAGCTTGCTGAAGATGCCCAGGCCGAGCGCCGCCCAGACCGCGCCGGCGAGTTGCCCGACGCCGCCGACGACGACGACCATGAAGGAATCGACAATGTAGCCTTGGCCCATGTCCGGGCCGACGTTGGAAATCTGCGATAAAGCGACGCCGCCCAGCCCGGCGATGCCGGCGCCCAAGGCAAAAGCCATGGTGTCGATGCGCGAGGTCGGTACGCCAACGCAGCCGGCCATCGGGCGGTTCTGCGTCACGGCGCGGACAAACATGCCGAGGCGCGTCTTGTTCATCAGGACCCAGACCAGGAAGAGTACAGCCATGGCAAAGCCGACGATGATGATGCGGTTCCACGGCAGCATCAGATTGGGCATGATCTCGATGCCGCCGGACATCCAGCTCGGGTTCGAGACTTCGACGTTCTGCGCGCCGAACAGCACGCGCGCCGACTGGATCAGCACCAGCGAAATGCCCCAGGTGGCGAGCAGGGTTTCCAGCGTGCGGCCGTACAGCCAGCGGATGACGGTACGTTCCATGATGACGCCGACCAGTGCTGCGGCAAAGAAGGCGACCGGAATGGCGGCTGGCAGATACCAGTCGATGGCGTTGGGGAAGTAGGCGCGGAACAGCGTCTGCATGCCGTAGGTGGCGTAGGCGCCGACCATCAGCAGCTCGCCGTGCGCCATGTTGATGATGCCCATCACGCCGTAGGTGATGGCCAGCCCCAGCGCACCGAGCAGGAGGATGCTGCCGAGCGACAGGCCGGAGAAGGCGCGGCCGACGTTTTCGGCAATGGCCAGGCGGCTGTCGATCGCCTTCACGGCGGCAATGGCTTCGTAGCGCACCTTGTCGTCCGATTCCTTGGCTTTGTCAGTGAGGGGCAGCAACACGCTCTTGATGGTTGGTGACGAGGTTTCGGCCAGGGCCTTGACGGCCGCCAGTCGTGCAGCAGGGTCGGCGTTGCCCAGGTTGGCCTGGGCGTAGGCGAGGGTCAGGAGTGACTTGATTTCGCCGTCGGTTTCCTTGTCCAGCGCCTGCTTGAGCAACGGTGCCATGCTGGGGCTGACCTTGCTTTGCAATTCCCCGGCCGAGGCCAGTCGCACCTCGCGGTCGGCATCGAACAATTTGAGGGCAGCGAGGGCACTGGACAGTTCGCCGCGAATGCGGTTGTTGACCGTGATGCTTTCGGGATTGGCCGGCATCTTGATCGCGTCGCCGGTGGCGGCGTCGAATGCCTTGTCATCGGCGATGATCACCACCTTGTCGCCGGCCAGATACAGGCTGTCTTCCGACATGGCGGTCAGGACGCGCACGGCGTCCGGGTCCGCGTTCTGGGTGATCTGCTGGATGGCAGTGACCTTGTCGCTGGAGTCTTCGGCCGCCAGCATGCGCACCCGTCCCGGGTCGAGCGCCGCCTGCGCCGTCAGGCTGCCGAGGCAGAGTAATAAAGCAATCAACGTTTTTTTCATGAAGGTTCCGTCCGCAATTGGTGCAGTGCAGCGACAGGTTACGGGGCGGACCGTCGATCAGGAATACGATGAATTGCGTAGGGGTGAAATNGNCTTTGCCGGNATGCCTGGCCTGCACGCATCGCCCTGGCCGGGTTCCCACGGTCAACCGGAAAATCGGGCTGAATTCGACAGGGTTGTGGGCGCCTGAGAAGCTTGCGACGAGGGATTTCGTCNATTCTGTGGCGGTGGCTACCTGGGTACTATTGAATCTGCGAGTGACCGCAAGGGGGACGTCTGACTCAAGTCGGGCCCTGCGTGGCCCGTGCCATGGCGCGCGACGTGTTCGGCGTCGTCGTATGCAAAAAAGGGTCAGCTTGCGCTGACCCTTTTCAAGGGAGCTGAATGACGTCGGCCGCGATAGCCGAAAAACTGCCCTTACTTTGCAGCCGGTGCGGCAACCGGTTCAGCCGGCGTGCTTGCGGGCTTCTTGGCCTGGTGAGCCTTGGCTTTCGCGTGTTTTGCCACTGGCTTGCCCGCGCTCGCCTTGGTGGTGGCAGGCTTGGCTGCCTCGACCTTGGCCGGCTCGGCTGCCTTCGGGGCGTCGACCGCTTTCTCGGCAGCGGCCGGCGCTGTTGCCACCTTGGCCACTGGCGCAGCTTGATGGCTGGCCGGCGCAACCGTGCCTTCGGCGAAAGCAGCCGTTGCGAAGCCGGCGGCGACAGTCAGAGCGATGACGATTTTGGATACTTGCATGTTGATTCTCCTGAATGAGTAGAGGGTCTGTTTGGTATTCGGTGCTGACCGATCTTTGCAGCGCCTTGTAGCGAATAACGCAGGGGCTGACGCCGCAGATGTCATGAGAAACGTAATGCTGTGTACCGGGACGTGACGAAGGTGTTTCAAATCATCTNCGGCCCGTNGTCNGCCGGGGCTAAAAACGCAAGCCCAGTGCAAGGCGCGTCTGATCGTCGTTGCTGAAATTTACCTTGCGGTCAACCGCCAGTCGGATGAAGACGGCCTTGTGATCGTAGGTCAGCGCCACAGCCTGACCAGAAACGACGCTATCGTCGGGGGTAGCTCGTCCGCGCTTGCTTGACAGGTCGACTGTCCAGCGTTCGCCGCTGCCCGGTGTCAGGCGCCAGACCAGATGCGTGACTGTCTGGCCGGTATGCAGGCGGTCATCGATGACGGAAAACACGGAAAGGTCGGATTGGGGCAGCAGGCGCGTGCCAAGACCGACGACGATGGAATCGTTGGGGTCGAAATTGAGGTTGTAATAATCCTTCATGTTGGTCCGCCCAAAACCGAGCAGACCATAGACCGAATCACCGATCCGGAGATTGATCGAGCCACCGGCAAAGCCGTGCGATGCCAGTTGCAGCGAGGGAACGACTTGTACCAGCGAATATTGGGCGGTGTATTCGTAACCGGTTCGCGTTTGCTCGAATTCGTCACCGCGCCGGTAGTAGCCCAGCCACATCGCATGCGGGCCGTTATTGGCACGCAGGTTGAGGTCGGTAGCCGCCGTTTCATGGGTCGTGCTGTAGTAACTGGGCGTCAGCTTGAAGGCCCAGCCATCACCGGATGCGGCTTCGGCGGCGCCCGGCGGGGAGCTGTCGGCCATGGCGCCACCGCATATCGTCAGCAGCGCCGGCAGCAGGCATTTGCCCAGTGTCCGTGTGAACAACAAGAAGTCTCTCCTTTTTACTGCTGAACGGCTGACNACTGCGGCGGGTCACGTGTTTGGTAGATCAGCGCGTTACCAAAAGAAAACCCCATCGGCTTGGCCGATGGGGAAAAGCCCTTTGGAGGAGGGTATCAATGAAGCAACCGACAAATTTTATGCCCCCAAGCTGTCACTATCCTGACGGCATGCCGGCCCGTGGTCAGGCCCCGCCTGTGCGCCGATACTGGTTAGCGCATGCCAGGAGGGGGCGCCAGACGGGAAAAGGCCCGATTTCCGCGGTCAACCGGAAAATCGGGCCAAATTCGAAAGCGTATTGGAGGGATCAGTAGGTCTTGTAGGGCAGGAACTTGCCGCTCATGACGATCCTGACACGATCACCTTTGGGGTCCGGTTCGCGGGTCAGATCCATGTTGAAGTCGATGGCACTCATGATGCCGTCGCCGAACTCTTCGTGGATCAGGGACTTGAAGGTGGTGCCGTAGACGTTGATCAGTTCGTAGAACCGGTAGATCAACGGATCGGTCGGTACGGCGGTGGGCAGTGAACCCTTGTAGGGCACGACCTGAAGCTGGGTGATGGCTTCTTCCGGCAGGTCGAGGGCTGCGCCGACGGCCTTGGCCTGGGTTTCGGTCAGCGTCATCTGGCCGAGCAGGGCGGCTGTGCTCCATTCCTTGCTGTGGCCGACAAGCTCGGCCAGCTTGGCCCAGGTCAGTTTTTTCTTCACTTTCTGGGTCACGATCAGGTCGGTGACTTCTTCGCGGTTCATAGTGCTTTCCTCATCAAAATATGGAAAAACGGAGGCCTTGGCCCCCGTTTGCTGGCGACTGAGAGGGCCGGCGGATTACTTCATCTCCGGCTCGTCCTTCTTCTTGTCGTTGCCGGTGATGTAGGGGCTCCACGGCTGGGCCTTGATCGGGCCGGGCGTCTTCCAGACGACATTGAACTGGCCATCGGCCTTGATTTCGCCGATGAACACCGGCTTGTGCAGGTGGTGGTTCTTTTCGTCCATCTTGATCACGAAGCCATCCGGTGCCTTGAAGGTCTGACCGGCCATGGCGGCGATCACCTTGTCGGTATCGGTCGACTTGGCCTTCTCGACGGCCTGCGCCCACATGTGGATACCGACGTAGGTGGCTTCCATCGGGTCGTTGGTGACGACTGTCTTGGCATTCGGCAGCTTGTTCTTGACCGCCCAGTCCTTGTACATCTTGATGAACTTGGCGTTCTCCGGGTTCTTCAGCGACTCGAAGTAGTTCCAGGCTGCCAGGTGGCCAAGCAGCGGCTTGGTGTCGACACCACGCAACTCTTCTTCGCCGACCGAGAAGGCAACGACCGGGACGTCGGTGGCCTTCAGGCCGGCATTGCCGAGTTCCTTGTAGAACGGCACGTTGGAGTCGCCATTGATGGTGGACACCACGGCGGTCTTCTTGCCTTCGGAGGCGAACTTCTTGATCTTGGCGATGATGGTCTGGTAATCGCTATGACCGAATGGGGTGTACTCTTCCATGATGTCGGCTTCGGCAACACCCTTGGACTTCAGGAAGGCGCGCAGGATCTTGTTGGTGGTGCGCGGATAGACGTAGTCGGTGCCGAGCAGCACGAAGCGCTTGGCTTCGCCGCCGTCCTTGGACATCAGGTATTCGACGGCCGGAATGGCTTGCTGGTTGGGGGCGGCACCGGTGTAGAACACGTTCTTCTCGAGTTCTTCACCTTCGTACTGCACCGGGTAGAAGAGCAGGCCATTCAATTCCTTGTAAACCGGCAGCACGGACTTGCGGGAAACCGATGTCCAGCAACCGAAGGTCACGGCAACCTTGTCCTTGGTCAGCAGCTGGCGGGCCTTTTCGGCGAACAGCGGCCAGTTGGACGCCGGATCGACGACGACCGGCTCGAGCTTCTTGCCCATCACGCCGCCGGCCTTGTTGATTTCGTCGATGGTCATCAGCACGGTTTCCTTGAGCGCCGTCTCGGAAATGGCCATGGTGCCGGACAGGGAGTGCAGGACGCCGACCTTGATGGTGTCGGCGGCATGGACGGCCATGCCGAAGGAAGACAGTGCAGCGGCCAGGACAGTGGCCTTGATGAAGTGACGACGATTGCTCATGGAAGCTCCTCGGACGTTGAGTGATCTGTTAAAACTGCGTTGTTGCAGTGCAATGCCAGATTACGACCGGGGATGTTCAGGAGAAATACGTTAGATTGCGTAGGGATATGCGTACTTGCAGGTCGTCGGCGCACACGACAATACGGACCAGCCCTGCGGGAGCGCGATTGCCACGGTCAACGGCAAAAAAGGCGGATATTTGAAAATGGGCGAGCCCGCTGAGCGTAGAAATTCCGGTCAAGCATCATGGCTCGGGTTGATCGGCAGCCAGATTCGGAAAGTGGTGCCTTGCCCTGGCGTACTGGTGAGATCGAAGCGCCCGCCGTGTTTTTTGACAATGATGTCGTATGAAATTGACAGACCCAGACCAGTCCCCTGGCCCACCGGCTTGGTGGTATAGAACGGCTCGAAGACCCGGCTACGGACTTCCGGTGGCATCCCCCGGCCGGTGTCAGCGATCTCGAACCAGACATGTCCGTTTTCTGAACCCGAGCGCACGGTAATGCGTCCATGCTGGTCGATCGCCTGCGCGGCGTTGACCAGAAGATTCATGAACACCTGGTTGATCTGTGCCGGCACGCACTGCACCTCCGGAATATCGCCCAGTTCGCGGACCACGTCGGCCTTGTACTTGAGCTCGTTCCACACGACATTCAAGGTGCTTTCCAGCGCTGCGTTGAGGTTGGCAAGCTGCGTTTCAGCCTGATCAACCCGTGAGAAATCTTTCAGATCATGGACGATCTTGGTGACACGACCGAGGCCTTCCTGCGATTCGGCAAGGAGGGAAGGCAGGTCTTCGCGCAGAAACTCAAGATCGGCCGCCTTTCTGGCCTGTTCCAGCTGGCTGCGGTCGCCGCCAGCGTCCACCGCTTCATAGGCATTCAGCAGCGTCATCAACCGACCGACGTAGGTCTTCAGCGTGCCGAGATTTGAATTGACGAAGCCGACGGGATTGTTGATTTCATGCGCGACGCCTGCCGCCAGCTGGCCGATGGCGGCCATCTTTTCNGATTGCAATAGCTGTTGCTGGGCTTCCTCGATCTTGGACAGCAATTGTTCGAGNTCCCTGCGGTCGCTTTCCAGATTGGCATTGGCCTCGGCCAGCTGGGAGGTACGTTTGCTGACCAGTTGTTCGAGCTGGTTCTGGTTCTGAAGCAATTGCTCTTCGGCGAGATGACGATCGGTCACATCCTGCACCGTTTCTATGGCACCGATCAGCTGCCCGTCGTCATCGTGCAGGGGTGCTGCGGTAAATAGCAGCCAGCGTCCCTGGCCAACGTGCGGGAAGAAAGCTTCCCCCTCGAATGCGCCTTCGATAATTTTCGATCTGCGGTACAAGTGACCGTAATAACGTTCAAATTCTGCCTCGGTGCAGCCGTCGACTAGCAGGTCGGCCATCAACGGCCTGGCTTCCGGGTAAAACGCCTGCCAATGCTTGTTGGTGCCCACCATATCCTGAGCACTGTGGCCGCTGATCAGGGCACAGGCCCGGTTCCAGTGCGTGATGTGGTGCCGGGCGTTGATCACCAGAGTCGGTACTGGGTCGCCTTCGATGATCTGGGCGAGCAGCTTTTCCATATTGCGCCGGGTCGCTTCAGAACGCCGGTGTTCCGATTCGAGCAGTTTCTTTTGTGTGACTTCCACCTGTTCCATGGCTTCACGCAGGCGTCCCTGCTCGACCATGAGTTGCACGTTGGTTTTTGACAGCGCCATGGTGCGTGCTTCAACCTGTGCTTCCAGGCCGCTGTTCAGCTTTTCCAACGCCTCGTTGCGGGCGGCGATCAGGCGAAACAGGGCATTCATTGCGTCGAGCAGGCTGGCCGTGCCCGGGTCGAGTACCCGCTGACGTTCTTCCTCGTAGGCTTGGGNAGCGGGCATGCCCGTGCGAATTTTNCGAATCTGCCGGGCCATCGATTGATCAATACCCAGGATGTGATGTGCCAGCCAGCTGCTGAGGAAACGCAGCAGATATTCAATATCCGCCTGACTTGCCGGAAATTCGCGCATTTTACCCACCTGCCGGGCAAAATCCTGATGAACATTGACATGCACCTGCACAAAATGCGGGTCGCAGCCACTTTCAATCATCAATTCTTCTTCGTGGGCAAAGTGATTGACGGCATAGTCGACCAGCTGTGCCAATACCCGCTCGATTTCCTTGCCCTCCTGCGCCAGATTCTGATGTTCAATGATCCAGTTGATGATGCGAACGAGTTCCCGATGTTCGTTATCCACCACGGTTTCGCCGGTGACATAGCTTTCATTCCAGACAAAGGCATCCATCGCGTCAGTCCTCTCCCGCACGTGGTCCGAGCACGCGCATGATTTCTTCAAGGGTTGTTGAACCGTCCTGAACGTGTTCGGCCGCGTGCTTGGCCATGCTGCGCAGCCCTTTTTCACGAACTGCCCGGCGGATTTCCAGCATGGTGGCGCCGCTACCGATGCGGTCGCGCAAATCGTCGTCGAACGACAGTACCTCATACATGGCGAGACGGCCTTTGTAGCCGGTATTGTGGCAACTGGGGCATCCCTTGCCGCGGAAAGCTTCGCCGATCCCGCTGAAGGTGCTGCCGAGGCGGGAGACCAGGTCTGCCGATGGTGTTGCTGGCGCCCGGCAAAGCGGACAGATCCGGCGTATCAGTCGTTGCGCGATAATGCCCTCCAGGGCAGTCGCCACGACGTAGGGCTTGAGGCCAAGATCGAACAGGCGGGCGATGGTGGCAATGGCCGAATTGGTGTGCAGCGTCGAGTACACCAGATGCCCGGTCAGCGCTGCGTGAAAGGCCACCTCGGCTGTCTCGAAATCACGAATCTCGCCGAGCAGAATGACGTCCGGATCCTGTCGGAGCAGGGCACGCAGAACGGTCGGAAAAGTCAGCCCGATTTTCTCCCGGACNAGCACCTGGCCAGCCATGTCGAGGTAGTACTCGACCGGGTCTTCGATCGTGACGTAATTCTTGTCCGGCGTTGCATCGTGCTGGAGCAGCGAATAAAGCGTGGTCGTCTTGCCGCTGCCGGTGGGGCCGGTCGCCAGGATGATGCCTTGCGGCTTGGCCACCATGTCGGTGACCTGCGGCAGATCGACCGGCGAAAAGCCGAGACGATCCAGTGTGTGAACGGCCGAATTGCGATCGAGAATCCGCATCACGATCTTTTCGCCATTGATGGTCGGCAGCGTTGAAATTCGCAGGTCGACCATGCGCAACGGTGTCTTGACGGTGATTCGCCCATCCTGCGGACGCCGACGCTCCGAGATGTCGAGTTCCGACATGATTTTCAATCGGGACACCAGCGACTGATGCATCTGATGCGGAATGTGGATCTTGTCCAGCAGCACGCCATCGATGCGGTAGCGGACGATGACGTTTTTCGTCCTCGGCTGGATATGAATGTCCGAGGCACCCAGTCTGATGGCTTCCAGGATGATCGCATTGGCCATGCGAATGGCCGGCGGCGCTTCGGTTTCGCGCAGCAGGTCCTCCAGCGACGCAGAATCGTCTTCCTCGATGACGATCTCGATCCCTTCGTAGGGATCGGCACCACCGACCAGCGTTTCCAGTTCCTTGAAATCCAGCGTGTTATCGCTGCCGTAGAGCTCGTCGACTTTCTTGCGGATGGCATCGATGTTGGCGCTGACAATCTTGAGGTCCAGGCCGGCGGTAAAGCGAATCTCGTCGATCAAACCTTCATCCAGCGGATCGGCCATGGCCAGCATCAGGCGCTTGCCCTCCAGTTTGAGTGGCACAACCAGCTGGCGCATGCAGAAACTGTGCGGAATCAGCTCGGCCATGACCGGGTCGATACGGAATTCGGGAAGCTGGATTTCCTCGATCAACATGTCCGTCTTGAGCAAGGCCCGAATGGCTCGTTCGGCCACCCAGTCTTTTTCCAGCAACAGGCTGATCAACGGCTCCTTGCGTCGCTCCTGCAGCATGGAGAGTTCCTGCAGCTGAGGTGCCGACAGCAGGTTTTTCTTGTGCAGCATGATGCCCAGTCGGCTTCTATTCGTAACCGCCAGCCGGCTAAGGGCCGAAATTTCACGGGTCTTTTTCTCGTTCTCGGTACGCAGGGCGCGGTTACGCGCAATCAGGTCAAACTGTTCCAGCGCCAGTGCGACAGTGACGCGCAAATCGTCGTCGTTCCACGGTTTCAGGATGAACTTGTACACCGCACCATCGTTTATGGCACCCATGACCGCATCGGTATTGGCCTGGCCGGTCAGCATGATGCGAATTGTTTCCGGCCAGCGCGCCTTCACTTCGCGCAGAAACTGAGCCCCGTTCATGCCGGGCATCATGAAGTCGCTGATGACCAGTTGAAAATCACCTTCGGCAAGGCGCTGCAGGGCTTCATCCCCGCTGGCTGCTGTCACAACCTCGTAGTTTTCCTGACGAAACACCCGGGCGAGCGCCTTGACGATGCCAATTTCGTCGTCGACCAGCAACAGCCGGTATTTCGGTGGCGTCAGATGGCTGGCCGGGGCCTGCGGCGTGCTGGTCTTGCCGGTGAATAACGATGAATAGTCGGTCATGTCGTGGTCGGGAAGAATAGATGAATGGCAGTGCCGCGACCGGCTTCACTGTCGAGTTCCATGTGGCCACTGTGGGCCACGACGATATTGCGCGCAGTCGACAGGCCCAGCCCCGCGCCGTCGCCCACGGGACGCGTGGTGAAGAAGGGCTCGAAGGCGCGCGCACGCTGTTCGGGGCTCATACCGACGCCGGTGTCGGCAATCTGTACATCAATACCGTGATCGGCCCGATGGCTGCTGATCCGGACTTCACCCGGCCGTCCGCTGTCCTGGACAGCTTGTATCGCATTGCGTATCAGGTTGTAGAACAACTGGTTCAGGTGACCGGGCAGGCAGACAAAGCTATCCAGATCACCGAGATCAAGTTTCAGGGTGACAGCGGGCGGGAGCTGGCGCTCGACCATGCTGATGGCGTGTTTGAGCGAGTCGTTGAGATTGGCAAACTCCTCCGTCGCGCGATCCACGTTCGAAAAGCTCTTCAGGTCGCTGACGATGCGGGCAATCCGGTCGATACCGACCGCGCTGTCACCCAGTAGGTCAAGGCTGTCCTCCAGCACAAAATCGAGGTCCAGCTCTCGCCACGCCACGTCAACATCAGCGAAACGCGACCNGAGTTTGGCGAACTTCTGGAGATAGGCGCTGAAGGTCGACAGATTGCTGCGAACGAAACCCAGCGGGTTGTTGATTTCATGTGCCATGCCGGCGGCCAGTTGGCCGATCGCTGCCAGCTTTTCGGCGGCGTACAGCATTTGCTGCCGTTCTTCGAGCTGGGCTACCTGCGACTTGACCCGTGTTTCCAGTTCGCCGGCGAGCGTCTTGTAGCGTGCTTCCGAGTCGAGCAGGCGGGCGTGTTCGCGTTTGAGCGACTCGAAATCCTCGGCCACTGCTTCAAGATGCAAGGTCGACGCCATCTTGAAGCGAAGCTGGGCGCGCAACAGGATGACCAACTGGCTGGCGGCACCTTGCAGCGCCGCCGGGGTTGACGATGCGCTGGTAATGTAGCCCAGGGGTTCCAGCTCAAGAACCAGCGGTTCTCGTCGGGTCGCATTGCCGGGAATGCCCCATAGCGCCTTGCCATCGGGGCCGAGAATTGCCGCATCCCCGCCCAGTTGGCTGGTAAGGGCGGAACCGATCTGGGCAAGCATGGCGCCATCGAGCAGTTCGTCGAGCGACCATTCGCGATCGAACGAAAAATCGCTCATGGTCGTCCCAATGCGCCGGCGACGAAGCCATCCTCGTCCAGCGCATGCCGCGTGGAGAGTTCCAGTGCTTCAGTTTGGCGGCGATAGACGCTGCGCAGCAGGGTTTCGAANGTGGCAGCAACCCCTTGCCCGGTCAAGGCAACCGAAAATATCAGTGGCCAGGGCGCNGCGGACCAGCGTTCACGAATTTCCGACTCTGGNACTGCGCCCGGCAGGTCGCACTTGTTGAACTGAACGACCAGCGGGAGATGTTGGAAATCGAGTCCGACCCGCCCGCAGTTTTCGGTCAGGCTCTGGAAGGA